>Ga0209829_10002071_pt1 | contig 15521 bp, 10 predicted proteins | sample C_140205_EF_Meta_FD_187311 | JGI IMG/M metagenome (GOLD analysis project Ga0209829, IMG submission 187311) | Freshwater microbial communities from Lake Croche, Canada to study carbon cycling - C_140205_EF_MetaG (SPAdes) (version 2) | ecosystem: Environmental > Aquatic > Freshwater > Lake...
ACCGCCGTCGCCTCCCCCGCGAACCATATGCGCTCCCCCACTGGCTGCGCCAGCTTGCCGCGCGCGCCCGCCTGACCGGGCAGCGCGTGGGAGTAGCAGCCTCTGGCGAAGGGGTCGGTCGCCCAGCGGTTCACGCTGGCGCCCTTGAAGGCGGCGCGCACCTGTGGGCCGAGCATGGCGGTGAGGCGGTCCAGCATGGTCTCGACCGCCGCCCGCTCGCCCTGCGCCAGCACATCGCGCGCGAAGTCACCGCCAAACAGCGCCACGATGAGGTCGCGGTCGAAAGCCCAGCATTCGAAATTGATCCCGCCCGCTTGCGGAATCTCGTCCCACAGATTGCTGTTCACCGGAAGGCCGAAGCGGTTGCCGTCAAAGCGCAGGCCGATCTTGGTTAGGGCGCCCATGGAGAGGCCCCCAAGCCCCTCCTGCGTCACTGCGGGCAGTTCCGGCGTGAAGCGGATCGCCCCGGCCGCCAGCACGCCCACAGGCACGGTGACGATCACCGCGCGGGCGCTGAGGCTCCCCGCCGCGCTCTCCACCACAACCCCCCGCCCATCCCATCGGATATGGGTCACGGGCGTGGAAAGCTTCACCGGAATCTGCGCGCCGAACTGCGTCACCAGCGCACCATAGCCATCGGGCACGATGAGATCGTCGCCCGACCAGAGCCGCGCATAATCCAGCGCCGAAATGCGCTCCGCCTCCTCCCCCACCGCCATGCGCGCCATGCCTCTGGCGCCGGGCAGCAGATCGGGCGCATCGGCGACGCGCTCTGCGAAAGACACATCGGGCACTTCGCCCAGATCCGTATCGAAGCGCCGCGACAGTTCGGCGAACTGGCGACGGCGGCTGGAACGCTCCACCGGCGCGCCATTCTCGAAGCTGAGCCATGCGCCGGACGGCAGCTCGTTTTCATCGCGCAAGGCGACGCCAAACTCTTTAGCAATGGCGCGCCAGGGGTTGCGCTCGGCCCAATGAATATAGAAGGCGCCAGCGTCATAAGGCGCGCCCAGCGATGTGTCCGTGAACACGCGCCCACCGATGCGGTCACGCGCCTCCAGCATCACGAACCGTTTGCCCGTTCGCGCGCAGGCCCGCGCCGCCCCAAGGCCCGCAGGGCCCGCGCCCACGATCACTACATCGGTGTCGAACAAGCCCTGCGCCCGCAGCGCGCGCGGCAGGGCGAGGGTTGCGCTTGCGGTCAGAAACGACCGACGTGAGACGGACGAAGTCATGGCGTCATCTTGAGATTGGAGAGCCGAAGGCTTGTGCGACGACAATGATTACGCGGGGATTTGGTGGACGGATTGATCGCGCAAATTGTTCGGCGATCTAGTCCTGCGGCGTCTCCGCCTTCACCTTTGGCGGGCGCACGCGCTTGCGGGTCTGCGCCTCCTTGCGCGGGCCGTCCACCAGCCGCACGATGGCGCCGCGCAGGGTGCGCACATCCTGCTCGGTCATGCCTAAGCGGTGAAAGATATTGCGCAGATTGCGCTGCATCACCGGCTGCTTGGTTACGGGGCGGAAAAAGCCGTTCTCCTCCAGCGCCTTTTCGAAATAGTCGAAAAACGACATCACCATTTCGCGCGGCGCGGGCGGCGAGCGCTCCACATTGGTGAAGGGCAGAACCTCGCCCTGCGAGGCGCGGAACCATTCATAGCCCGTCAACAGCACCGCCTGCGCCAGATTGAGCGAGGCATAGGCGGGATTGACCGGGAAGGTGATCAGCGCGTCGGCCAGCGCCACCTCGTCATTGTCGAGCCCGGTGCGCTCAGGCCCATACATGATGCCGTGCAACTCGCCAGCGGCCACCGCCCGGGCGCTTTCGGCCATGGCGACGCCTGGCGGCAGGACGCGCTTGCCCTGCCCACGCTCGCGCGCCGTGGTGGCCCAGACGAAGCTGAGATCGGCGATGGCCTCCTCCAGCGTATCGAAGAGCCTCGCCCCCTCCAGCAGATGCACCGCCCCCGCAGCCGCCGCATAAGCCCCCTTGCGCAGGGCGCCGGTGCGCGGCCAGCCCTCGCGCGGATTCACCAGCCGCAGATCGGAAAGCCCGAAATTCGCCATGGCCCTCGCGCACATGCCGATATTCACCGCCAGTTGCGGGCGCACGAGAATGATCGCCGGTCCCCCGGTGATTTCGGGACGAGTCCTGTCGGTTCCAGCTCCGGTCACTATGGCGGTCCTTTGGGCGTCGGCGGCCCATCGTGGGCGCATGCAGAGCCGTGTACCCCGAGGCTCTTGCTTCGGCAACGGCGGGGCGGAAAGCTGAGGAACTCATGCTGCATTGCAGCATTGGCTCGAAAGGCTTATGATGCACTCTATCTGAAAGGCCCTGAATGACCGGTCTGAGCAAAATCATCACTGAACTCGCCCACTATCGAAAGGTCGCCCGGACCTTGCGAATCGCGTCCATGAGGGGCCCGGCGGACTTCGATGACGGTCGGCTGGTGGAAATCGCTGATTTCGGCCCAAACCCCGGCAATCTCCGCATGTTTGTCCATGCGCCCGAGCAGCTCGGCCCAAAGCCAGCGCTGGTTGTGGTGCTGCATGGCTGCACACAGTCCGCGCAGGCCTATGACCATGGCTCCGGCTGGTCCACTCTGGCGGACGCCCATGGCTTCGCCCTGCTCTACCCCGAGCAGAAAGGCGCCAACAACGCCAACACCTGTTTCAGCTGGTTCGATCCCGCTCATACCGTGCGCGACAGGGGCGAGGCGGGCTCGATCCGCAACATGATCGAGCGCATGGCGGTCGATCTCGACATTGATCGCGACCGGGTTTTCGTCACCGGACTATCCGCAGGCGGCGCCATGACCAATGTGATGCTCGCGACCTATCCGGAGGTCTTCGCGGCGGGCGCGGTGATCGCGGGCCTGCCCTATGGAAGCGCCCGCAATGTGCATGAAGCCTTCCGCAGCATGTTCTCCGGCGCATCGCGCAGCGGCCCCGAATGGGGCGCGCTGGTGCGCGCGGCCTCGCCCCACGAAGGGCCATGGCCGAAGCTGTCGATCTGGCATGGCGATGTGGATTCCACCGTCGTGCCCTCCAATGCGCAGGAAATCGTCAAGCAGTGGACCGATGTCCACCTGCTGCCCATCCACGCCACCGCGCAGGAGACCCATGGCGGCCACCATCTGCGCCAATGGCGCGACAGGGTGGGCGAATTGCGCATCGAGGAACATCTGATCGCGGGCATGAACCACGGAACGCCCCTCAGCAGCGCCGAGGGCGTGGACCGCGTGGGCGCGCCCGGCCCCTTCATGCTGGACGTGGGCGTGTCCTCGACCCTCGAGATCGCGCGTTTCTTCGGGCTGGTCGCCACTGGCGCCGCGGCCGCGCAGGGACCAAAACCGCTGGTGGAGGAAATCCAGACGGTCGTCACAAGCGTGGAGAAAACCATCGCGGAAGCCCTGCGCAAGGCCGGGCTCCGGCGATAGGCCATTCAGCGTTTGGTGATTCCATTCGCTGCGGCGGTGATGTCCAGCTCTTGCAGGATCGACATGGGCTGATCGAAATCCAGATCCGTGAATTTCAGCGGGCCATCCTTGCCGCTCACCTTAATGGACAGGCTCCTGGGGTCGCGAATGAAGGCGCCCAGGGCCGCCGCGACCTGCAGGGACGCCGGATCGCCACCCAGCAACATGGGGGTGAACTGGGTCACCATGGCGCCGGCCTCTTTCTTCAATTGATCGGGTTTCTTGCCCTGCTCCTTCGCCGCCATGACCAGCGCCTTGTCGAGAAGGCCGTCATTGGTGACGCTCAGCTCCGTGCTGGCGAATTCGATGGTCATCAGGGCCGCCAGCGCCGCCATCGGATCGCCCGTCAGCAAGACCGGATCGATATTGGCGAATTCGGCGCGCAGGCCAACCGAGCCCATTCCAACGCCCGAAATTGTGAGGTCATCAATCATCAGGCTCTTCTTAGCCGGATTGAACGCCATGCTCGAGGTCAGGCTCATGTCGAGACGCTCATAACCGGCTTCGGCGAGTTTCCTTGCAATCTCCGACGCCTTGGGAAGCTCGACCACAAGATTGCGGAGCGCGACCGCGCTCTTGATCGGCAAGCCGCCCTCGAAGATCGACTGACCGTCCAGGGCTGCGAGGCGGAGATTGATGATATTGCCGCCCGGCGCCGTGGCGGGGGTGTCCTTGTCAGGGAAGCTGGCTTCAAAGCCATTCCACGACAGACGCGCCACAGTCGGCTTGGCCGCCAGCAAAGAGCCCTTGATCAGGCTGGCCAGCACGGTCGAGACGTCGATGTCGTCGATCGTCAGCGCGCCCGAGCGAAAGGATGCGGGATCGCCCTGAATGGTGGGCCCGCCCTCCCCGCCAGCCAGCGTCAACCGCCTGATCTTGCCCTGGTCGATGCTCTCCGCGCGCAGGCCGGTGAAGATCAGCGGGCCTTTGGCGGGGGCGCCGATGATGATCTGCGCGACGGAGGCGCTGGAGGCCTTCAGCCGGGCGGCGAGCGCGGTGCGCTGATCGCCGGGCGTTTCGACCGCCAGCAAGGCCCCGATCTCCGCCCGCGACAGATTGGCGCCGGTGAAGGCGACGCCCTTCAGTTCGACGCCCTCCTCGCCATCGCCAAACCTGAGGCTGTCGATATTCACATCGCTCGACTGCGCGAAGGCCATGCCCGCAGGCGCGATGGCGAGGCTGGCGGCGAGCGCAAGGCGGAGCGCGAAGTGCGCCGGGCGGGGCGAAAACGTCATCATCAATTCCTCAAAGATTCGGCATGCAGACAGCTGAGACGCAATGCATATCACGCCCTCGCGGCTTTGCCGCTACTTCGGCGGCCGGCAAGGCGCGCAAATCACACAGCAACGGGGCCCCCGCTTCCCTTTCCTGTGGATTATGCCATCCTCACCCCGAAAGGCGCGCCACGACGCCTGACGGGGGGATCCATGACCACACGAAACATCCGCTTGACCGCATCAGCGCTGGCCTTGCTGTGGTATTGCGCGCCCGCAGTCGCCCAGACAGAGGGCTACTTCAAGAGCAAGACGGTCGTCATAAACATTGGCGGCACCGCAGGCGGGGGAATCGACGTGGGGGCGCGGATTCTGGCGCGCTTTCTGGGCAAATATCTGCCGGGACAACCGCAGGTGGTGGCGCAGAACATGCCGGGCGCGGGCGGCGTGCGCCTGCTCGAATATCTGGTCAATCAGGCGCCCAAGGACGGCACGGTTCTGGGCGCCTTCGCCTCCGGCCCCCTGGTGGAGCCCCTCGTCGGGCCTCGCAAGCCGGCCTATGGCATAGCCGATTTCGCCGCCATCGGCTCGCTTGAGAAGGATGTGGCCTTCTGCACAACCTGGTTCAAATCCCCCGTCAAGACGCTCGAAGACGCGAAAAAGACCGAGGTGACGGTGGCTGGCACCGGCGCAGGCTCGGGGACCGATACGGATCCCGCCGTCATCAACGAGGTTCTGGGCACGAAATTCAAGGTCATCACCGGCTATCTGGGCACCCAGGAGACAGCGCTGGCGGTCGAGCGGGGCGAGGTGGATGGGCGCTGCGGCTTCGGCTTCGCCTCCCTCAAGGCCTCCCGGCCCGACTGGCTGAAAGAGAACAAGCTCAATTTCCTTGTCCAGATGGGGCTTGAAGCTCATCCGCTCGCCAAGGGTGTGCCGCTGGCCCTTGATCTGGCCGATACGCCGGAGAAGAAGGCGATGATCCGCCTCATGTCGTCCCATCTGGCCCTCGGGCGTCCCTATCTCGGCCCGCCCGGGATGAACCCCGACCGCAAGGCCGAGATGCGCAAGGCCTTCATGGCGGCCATGGCCGATCCCGAACTGAAGGCCGAATTCGCCAAGGCGAGCGGCGGGGATGAACCCGAACCGACCAACGGCGAGGACATGCAAAAACTGCTGATCCAGATGCAGGCCACGCCCGCCCCCGTGGTGGAGCGGCTGCGGGTTTTGCTCAACCCTTGAACCGGACAGGCGGCTTGCGGACCGCCTCTGCGTGGAAATCCGACTTTGGTCAGGTTCGGGTTCCCTTTGCCACCCGCCTCGCTGGTGCTATAGGGCGATCTGACGGTGCCTGGACCCCACGCGCCGGAGCCCCACGCCGCGCGCGCAATCCCTGGAACGAGGTCGAACGCCATGCAGAAGATCAAGGTCGCCAATCCGGTCGTCGAAATGGACGGCGACGAAATGACCCGCATCATCTGGCAGCTTATCAAGGACAAGCTGATCCATCCCTATCTCGACATTGATCTCAAATATTATGATCTGTCGGTTGAGAAGCGCGACGAGACGAACGACCAGATCACGATCGACTCGGCGGAAGCGACCAAGAAATATGGCGTGGGCATCAAATGCGCGACCATCACCCCCGATGAAGCCCGCGTGAAGGAATTCGGCCTCAAGGAAATGTGGAAGTCGCCCAACGGCACGATCCGCAACATCCTCGGCGGCACGATTTTCCGCGAGCCCATCATCTGCAAGAACGTGCCGCGCCTCGTCCCCGGCTGGACCCTGCCGGTCGTCGTCGGCCGCCACGCCTATGGCGATCAGTACCGCGCCACCGATTTCAAGGTGCCCGGCAAGGGCCGCCTGACCATCAAGTTCGAAGGCGAAGACGGCACGGTGATCGAGAAGGAGGTCTTCAAGTTCCCGAGCGCCGGCGTCGCCATGTCGATGTACAACCTCGACGATTCGATCCGCGATTTCGCCCGCGCCTCGCTGAACTATGGCCTGCTGCGCAAGTATCCCGTCTATCTGTCGACCAAGAACACCATCCTGAAAGCCTATGACGGGCGCTTCAAGGATCTGTTCCAGGAGGTCTTCGACGAGGAGTTCGCGTCCAAGTTCAAGGCGCTGGGCCTCACCTACGAGCATCGCCTGATCGACGACATGGTGGCGGCGGCGCTCAAGTGGTCCGGCGGCTATGTCTGGGCCTGCAAGAACTACGACGGCGACGTGCAGTCCGACACCATGGCCCAGGGCTATGGCTCGCTCGGCCTCATGACCTCCGTTCTGATGACCCCCGATGGCGCAACGGTCGAGGCGGAAGCGGCGCATGGCACCGTGACCCGTCACTACCGCCAGCACCAGCAGGGCAAGGAGACCTCGACCAACTCCCTCGCCTCGATCTTCGCCTGGACCCGCGGACTGATGCATCGCGCCAAGCTCGACGGCAACGCCGAGCTGAAGGCTTTCGCCGACACGCTCGAGAAGGTCTGCATCGACACCGTCGAAGCCGGCGACATGACCAAGGATCTCGCGATTCTGGTCGGCGCCGACCAGAAGTGGCTCTCCACCACGGCCTTCCTCGACAAGATCGACGAAAATCTGCGCAAGGCCATGCACGCCTGAGCGGATCGATAATCCCCGAAAATCCCGCGCCGCCGACCCTCAGGATCGGCGGCGTTTTCGCAGGGCTAACCATCCATTGAAAAAGCAGACCCTTGCGTTCGATAAGCGCGCGAGTGCAGGCGCATCAGCGCGAGAGGTCGTCGCGCCACTGTCACGAAAGTGGTGAATTGATCGTTTCAGGACGTTGTAACACCCGTTCCGCGGGGCTATAAGGGCCGCGCCTGAAGGGGTTAGGGAGTCGAGACATAATGGCAATGGCCGATACGATCGACGAAGGTTATCAGCCGTCGGAAAACGAGACGTTCATGAATGAGCGTCAGCGGGACTTTTTCCGTCGCAAGCTGCTGCAATGGAAAGAGGAAATCCTGCGCGAGAGCCGGGAAACCCTGGCGGCCCTGCAGGCTGAAAACGAAAATCATGCCGATATCGCTGATCGGGCGTCTTCGGAATCGGATCGCGCCATCGAGCTGCGCGCCCGTGATCGTCAACGAAAGCTGATCTCCAAGATCGACTCGGCTCTGGCGCGCATCGAGGATGGCACCTACGGCTATTGCGAGGAGACGGGAGAGCCGATCTCCCTGAAGCGCCTCGCCGCGCGCCCCATCGCCACCCTCTCCATCGAGGCTCAGGAGCGTCATGAGCGCCGTGAGCGCGTCTACCGGGACGATTGAGGCGCAAGCGACGCCCCTTCCTCTAATCATCTGAAACGACAACGCCGCCCATCGGGCGGCGTTTCGCATTCTGGATTGCTGTCCTCGGAGCTTTCGCCCGCAATCGGCCTCAGCTTTGGCCCGGCGGGCGACCGAGCAGCTTGGCCATCTCTTCCTCAAGCGCATCCAGGGGATCAGCAGGCTTGCCCTGTTCCGGCTCCTTCTCACGCGGCGGCGCGACCGGGGGAGCCGTCGGCGCAGGGCCTGGCCACGGGGCAGGCGTCGCAACCTGAGGCGCACGGACTGGCGAAGGCGGCGGCGTCTGGGGGGCTACCTGAACTGGCGGGGCGGATGGCGCGGGCGCCTCAGGCGCATCAATATCTTCCCTCTCTGCCTTGGGCGCCGGGGCGGCGCCACGCATGACTGCGCGACCGAAATCAAACCGACGTGGCGTCGATGTCGGACCAGTCTCCTGGCTGGGAGCCTGAACGGATGGAGCGGATGACGTCGCCGGGGCCTCAGGGGGCAGCGCCGGTGGCTTGGGCACGTTCGAGCCGGGCGGCGGCGCGGGAGCCCCGACAGGCCTCGATGCGATCGGGGGAGCACCGGGAATACGCGGCGGCGGCGGTGGCGGTGGCGGGGTCACACGGGGCGGCAGGCGCGGGGGAGGCGGTGGAATCGGTCGGGAGGCGCTGGACTCGCCAGCGGATGGAGGCGCCGAAGCTGAAGATTCGGAGGACGTTGGCGTGGGCGCAGGCTGGCGCGAGGGAGGCATGGGCGGCGCGACTGGCTGGCGCGGCGGCGGCGGGGGGGCGGGGGCAGCAGCGACAGAAGGCGCCGGCATGCGCACAGGCGCTGGTGGAGGCGCAGGAATGGCTGGTGCGGGTGCGGATGAAGGAGCGGGTGCGGGAGGGGCGGTCTGGGCGGCGGCGGGCGCAGGTATGGAGGTCGAGGCGGCGGCCGCGGCGATCTCGTCCGGCGACAGGCGGCGTCCTTCACCGGAGCGCATTTCCCCACCCCGCACGATGGCCGATTCGACCACGACGTCATTGGGGCCGCCGATCATGATGAGATGCTCGACATTGTCGCGCCGCACGAGAACAAGCTGGCGCTGACGATCGATATCGAATGCGTCCACTACGCCCAGACGCGGCTGGCGCGTGCGCCCGCCCACAGGCCGAACGCGGCGCGAAAGCAGAGCGCGCATGATCAGCAGCAGCACAAGCAGCAAGATAACCACGACAATGGCGCTCAGCACATAGGTCGCGGTCACACCAAATTTGTCAAACAAGGACTGCATCACAGCTTCCATCCTGCCGGCCGCCTCGAGGGGCTATCGTTGTTAATCCTAACACACTGACGCTTGCGGCGCCCCACAGGGTTAATGTTTGGTTAATGGATGTCCAGCGAGCATTGCAAACACGATGCTCCGGCCTCATCCTGCGGGCGAATCGAAGTCCCGGGGGACCGGTTCAAGTATAGGCATGGAACCAGCTCATGAGCCAGACGCCGAAGATGGGCGCATTCGACCGCACCGACCGCACAGGCAGCCCTGCCCTCGTGCTGGCTTTTGCGGTTCTGTTCGTAGGCGCGGCCGTCGCCTCATCTTTCCTGCCGCCGGACTATGCCGGGCGGGTGACAATCGGCCTCCTCGCCATTCTGGCGGTGGTCGGCGTGATCGCGCTTTTCGCATTTGCTGTTGGTTTTGTTCAACTTTCCTGGCAACCCTCGCGGAACGACATCACCAAGCAGATCGCGGATTCGGCGCGCGAAGGCCTTCTTGTGACCCAGGGGGACACCCGGGTCATCTATGCGAACGACGCCTACATGGCCATGTCCGGCGCCCGCGACCCCGCTGACATCCGCACCGTGGAGCGCCTTTTTTCCGGCACGGCGGAGGTCTCGGAAGCCATCTATCGCCTCGCCCAGGCCGCCCGCGAGGGCAAGCACGGGGCGGAGGATCTGCGCATGACGCCACCCCTGTCGGGGGATGGCGATGTGGGCTGGTATCGGGTGCGGGTGCGCCCTCTGGAGCGAATCAACGAGGCGCGCGAGACTCTATGGCTGATCGCCGACGTGACGCGCGAGCGCGAGCGCCACGAGAATGTCTTCCAGGAACTTCAGCACGCGATCGATTTCCTCGATCACGCGCCTGCGGGATTCTTCTCCGTCGATCGAAACGGAGCCCTCACTTATATGAACGCCACGCTGGCGGGCTGGCTGGATTATGATCTGGCCCAGGTCGGCTCGGGCGGGCAGAAGCTTTCCAATATCGTCGCAGGCGATGGCGCGGCCCTTGTGGCCGCCGTGTCGGGTGGACCGGGCGCAGTCAAGACCGAGCAATTCGATGTGGATCTGAAGCGCCGCAACGGGCAGAGCCTGCCCGTTCGTTTGCTGCACCGGGTCGCCTTCGGGCAGGACCGGCAACCCGGCGCTTCGAGAACACTGGTGCTCAATCGCGCCCCCGGCGAGGAGCCCGCCGAGAACCTGCGGGCGGCGGAAGTGCGGTTCGCCCGCTTCTTCAACCAGACGCCCATGGCCATCGCCGCGATCGACAAGGAAGGTCGCATCATGCGCGCCAACGCGGCCTTCGTGCGGCTGTCCCGCGACGCCATGAAAGGCGCTGGTGGAGAGACACCCGCCTCCATCTTCGACTGCCTCGTCGAGCGCGACCGCCCGGCCCTGCAAAGAGCGCTGGATGCGGCGGCGCGCGGCGTGACCGACATAGCCCCCCTCGACGCCGAACTTTCCGGCGATGGCGGCAACGCAGCGCGCTTTTTCGTCTCAGCCGCGGAAGATGGCGGCGACGGCGCGGCCGCAACCATCTATGCGCTCGACACGACCGAACAACGGACCTTGCAACAAAGCTTCGCCCAATCTCAGAAGATGCAGGCCATCGGCCAACTCGCGGGCGGGGTGGCCCATGATTTCAACAATGTGCTGACCGCGATCATCGGCTATTCGGACCTTCTGCTGGGCAACCACCGCCCGACCGACCCGTCCTTTCAGGACATCATGCAGATCAAGCAGAACGCCAATCGGGCGGCTGGCCTGGTGCGGCAGCTTCTGGCCTTCTCAAGGCGCCAGACCCTGCGCTTGCAGGTTCTGCAATTGGGGGATGTGCTGTCCGATCTCCAGATGATGCTGCGCCGCCTCGTGGGCGAAACCGTCGAGCTTGATCTCAAGCATGGCCGGGATCTCTGGCTGGTTTTGGCGGACATCAACCAATTGGAAAATGTGATCGTCAATCTGGTGGTCAACGCCCGCGACGCCATGCCCGACGGCGGCCGAATCGAGATCCGCACCCAGAACATCGCCCCCAAAGACTGCGCCCGTTTCAACGAAGAGAGCCTCATTCCCGCCGAATATGTGCTTATCGAAGTGAGCGACACAGGCCAGGGCATTCCCGAAGATGTGAAGGAAAAAATCTTCGAACCCTTCTTCACAACCAAGGAAGTGGGCAAAGGCACGGGCCTGGGCCTTTCCATGGCCTATGGAATCGTCCGGCAGACCGGCGGATGGATCCTGTGCGATTCAACAGTTGGCAAGGGTACGACCTTCCGCATCCTCCTGCCCAGGCATATCCCCGCAGAAGTGACGGAGCCGGTTCAGGTGGAGGCCGTGAAGGCGCCAGCGGCTGATCTGACGGGCCGGGGCACGATCCTGCTCGTCGAGGATGAGGAAGCCGTGCGCGCCTTTGGCGCCCGCGCCCTCTCGTCGCGCGGCTATACGGTGCTCGAAGCGGCTTCCGGGGTCGAGGCTCTGGAAGTGGTGGAGGCCCAGGGCGGCAAGATCGACCTCATCGTCTCCGATGTGGTGATGCCGGAAATGGATGGGCCGACGATGTTTGGCGAGTTGCGTAAACGCGGCATAAAATGCAAGGTTATTTTTGTGTCCGGTTATGCAGAAGACGCTTTCCAAAAGAATCTTCCCGCTGGCGAGGACTTCGGCTTCCTGCCGAAACCTTTCACCCTCAAGCAACTCGTCGAGGCGGTGAAGGGACATTTAAGCTAGGGGCGCCTTTGTAACGCTCAGGGGAAAGAATATGTCTTCAGCTGGTAGGGTTATCCTTGTGACGGGCGCGGCGGGCGGCATTGGTGGCGCCTGCGTGGATCATCTGCTGCATGAGGGACTGCGCGTCTGCGCCGCCGATCTGCGGCCCGTGGATGACGGCGATGCGCATGAGGACGCATTTGACCATCTGCTTCTGGAGCAAGTCGATGTGTCGAGCGAAGCCAGTTGCCTCGCCGTGGTCGCCGCGACCATCAAGCGATTCGGGCGCCTCGACGGCCTCATTCACATGGCTGGCGTCCATTGCAGCGAGGACTGGGAGCACATAACTGCGGAAAGCTTCAACCGCATCCTCTCGATCAACGTAGCCGGCACCTTCCTGATCGCCAGAGCGGCCGCTCAAGCCATGGCCAAGACCGGCGGCGGGGCCATCGTCCTCACCAGTTCGGGCTCCACAAACCACAGCAAGGAAGACGGCAAGGGCAATAGCAGCCCGGCTTTCGTGGCCTCAAAATCCGCCATCATCGGCCTTGTGGGATCCCTCGCGCGCTCCTTCGCTCCGCTCCATATTCGCGTCAACGCCGTCAGCCCCGGCGCCACCGACACCGCCATGTCCGCCCACTTCGACGAGAACACCATGCGCCGATTGAGCAAACGCACGCTGGTGGGAAGAATCGGCTCTTCGACCGAGATCGCCAAGGTCGCCGGTTTTCTGGTCTCCAACGCTTCGTCCTATGTGGACGGACAGGTCATCGCGGTGAATGGCGGCGACATTCACGGTAGCTGAATCAACGGGTTATAAAAAATAATCGTGAGAACAAAAAAAGAACTTGCAATTGAGAACAAAAAGGGTACATTTCTGAGCACTGGATAGATCAAGCAGACCCGTTGCGCATTTCCAGAGCGCCTGCCAGAAGGAGCAACACCCGTGAGCCAAGCGAATCTCCGCCTTGTGGAAGGAACGTCCGTGGATAAGACAAAGGCGCTAGACGCCGCGCTCTCTCAGATCGAAAGGGCCTTCGGCAAGGGCTCGATCATGCGTCTGGGCAAAAACCACCAGGTCGTTGAAATCGAGACCGTCTCCACCGGCTCGATCGGCCTCGACATCGCGCTTGGCGTGGGCGGATTGCCGCGCGGCCGCATCGTTGAAATTTACGGGCCTGAGTCCTCAGGCAAGACCACTTTGACCCTGCATGTGATCGCCGAGGCTCAGAAGCGCGGCGGCGTCTGCGCCTTCGTGGACGCGGAACATGCGCTGGATCCGGTCTATGCCCGCAAGCTCGGCGTCAATCTTGAGGATCTGCTGATCTCCCAGCCCGATACGGGCGAGCAGGCGCTGGAAATCACCGACACGCTCGTGCGCTCCGGCGCCATCGACGTTCTGGTGATCGATTCGGTCGCCGCCCTCACCCCGCGCGCCGAAATCGAAGGCGAGATGGGCGATGTGCAGCCCGGCCTCCAGGCCCGCCTGATGAGCCAGGCCCTGCGCAAGCTGACCGCCTCGATCTCGCGATCCAAGACCATGGTCATCTTCATCAACCAGATCCGCATGAAGATCGGCGTGATGTATGGGTCGCCAGAGACCACGACAGGCGGCAACGCCCTGAAGTTCTACGCCTCCGTCCGCCTCGACATCCGTCGCACCGGCGCCATCAAGGACCGTGAGGAAGTGGTGGGCAACGCCACCCGCGTGAAGGTCGTCAAGAACAAGGTCGCCCCGCCCTTCAAGCAGGTGGAATTCGACATCATGTATGGCGAAGGCATTTCCAAGATGGGCGAACTGGTCGATCTGGGCGTCAAGGCCGGCGTGGTCGAGAAGTCCGGCGCCTGGTTCTCCTATGACAGCCAGCGCCTCGGCCAGGGCCGCGAAAACGCCAAGACCTTCCTCAAGCAGAACCCGGATGCGGCCGCCCGCATCGAAATGGCCATCCGCGAAAACGCCGGCCTCATCGCCGAGAAGATTCTCGACGCCAGCCCGGAAGACGACGCCGAGTAATCGCGCAATGCGGCGGGCGGTTTCCCCAGACGGGCGCGACCGCCAGGGAATGCGTGAATGACTGCGGAAAGTCCCCTCTGCGGCGAGCGCGTCTCGCTCCACGGGTCGGAACGGCAGAAAGCTGAGCATCCGCGTTGCGCGACAAGGGTTCTCACTCGACAGCCTCCCGTCCCGCCGTTAGAACAGCCCGGATCGAAAGATCCGGGCTTTTTCCTTGCGGAAGCACGGCTTCTTGAGGAATGTAACAAAGAGGCCCGCAGTCCCCGGCAATTCCCGGGAACTTGGGCGAGGCCGCAGGTGCGGCTGAACAGGAACGGTTCGTCATATGAGCGGCGTCAACGACATCCGGTCGACATTTCTTGATTTTTTCGCAGGCGAAGGCCATCAGGTCGTCGAGTCGTCTCCGCTCGTGCCGCGCAATGATCCCACCCTGATGTTCACCAATGCGGGCATGGTGCAGTTCAAGAATGTCTTCACCGGCGTCGAGAAACGCCCCTACAGCCGCGCGACCAGCTCCCAGAAATGCGTGCGGGCGGGCGGCAAGCACAATGACCTCGACAATGTCGGCTACACCGCGCGCCATCACACATTCTTCGAGATGCTCGGCAATTTCTCCTTCGGCGACTATTTCAAGGCCGAAGCCATCGAAATGGCCTGGAAGCTGATCAGCAAGGAATTCGCCCTCGACAAGGAGCGTCTGCTCGTCACCGTCTATCACACTGACGACGAGGCCTTCGACCTCTGGAAGAAGATCGCCGGATTCTCCGACGACCGCATCATCCGCATCCCCACATCCGACAATTTCTGGTCCATGGGCGAGACCGGCCCCTGCGGCCCCTGTTCGGAAATCTTCTACGATCAGGGCCCGGCCCTGCAAGGCGGCCCTCCCGGCAGCCCGGATGAGGATGGCGACCGTTTTCTGGAATTCTGGAACCTCGTCTTCATGCAGTATGAGCAAGTGGACGGCGGCCAGCGCATCCCCCTGCCCCGACCCTCCATCGACACCGGCATGGGCCTCGAGCGCATCGCGGCGATCCTGCAGGGCGTTCATTCCAACTACGACATCGACCTCATGCGCGCCCTCATCCGCGCCTCCTCAGACGCGACAGGCGTCGACGCGGACGGCCCGCAAAAGGCCAGCCACCGCATCATCGCCGACCATCTGCGCGCCTCCGCCTTTCTGGTCTCCGACGGAGTGCTCCCCTCCAACGAGGGGCGCGGCTATGTGCTGCGCCGCATCATGCGCCGCGCCATGCGCCATGCGCAGTTGCTGGGTTCGCGCGATCCGCTCATGTGGCGTCTCGTGCCGGTTCTGGTGCGCGAAATGGGCCAGGCCTATCCCGAACTGGTGCGCGCCGAGGCGCTCATCAGCGAGACCCTGCGGCTGGAGGAGACGCGCTTTCGCGTCACCCTCGCGCGCGGCCTGTCGATCCTCGACGAGGAGGCGGCGGGCCTTGTCAGCGGGCAGAAGCTGAATGGCGAGACCGCATTCAAGCTCTACGACACCTATGGCTTCCCGCTGGATCTGACGCAGGAGGCCCTG
>Ga0209829_10002074_pt1 | contig 15510 bp, 10 predicted proteins | sample C_140205_EF_Meta_FD_187311 | JGI IMG/M metagenome (GOLD analysis project Ga0209829, IMG submission 187311) | Freshwater microbial communities from Lake Croche, Canada to study carbon cycling - C_140205_EF_MetaG (SPAdes) (version 2) | ecosystem: Environmental > Aquatic > Freshwater > Lake...
ATGTCAAAATATTTTAGCAAAGCCGTTGACAATGGGGGGCGGACTCTTTAATTTTCAAATTGTCGTTGGGCTGAAGAAGACAAAACAGAACTAGCCCCTTGGCTTTTTAATAGAAAAAAAGCGGGGGTTGTGGTTTTTTTTCGTCTGCAAAAATCAGGATCAATTTGGTCTCAGTCGGTGCCCATGTAGCTCAGTTGGTAGAGCACGTCCTTGGTAAGGACGAGGTCATCAGTTCAATCCTGATCATGGGCTCCATTCAAAGTAACTTAGAAAACAAAACGCAGTTGTAGCAACCAGACAAACAAAACGCAGGAGAAAGACATGGCAAAAGAGCAATTTCAACGCACCAAACCGCATGTGAACGTCGGCACCATCGGCCACGTTGACCATGGTAAATCCACGCTGACCGCGGCCATTGTCGAGGTCCAAAGCCGCAAAGGGCTGGCCACACCCATCTCCTATGCAGATATCACCAAGGGTGGCACTGTTCGCGACGACACCAAGACGGTGACCATCGCCGTGTCTCACGTGGAATATCAGAGCCCCAAGCGTCACTATGCACACGTCGACTGCCCTGGTCACGCCGACTATGTTAAAAATATGATCACGGGCGCCGCCCAGATGGATGGCGCCATTCTGGTGGTGAGCGCCGCGGACGGCCCCATGCCTCAGACCCGTGAGCACATCCTGCTCGCCCGCCAGGTTGGCGTTCCGAGCATTGTGGTCTGCCTGAACAAGGTGGACTTGGCTGACGCAGATTTGCTCGAGCTCATCGAGATGGAAATCCGCGATTTGCTGACCAAATATGGTTTCCCCGGTGAGACGACCCCGATTGTTCGCGCATCCGCGACGGCGGCTCTGGCAGGGAAGCCCGAGGGTGAAAAAGCCATCGCGGATCTCTTGGAGGCTCTTGACACCTTCATTCCTGATCCTGTGCGCGAAGTTGACAAGCCTTTCCTCATGTGCATTGAGGATGTGTTCAACATTGAAGGTCGCGGCACCGTGGTTACGGGTCGTGTCGAACGCGGCGTGCTCAAGAAGATGGAAGAGGTTGAAATTGTCGGATTGGCGGACACCCGCAAGACAACGGCCACTGACATTGAGATGTTCCGCAAGCTGCTGGATTTTGCAAACGCGGGTGACAACGTGGGCGTTCTGCTCCGCGGCACGAAGAAGGAAGAGGTCGAGCGCGGCATGGTGCTCGCCAAGCCCGGTTCCATTCATCCCCACACCAAGTTCAAGGCGGAAGTCTATGTTCTGACTAAGGACGAGGGCGGCCGGCACACCCCCTTCTTCACAAATTATCGTCCGCAGTTTTATTTCCGCACATCCGATGTGACCGGGACCCTGAATCTTCCGGCGGGCGTGGAGATGGTGATGCCTGGGGACAACGTGGCAGTGGAAGTGGAATTGCAGAAGAGCGTTGCGATGGAAAAGGGCCTGCGTTTCGCCATCCGCGAGGGCGGCCGCACGATTGGCGCCGGGCGTGTTTCCGAAGTGATGAAGTGAATTGAATCCGGAGGCTCCGGACGCGGGGGCGAAATGCCCCCGCGCTTTTTTCCCGGTGAGGCCGGGTTAGTTGACTCGATGGTGCTAGTAGGGCGTTAGCTCAATTGGTAGAGTAGCGGTCTCCAAAACCGTTGGTTGCAGGTTCAAGTCCTGCACGCCCTGCCAAACCGGAGAGGTGGCAGAGTGGTCTATTGCGGCGGTCTTGAAAACCGCTTCGGCGGTAACGCCGACGGGGGTTCGAATCCCTCCCTCTCCGCCAGTAAATTTTGTGAATAATCTAAAAACGACATTGATCTGGGTGGTGGTCGTAGGCTCGGCTTTTGCCATACTCTGGTGGCGGGGGCAGCTGCAGCGGCTTTCCAATTACATTCAGGAAACCCGTGAGGAGCTGCGAAAATGCAGTTGGCCCACCCGCGATGAGCTGGTTGGGTCAACCGTTCTGGTTTCGGTGACCATCATTCTCCTCGGGGTGTTCACCGGAGTGTTGAATGTTGTCTTCACTAATCTGGCTCGCTGGTTAACCTGATCACCCAACAAAATGCAAAGCCAGTGGTTCGTAATCCAGACGCTCTCAGGCCAAGAACAAAAAGTTCGCGACAGTATTGAGAAGCGCATCAAGCCCGAAGAGATGGGCGAGTACATCCGTGAGGTGCTCGTGCCCATGGAAAAAGTCGTAGAGGTTCGAAACCAGAAAAAGACGGTGACCATGCGCAAGCTTTGGCCCGGCTATGTCTTCGTTGACATGGTTTTGCTGGATGAAAACAAGCGCATCATCGAACAACCTTGGTATTTCATCAAGGAGACTCCGGGCGTGATCGGATTTGTCGGCGGCGAACCGCCGGTTCCCACTCCGGCCGAAGAGGTGGAGTCGATCAAGGCGCAGATTTCCGAGGCGGAGGAGACGGAGCGTCCGAAGGTGAGTTTTGCGGTGGGCGAGACCATCAAGATCAACAACGGACCCTTCTTAAATTTCAGTGGTGTGATAGAAGAGATTGAGCCCGATCGGGGCAAGCTCAAAGTCACGGTGAATATTTTCGGGCGTAACACCCCTGTGGAGTTGGAATACTGGCAAGTCGACAAAGCTTAATATTTTTTATGGCAAAGAAAGTAACAGGACAAATCAAACTGCAGATCCCGGCCGGGCAGGCCAACCCCGCCCCGCCAGTCGGCCCCGCGCTCGGTCAGCACGGCGTCAACATCATGGGGTTCTGCAAAGAATTCAACGCAAGGACCAAGGATCAGGCCGGTTTGGTCATTCCTGTCGTCATCACGGTCTATCAGGATAAATCCTTTACTTTCATCACCAAGTCCCCGCCCGCTTCCATCCTCCTTAAGAAGGCGGCGGGAATCACCGCCGGGTCAAAGACTCCCAACAAGGACAAGGTAGGCAAGGTGACCCGCAAGCAGATACTTGAAATCGTCAAGACCAAGAAGGATGACATGAACACATCCTCGGAAGAGGCGGCTATCCGGGTGATTTCCGGAACGGCCCGCAGCATGGGAATCGAAGTCGTCGGTTAATCCAAACAACCGCGGGAGAGCCCTCCTGGGGTTCGTTTGTACCGCAAAACTGAAAATGCCAAGCAAAAGATATAAAAAAGCCCTAGAACTGGTCGATAGCAAAAAAAACTATCCACTTAAAAGCGCGGTCGAAATCCTGTCAAAGTTTCCCAAAGCCAAGTTCAACGAGACCGTCGATCTGGCGTTCCGCCTCGGTGTGGACCCCAAGCAGTCCGACCAGATGGTCCGCGGAACGGTTCCTTTGCCCCACGGTAGCGGCAAGGTGGTCCGCGTTTTGGTCTTTGCGAAAAGCGGCCCTGCCGCGGATGCCGCCACAGCCGCCGGAGCGGAGTTTGTGGGATTTGAAGACATGATAAAGAAGTGCGTCGAGGGATGGACTGATTTTGATGTTGCAGTGGCCACTCCCGAGGCGATGGTCGAAGTACGTAAGTTGGGCAAGGTTCTCGGACCGCGTGGTCTGATGCCCAACCCCAAGACTGGAACGGTCACAGAGGACACCGCCAAGGCAGTGCGCGAAGTCAAAGCAGGCCGGGTCGAATATAAAGTTGACAAGGCGGGAAATGTGCATGTCGCCGTCGGTAAGACATCCTTCTCCATGGCGAATATAGAGGAGAATGCCCGCGCCGTGATCGACGCGGTCGTCAAAGCCCGTCCCACCAGTGTCAAGGGCACTTATCTTCGCAGTTGCACCCTGTCCGCCACCATGAGTCCGCCCGTCTCGGTGGACTTGAAGGAATTTGTCAGCTAGTCAACTTTCCACCTTAAGAGAGCATGCGTACTGAAAAGCAAAATTTAACGAAGGAATACGTCGCGCGGTTGAACGCTTCACCGTTCTTCATCGTGGTGGATTATCGCGGGCTGAAAGTCGCCCACCTGACCGAGCTGCGCAAGCGCCTGGGCAAGGCCGGTGCCGAGGTGCACGTCGTCAAAAATTCAATCTTCCGCATCGCCGCCAAAGAAGCCGGCGTCGCGGAGCTCAGCGGCAAAATGACGGGCCAGATGGCTGTCGTCACCGGTCAGAAGGATGTCTCGGCCAGCGCCAAGACACTGAAGACCTTTGCATCCGAGTTTGACAAACTCAAAGTCAAATTCGGTTATCTCAACAGCCAGCACCTCTCGGAGCCTGATCTCATCGCCTTGGCCGACCTCCCCAGTATCGAAGTGCTGCGCGGAAAACTGCTTGGCGTTTTGAACGCTCCTTCCACCAAGCTTGTCGTATTGCTGAACACCCCGGCCAGCCAGTTTGCCCGGGTTCTTCAAGCCAAGGTGGAAAAGGGCTGAATAGTACGTCGCCCTCGGGCGTCTCTACCTTCCTGATGATCGTCCGCGGTCGTCTTGCAGTTATTTTTCCGCGCCGCTGTGACCGGTGGAGCGGGAGTTAAACCAACAACAACGTAAATCGTCGGTTCTCAGGCCGGGAACTGAAACCGCCGCGGCCGCGGCGACGACGAGACGCAATGAAAGGCAAGTAAAACAGTATGGCTCTGGACAAAGCAAACATCGTAGAACAGTTGAGCAACGCAACCGTCATCGAGATCGCCGATCTCGTCAAAGAACTTGAAGCTAAATGGGGTGTGACCGCCGCGGCCCCTGTCGCCGTGGCTGCCGCCGCTGGCGCCGCCGCCGGTGCGGCTGCTCCTGTCGAGGCCAAGGACACCTTCGACGTGATCCTGGTCTCCGTTCCTGCGGAGAAGAAGATTGCAGCCATCAAGGCTGTCCGCGAGGTCAAAGCCGGTCTGGGATTGGCGGAAGCCAAAGCCCTCGTGGAAGGGGCTCCCAAGCCCGTGCTCGAAGGGGCCAACAAGGCGGATTCGGATGCCGCCAAGAAGAAGCTGGAAGAAGCCGGCGCAAAAGTCGAAGTCAAGTAATTGGCTCACGCTCTGGGGCGGCAGTTCATTCTGCCGCCCCGTTTTGCTCGCCACGCCGTAGAATTGCATATTTTTCACCCAATAGTCGGTTTAAGCTCGCAGCCACCCTCCGTGGCGTAGGAATTGGCAAGTGCTCTGCCGCAACAGAGTTCTTGCCTTGTGTCGTTTAGTTGAAATTGAACCGTCCGGCCACCGCCGGTCATCCAAAAGGTCACCATGCCATCGCGCCCTAAAGAACGTGTTAACTTTGGTAAGATTAAAGAAATCATCGCCCCCCCGAACCTGATCGAGTTGCAGACCGATTCCTACCGGGAATTCCTCCAAGCCGAGGTGCCCCAATCGAAGCGCAAAAACCTCGGACTTCAGGCCGTCTTCACCGAAGTCTTTCCAATCGAGAGCTACGACGGCAAATGCGTCTTGGATTTTCACTCCTACGAAATCGGGGAGCCCAAGCTCGATTGGTTGGAATGCCTGCGCGAAGGTTTGACCTACGGCGCACCCCTCTACGTCACTTTTCTCCTCAAAGAGGAAAAGGGAACCAAGGAGGAAAAGGTGTTCATGGGCGAGTTGCCCCTCATGACCCCGCAGGGCACGTTTGTCATCAATGGCGCCGAGCGCGTGATCGTCAGCCAGCTCCATCGTTCCCCTGGCCTGGCTTTTGAGGCAACCCAGCATCCCAACGGCAAGATGCTTCACTCTTTCCGGATCATCCCGGATCGCGGCTCCTGGTATGAGGCCCAGTTCGACACGAGCGATCTGCTTTATGTCTATCTCGACCGTAAGAAACGCCGCCGCAAATTTCTCACCACCACACTCTTCCGCGCCCTGAGCTTCCTGGACGCCCCCGAGGGCAAGGACGTCAAGAGCAAAGACGCCGACAAGAGCAGGGGAACCGACGAGGAAATCCTCAAGCTTTTCTACGAGGTCGAGGAGATGACGGTCAAGGATGCCGAGAAGCTGGAAGACTTGCAGAACAAGGTCTTGGTCGAGGACGCGCTCGACGCGGATAAGGGGCTGGTGATCGCCCGCGCTTTTGAGCCGCTTTCCAAAGCCGTGCTCAAGCAGATTGGCGAACTCGGTGTCACGAAGATCAAGGTGGTCGATACCACCGCCGACGAGGGGATCGTCATCAAGTGCATGAAGAAGGATCCCGCGAAGAACGAAGAGGAAGCCCTCAAGGATATTTACCGCCGCCTGCGGCCTGGAGATCCGCCCACCGCGGCCAACGCCCGGGCTCTGATCAAGCGTCTGTTTTTTGACGCGAAACGGTATGATCTGGGACGTGTGGGTCGTTACAAAATCAATCAAAAACTGGGCATCAAGGGCGGGGACTCCCGCATCCTTACCAAGGACGACTTGGTTGCCGCCACCAAGTATCTGCTCCGCCTCAAAAAGGGTGAGGGATCATTGGACGACATCGACCATCTTGGCAGTCGTCGCGTCCGGACTGTTGGCGAGTTGCTGGCCAACCAGTGCCGTGTCGGCTTGGCCCGCACCGAGCGTCTGGTCAAGGAGCGCATGACATTGTTCGACCAGGGGGTCGAGGCAATGGCACCGCAGAAGCTCATCAATCCCAAAGCCCTCTCGGCCGTCATCCGGGATTTCTTCGGCCGCAGCCAACTCTCCCAGTTCATGGATCAGATCAACCCCTTGGCGGAGTTGACTCACAAGCGCCGTTTGTCGGCTCTCGGACCGGGCGGTCTCTCGCGTGACCGTGCCGGTTTTGAAGTGCGTGACGTTCATCCCTCCCACTACGGCCGCATTTGCCCCGTGGAAACCCCTGAGGGTCCTAACATTGGTTTGATTGCCTCATTGGCCACCTTTGCCCGGATCAATGACTTCGGCTTTCTCGAAACCCCCTATCGCAAGGTCGAGAACGGCAAAGTCACCGACAAGATAGAATATCTCACCGCGGATCGCGAGGAGCCTTACAGCATAGCCCAGGCTAACTCCACCGTTTCGGACCGGGGCAACTTCACCCAAGACCGCGTGGTCTGTCGGAGTAAGGGTGACTTCATCGACTTGGAGCCAGCCCGGGTGGACGCCATGGATGTGTCTCCCAAGCAGTTGGTGTCCGTGGCTGCGAGCCTGATTCCATTCCTGGAGCATGACGACGCCAACCGTGCGTTGATGGGTTCCAACATGCAACGCCAGGCTGTTCCGCTGCTTGTGACCGAAGCGCCGTTCGTGGCAACCGGTCTCGAGGAGCGCGTCGCCCGCGATTCCAGAGCCGTCATTGTCGCCGAGGAAGCCGGCAAAGTGGCTTCCCTCAACGGCAACCAGATTGTCATCACTTCCGACGGCAAGCTGCCGGACGGGAAAAAGAAGCTCAAGACCGATCCCGACAAGGGCGTCTGGGTTTATCCGGTCCGCAAGTTCATGCGTTCCAATGCCGCCACCTGCATCAACCAGAAAATCCTGGTGCACAAGGGGGAAAGCATCAAGAAAGGCCAGACCATAGCAGACGGCCCCTGCACCAGGGACGGCGAATTGGCTCTGGGCCGCAATGCCTTGGTGGCCTTCATGCCTTGGAACGGTTATAACTTCGAGGACGCCATTCTAATCAGCGAGAAAATCGTCAAGGAAGACATTTTCACTTCCATCCACATCGATGAGTTCGAGGTGGCCGCCCGCGACACCAAGCTCGGACCGGAAGAAATCACCCGCGACATCCCGAATTTGGGCGACGAGGCCTTGAGAAACCTCGGCACGGACGGCGTCATCCGCATCGGCGCCGAGGTGAAGCCAGGCGATATTCTCGTCGGCAAAATTACTCCTAAATCCGAGACGGAGCTGGCTCCTGAGGAACGGTTGTTGCGTGCCATCTTCGGTGAGAAAGCCGCCGACGTGAAGGACACCTCCCTGAAAGTTCCCTCCGGCACCTATGGCATCGTCATGGACGTCAAGGTTTCCTCCAAGAAGGAATCCGATCGTGACAAGCCCGCCTCAACCGAGGAGCGTAAGCATGCCAAGCAGGTCGAGGAAGAGAACAAAAAGAAGACCGAAGAGTTGCGGGATCAGCTGACCGAAGCTCTGAGCAACATTCTGCTCGGCGAAAAAATTCCGCTCGACGTTGTGAACAGCGAGACCGGAGAGATAATCCTTCCGGCCAACCGCAAGATCACCAAGACACTGCTGCGCAAGCTGGCCACCGTCTACGACCGGATCGAAATCGACCCGTCTCCGATCCGCAACAAGATCAACGAGATCATCGGTAGCTTCAAAAAGAAGTTCGACGATCTCCAGATGCAATACGACGAGGAGATGGAACGCGCCGAAGCCGGCGAGGGCGGCGACAGCGGCGTGGTCAAGTCCGTCAAGGTCTACATAGCCTCCAAGCGCAAGCTGTCCGTCGGGGACAAGATGGCCGGACGTCACGGTAACAAGGGCGTGGTCGCCAAGATCGTGGCTGAAGAGGACATGCCGTTTCTGGCCGACGGAACGCCGGTTGAAATCGTTCTTAATCCCTTGGGCGTGCCCTCGCGTATGAACGTGGGGCAGGTTCTCGAAACGCATCTGGGCTGGGCCGCGAAAATGCTGGGCATGAAGTTCGCAACCCCCGTCTTTGACGGCATCAAGGAAAAAAACATACGCAACTATCTTCAAGAGGCCGGTGATCAGCAGAAGGTTAAGTGGGGCCATCCTCTCATCGGGGAGAACGGCAAGACGCATCTGCACGACGGTCGCACCGGCGAGCAGTTCGACCAAGAGGTGGTGGTGGGCTACATCTACATGATGAAGCTGGGCCATTTGGTGGCTGACAAGATTCACGCCCGCGCGGTCGGACCTTACTCCTTGGTCACCCAGCAGCCGCTGGGGGGCAAGGCGCAATACGGCGGTCAGCGCTTCGGAGAAATGGAGGTCTGGGCCATGGAAGCTTATGGCGCCGCCTATACGCTGCAGGAACTGCTCACCGTCAAATCCGACGATGTCCAGGGCCGCACGCGGATTTACGAGAGCATTGTCAAGGGCGACAACTCGCTGGAGGCCGGCATCCCGGAATCCTTCAACGTGCTCGTCAAGGAAATGCAGTCACTTTGCCTCGATGTCAAAGTCGGCTACACCAACCCGGTGGAGCAGGGCGCCTCGGACAACCCGGCGGCGGCTCTGGCGGCGATCTAACCGTTGCACAGCCACGCTAACCCTTCGCTCGAAAACGAAATTGTATGACTAGCTCAAAAGAAAACGCCCGCGAGTTGCTCGGTCTGGAAAAAGTCAATCAGGTCGATTACGTCGCCATCTCAGTGGCCGCCCCGGACGCCATCCGCTCCTGGTCCAAGGGGGAGGTCAAGAACCCCGAGACCATCAACTACCGCACCTTCAAACCCGAAAAGGGCGGCCTGTTCTGCGAACGCATCTTCGGCCCGGTCAAGGACTGGGAATGCTCCTGCGGAAAATACAAGCGCATCAAACACCGCGGCGTGGTCTGTGACCGCTGCGGCGTCGAGGTCACCCTGGCCCGCGTTCGCCGCGAACGCATGGGACACATCGAGTTGGCCGTGCCCGTCTGCCATATTTGGTTCTTCAAGTGCATGCCCAGCCGCATCGGCCTGGCCTTGGACATGACCGCCCGCCATTTGGAACGCGTCATCTATTATGAGGATTACCTCGTGATCGATGCCGGCTCGACCCCGCTTAAGCAGAACCAGTTGCTCAGCGAGCATGAATACCGCGAGGCCCGCGAAACCTACGGCGCCGACGCCTTCCTCGCCAAAATGGGCGCCGAAGCCGTCCGCGAGGCCCTCTCAAAGGTCGATCTCATCAAGCAGGCCGAGACCCTCCAGGTGGGAATGACCGAGACCAAGAGCAAGCAGATCCGCAAGAAAATCGCCAAGCGCATCAAACTTCTCCAGGGTTTGCAGGCTTCCAAGAGCCGCCCGGAATGGATGATCCTCACGGTGCTGCCTGTGATCCCTCCCGACTTGCGCCCGCTCGTTCCTTTGGAAGGAGGCCGTTTTGCCACGTCCGATCTGAACGACCTTTATCGCCGGGTTATCAACCGGAACAACCGGTTGAAAAACCTGCTGCAACTCAAGACCCCCGAGGTCATCATCCGCAATGAAAAGCGCATGTTGCAGGAGGCCGTGGACGCGTTGTTCGACAACGGCCGTCATGGCCGCGCCGTCACCGGCGCCGGCAACCGCTCGCTTAAATCCCTCAGCGACATGCTCAAGGGCAAGAGCGGACGGTTCCGCCAGAACCTTCTGGGCAAACGCGTCGATTACTCGGGCCGTTCGGTCATCGTCATCGGACCCGAACTCAAATTGAACCAGTGCGGCCTGCCAAAGAAGATGGCTCTGGTCCTCTTTGAGCCATTCATCATCCGCCGCCTCAAGGAATTGGGCTATGTGCACACCGTGCGCTCCGCCAAGAAGATGATCGAGCGCCAGACCACCGAAGTCTGGGACATTCTCGAAGAGGTCACCCGCGGACATCCCGTTCTCCTGAACCGCGCCCCGACTCTGCACCGCCTCTCGGTGCAGGCCTTCGAGCCGCAGCTCATTGAGGGCGAGGCGATCCGTATTCATCCGCTGGTTTGCACAGCCTACAACGCCGATTTTGACGGCGACCAGATGGCCGTGCACGTGCCGCTTTCGGTTGAAGCTCAGTTGGAGGCCCGCCTGCTCATGCTCGCCCCCAACAACATCTTCAGTCCTTCCAGCGGCAAGCCCATCATCACCCCCACTCAGGACATCACCTTGGGTTGTTACTACATCACCGCCGAGCCGCGCACCCCCATGCCCACGGACACCCGCACCTTGAAGCTCTTCGGCTCCAAGCGCGAGGCGATCTTCGCCCACGACGACGGCGCGGTGACCACCCACGAGCGGATCCGTTTGGCCAACCCGGATTTCGGCCACAAATCCGCCTTGGGTGATGCCACCAAGAAAGTCATCGAAACCACCGTGGGCCGCGTTCTTTTCAGCGAGATCTGGCCTCCGGAACTCGGCTTCCCCAACAAGCCCGTGCGCAAGTCCGAGCTGGGTGACCTGATCTGGCGCTGCTACAAGAACTGCGGCCACGAGAAGACCGTCATCATGCTCGACAAGCTCAAAGAGCTGGGCTTCCGCGAAGCGACCCGCGCCGGTGTCTCCATCGGGATTGATGACATGATCATCCCGATTGAAAAGCAGCAATCCATCGATGCCGCTCACAAGGACATCAAGGAGGTCGACAAACAGTATCGCAAGGGTGTTATCACTCCCGGCGAGCGCTACAACAAGGTTATTGATATCTGGACCCACTGCACCGACCAGATTGCCAACGTCATGTTTCGCACGCTCGAACGGAACCAGGGCAAGAAGGAATTCAATCCTGTGTTTCTCATGGTGGACTCCGGAGCGCGCGGCAACCGTCAGCAGGTCCGTCAGCTGGCCGGCGTTCGCGGCCTCATGGCCAAGCCCAGCGGCGACATCATCGAAAAACCGATTTTGTCCAACTTCCGCGAGGGCCTGACTGTTCTCGAATACTTCATCTCCACTCACGGCGCCCGTAAGGGCTTGGCCGACACCGCTCTGAAGACTGCCGACTCCGGCTACATGACCCGCAAACTGGTCGATGTCGCCCAGGACGTCATCATTCGCGAGAGGGACTGCGGCACGACCAACGGCATTTGGGTTCAGGCCATCCATGAAGGGGAGGACGAGGTCGTCAAGCTCAGCGAGCGTCTGGTAGGGCGTTATGCCTGTGAGGACCTCAAAAACCCCCAAAACCTCAAGGAATTGATCGTCAAGGCCAATGAGGAGATCGACGAACTCAAGGCCAAAGCCATCGACCTATCGGGTCTTGAAAAGGTCAAAATCCGTTCGGTGCTGACCTGCGAGAGCAAGAGCGGCGTCTGCATGCTGTGCTATGGGCGCAATCTGGCCACCGGTCTGCTCGTCAAACTCGGCGAGGCCACCGGCATCATAGCCGCCCAGTCCATCGGCGAACCCGGCACTCAGCTGACCATGCGGACCTTCCACATCGGCGGCACCGCTTCGCAGGTGTTCAAACAGCCGCAGATCAAATCAAAGTTCGAGGGCCTGATCCGCTACAATGAGCTGCGCATCGTGCGGCTCGAGGACGGCAGCAACATCGTTCTTAACAAGAACGGGTCTGTGGTGATTCTGGCCGACGACGGCCGGGAACTCGAAAACCACACTGTGGTCATCGGCGCGGTCATCTCTGTCCCCGACGGCGGCCGGGTTAAAAAGGGCGATACCTTCATTCAATGGGATCCGTATAACGTCCCCATTCTCTCTGAAAAGGCGGGCAAGGTGAAGTTCCACGACATCATCGAGGGCGTCACCATGAAGAAGGAAATGGACGAGACGACCCAGCAGGAGGCCATGGTCGTCATCGAACACAAGGAGGATCTGCATCCCCAGATCATCATTCTGGATGACGAGGGGGAAGTGGCTGCCAACTATGCCATTCCCGCCGGCGCGCACATCGTGTTGAACGAAGGCGACAAGATCATGGCCGGCACCCTGATGGCCAAGACCCCCCGCAAGAGCGCCAAAACCAAGGACATCACCGGCGGTTTGCCGCGTGTGGCCGAGTTGTTCGAAGCCCGCCGTCCCAAGGACGCCTCGGAAATCTCCAAGATCGACGGCTTGGTCGACTTCGGTTCCAGTGTTCGGGGCAAGCGCTGCGTTGTCATCAAAGACCCGCAGACCGGCGCCGAGGAGGAGCATCTCATCCCTATCGGCAAGCACGTCATCGTCTTCAAGGGCGACTACGTTAAGAAAGGTCAGCAGCTCACCGAAGGTCCCATCGATCCGCACGAAATCCTTGAGGTCTGCGGACCGCAGGAATTGCAGGAGCATCTCGTCAACGAGGTCCAGGAGGTCTATCGCCTCCAAGGCGTGACGATCAACGACAAGCACATCGAGACCATCGTCCGCCAGATGTTGCGCAAAGTGCGCATCAGCGAGCCCGGCGACACCATGTTCCTGTGGGGCGAACAGGTGGACAAGATGGAGTTCGAAGGCGAGAACGAGCGCGTCGAGAAGATGGGCGGAAAGCCTGCCGAGGCCCTGCCCGTTTTGCTGGGCATCACCAAGGCCTCGCTGGAAACCGAGAGCTTCCTCAGTGCGGCTTCCTTCCAGGACACCACCCGCGTCCTGACCGAGGCGGCCACCCGTGCCAAAGTCGACTACCTCCGCGGATTCAAGGAGAACGTCATCATGGGCCATATCATTCCCGCTGGTTCGGGCTTCGATTACCACCGCAAGATCTCGATCCACCCGCTGGTCGAGGTCCCCGAGGAGTCCGTGCCCGAAGAGCTGGCACCGGTTGCGGATAACCCGCTTCTGGGCTGAGTTCGGTCCTGGTTTTAGCGCAAGGGCATCCAGGTTTTCCTGGATGCCCTTTTCATTGGCCTGCGGGTTTTCACCTGTGTAAAGCCCTCTTCCGAGCCACTGTGCCGGACCGTCGGTCAGCGCCAACTCCAGCCCTTCCGCTCGGACATCAAGCACTGGGCGCAGGTTTGCGAACCGCTTTTCACCCGGTCCCGAAAAATCCCTGTTTCCTCCGCCTTTAATCTGTGGCTAAATCTCCCTGCGATATGGAATACGAAGCCGTCATCGGTCTGGAAACCCACGTTCAGCTGAAAACAAAATCGAAGATGTGGTGCGGTTGTGCCAACGCCTTCGGCTCGGAACCGAACACCAACGTCTGTCCGGTCTGCCTGGGCCTCCCGGGGGTGCTGCCCGTGCCCAATGAGGAGGCTCTGCGCCTCACGGTGCTCACCGGCTATCTCCTCAATTGCGAGATCCCGCGCTTCGCCAAGTTCGACCGGAAGAGTTATTTCTATCCGGACATGCCTAAGAACTATCAAATCACCCAATACGACAAGCCCTCCACGGCCAACGGCTTTGTTGACTTTGAGTTCAACGGCTCGATCCACCGGGTCCGCATCACCCGCGCCCATTTGGAGGAGGATGTCGGCAAAAGCACCCACTTCGATCGCAACAGCGGAGTGGACTTCAATCGGGCCGGCGTGCCCCTCTTGGAAATCGTTTCCGAACCCGACATCACCGGCCCTGAGATGGCCTGCGACTATCTCAACGCACTGAAGGAAATCCTGCTTCAGGGAGGGATCAGTGATTGCGACATGGAAAAAGGCATGGTGCGTTGCGATGTGAACGTGAGCGTGCGTCCGGTCGGCACGACATTGTTGGGGGCCAAGATCGAAATCAAGAATATGAACAGTTTCTCCGGGGTGCGTCGCGCCTTGGAATATGAAATCCCACGCCAGATCGCCGTCCTCCAATCCGGCGGTCGCCTCATTCAATCCACACGCCGATGGGATGATGTGGCCGGCATCACCGAGCAGATGCGCACGAAGGAGAACGCCCATGATTACCGCTATTTTCCCGATCCTGATCTCATGCCGTCCGTCCCCACGGATGAGTGGTTGGCCGCCGTTCAGGCCCGCGTGGTCGAATTGCCTCTGGCCCGCAAGCAGCGCCTGATCCGGGACTATCAGTTGCCCGCTGTCGATGCCGAGGTGTTCAAGAGTAACCTGCCCTTGGCCAATTATTTCGAACCTGTCGCCCGGCAGTCCAAAAACCCCAAGCTCGTGGCCAACTGGGTCATCAACAATTTGCTGTCCAAGCTTTCGGAAACCACCATCCGCGGCGAGGAAACCGGCCTTCTTGAACCCGATCCCGCCACGCCGGCGCCGGCCCTCAGGGGGGCCGCCGCCCTGGGCGACTTGAAGTTCCAGCCCCAGGCCCTCCTCGAACTGCTCGCCCTCCTTGAGTCCAAAACCATCAGCAATTCCGCCGCCCAAGTCGTGTTCGCTGAAATGTTCGACACCGGCAAAAACCCGGCGGCAATCGTCCAAGAAAAGGGGCTCGCTCAGGTCAGCGATACCGGCGCAATTGAACGATTCTGCGACGACGTCATCGCCGCCAATCCCGGACCGTGGGCGGATTTTCAATCCGGCAAATCCGCGGCGCTGAATTTTCTCAAAGGACAGGTGATGAAATTAAGCAAGGGCAAGGCCAATCCGGCCGTGGTCGGGGCTGTTCTCGAGGCGAAACTCAAGCCCTGACGCCTCGGGGTCAAACGGAACCCCGCCTCCTGATTCTGCAGCTGCGCTGACCGATCAGGTTCTGACAGAGGCTTGGGATTTTGGATTGTGGCAACTCGGCTCGTTTTGCCCGGTTCGGCTTCATGCTTCCGCCCGGCGGTCGCAGACGGTCGGGCGGTTCTGTGCTATGGCGGCGCTCTGCCAGAGCCGTCGCGTTTTTTGGACGAACCGCTGTCACAGTCCCCCCGCCACAGGTCGGACCGGCGGCGCGCCGGTAACAACACGTTTTTTTCATCTGGAGGCTTGTCTTGCCTCGCGGCCTTAGGCATTTTCACCATTAAGCCTAGGGGTTTTAATATGTGGGAGGTAATATCATACAAAGTTTACAACAGCAGTGCGTTGGCTCAGGCCGTGATTGTTTTGGGGAATACCGGCTTGGAGCCGGCTCATTCGTCAAAGTGTTCCGCGCCCGTTCACTTTTCCGGCGTTGCTTCTTCTGAATTACTGGGTGGTTTTTCGCAACCCTCAGGCATTTGTTCCCTCCGGTTCTTTTCAAGAACAACGCCTTTAAACTTTCATCGACCTGCA
>Ga0209829_10002076_pt1 | contig 15495 bp, 13 predicted proteins | sample C_140205_EF_Meta_FD_187311 | JGI IMG/M metagenome (GOLD analysis project Ga0209829, IMG submission 187311) | Freshwater microbial communities from Lake Croche, Canada to study carbon cycling - C_140205_EF_MetaG (SPAdes) (version 2) | ecosystem: Environmental > Aquatic > Freshwater > Lake...
TTGTTTTCAGGGGTGACCTCGACCATGGAGATCCCCTTGCTGGCGGCGTGACTGCCGGCCACGGTGTTGCCGTTGGCCAGGCGCTGGGATCCGCACGGGTCTTTGAACAAGCCGCCCACATCCGGGTTGGTGACTTTCCAGACGACCTCGCCCTTGGGATTAAACTCGGCCACCTTGTTCCCGTGGGTGAGGGAAACGACGGTGTTGCCGTTATCAAGCCGGATGGCAGTGAAAGGCCAATTCTCGGCCTTGCGCCCGCCCAACTCCTCCAGATCCGTTTTCAGCACCCGCACCACTTTGCCCTCGGGCGAGTATTCCTTCACGGCGAAGGCCAGAAGATGAGGCACGAGAAAGTTCCCGTTGCGCAGCTGCCGGGCCATGCGGGTCTGCATATGGGCATTATCCGTTTCCGGTTGGAGCGGGACCTCCAAAACAACCTCCCCCTTGGGGTTCACCTCCAAAAGCCTGGGACGCCCCCCCAACTCGGTGACCAGGGTGTTGCCGTTATAAAGCCGCTGGACCGTGCCGATCTCGCTGTTGGCGGGGTTGCGTTTGTAGGAAAACACCACCTTTTTGTCGCGCGTGACTTCCTCCACACGATCACTGTAAGCGATGAGAACATTGCCATCGGGCAAGACGAAACCATCCCGGGATCCGTCGGCGTATTGCCAGAGAGTCGATCCATCTTCGCCAATGATGGCGGTCTTACCGCCCAGGACCAGATAGGAATGGTGGATCAAAGGTGTTGATGAGGTGTCGGCAGACCTGATGCTGGCGGAGCCGCAGGCCAGAGCCAAAAGAAAAAGGACGGAACGGAATGGAATTGAATGCATGTCCACGACTTAGCCGAAAACGCTCACCGGCGAAAGAAATTATTCCATCTATTCGGCCGGCGGCTGATCTTATGCTCTTATGATTTTGTGGTGCAAAACCCCGTGAATCCAGCCAAGGCCGGAGCCCGGCGGGTTCCTGTGTGATTTGCGCAGGGGCCCATTGCGGAACCGAAGTGCGGCGGGGATTGGAGGCATACCCCGGGCCCGAAAAAACCCTGAAAGTGGGACTGGCAACCGCACGGGGCGGGCTGCTATAACTCAGGCGCAGCAACTGTCCCGGCCTAAACCATTTCCAGCACAGTGCCTGAACCGGTCCGGACAAAGCGGCTCAAAACCTATATGCACTTGAAATTAATCGATTGGGTGATCGTGACGGTCAGCGTCCTCATCTGCTTTGTCCCCGCCCTTTTCTTTGGCAAGCGGGCCGGAAAGAGCACGTCGGAATTTTTCGCATCCGGCCGCTCGGTGCCTTGGTGGTTGGCGGGCCTCTCAATGGTGGCCACCACATTCAGCAGCGACACCCCCAATTGGGTCACCGAACAGGTCCGGAAATTCGGGGTGGCGGGCAACTGGCAATGGTGGGCTTTCGTGCTGACGGGCGTGTCCACGGTGTTTTTCTTCGCCCGGCTTTGGCGCCGCTCGGGCGTGATGACCGATCTGGAATTCTACGAAATCCGCTACTCAGGCAAGGCCGCTTCGCTGGTGCGCGGGTTTCGCGCCATCTATCTGGGCCTCTTCTTCAACTGCTTCATCATGGGCATGGTGACTTTGGCCGGATGCAAAATCGCCAACATCCTCTTCGGCATGCCGCCCTGGCAAACCATTCTCTTCTGCGGCCTGTTCAATGTCGTCTTCGCCGCCCACTCCGGATTATGGGGTGTGCTGGTCATCGACATGGTGCAGTTCTTCATCAAGATGACGGCCGTGGTGGCGGCAGCCTACTTCGGGCTGAAGGAAGTGGCCCACAAGACGGGCGTGGGGGACAGCGCATTTGCCGGCCTCAAACAACTGGTTGCCACCCTGGGCACCCGGCAGGTCAACCTCCTCAACGATGGCACCCCGGTCATGTCCGCCATCAACGGCATGGGCCAGCCGGTGCTGGACATCCTGCCCAACTTCTCGCTCGACCTGGCGCTGATGATCTTTCTGGTCCCCATCGCCATCGGCTGGTGGGCCAACTGGTATCCGGGGGCCGAACCGGGCGGCGGCAGCTACATCGCCCAGCGCATGCTGGCCTCCAAATCCGAGAAGGATTCCCTGGGCGGAACCCTCTTTTTCAACCTTGCTCATTACGTGCTGCGTCCCTGGCCTTGGATCATCACCGCCCTGTGTTCCATCATTATTTTCCCCGAATTGAAGGACATCCAGCTCGCCTTTCCGGAAGCGGACCCGAAACTCATCGGGCATGACAGTGCTTTTCCGGCCATGCTCAAGTTCCTGCCCACCGGGTTTGTCGGACTGATGGTCGGAGGCCTCATCGCCGCAAGTTCCTCGACGATCCTGACCCATCTCAATTGGGGTTCCTCATACCTGGTGCATGATTTCTACCGGCGCTTCATCTCGTCATCGGCCACTGAGCGGCATTATGTCAATGTGGGCCGGGCCTGCACCGTGGGGCTTTACATCGTGGCAGCCTTGCTCAGCCAAGTGATGAGCTCGGCGCAAGAGGCCTTTGAAATCCTGATTTCCATCGGCGCGGGCACCGGCCTGCTCTACCTGCTGCGCTGGTTCTGGTGGCGGATCAACGCCTGGTGCGAGGTGGTGGCAATGGTGAGTTCCTTTGCAATTTCGGTGACGTTTTTCGTGATGAAAAAAACCGGACACCCGCTCCCCTTCGCCCAAACGGTGATCGGCTCGGTCGTCTTCACCACAATCTGCTGGGTGATTACCGCCTTCGTGTCCGCACCGACGCAACGGGAGAAGCTGGTGGCGTTCTACAGAAAAGTGCATCCCGCCGGTCCGGGGTGGAGCAAAGTGCGCCAAGATGCCGGGGTGACGGAGGCCGAGGCGGCACAACACGGCGATCACATGGGCATGGCCACTGTCGGCTGGATTTCCGGCTGCGCCGTCATCTGGTCTTCGCTCTTTGCCATCGGCAACTTTCTCTACGGCCGGACCCAGTCGGCCCTGATTCTTTCGGGGGTGTTTGTGGTCAGCGGAACCGTCCTCCTTTACGTCGTCAACCACCTCTGGGACCGCAAGCCCAACCAACCCTGAAGCGATGATGCAAGCGAAACACGACATCCGCGCCGTGGCGCGGCAGTTTCATATTGCGGGTGAATTTCTCAGCGCCCAGCCTTACGGGACGGGCCACATCAACGACACCTACTGCGCGCTTTTCAATCAAGGCGGCACCCAGGTTCGCTACCTCTTCCAGCGGATTAACCATCAGGTGTTCAAGCAACCGTTGGCATTGATGGAGAATGTGGAAAGGGTCACGTCGCATCTGGCTGGCAAGGCGGCGGCCGGACCGGATCCCAGCCGGCGTGTTCTGACATTGATTCCAGCCCGGAGCGGGGCGGGATATTTCACCGACTCCGCCAGAGAGGTCTGGCGCTGCTATATCTTCATTGAAGGCGCTCGCGGCTACGATGCAGTGGAGACCCCGCAGCAGGCAGAAGCCGCAGCCCGAGCGTTCGGTCAATTCCAAAAACTGCTCTCGGATTTGCCCGCACCGCGCCTGCACGACACCATTCAAGACTTCCACCACACCCCAAAGCGATTCACCGCACTGGAACAGGCCATTGCACTCGACGCAGCGAACCGGGCGTCCCTGGCAAAACCGGAGATAGCCTTCGCCCTGCGCCACAAGGCCATGTGCGGCACCCTGCTTGGTGCCGGCCTGCCGGAACGCGTCACGCACAACGACACCAAATTCAACAACGTCCTGCTGGATGATGCCACCGGCGAGGGGATGTGCGTGATTGATTTGGACACGGTGATGCCCGGACTGGCGCTCTATGATTTCGGGGACATGGTGCGGACGGCTACCAGCCCGACGAAGGAGGACGAGTGCAATCTGGCTCTGGTGCGAATGCAGTTTCCCATGTTCAAGGCTCTGGCCCGGGGTTATCTCTCCAGCGCAGGGGAATTCCTCACCCCGGCCGAGAAATCCTTTCTTCCCTTCGCCGGCAAGCTCATCACCTTCGAAATCGGGATCCGGTTCCTGACGGATTTCCTGACCGGAGACAATTATTTCAAGGTGCACCGCAACGGCCACAATCTGGACCGTTGCCGCACTCAGTTTAAACTGGTGGAATCCATCGAGGAACAGGAAGAGGCGATGAACAAACTTGTGGAAGGATTGTGATGACGGCCCGGCTACCGCGACGCGACGCCCTGAAAGAGATCAGTGCGGCGGCCCTGCTGGCATTGGGCCTATGGCCCGGCAGCCTGCACGCCGGGAGTTTCAACCGCCACCGCGACTTTAAATACATCGTCGTCAACGACCTTCACTATCTGGATGACGAATGCGGGCGCTGGCTCGAAGGGGTGGTTCGACAAATGCGCGGCGCCCAAGCCGAGCTTTGCCTGGTGGTGGGGGATCTCTCCGATTCCGCCCGGCGCAGCGATCTGGGTGCCACGAATGAAATCCTCAAGGGCCTGGGCATTCCGTTTTATCCGGTCATCGGCAATCACGACCACCTCACCCAAACCGACCGCAGCTCCTATGAGGACGTGTTTGCATCAAGGCTTAATTATCATTTCGAACATCGGGGATGGCGGTTCATCGGGCTGGATTCCTGTGACGGGCAGAAGGCGAGCAAGACCACGGTGTCGTCAGAAACACTTTCCTGGCTGGACAACCAACTGCCGCGGCTGGAGAAACGCCAGCCCACAGTCCTGTTCACCCACTTCCCCCTGGGAACGGGGGTGAAGTATCGCCCTAGAAATGCCGATGCCGTATTGGAGAGATTCCGCGAATTCAACCTTCAGGCTGTCTATAATGGACACTTTCACGGCTTCACCGAGAGCCGGGCCGGGAAAACCATTTTGACCACCAACCGCTGCTGCGCCCTGAAGCGTAACAACCACGACGGGACCAAGGAAAAGGGCTATTTCATTTGCAGCGTCACCAACGGAATCCTCCGGCGCGAGTTCGTCCAATACCCCGTCCCCGCTCCAATCTGACCACACCCATGCGAATTCTTATCACCGGTGCCGCCGGATTCATCGGAAGCCACCTCGTGGAGCATTTCCAAGGCTCTGCAGAAATCCGGGTGCTGGACAACCTGCGCTCGGGACACCGGCGCAACCTGGCCCCGTTCAAACACGAGTTCTTCGAAGCTTCCATCCTTGACCGCGACGCCGTGCGCAGGGCTGTGGACGGGGTGGACTATGTTTTCCACCTGGCGGCGATGATCAGTGTGCCGGAATCCATGAGTAAGCCCGTGGAATGCAATGAAATCAACACCACCGGCACGCTGGTGGTGCTGGAGGAGGCGGCGCGGGCCGGGGTGAAAAAGCTGATCCTGAGCAGTTCCGCTGCGATTTATGGCGACAACCCCGTGGTGCCCAAGGTGGAGACCATGCCGCCCGAACCCAAAAGTCCTTACGCCATCACCAAGCTGGACGGGGAGTTTTATTGCAAGATGTTCGCCGACACCGGCCGACTGCAGACGGCCTGCCTGCGCTACTTCAATGTGTTCGGCCCGCGCCAGGACCCTAAAAGTCAGTATGCCGCCGCCGTGCCTATTTTTCTCGAACGAGCGATGAGGCAGCTGCCCATCACGATTTACGGGGACGGCGAACAAACGCGCGACTTCATCTATGTGAAAGACATCGTGGCAGCCAATGTGTTTTTCGCCGCCCATTCCCCCGCCACCGGCGTCTTCAATGTCGCCTACGGCCAGCGCATCACCATCCGCGAACTGGCACGGGAGATCTGCGCCATCACCGGATCGAAGTCGGAGATCCTCTTTGCCCCGGAGCGGGCGGGGGATGTGAGGCATTCACTGGCGGATGTCGGCAAGCTGCGGGCGGCGGGCTTTGAGCCGGCGGGCAGCATGTCGGCCGGGCTAAGGGCGACGGTGGCGGGCTTAATCGGCCCTTAACCGGGAATTGTCCGCCACAAATTTGTTCCAAAGTCCGCGCTCGACATAAAGTTCCATGAACACTCCGCCCCGCAGCTCATAAAGCCCTGTCATCAGCCATGCCTTGTTGGACTTCTCGTCCAGCGCCGCTCCAAGCCGGGTGGAGACAAGGACAATCGGAGCGTAGGGATCCTGGGGTAATTGCTCCCACCACCCCACCTGTTTGTAGGCGCGCATATACCAAGGCAAAGGCCAGTAACTGTCGGGTGAAACCACCTTCACGACCGTGTCATGCCCGGCATTTGAAAAACGGGTGATCGCCTCCACCTGTTCCACAAGTTCGCGACAGCCTTGAGCTGTCTGGGAATAGACATAAGGGTTTCGCGGGTTGGCACATTGTTCCACCGAAACCATCCGGGCCTGCCATGCCAGATGCCCGGCGCCAAGCACCATGCCAAAAAAGAGAAGAACCCTCAGCCACCGCGTCCGGCACAACCGCATCAGGCTGGCTGCTCCCAAGCCGGCCAAGAGAATCATTCCCAGCCAGAAATTCAACAGGCACCAGGTGGTCTTGTAGGAAATAAAACTGTAAAGAGCAGTCAGGCAGAGGGTGTGGACCGCCAGAAACCGGGCCAGGCCCGGATGAAAACCCCAGACCCGGCGGTTGGAAAACGAAGCCACACAGCCCCCAACGGCCAGAACCAGAATCAGTGCCTCACTGCGCAGGGTGCCGCGCACAGGATGAAACCAGATCAAGCGCTCCAAATAAAAACCCCATGAGTGCAGGTGCGGCGAAGCCCCCGCAGCGCGATGAAACCAAGGCCGGAAGGTTTTAAAGGAGTCGAGCAACCCCCCGGGATTTGTGCCGAAAGAGGTGAAGAAAATTTCGGCCACCACAAAAGTCGCCACCAGGGCCAAAGCGCCATGACGCAGAAATCTTCCACCCCAGACGTGAACACCAACGATGCCCTCAGAGGAGGCCTTTCCACCTGCAAGAGCCGGGCTGCGGTCATCCCAGAATCTGCAAACCAACAAAGCCGGTCCGGCCGCCGCCAAAGAGAGAACAAAAGTCTCTTTCGTAGCCCCCATCAAACCCAGCCCGCACCCGGCCAGCAAAGCCCAACCCGGATGCGGTGACCGCAGGTAGCGCCATGCTGAAACCAAGGTGAGCAGGGTGAAAAAAACCAAGGGCATTTCATGGATGAAATAGCGGCTGTAAAAAACCTGGGCGGGAGAAACGGCTAGAAACAGCCCGGCCCAAATGCAGGCTGCAAAACCCAATCCATCCGTCAGGAACATCAGTAAGAGGACCAGAGCTGTGCCGCAGGCCACAGTGACCCAGCGCAATTCGGAATCCGTCAGGTCCGCCTGGGTTTTGGCCGGGCTCAGCCAGAGAAAGGGAAGAGAAAGGTAATGAAGAGTGGGGCCGTGATATTCGTCGGGGTCGTAGCGGTAGATGCCCGACTCCCAGAGCGTGGCGAGCTTGCTCGCATTGACCGCCTCGTCATTGTGAAGCGGGCGCACCCCGAGTTGGGGGGCGCGCAGGGCCAGAGCCACCGCCAGCAGCAGCAGCCAGACCCATGCGCGCCCACAACTCATTGGCCGGGGATTGCGTAAACTTCCAGTTCCTGCCAGCAATTCAAGGCGCTGAGATTACTTCCCTTGGTATAGCCGCGGACATAGCGGGCTTTGACACCCTTGGCATCCACCGACCGGCCCCAGTGGCGCTCGAAGTACTCACGGTCCGTGCCGGCACCCAGCCCGGCGGCGTTCTGCATGTCGTTATTGTAGAGCGTGGTCACGCCAACCTTGAATTCCGGATCGTCCGAGACCTGGACGATCACCCCATGCATGACTTGGATGTAACGATGATCATGCCACATGGCAATAGCCTGAATCGGGAGGGATGCGCCCAGATCGACCTGCACCCACTGGGCACCCTTCTTCATCTCAATGGTGTCGTAGTCGTAGGCTTCCTTCTTGCCGTCAGTCAACTGGTTGAGTTCGCCGGTAAACGGCTTGACACTGCTCGTCACGGGCTTGCCGAGGGCGACATTCTTGACCCCCTTGAGCACCCGCAAGGCGGCAGGCGCCTTGTCCGTGTTGGGTTCGATGGTCGCCCCGCCGGGCAATTCCGTCGGCGTCCCCTTCAAGGTGGGCGAAGGCAGCTTGAGCGGCAGGGACTCTGTGGCCCCCGACGATTGCGCCATTGCCCGATCCGCCGAAAGCGCCGCTCCAAGCAGCAGCCCCAGCACCAACCCATGAAGGGATCTCAGGTTTGACATCATAGCAGCAAGTCTACGGATTTCAGGACAGCGGAAGCGTGCCGTAAGTGATGGCTTGGATTTCCTTGCCTTCACCGTTGGTGATCTTGCGGCTCTTCTCGTCGAAGAGGCAGGTCATGTTGAGGCGCTGGGACATTTCGGCCAACGAAATGACCGTCTGCACACGGATGGCCAGATCGATATTCGCGTTGGGCGCCTTGCCGGTGCGGATGCACTCAAACCAGTTCTTCTCGTGAACCCGTATGTCTTCGGGCTGCAGTCCGGTGAGGGTCAACGGATCAATGTCTTCGGACCACTCCTTCTCGGGCACCAGCTCCACGCGCTCGCCGCTGCTGCCAATGTTCAACGTGGCCTTGTGGCCGTAGACGGTGAACCCTGGGCTCTTCGCGTTCACGCTGCTGCAGGTAATGGTGATCATGTAGCCGCTGGGGAACTCCGCCAGCAACTGGATATGCTCCATCACGTCGCGTTCCGTCTGACCTTTGACCTGAAGATCGGCATGCACGTTCTTGGTGCCGATGCTCGTGACGCGCACGGGGAACTCCGGGTTGCCCGAGGCCAGCATGAGGGGGTGCAAGCGGTGCGGAACCAAGTCGCCCAGCAATCCGGCGCAGTAGGGGAAATACTTCCGCCAGCGGTGGAAATGCTCCGGGGTGAAGGGAACCTTCTTGTTCACCGGCCCGAGCCAGCGGTTCCAATCAATGTTCTCCGGCTTGGATTCGTCTTCGATAGGGTAGTTCCATTCGCCCCCGATGCTGTTGCGGCAGTAGAAGCCCTGCGCCCAGACAAGCTGGCCGATCTTACCCTCGCGCACCATCTGGCCGCACTTGTGCCAGCCGTCGGCCGAGGTGCCCTGCGAGCCGACCTGAAAAATCTTCCCGGTGCGCTTGACCGTGTCATAGACCTTGTACGCTTCGCCCAAATACCGGGACATGGGCTTTTCGCAGTAGACATGCTTGCCGGCCTCCAAGGCGGCTATGGTGATGGGCGCGTGCATCGGATCATGCGTGGCCACGACCACGGCATCGATGTCTTTGCGCTCAAGGAGCTTCTCGTATTCAAGATAGATGTCTGAATTCTTCAGCTCGGCTTTGTCCTTGGCCCAGTCGCGCCGCTTGTTGAAGAGGTCACTGGCGGCGCGCACCTGCACGTTGTTGGCCGCCGAGTTCATGTGGATGCCCTGCAAATGGTCTTTGCCGATGCCAAAGCCCACGCCGATACAACCGATGCCGATGCGGTCATTGGCGCCGATCACATTGCCGGCGGAAGGGGCCTGATTCTGGCCGTAGACCGGGGTTTTGAAAATATTGCCCACGGCGACCGCTGCGGCCAGAGTGGAACTCTTTTTGATGAACTCCCGGCGCGTGCCGGGGCTGATCGGGGATGTTGGGTTGTCTTGGTTCATAATGTGAATTTTAGTTTGAGGTTGCGCGCTCCTAAAGCCGGCGGTCAATTCAATCCGGCGCCGTTGCTGTAACGGGTCACGGTTCCACCGGAGTTGGCACGATGATTTGGCATCATTTGATTGAACGCTTTCTGGCGTTAAAAAAACACGGGGGCCGCGAGAAAGCCAGAACATTTTGAAGACCGCCCGACTCAAATGTGTCAAAACCGCGCCTCCCACCAAGCCTCCGCGCACAGGTCCGATCCCCTATCCACCCCCGGACACACCCATTTGAGTCGGAGCATCCGCAAAATGTAAGATTGACCCTGCCGCCGCCTGCCTGCATAAATCAAGCTCATCGACATGCGCAAGACCGCCAACGACTTTCGTTTGGACACCCGACCGGCCGGACCCGCTACGGCCGTCCCTGTCGCGGGGCCATCCCTGACGTTCATGCGCCAGGCTGCCAGCGGTTCTGACAGCCATAGAACCCGGATCTCCACATTGAAGGCGGCCGCACCCTTCGCCGCGTTCCACTAAACATCCCAACAAACCAAATTCATAAACAACCACAATGAGCACCAAGATTGGCATTATCGGCGCGGGCGGCATGCTCCGCTACCACGCGGCCGGATTCAGATCCGCCGGCGCGAACATCGTCGCCCTGTGCGACGTCAACCAAGAGTCGGCCCGCAAGGCTGCCGATCGCGAAGGCATCCCCGCCATCTTTGGCGATGTGTCCAAAATGCTCAAGGAATGCCCCGACATGGAGGCGGTGTCGATCATCGTCCCCAATAAATATCATGCGCCCTTAGCCTTGCAGGCGCTCAAGGCCGGACGGCATGTGTTCTGCGAAAAGCCCCCGGCCACCAACGCCCGCGACATCCGGACCATGCTCGCCGCCGCCACCAAGGCGAAAAAGACGCTGATGTTCAACTTCAACAACCGCGCCCGCCCCGAGGCCCAGGCCATGATGGACTACATCCGCGCAGGCCAGGTCGGCCGCATCAATTCCGCGCAGGCCAAATGGATCCGCCGCACCGGCATCCCCGGCTTCGGCGGCTGGTTCACCACCAAGGAGCTTTCCGGCGGCGGCCCGCTCATCGACTTGCTGCACATGCTCGACTTGGCCCTCTATTTCATGGGCTATCCCGAGCCCGATTACGTGGCCGCCCAGACCTTTAATGACTTCATCACCGACAAATCGTTCAAGGGACCCTGGGGCATTCCCGATGTCGCCAAGGGCGAGACGGACGTGGAAAACGCCTGCCACGGATTCATCCGCTTTAAAACCGGCCAGATCATCTCGCTGCAAATCTCCTGGGCGGAAATGGTCAAGCGGGAGGAAGTCTCGGTGGCCTTCCAAGGCACCAAGGCCGGCGGTCTGGTGCAGCGACTCTTCGCCAGCGATGGACTGGACGACACCTCTCTGGACACCTGCGAACTTTATGTCCAGGAAAACGGCCGCTCTGTCAACCGCAGCATCACCGTGCCTGCCGATGCCGACATGGGCCGACTGGCCTCGGCGGCCAACTTCGTGCACACCTTGGAGAAACGCGCCGAACCGCTCAACACACCGGATCAGGCACTCACTCTGATGCGCATCATCGACGCGGCCTACGCCTCATCCAGCACCGGCAAGCCGGTGAAGTGTTAACCCTCAAAATCTAAATGGAGATTTCGAAACTGAACATCACCCACCTCAATTGCTATGAATCTAAAACGTAAACTTCGCATGGGCATGATCGGCGGCGGACGCGGGGCCTTCATCGGCACCGTCCACCGCATGGCCGCTTCCTTGGACGGCAAGATAGAACTCGTGGCCGGCTGCTTTTCAGCAGACCCTGAAAAATCCAAAGCCTCGGGCGAGGATTTTTTCCTGAATCCCTCCCGGGTCTACGGCACCTACCAGGAAATGGCAGCCAAGGAGGCCGCCCTCCCCGCCGACCAGCGCGTCGATTTCGTCAGCATCGTCACCCGCAACAACACCCATTTCGCCATCGCCAAGGCCTTTCTCGAGGCCGGCTTCAATGTCATCTGCGACAAACCCCTGACCTTCAATCTGGCCGAAGCCAAGAAGCTCCGCTCCATCGTTCAAAAGAGCGGCAAGGTCTTCGCCCTCACCCACAACTACACCGGCTATCCAATGGTCAAGGAAGCCCGGGAAATGGTGCGCTCAGGCAAGTTGGGACGCCTGATGAAAGTCGTCGTCGAATACCCCCAGGGCTATGCCATCACCGCACTGGATGAGAAAGGCGTCAGCAAGATAGCCAACTGGCGGATGGATCCGAGCGTGGCCGGTGCCTCCAACTGCATGGCCGACATCGGCACCCATGCCGAAAACCTGGCCCGCTATATCACCGGCCTGGAGATTGAATCAATCGTGGCTGAGCTTTCCACCTTCATTCCCGGCCGGCCGCTGGACGACGACGGCAACTGCCTGATCCGTTACAAGGGCGGGGCCAAGGGGATTTTGTACGCGTCCCAGGTTTCCAACGGCGACGAGAACAACCTGAACATCCGCGTCTACGGCACCAAGGCCTCGCTGGAATGGCATCAGGAGGACCCCAACGAATTGATCGTGAAAGTGGTGAATCAGCCCCGCTCGGTTTACCGCCGCGGCAATAGCTATTTGAGCGCCGCAGCCCAGTCCAACACCCGCACCCCGTTTGGCCACCCGGAGGCATTCATCGAAGCCTTCGCCAATGTCTATCTCGCCGCAGCCACAGCCATCGCCGACGAGGTTTCCGGACGGAAACTCAAAGGCCCCTACGACTTCCCCACCATCGAAGATGGGGTGCATGGAATGGCTTTCATAGAGACGGTGGTCAAGTCGGCCAAGTCGAATTCCAAGTGGACAAAGTTCGCCAATGTCTGAAATGATAAACAAAATGAGAAAAACACTGATCCCTTTCCTCGCTGGTGTGGTCCTGGCCTGTCAGGTTGTAAGCCCGGTTCGGGCCGCCGCCGCCGCCAAAAAAATACTGGTCGTCACCACCACCACGGGCTTCCGCCACAGCGGCTCGATCACTTCCTCCCAGAAAGTCCTGCCCCAACTTGCCGAGCAGAGCAACGGAGCGTTCACCTTCGAGTTTGTCAACCAGCCCAAGGGCAAGCCCGGCGGCCCGCACAAGCCCAAGGACCTCCCTCCGAATGCCTCTGCGGAACAGCAGGCATCCTACAAAGCTGCGTTGGAGCAGTTCGCCAAGGCACAGGCGGCCTATGAAGACGCCGAGGCCAAGTGGAATGAAACCCTCAAGCAGGCACTCATGAAACTCAGCCCTGACTCCCTCAAGAACTACGACGCGGTCATGTTCGCCAACACCACCGGCGACCTCCCCATCCCCGACAAAGAAGGGTTCCTGAATTGGATCAAGGCCGGCGGGGCGTTCATCGCCGTCCATTCCGCCTCCGACACCTTCCACGGCTGGCCGGGCTATATCGACATGCTCGGCGGAGAGTTTCTGACCCACGGCGCGCAAGTGAGCGTGGAATGCATAAACGTAAACCCTGGACATCCTGCAAACCAAAAACTGGGCCGCAGCTGGGTTATTTCCCAGGAGGAAATCTACCGGTTCAAGAATTACGACGGCACCAAGGTCCACGACCTGCTCTTTCTGGACAAACATCCAAACGACAAGACTCCCGGACACTATCCTGTTTCCTGGTCAAAAAATTACGGCAAGGGACATGTGTTCTACACATCCCTTGGGCACCGTGAGGACATCTGGGACGCAGATCCGGCAATGAAGGACCGCAAAAACCCGGTGGAAGTCAGCCTGGCTTATCAGGCCCACCTGGTGGGCGGAATCAAATGGGCGCTGGGATTGGCGGACTCCAAGTAGGCCGCAGCTCAATCAGGCAGCTTTTTGTTCGGCCCGGAAGGAAAAACCTCTCCGGGCCTTTTGCTGGCCACCAAAAAACACCCCAGCCGGACGCCTTTCCGGATTCAACTTATTCGAATCCCTTTGATATCCCCTTGGCCCGTCTCCAATGAAATAGTTCAGTTTTTTCACGCGAAGCTTTCATATACACCGGGCAGGAGGATCGGGAATGGGAATCAAACATCCTGCTGGATCGGGCTGGAAGCTCGCGGATTTTCGCACCCAACACCTCCTGATAAACCGGTTTCTCGAAGAGGGCATCAATTTCCAACGTATCCGACCGGCGGATGCCTTCAAACTGGCCGGTTTTGATCCGCCCGATGACACCCACGCGACATCAACCGCATCGAATGCTACCGGAGGAAGAACGGGGGCATGCGCGGTTCCGCCACCTCACCAGCGCACCCAATTGGCGCAGCTATTATCTGCCGTTCATCCTCGCCTGGCGCCGCAACGTGGGCGAGATCACTGAAGCCCTGCCTATCCCCATCCATCGCCTCCTCGAAAGCCTGAAAGCATGATGCAGTCATCCGAGATGCTTCGACTCGTTGCGCAATGGGTCACTCGCGACCCCAAATGCGTCCATTACAAGGAGCAGATTGCAAGTCACCAAGCTGGACCATCTGGCCGGAGGTTAAGCAGGCGTGGCGAGCTTGGGAAAAAAAGCATGAGCAGCGGCGCAAGTGCTCTCGCTTAACTCGCCAATCGAGCAGCCCTTGACCTGCCGTACCACCTCTGCGAGCTCCTTTACAAAAGCGGGCTCGCACCGCCGCCCTCGATGCGGCACCGGCGCGAGAAATGGACTGTCGGTTTCCAGCATGAAACAACCCAGAGGGGCTGCGGCAATCGAGTCCCTCACATTTTGGCCGTTCTTGAACGTGGCGATGCCGGTAAAACTCACCAACCCGCCCAAAGCCAGCACCCGGGCCAGGGCATCGCGGTCGCCGGCAAAACAGTGAAAGACGCCGCGTGTTTTGCCGGAAAAACCGATCATCTGCGACAATGTGTCCTCAAAACAATCGCCCCGCTGATGAATCACACAGTTCAATGCGGTTTCGGCGGCGACTTCAAGATGCTGGCGGAAGAGTATTCCCTGCCTGGCCTTATACCGCTGATCCTCAGTTTCCCCGCCCATTTGCCGGGTGCTGGGGAGTCGGTGGTAATCCAACCCCGTCTCCCCCAAAGCCACCACCTTGGGATGCCGCGCCAATTCGCGCAATTGCGGACGAATATCGTCCGGAGCCTCGAGAGCGGCGGAGGGATGCCATCCGACAGCAGCGAACAAACCGGGATATTGCTCCGCCAACCCAATGGCGCGACGGCTACTTTCAAGGTCCGTGCCGATGGATATGATTTTGGTTATGCCTGCTTCGAGAGCGCGGGCGAGAGTCGCCGGCAGGTCGCCGGCAAAATCCGGAGAATCCAAGTGCGCGTGAGTGTCGTAAAAAGGTGTCATGTAAAAAAACGCAGTCCGGCACAGCGCCAGGAACAAATGGGATGAACACACGAATCATGAAGCCTTGGCTTTTCAATTTCCACTTTCAACATTTTAAGCTTTGAACAAGCCGCTCGACGCCCATCGCCGGAGTGGCCGCTGACCGGTCAGATCCCGGGCATCCCGGGATCAAGCGCCTGTTCAAGGGCCGGTTGGGAGCATGAATCGGTTTTGATCTGCGCCGAGTTTTCACTATCGCTTTTGAAAAGCAATCTGTTTCGGCTCGGGCGTTTTTAGGGGGCGTTTTTTGGTGTTTTAGAGCGCCAGTCCAAACTGGTTAGGGGCGATGTGAACTTCAACCTGCGGCGGAAAGTCCTGCATGTGTGGTCGCATCCAGGCCTAAGTCAAACTCAAGGCTCAGGGGCAGCCGGTCCGGGGAGGAGCATTCGTAACGCGGCCGACAGCGGCCTAAGTCAAACTCAAGGCTGAGGGGCAGCCGGTCCGGGGAGTAGCATTCGTAACGCGGCCGACAACCGGTCCCGCGCCCAGTCGAGACGCTCCCGGGCATCGGGATCGGACACTGCGGGGCGCAATGCCTCTAAAAAACGGATTTGGGCCGAGATACGTTGGGGTGGAACGCC
>Ga0209829_10002077_pt1 | contig 15489 bp, 2 predicted proteins | sample C_140205_EF_Meta_FD_187311 | JGI IMG/M metagenome (GOLD analysis project Ga0209829, IMG submission 187311) | Freshwater microbial communities from Lake Croche, Canada to study carbon cycling - C_140205_EF_MetaG (SPAdes) (version 2) | ecosystem: Environmental > Aquatic > Freshwater > Lake...
TGAAGCGTAGTACTGATGAGCCCCGACTGCTTGTCGGGCAGTGGGTCCATCCTATGGGGTGAGGCATCTGCCTCGCCAGACTCAGAGTGCGTCGCGTACACCGCTGAGCTTGACACATTGGTGGAGACCTTGGCCTCCCTGAGCTCGGATTGCGCCGCCTGCGCCACTGAGCCTAGTACATGGTGAAGCGTAGTACTGATGAGCCCCGACTGCTTGTCGGGCAGTGGGTCCATCCTATGGGGTGAGGCATCTGCCTCGCCAGACTCAGAGTGCGTCGCGTACGCCGCTGAGCTTGACACATTGGTGGAGACCTTGGCCTCCCTGAGCTCGGATTGCGCCGCCTGCGCCACTGAGCCTAGTACATGGGGTGAGGCCTTGGCCTCGTCAGACTCAGAGCGCGCCGCGTGTGCTACTGGGTCGGACACATTGGTGGCGCATGGCGGCGCCGGTGTTCGGGCTAGGAGGGTCTCGGAGGGTAGAGAGGGAGGCTGTCCAGGGTGCACAGGCACCGACGACAGGGGTCCGGAGAGAGGGATGCCATCGCTAAAGCCTTCCTCTGAGGGTGGGTTGTTAAAGCGTGGGTCGGGGGGGGCTCGTCCAAAGCGCACGGGCACTAACGGCGAGGGGTGTTGGCGGAGTGAGTTGACGGATGACGCGGCGGATGACGGACATTTAATTGTCAGAGCCGAAGCGCTTGAGTGGGAGGGAACTCGTCTAGGGTGCGTAGGCACCGTTGACGGGTGTTGGTTGTCGAGTGTGGCTAGCGACGATGGTCGCAGAGTAGGTTCGGTGCCAGCAGTGGGCGCTGATGATTGCTCACTGCCGGAGGTAATTCCTTGAGAAGAGGTAGTGTTTGAAATCGGGTCGGACCGACGGCTTGGCTGTGCGATGTTCTGCACAGCTGCGCTGCCGCCCGTGTTTAACGTCTCGAGCGACGCGTGGCCTAGTCAGAAGCCGAGCGACTTGCTCTTAGCAGCCCACTCAGCCGGAGTGAGCGGCGTGAGCAAGGCGGCGTCCTCCGGGTGCGACTTGACATAATTCCTCAATCGCAGCCACCCATGAAAGCACTTCTCTTCATGGTGCATGATGACCTCACTCCTCTTGAGCTGTGGAGCCGTGGACCCCTTGGTGAAGGGGTAGCAGCCGTGCATCTCCTTCCAGGACTCCCGGGTGTACTCCTTGCCGCCCCATTTGAGCCCCGGCAGCCCCGCGCAAAAGATGCACTCGAGCCCAAAAAGGCCCTCGTTGGGGTTACCCTTCGAGTCGAGTCCCTCGTTCTTGCGCACATGCGGTATGGAAGCATTGCCGAAGATCGCCTCGGTCTTGGTCACGTCGCACGAAAAGATCCGATCGAGATTGAGATAACCCCCTACCATCGGTGACTGTGGCAAACCAGCAGGCGCGCTTCCGGTTGTTTGGACAGGTGAAGCGGTGGGCCGAACAACCGGAGCTGTGTACAAGACCCCAGCTTGCATCTGCTGCGCAGACTCGAGGCGGCCGGCAGTAACGCCAGCAGCGTGAGACCGCGCTAATTCGGCTGTGGTTGCTGTGGACACAGGATGGGAGGGACTGGCGAGCAGGGCCTCGGAGGAGACTTGATGACCCCGTCTCTGACGGTCGTTGGGGTTTACTGCTGCAAGCGGTGTCAAAGCCCCCGTCAGTACAGCGTCGCAGCCATGACCGTCTGACAGATATTCGACCAAGCTCTCGATTGATCGCCCGCTCACAGTGGAGGTCTTCCACCAGTCTGCGTACCTCGACGCGACGACACTTGACGTAGGTAGCCCAAGTTTCCTGTCCTTCAGGTAGCAGACGCAGCTATAAAAATTGGTGAGCGTCTCCGACTCTTTCTTGTGAAGGCGAGCAGCTAACTCCTCGATACGCCGAACACACTCGACAGCGGCTTCGCCTACCTTCCACGTAGTATTCTTCCACGCGTCTTCATCGGTACGAATCCCTTCCGCCGTGATGTAGATCGAGCGGAGCAGCCGAAGATACTCATGTAAGCAGCCCAAATCGCGCGCGCCAATGTCCATCCCGATAGCGCCTATTTTCGCCGCGCTCAGAGCAAGTAACGGCGTGTTCATGGTCGCCTCGTTCATCCAGCTCAGCGTTCGCTCCACTGCGACTGCGATCGACTGTGAGCCCGCGACTGGGCTCGCATAAAAGTGTGCGACGAGCTGACCAAGCGTCTCGGCCAGTCGCGGCAACGTGTTGTCGAAGTGCATGCGGTTCTCCGCGCTGAATGACATCAGTGCCCTGAGTCCGGCACGCGTCAAATAGGGCTCGGGCGCCCGTGAGAGGGCGGCGACTTGTACCATCGGCGGCCACCGCTCTGCCGGAAGTCTCGACCATGTCCAAAACGCAGGGGCCCGTGCCATGATAGCAGCATCGGTGTCGGCTCGATCGGGAGGTGTTTCGGGAAAGGCGTTCACAACTAGGACGCCCGCATCCGGAGTGTTTCTGCGTGCCGATTCCCGATGTCGGTGACGCCGAGGTGTGGCGTCAGGGGCAGCAGCAAGATTCCCCTGTCGTGATGCACGAGGTGAGCAGCGGCTCACGGATGTACCGACTGAGGACTGTTCACTGCCGATGGTGGACCTACCCGGGTGGCTCTCACCAACGCGCGGTACGCACATCTCGCCGCCATGCGACCCCAGACTTGAGAGCGGAACGACGAACTGGGACGCTTGATGACACGTCACCATAGCAGTCGAGATCGGCGCTGCTTGCACTTGGCGGGGCGTAGATAAACCCGAGTTCATGAGGGCGTACTCCCAAGCGGCAAAAGCAAGCAGCCCACTTTGGCAAGCATGCCGCAAGTTGGAGTCGATCACTGTACGCAACGGCGGTGCGGAGTTCTCGTAAGGCACGGTCACCCACGGGAAGAGATAGACTTGTAGAAAATCTCGGGCGATGATTGAATACTCAAAGAAGAGGGCCAAGACCAACCTGAAGATGTGTTCCCCCGCCTTTGAGTTGACTAGCGCACGTATATCGACTGCCGTCAATGACCAATCTGGCGCGCGCGACCAATACAAATCGGAAATCTCGGTTAGGGTGGAGTGCGCCGCATGTGCCCGTTGCCGCTCAGGTCGCTCAGACCTTACCTCTTCGATGTGGCGTTCCGATGACGAAGCTGACCCACCCCGATGAGGTCTGGTGTGCTCCGGAAGGAGCGGCGAATCGCGGAGTGTCATAGCGGATACCACGCGTCCTGAAGCCACGTCGAGCGTGTGGGCGTCGTGCGCCATCGGCTTAGTGTGCAGTTGCAACTCGACTGGAAACCGCACTTCAATCTGCGCCCCGGTCAATGACGACGGCGTGGACTGCGATAGCTGACGGCGGTCGGCCGGCAGTGAGTTGGTTGCTTGACGCGGGCTTCGAACAGTCGCCCGGATTGCGTCCAGCGCGGAGGATGACGCGACAGGTGAACTGGCCGGGTCTTTGTTGAGAATGATGTTGTGGTCGTTCCGCTTCATGTCAGTGTCTGCTAATCCAGAGGGAATTACCCCCCCTGAGTGTGTCGAGTGCGGGCTAGCGTGAGCGCGCGGGCCGTACCGTCGGGGCCCCGGTGGGTGCTCGCCGGCACGGTGCGTGTCGGCTGCGGTTGCGACGTCGACGGGCACGTCCGAGGACGCGCCCGCCGCTTCGGCGCGGCGTGAAGGCGAGGGGGGGGGTGCAGGCCACCGACCCGGTACAAACGGAGAATATACGTCCACCAGTGAAGAACGCGGTGAACAAGATGTAGCACCCACGGCATCCAATTGATTACCAGGCAGTTGACACGCTGCCTGAGAACCCCTTGAACACGGAGGATGGGAAAAAGAATGAAGCGGCCTGTGTGAAGTAGCAGGCAAAACGGAGGAAACTATCGAGACCGAACCAACGTCCGAGCCAGCCATCGCCAGGTTGCGCGACGCGCGTCTCAATAATTCAGAGGAAACATCTGAATTGGGTGTATCGAAAGGATCAATCCTCAGAGCATTCTCCGTGACAATCGGAGGTGCAAGGGGGGATGACAGATTGGGGGCTGCTGAGATCCTGCCCGTCGTGTACGGCGACGCCTCATCGCGTTGCCACATCAGTGCGAAACGAAGAGGAAAATAAAGATCAAGTAAATTATTCAATTAAATTATAATGTTGAACCAAATCCGTGCAGCGCGTGCACCAGCGAGCGCACTGCGACTGTTTCCGCGACAGCAAACTTCTTGCGCGTATGTGTGTGACGTGACTCTGATGATGACACCCCCCTCAATTAGTGTAGTCTATATCGTATCATATTACCCGTAGTCTATTCTACAACTCTTGATGATCATCACTCTGATGATGACTCCTTCCCGAGCCGTCTGTTTTCTGCAATGGCGCGGCGAATTGGAGCGGCAGTTCCGCCGCTCCGCAGTGTCGTCAGCCTGCGGGCGGCTGATGTCGGCGGCGCGAAGAGCAGAAACAGAGAGAAGGATAGACGCACTCGCGATGAAGACCGACGATCCGGTCCGCCCCAACGCATCCGTGATGTCAATCGGTCGCGTGGTCTGCGCAAAGTCGAGTTGATGAGCAGAGTCGCGGTGCTGATTACATGCGGGCAGCTGATTTTGAAGAGGGGAGAATCGTGGCGGAGAAGGTCGAGTGGTGGGGTACTAGCGATCGCATCGTATGGAGGAATCGTATAAATCGACGAATCGTGCGAATGGAAGCAGCGTACGAGTTGAAAGTGTCTGCACGTTCTGAATCACTAGTACCAAGGCATGCTCATCGAATAGTCGATAATCTTATCTTATTACTGTAGCAATTTGAACATCGACCCCATATACCACGACGTGTGCCGAATTGATCTTGAGATTGAATTGAACTAGCGAAGACTAGATCCGCACACAGCTGCTTCGAACAGGACGACTGGTGCGAAAGGTCGAAACAACGCCTCCCAGACGCCTAGTGAATGCGATAACGACTGCGCAGGCCACCAGTGCAGCGCCGACATGCAGTGTCGGCATGGGTTGAGAGGTTGAAGCTGGTGATGGCGATGTTCAATGTTCAATACAGAACGCAAAGTCGTCGAGACCGTTGATAAGATAAGATAAGAGACCATTGACATAATCGTAGGCGTGGTAGAAGAAAGCAAAGTAAGTGTTCAAATTGAGTAAACGGTCCTTTGTAAAGTAGCATCAGCAGAGTGAACTGCGTCATATAGTACAAAGATTGCAACCGTCTTCGTTTGAACTAGACTGAAATATAGACGTGCCGACCATATTATGATTGCGGTGGTATACGGGGATCTCTGTATCACGAGCCAAGAGCCCGCCCTGCAACGTTGTGCGGAAGACACAGGAATCGAAGAGGCAAAGGGAAGGAAGAGAGAGAGACCCAGGTTACGTAGCGCAGCCGGAGCGACACGGGAGCGACACGGCAGGCTGGAGCCTACTCGTACATCACATCTGTTTCACGCCAATGCGCTGAGCGCCAAGGGCCACATGAAGTGGACCAATGAACTGTACCGCAAAAAGAGCACACCCAAACACACAAGCAAAAGGACGAGCAAGGCCTTGAATCAAGATCATAGGAACCCCGTACGAGCAAAGCCTTTTAAGCTGAGTGCGCACCAGCGACTGCAGTCTCTCGTAGTCGAGCGCTACATGGTGGTTGTTCAACTCGGAAGAGATGAAACGCGCCCGTCAGTGTATGCGTGAACGACTGCGCAGGCGAGTCATCATACCGCACTTTCAGCACTCGAGCTGGGCGGCGAGTACGGGAGATGAACGAGCTGATCACGATACCGGAAAACCAACCGCCACATGGCCACTGCACTTCAACGCGGGTACTCACGGGGAAGGAGTCGGTTGTATCCCCGGTAACCTTGGTGGCGCCATCAGCTACCGAAGTGTCGAGTGGTCGAACGGGCAGTCGTGGCGAATGGCGGCGACTGGTGGCGTCTATGGCGGGGATTGTGATCTTGCCTTCAACGATCGGCGCTGACACTGAAGGTTGTACTGGCGACACTTGCGTAACGGAAGTGCTGGTAGCAGTGTCGGCAGGTGTGGAGAGGTACTCAACATCTGGTGTAACCGCAGGTGCCACTGCTGGGATCGTCATGAGTGGCTCGACAGTTGTGGACGCAGACGGCGTTGGAGGACGACTACGGAAATGACGACGCGCCAAGGCAGCCGGTGAAGGGGGGGGCTGACCAGCCGGGTCGTCGATGACTTCCGGCGCGAGCACTAACGACGCATGTTCAGCCGGTAGGGGGTGCTTCGCATTGTAGGCGGCTACCAGCTCGGCAATGTCGTCAAGATAGTGATTGGAGCGCCACTGATCATACTGACTGCCGAACCCCGACCACCGTAGTTTGTACTCCATGACCGAGGGGTCACCAGCGACACGACCCACCGCCGAGTCAGCAGTCGAAGTCAGACGGCGACCAACTACACGATTGACTGACCACATTGATATACGGTCGGACTCCGATCGCGTGACGCGTGAAGGATAAGGGAGCAGACGGTCGATGTGGACCTCCTGATGTATGCGGCGAGACTGCAGATCTCGTAGTTTGTACCTGCCCTGCCCAACCTCGCGATCGACCGTGTATGGGCCGGTCGTCGGCTCCTCGGCCTTGGGGATGTTCTTGTCAACCACAGTCCCTTTGATGAGTAACACACGATCGCCTGGACGGTAGCGCAGCACCACGTCGCGCTTGAGATCGAGAATCTTCTTCCGACTCAAAGAGTTGGACCCTAGCGTCTGACTAACGACGTCGTGCACGATACCTTTGGCCACGAAATAACTGGAAAGCCACTCGGGGAGCTTAGCAGGGTCGCCGGAGCCATCCCGGGGCGGTTCGGAGAGGGTGTCCACAGGAAGACGGAGGTGGCGGAGACGGTTAATGAAGGACGGTGCATAGCCTATCGCGAGATTGGTCGTCGTGTTGAAGGCTAGCACGAGCAAGGGAAGCAGCGTTCGAAGCACGATCGGAGCGCCAGCCGCTTGATGGCACAAGAGCATGCGCTTGAGCGTAGAGTGCCAGCGCTCGATGAAACCTATCGTCTGATGGTGGTACGAGGTACTAGGTGACGCCTTTATAGCAAACAAGGAGTACAACTTGTTGATGAATTCAGAAGTGAACACGGAGGCGTTGTCGCTGCGAACACATCTCGGGACGCCATGATATTGAACGACGGCGTCCATGAAGATTTCAACAATTACTCGTGTCGACGGGTCGCCTTGTACGGGACGCGCACAGACCTCTCTGCAGAACTGGCACCCAAAAGTGACGACGCCATCACTACCTTCCGCATCAGTGAACCCCGCTTTATAATGGTCGCCGGAAACGATGTCATATGGATAGTCTCCATTTGCGACAACCTGAGCCTCTCCCGCGGTGTGGCGAGGCAGTTTAGCACGCTGACACGGCCGGCACCCTCGAATATGAGCGGCAACTGTAGCACGCATATCGGTTACACTCCCCCACGTAAACCGAAGTCGCACCAGATCGACAACCTTGTGAACCCCGAGGTGTCCCATGCGATCATGGTACTGTGTGCATATATGGGGGTGAAAATGGGGGGGGACCACAATCAACGTCTCCTCTGACCCAGGCGTCTTCGAGAGGAGCAGTCCGTCGGCTGCTAGTGCGTGCTCACTGCAATGGACTCGAAAGTTCGCGCGGTCGGCCGGCGACAATAGGTCATAAGCCCTAGACAGATTACCTATCTCTAGATAATCTACCAATGCCGCGGTGGCCGGGTGCGCACGCTGAGCCTCTGCCATCCGTGCTCGCGTCGGCGCCTCAAACTTAGGAGGCATGCCAGTCGCATCGCAGTCATTGCCGTGTGGTGCTCGGAGCACTGTGAAGACGTTAGAAGACCGGTCAGCTTCGTCAACTAACGCGGCAAATCTCACGAAGACAGCAGCTTCGAATAGTGTCTCGTCTTCTTCTGCTTCTGCAGAGAGTGGTGCGACGGGTGATGAAGACTGTTCGAATTCGGCCGGTGGCCATAGCACTGCGGACAGTGCCAGCGCGTCAAACGAGTTGACAACTCCGCAGGCCTCTGACAGCGTAGGAATGCAGTACCCGTTGCACTTCTTCTCGAGCGTCGCGGTAAGGCGATAGCCGTTGACCTTCCGCTGAGCAGCCAGGAACGCAGACGAGTAATCCTTCAAGACACCGTCGAATCGACAGGCGAAGTATGTGGTGCAGCCGAAACGACCCAAACAGCGGCGTCTTTTGAATGCGAGGTCTAGCAGTCGCGTGAGCTTGGGGAAGATGAGCATCTGGCCTGGAGTGCATGGTCTCGTCTCACCACCCCTACGCAAAGCAGGCCCTGCGAACAGGTCGAATGCTTTCACGGCGGCATCCCACTCAGTCCCACAGTTGAGCACCGGATGTGAAGGAAAACCCAACACGGCGGTATCGGAAGGAGTGCGCAGACAGTACACTGAGACACCATCCCATAGTATAATCGCGGCGCGCCCGTCAGCGAGTGTCCGTCCGATGACGACGAAAGCCGAGACTGTATCAGTTCTGGAGTCCGCTTCGGCCACAGTTTCGGAGACAATCGCCAGCGTTGATTCTAGACTAGCGGTAGGTACCGCCGATAATGGTCGCTCGGAACACAGCGACGGGAGGGGGGTCAATGATACTGAGGTCGGGCCGCGGGGTGAGACAATGTCAAGAGAAGCCACCGGCGGTAGACCCAGCCCTTGGAAGGCACTAGAGAAAGCAACCACCGCGCTACGATCACGTTCTCGGTCGACTTGTACGTACTGGAACAGCGCTCGATGTTCGGGCCGCACGGAGTCAGGCATGATGACTGCTGCATCGTTGAAACGCGGTCGAACTAGAGCACTGTACTGCTCGAGTGACGCGCAGGCGGCGGCGGAGAGTAGCAAAGGCGCAACTGCCTTGAGCGCCGCGGCGCAGTCAGGCACCCAAGCTAAGTAGAGCAACGTGCCGCCAATGGCGATTGGCTTCTGCAAACGCGAGTTGATAGCGATAGCCAGGCTTGCAGCCCGGGGGGCGGGCCCTAACCAGAATTGCCAGATGTCGCGGGCAGCCACGCGGTTTGAAAGGGGGCACGTGGCAGCCGGCTGAAGGGCAGGTCCGTGCGGAAGGAAGAGCAAACCGCGGCTGTCTTGCAAGCAGAGCAAGCTGTATTCATCTACTAATGCAACTGCGATCCGTTGGGGGGGGACGTATGAGTGATGCGTTACTGCAAGCGCATAGGGCGGACAGCGCTGCTCCGAAAGGGCAATGACGAGCTCATAGAGTCCACGGCTGCGTAGGAGGCTGCGCAGAACGCCAAACAGCAGCCCGCAGAAAAGTACGTCCTCGTAGGCGTATACAAAGAGGCAGGACGACAGAGGCCGTGGCTCAAACATACCCGGAGCATGCTCCAGGCTTCCCTTATGCGTCAAATGGACAACAGACTCGCCCAGCCAGGCGCGCAAGACGACGCCGAGACTTCGAGTTTTATTGTGATGTCTTGCGATGAGAACACAGTCGGCGATCCCCGTGTCGAAGCAGCCTCGCAATATCAGGCCATACTCGACAAACAGCGCCGAAACATCTCCAAAGCAACAGTGGAAAACTTTGACGATGTTCGCGTCGGTCAAAAGACTGCGCAATGAGTCAACGCCGTCGTCTCGGAGCATCAGCGGGTTGCAGTGGACGTCGAAGACGTACACTAACGCACTGGTGTCAGGGGTGAGCGCGTCTGCACAGATCTGAATCAGCACGATATGCGGGTGGTTACCCCCAAGCGAGCCCTCGAGGTCGACTGAAAGGTATGGTTCAGCAGTGGCCGCAAGACGCATCTTAAGCTGGCGGACTGCAATGGCGACGTCCGCCATAGTCGTGACCAATGCGGGACCGTACGGATTCTGCTGTAGCGTGGGGACGTCTATAGCAACACCGAGGGAACCGATGTCGGCGGTCAGTGCGACACATACTGCAGAGCTAGCGAACAGTTTCGCCACCAGATCTCTGAAGGCGAGGTGAGGGTCCGGATGGTTGCGGTGATGCTTCGCGAGTGAGAGAAGGAGCGCGTGTGCAACTGAGAGGTCGTCCGAGTCATCGAAGGACCTGGCCACATCGGTGCCAAGCGACGTCCAACTTATCGACTCGTCAAGTGAGCTGAGCTCGGGCTCCGAACTCGAGACGACGGCAAGGTAGTAGTGAGTCGCGCGGGACTCTTGTCGGCGGTAGGCCTTGGCGCGTGCTACTGAATGCCTCAATGCACTAAACGTATTGGCGACGAACTGCGCTTGCAGATAGAAAACAAGCTGTGCTCTGTACCCTGAGAGGCTCTCGACACGGACCACAGTGCTCGGAAACCCACACGTACCCCCCAAGGACTCGGTGAGTATCTGCACATCGGTTCCGTGTAGCCTAATTGCTAGCAGTGCCACTCGACCACCACGGCGACGGATCACACCCAAACTTTTTGGTCTGTGGCCCACAACAGGCGACTGCAGCCGGGCAAGTTCCTTGAGAAGGAACTGGTATGTGCGAGGTGCATCGCGGTCTAAACGAGCCACCCCTGTGCCAATGCCGTCCCCTGGAACGACAACACGATCGTATCGGCCAGTGCAGAGCTCGAAGAGGACGGTATCCACATCGGCAGTTATCTTCCGCGCGTTAGCCTCGAAATCGCAGTCGAGGTACCCATGTCCGGGACTGTAGCACGTACGGACACCACGTGCATTGGGCTGCGCACGAATAGCGGCTTGTGTCCGTACCCCGGGTATAGAGCTGAGATGGTTCTCGTCATTTTCACCGAATAGGAAAAGCTCACGCGGCGACGCAGCACACTCGAGTGGCCCCGTGTAGTGAGCCGGACCCTTACGCGTGACTCGGTAACGAGACACGGGCGAATGCGTCGGTGTGGGGGCCGTACTGAGGAAGGCCTCGGTTGAAGACGTATTGCGCCAACCGGACTGGACGTATAGCGCCACCGCCCGTATCGCCGACGGGCAAGAGGAAGCGACACCGTCTGTTTCTTCGGGCGGCTCGAGTGGTCCGGTGCTGAAGACGGTGTCATCGCTTGACGACACAAGAAGCAAAGAGGGGTCGATCCCCACCGCATCGAGTGAGGAGTCGAGCGCCTCTTCCAACGCCGCGAGTACAACATCGCCTGACTTGGCACCGGAAAAGGTCGCAGCTGCCGCCGTGCCCCCCCCTTCTTTTTTAGTGTCCTCTGACGGCGCGGTGGCCCTTGAGAAGCAGTCGGGTACCACATGTTCCTTCCCGGGCACGTACTCAATCTCGATATCATAGCCCTGCACTTTGAGAGCCCAGCCTGAGACGCTGGAGCCCTCCTTGTGCGCCGTGCTTAGCAACCACTTGAGCGACTTGTGATCCGTCTCGACAATGACGCGAGCGCCCAAGATATACGATCGCCACTCGGTGAGTGCTTCTGCCAACCCGAGGCATTCTTGATCTCGGACCCCATAGCCGCGTTCAGTGTCGTTGAAACGGCGTGATCTGCATGCAATGGGCACGCGCGACAAGGGGTCATCCTCACGAAGACGTTGCGATAACACAGCACCTGTGCCGTTGGTCGTGGCAGAGTCGACGCTGATATAGAAAGGCTTTGTGTAGTCGGGCCGCTGGTTGGCAGTAACCGTGGCCAGTTGGTGCCGAAGATGTGCAAAGGCCGCCTTGAAACGCAAGGAGGACATGATCACGCGCGCCTCAGCGCCCTTAGCCTTGAGCTCGTGGAAGGGGCCCAAGGTCACGTGCATGTTAGGGATGAACTCGTGATAATGCCCAATCATCCCCGCAAATCGACCAGCCGCCGCGGGGTCGACACCCATCTGCTCGGCCGTCATGTCGAGGAGGCCTTGCGTCTTCTTCGCCTCTGGCCGCGTGCCGTAAGCGCCGACCATGAATCCAAGGTAGGGTACCTCACGCTTCCCGATGTGCACCTTGTCGCTGCGCACGGTGAAACCGGCTTGTATCAGACGGTCAAAAACCATCCCAACATCACGCATGTGGTCTTCCATGGTGCCCGCGGTTGGGATGATGATGTCGTCAACGTAAGCGAGCGCAATGCCCGCAGGAAGACCACGAAGCGCGGCATCGACCAATCGCATGAACGCGCCAGGGGAGCTAGTCAACCCCATCGGCATGCGAGCGTATGCCATCTGGCCCCAAGGTGTACCGAAAGCGGTCTTCGGCTTGCTGGCCTCGTCGATCTCACATTGATGAAACCCCTGTAAGAGATCGACGGTCGTAAACAAGTTGGCACGTCCTAGCGCGGCGAGGTTCGAGCTAATGTTGGGCAAGGGGTAAGTGTCACGCGTCGTCAACGCGTTGAGGGCGCGGTAGTCGAGCACGATGCGGTAGGTGCCATCGGGCTTCTTGATGCACATTGGTACGGCGTTGTAGGGGCTGCGGGTAGGCTCGATGATCTTGGCCTTCAGCTGTTTGTCGACACTGATCTTCAACGCAGCGTACTCGCCAGGTGGCATCTTGCGCATCTGCTGTGCGGGTGGCAGCACCTCGCCACTATCGATTCGTGGCGTGTCGATGTGCATCTTGTAGCCGTGTGCCCACCCAAGTTCAGATGAGAAAAGACGCCTGCGACTGTCAATCATGGCCCGTATCAGCACCTTGTCCTCCGGCGACACAGTGAGATCGGTGTGAACCTGCTCCATGATCTCGTCGGTTGTGTACTGCAGGTCGATGCCCGTTGCAGCGGGGTTGACGATGAAGCGAGCGATCGGAGTCAGTACGGGGATATTAACGGGCCGTTGTGACAGGTTGATGACTTGACAGATCATGTTCCCGTCCTTGTCGGGGAGTCCAACCGAGGGGGCTACTAGAACGCCAAGATCAGCTACTCGAGCGTCGTCTAGCGGCATGAGGGCCACCATCTTCCCTGGTGAGATCGCCGCGGGTATGCGGACCATAATCTGCGCCTGCGACCAGGCAGCGACACGAATAGTCTCTGGTGCGAACGCTACCGGGGTGGCGTTGTTAATGATGACCTCGTTCGTGGCCGCATGCTCGAAAGCCAACCGACGGGATAACGAGGCAGGGTCTGCAAGATTGGCCTCGCAGTCAGGGGGAGAACCGCTGGTCGCTAGCCGGCGATAGCAGGTGAACGGTATAGCCTCAGAGATAGCGGCGGACTTCTCATCACGTACCGTGAGAGTGCCCTCGTATAAACCCTTCGTGTCCGGGGTGTAGTCAAAGAGCAGTCGACCGCGCGTTGCAAAGTCATTGCCCAGAAGCAGGCCGGGCGAATTGAACGCTTGGTTAGCGAGCACGGGCACGTCTTCGAACTCGAAGGTCACCCCACCGCAATCGAGGACGAAGGTCGCATAGAACATCACCGCGTTAAGGCCTCCCACGCCGGCAATTGAGCGCACGCTTGTAAGCTGAGGGCGGACGATGCGGATCGCCGAAGGGTTTGCGCGCTGCAAGCTCTCAAAGGTCGCGACTGAAAGGAGGCATGTGCCAGCCCCTGTGTCAGGTATACTGCATAGGACGTCGGTACGTGTGCCGTCGAGGCCGAGCAACGTCAACTTCATCGTGGCCGGCGTGTAGGCGCCGAATTGAGAACCCACCTTGATGTGAGGGCCCGGTTCAGCGAGGACGATGTTAACAGAAGCGTCGGCTACAGGACTTGTAGCGTTGGCTTGCGGTTGTGCGGGAACGCCTGATGGCACTGAAGCCGTTGAGCCTACAATACTCGCTGCCAACGCCTCGGTGGTGACGACGCCAGATGAGATGAGCCCACGAAGGTGTGTGCGATACGCCTCAGACGAGTACTTGTTCTCCTCAGCTTGCCGCAACCGCGCGCGGACTGCTTGTTTCCCGAGGTGTGTGATGACCTCGCTTAAGGAGGCGTCGTCAGCCAAAGGCACCTCGGAGACGGCGTCGAGGTCGATCTCGGCTTCGTTGGGCTGCAGCGGCTGCCGCAAGACCACGTCACGTGCTACCCGATGACGGAGAGATCGTAACATCTGAGCACTCTCTTCAGCTGTCGGTGCCTCTGCCGTGCCCGTCGGGAAGTCTTGTCCAAGCGGCTCCAACAGCGAGTCACCAATAGTCTGCGCAAGCTGGTAAGAGAGCGCCCTCTCGATGGGGTCCTCAATCTCCAGAGCCGCCTGCATCGCGCGGTCGGTGACAGCTGCGACTCGACGGACAACTTGCTCGAGTGTGTTGAACTGCTGTCGGACGGCTTCTTGGCTGGTTTGGACGAGTAAGATCTCGATCTGAGGATGGCCGGCCGCAAAGCGGAGCAAAAGCGCACGATAGCGTTGGAGGTCGCAGTCGAGTACGTCTTCACCGAAGCTGGCTTCAAAAGCAAACCGTGTGACTTGCGTACCCAGTGTGGTGAGTTTTTGGAGGCAACGTCGCAACCAAAATAGTCGATGCAACGTAGTGTCGTCACCAGTTGTGTCAGAGCAGTAGCCCTCGGCTACCGGCTGGCCCTGCATCCAGTGTGCGAATAGGTTCACCACGGGTGGCACGGCTAAAGGCGTAGGCGCCTGCTGCACTTGAATCGTGCCCGGGGTAGCCCGGTCACCCTTAGTGGCTAGGTTGAGCGACTCGAGACGCCGCAAAGGGCGGCGGTCTCGGTACGGACACGCAAACGAGAGCCCCTCACGCACTGCGCTGAACGCACGCGTTGTCAGCGGAGTTGAAGTGCAGTCGGCTAGCAAGCAGATAGCGTCGACGTCACCCCAAACAGACTCGTCGAGGATCCCTCTAGTCCGAGTCACTACTCTGAAATTGCTCGGCAGGGGACCAGACTCCACCCATCCTGGAGGAGAGGCCCACACAGGTTCGGGAGGAGTCTCATCGACACTGAACACTTCGGGAGAGTGCGGACTCGGATCAGGCAACGGTACGGACACGGCTGTCAGAGGCCTGTCAGGCGAGGTTGGCACTGGTAGCGATACGGGTGGAACAGCGGGCGCGTCGGCGGATGGCTCTCCACTCACGCTCGCGTCTGTGAATGGGACGCACACAGGCTGTGGGGGGGACTCGGCGACATCGGACGCGACTCGCAGCTGTGATGCGGGCAGGGACGACGACACGGTAGCGGAAGGCTCGCTACTCGAATCAGCACTCAGCCCTAGGGGCCTAGCGGAGGTTGCGTCTGCGGGTGGAGATGTCAGCTCGGAGACGGTCGCAGCTAGGGGCCGCGACGAGGGTGTGATCGAGTCGACTCGTATCAAGCTGAAGGATATGCTGCTGACCTTCGTTAACGAGGTCGGTGTGAACAGCGAGACCCAAAGAGGGCGTGCCAAGGGTCGCGTGGACTCGGGGCTGTTGAGGGAGGAAGCCTTGCGGAAGCGCTCTCCTACCACAACCAGGCCAACTTTTGCGTAGTCAGGCACCAAGCTCGCCCCGTGCACCGAGAGCGCACTCGACCCCGGACCAGCTTGGTCGGGTACGAACATCCGGTGTGTGAACGTCTCTTCAACTAGGGCCCAACGACTCTCGACACCGTCGCAGAGACAAAGCAGACTGCCAGCTCG
>Ga0209829_10002081_pt1 | contig 15482 bp, 16 predicted proteins | sample C_140205_EF_Meta_FD_187311 | JGI IMG/M metagenome (GOLD analysis project Ga0209829, IMG submission 187311) | Freshwater microbial communities from Lake Croche, Canada to study carbon cycling - C_140205_EF_MetaG (SPAdes) (version 2) | ecosystem: Environmental > Aquatic > Freshwater > Lake...
CCACTAGTTTGACCTCTACCAGATAAGCTTGGGTTTTTCATAAAATAATCATGTGCAGAAAACTCATTATTTTTACTACTTTTAATTTTTACATAATTATCATCTTTATTTAAAAACCAACTTTGAGATGTATCTTTATAGTTGGCTACCATTATTTGGTCTAAAACTTGCTCATGTACTGTTGGATTTGTAATCGGCATAATTATTTCTATTCTTCTATCTAAATTTCGTGTCATTAAATCTGCTGAACCAATAAAAATTAAATTTGATCTAGAGGGCATAGAATGGCCATTTGCAAAACAAAAAATTCTCGAATGTTCTAAAAATCTTCCCACTATACTTTTTACTACAATATTTTCAGATAAATTCTCAATTCCTGCTCGTAGGCAACAAACTCCTCTAACAAATAAAAATATCTTTACGCCCGCTTTGGACGCTTGATAAAATTTATCTATCATTCCCTGGTCTACTAAAGAATTCATTTTCGCCCAAATTTCAGCATTCTTTCCTAATTTTGCATTGTTAATTTCTTGATCTATTAAATTATTAAGTTTTGACCTTATGTCATGTGGTGACAAAATAATTTTTTTAAGATTTTTTGGTTTTGAATTGCCTGTCACATAATTAAAAAAATTTTCAATATCTTTTCCAATAATAGGATCGGCACTAAAAAATGATAAATCTGTATATATTTTGGCATTTATTGGATGATAATTCCCTGTTCCGATATGAACATATGTTCGCATTTTTTTATCTTCTTTTCTAACAACTAAACTTGCTTTTGCATGAGTTTTTAAAGTTACAAAACCGTAAACAACCTGAACACCCGATTTCTCTAATGCGTGAGCAAGACCAATATTTTTTTCTTCATCAAATCTTGCTTTAATTTCGACCACAGCTGTAACTGATTTTCCTTTTTCAGCAGCATCAATTAAAGCCTTAACTATTGGAGAATCGACTGTAGTTCTATAAAGGGTTTGTTTAATTGCGATCACATTTGAATCTTGAGCCGCTTGGTTCAAAAATTGAATTACAGAATCAAAAGTTTCATAGGGGTGATGCACAATAAAATCTTTCGTCTTAATTGCATCAAAATAATTATTATTATGCTGTTTTAATCTTTCAAGCGGTCGTGGATTAAATGGTTTAAAAATATAATTACTATTACCTTTGTTGTAGATCTCATCTATTTGATGAGAACCAACGAAACTATCTATCTCGTAAATCTGATCTTTTTTTACTTCTAAATTTTTAACAATAAACTTTCTAAGATCCTCATCAATATTAGATCTAATTTCAAGTTTAACTATTCTTCCTCTTTTTCTCTTTTTTAAAGCTTGTTCTAAATATAAAACTAGATCTTCTGCTTCTTCTTGAATTTCAAAATCACTATCTCGTATAACTCTTGCTGAGGTCGATTTAACTATTTTGTAATCAGGAAACAAAATATTTGCGTAGCTACTGATGATGTGTTCAACGCTTATATATTTTTTTATACCTTCTTTATTGCTTATATTGACAAAACGTTCAATTTTTTTAGGTATCAGAATTAAAGAAAATCTTTTTTTATTTTTATTTTTCTTTTTTTTATTCAATAACATTACTACAAAATGACCCTGATTTGGAATAAACGGAAAAGGATGAGCCGTATCAATAATCAAAGGAGTTAGAACCGGATAAATGTATTCTCTAAAATATTTTCCCAGTCTTATTTTTTCACTTGAGTTTAGTTCATTGTATCTTACAAAAAAGATTCCCTCTTTATTTAAGTTTAATTTTAGATTTGCCCAAACATCATTAGATTTCTTTAACAAAAACTTTGTTGTGTCTATAATCTTATCCAGCTGTTGTTCTGGATTTAATCCATCAGTAGAAACCACATCTACTCTTTCCATAATTTGATTAAAAATTCCAGCGACTCGCACCATAAAGAATTCATCTAAGTTATTGGCTGCAATAGACAAAAATCTTACTCTTTCGAGTAAAGGGATATTTTTATTTCCAGCCTCGCTTAAAACTCGCAAGTTAAATTTTAACCACGAAATTTCTCGATTGATATATCTATGAGTTTTTGTAGGGTTTTCTTTTAAGTTAACTTGTTTAGGCATTGTTAGTTAGTATAATGAAATAATGTTAAACTTATATGTCATGCGACATTCCAAATCTAGTTGGAAAAATAAGAATTTAGAGGATTATAAACGTCCACTTTCTAAAAAAGGTAAATCAGAGATTAAGTTAATAACTAAATTTCTTAAAAATAAAAAAACGAGGCTTGATTTAGCTTACGTTTCTTCAGCTAAAAGAACTGTGCAAACTTATAAAAAATTAATTAAAAAAGTAAAAATTAATAAAATTATTTTTTCAAAAAAACTATATTTAACTAATCCAAGTGTAATTTTGAAATTTATAAAAGAAACTAAATCAAGATATAAAAATCTAATTCTTATAAATCATGAGCCTTCTTGTAAAAATTTAGTTTTAAAATTAATTAAAAAGAAATACATAAAATTTAAGAGCAAAACTTTTGATACGTCTAGTATTGCAAAAATTAATTTTGACGTTAATAAATGGAATAGAATTAAAAATTATTCAGGGAAATTAATTTTTTTTAAAAACCCAAATAATTAATTAAGAGTCCAAAGAATATCCTGAAGATCTTACTGTACGTATCAAATCAGCTTTTTTATTTAGATTAATAGCTTTTCTAAGTCTTCTTATATGAACATCTACAGTTCTACTTTCAACATTAATAGTTTCTCCCCAAACATTATTTAATAACTGTTCTCTTGAATATACACGTTGAGGACTTTTAATTAAAAAGTCTAAAAGTTTATATTCTGTGGGTCCAAGTTTTATTTCATGATTATCTCTAAAAACTTTTCTTGTAATACGATCGATTTTTAAATCTTTAAAAACTGAAGAATCGTCTAATAATGATGGCTTAAATCTTTTTAATAAAGATTTAACTCTTAATATTAATTCTTTATTATTAAAGGGCTTTGTAATGTAATCATCTACTCCCATTTCTAAGCCTCTAACTTTATCTTCAATCTCACTTTTCGCTGTTAACATTATAACCGGAATACTTTTTAATTTATTATCTCTTTTAATTTGTCTACAAATTTCGATGCCTGAAAAATCAGGCAACATCCAATCTAAAATTACAAGGTCTGGAAGTTCGCGTTTTATAAGTTGCAACCCCTCTTGGCCGGTCTCTGCTTCTTTAATTTTAAATCCTTCTTTACTAAGATTATACTTTAGAAGTGTAGCTAAATCTTTTTCGTCTTCAACAATTATAATATTAGCTGACATTATTTATTTTGTTCGAACTATAGAATCCTGTCCTTTAGGTCTTTCTCCTTTAATTTGTGCTCCTCTAATTAAGAAATAAATTTGTTCAACTATATTAGTTGCGTGATCTCCAATTCTTTCAATATTTTTAGCTACAAATAAAAGGTGAGTACCATCTTCTAGATTTTTTTTATTCAGTTTCATAAATTTTAATATCTCTTCCATTAGCGCAGAAATTATATTGTCAATATTTTGATCTTTTACCCAAACTTCTAAGGCACTGTCTGCAGATCGTTTTGCATAAGCGTCCATAGCTAATTTTAGGTTTTTTTGAACAAGCTCTGCACAATTTTTTAAATCTTTAAAAATTGCATTTTCGATCGGTAACTTTAATGCCAATGATCTTTTTGCTATATTTTTTGAAAGATCTCCTATTCTTTCTAATTCGGATGAAATTTTCATTGAACTTACTGTCTCTCTTAGATCTATTGCTAGAGGCTGTCTTAAAGCTATAAGATCAATTACCAAAGACTCAAGTTTTTTTTCGAAATCATCTAATCTTTCGTCTTTACCAACAATTCTATCAACGATGTCTGGATTATTTTTTTGCAAAGTCATAACACTATCGGCGAACTGACTTTCTGCTAAAGCACCCATTTTAATTATTGTATTATTTAAATTTTGTAACTGACTTTCGTATGAAGTTACTATGTGTTCGCTCATATTTTTAACCTCCTAGTTAAATTATTATTACATATTTTATTAAGTATTGTAAAAAAATTTTTAAATATCATATAATTAGCCAAAGCGCCCCGTAATGTAATCTTCTGTTTGTTTATTATCTGGTTTTAAAAAAATTTGTTTTGTTACGTTAAATTCTATTAAATCACCAAGATACATAAAGGCTGTAAAATCAGAGATACGCGCAGCTTGTTGCATATTATGAGTTACAATAGCTATAGTATAATCTTTCTTTAATTCGTTAATCAACTCCTCTATTTTATTTGTGGAAATTGGATCTAATGCAGAAGTAGGTTCATCAAGTAAAATAACTGAAGGTTTTACTGCAATTCCTCTAGCGATGCATAAACGCTGTTGCTGTCCACCTGATAATGATAAACCGCTTTGATTAAGAATATCTTTAACCTCATTCCACAACGCAGCTTTTTTTAAAGCCCACTCTACACGCTCATCCATATTTTTTTTATTTAAATTTTCATATAAACGAACACCAAAAGCTATATTGTCATACACCGACATTGGAAATGGTGTGGGTTTTTGAAAAATCATTCCAACTTTTGATCTTAACAAATTTAAATCAAGCTTAGGATTTAGAATGTTTTCTCCATATAAATTAATTTCTCCTTCAGCACGTTGGCCTGGGTATAGGTCATACATTCTATTAAATGTTCGAAGAAGCGTTGACTTTCCACAGCCTGAAGGTCCTATGAACGCTGTTATTTTATTTTCCTCGATATTTAAGTTTATATCTTTTAAGCCTCTAAATTTACCATAATAGAAATTTAGATTTTTAACTTCAATAGCATTTTTTTTCATATTGTTTTCTCCTTTAAAAAAACTCTTGCAATAATGTTTAATAATAAAACTGTTAAAGTAATTAACAAAGCCCCGCCCCAAGCTAGATCAATCCAATTATTATAAGGACTTAAAGCGAATTGATAGATAACTACAGGTAAATTGGCCATTGGCTTGTTCATATCTGATGAAAAGAACTGATTATTAAGCGCTGTAAACAATAGCGGTGCTGTCTCTCCACATATTCTTGCAACCGCTAATAAAACTCCCGTTAATACTCCGCTTTGTCCAGCTCGCAAAACTACTTTTATTGAAACTTTCCACTTAGGAGCTCCTAAAGCAAATGCGGCTTCTCTTAACTGCACAGGAACAATACTTAAAATATTTTCAGTGGTTCTTAAAATTACTGGAACGGCAATTAATGTTAAAGCAAACGATCCTGCATATCCTGAAAAATGTTTTACTTGAGAAACATAAACAGCATAAACAAATAAACCAATAACGATGGATGGCGCTGATAACATAATATCTGATACAAAACGAGTTATTGAGGCTATAGTATTATTATTGCCATACTCGGATAAATAAATTCCTGCCAAAATACCAATAGGAGTACTCACTAAAGTTGTCAAAGAAACAATCATTAAGCTTCCAATAATCGCATTTGCAAGTCCGCCGCCAAGAGTTCCTGCGGCTGGTGTTTTGTTTAAGAAAAAATCTAAACTAAATAAGCCAGCCAAACCCTTTGAAAAAAGTAGAAATAAAATCCATACTAATGCACTAACTCCAATTATCATGGCGGTATTAGATAAAAACAAACCAATTAAGTTTTTTCGCTTTCTACTTTTATATAAAGAAATATTCATTTTAAGTTTTTATTCCTTCCCTTTTTTGCATATTAAACAACATAAATTTAGCTGCTGCCAAAACTATAAAAGTAATAATAAACAATGTTAAACCTAAAGCAAAAAGCGAAGCATAATGTAAGCCTGGCTCTGCTTCGCCGAATTGATTTGCCAAAGTTGATGCGATTGAAGATCCGGAAGAAAACAATGAAGGATTAATTTTGTTTGCATTGCCTATAACAAAAGTGACCGCCATAGTTTCACCGAGAGCTCTTCCTAAACCCAACATGATTCCTCCAACGACACCATTTTTTGCATAAGGTAAAACAATTTTGGTAACAACTTCCCAAGTTGTGCAACCTACACCGTAAGCCGATTCTTTTAATACGGGGGGGACTATTTCAAAAACATCTCTCATAACCGAGGCAATAAATGGAATAATCATAAAAGCTAAAATTATTCCTGCACAAAGCATGCCTATTCCATTAGTTGGTCCTGAAAATAAAGTGCCAATGATAGGAATATGTCCTAGAGATCCCTTTAAAGCTGGCTGAATATAGTCTCCAAAAATTGGTGCAAAAACAAAAAGACCAAACATTCCATAAATAATTGAGGGTACCGCAGCTAATAGTTCTATTGCTGTTCCCAAAGGTCTTTTAAGCCATAATGGAGAAATTTCCGTTAAAAATAAAGCTATTCCAAAGCTAATTGGAACCGCAATAAAAAGCGCAATTAGAGCAGAAACTAGGGTTCCATAGATAGAAACGACTACACCAAATTTAGAATTTACGACGTCCCAATTAGTATTTACAAAAAAACCAAATCCAAATTCTTTAAAAGCAGGCCAAGCACTAAAAATTAATGATAAAATAATTCCTATTAAAAAAATCAAAACTAAAATTGAAAATGACATTGTTAACTTGTGAAAAATAAAATCCTGAATTCTTTGCGTTTTTACTACTCTAATTTTGGTTTCTTTAGTCATTGAATTTCGAAAAAACTTAAAAAAACTACCCCAGTTTAAGACTGGGGTAGTTTAATAATTAACTTAATACTATTTCTTAATTTGACTCCAAACGTTCTTAGCAACGTAATCAGTAACGCTTGCTGGAAGTGCAACATAATCTAACTCTGCTGCAGATTTACCACCGTTTTTGAATGACCATTCAAAAAATTTCAAAGCTGCGTTTGATTTCTCTTTATTAACTGAGTCTTTGTACATCAAAATGAAGGATGCGCCTGTAATCGGCCAAGATTTCTCACCCTTTTGATTTACAAGAGCAATACCCATACCAGGTGTTCCTGCCCAGTTAGCATTAGCTGCTGCTGCACCGAAAGACTCTAGATTTGGCATTACAAATTTACCATCATGATTTTTCATTGAGAAGTAAGGTATTTTGTTAGATTTTGCATATGCGTATTCAACGTAACCAACTCCACCTTTAATTCTTGTTACGTTTGCTGCAACACCTTCATTTCCTTTTCCGCCTGTATTCGATTTAGCAGTCCAGTTTACAGTTCCACCTGATCCAATTTTTTCTTTCCAAGAAGCGCTAGCTGCTGAAAGATAATCAGTGAATATTTTTGTTGTTCCAGAACTGTCAGATCTTGTTACAACTGTAATGTCTTGATCAGGTAACTTTTTTCCTGGATTTAAAGCAGCGACTTGTTTGTCATTCCACTTTAAAATTTCTCCAGCGAAAATTTTTGCAGTAGTATCGCCATCAATTTTTAATTCTCCAGGCTTAAATCCCTCAAGATTAAATATTACAACAATTCCTCCGATGATAGCTGGAAATTGAACCATTCCATCTTTTTCTAGTTCATCTCCTTTTAAAGGATTATCTGTTGCGCCGAAATCAACTGTCTTCTCTTTAATTTGCTTGATTCCACCACCTGAACCAATCGAAGCATAGTTTAAACTATCTCCAGATACACCTTTATATTGTTCAGCCCACTTAGTATAAATTGGAGCTGGAAATGATGCTCCAGCACCTGTGATCTCAATACCTTTTGCAAAAGCGTTTGTTGAAATTAACAAAGCTAAAACAAATGATAAAATAAACTTAACTTTTTTCATTTTGGGTCCTTTTTATTTGTTTAAAATTGAGAAGGTTCTAAGCCTTTGTAGTAGCAAGTATGTTACAAATTTATTAAAGATTTGTTACAAAAACTAAATTTTTAGTTGTATATTTTGTGACACGACATCAATTTTTGTTATTTTTAGTGAAATTCAAACTCTGAAAACTCTACAATAAATTGCGAACCCTTTCCTTCAGAGCTCAAAATTTTTAGATCACCTTGATGTTGGTTAATTATATGTTTTACAATTGATAATCCAATTCCAGTTCCTTCTATCTTTAATTTTTTAGCATTTTCTGATCTGTAAAATCTTTCAGTTATTCTTAAAATTTCATTTGTTGGGATTCCTATACCTTGATCCTTGATAGATATTATTATTTTACCATTATTGTTTTTAGCCTGAATTAAAACTTCAGTATTTGGGAAAGAATATTTAATTGCATTATCTAAAATATTTTTAAATAAAACAGCAAGTTTATCTCTATCTCCCTTAACAAATAAATCTTTTTTTAAATTAGAAAATTTAATATTAATTTTTTTTTCTTTTGCTAATTCAGTAAAGTTTAAAATCATGTCATCCAAAATTTCACCTATATTTACTTGATCCTGTGGTCTAATATGTTCTCGCTGTTCAATCCTACTTAACAATAATAAATCATTAATTAGCATTTGCATTTTATTTGCTTGTGCTTGCATAATTTTAGTAAATTTTTTTTGCGCTTGAGGATCATCCTTAGCTGTTGTTAAAATTGTTTCTAAGAATCCTTTAATAGATGCTAAAGGGGTTTTTAATTCATGGCTTACATTTGCAACAAAATCGGATCTTAGATCTTGAGATTTTTTAACCTCGGTATAATCTCTCATAATTATAATTACGTTTTCTAATTCGGTAGAGATAATATCTGCTTTTAAATATTTATAAGTAGGCAATTTAATTTCTAAATCGATTTTTTTTATTAATTTGTCTTGTCGATTATGATCTATAGCATCTAATAAGTCTGGAATTCTTAATTCAGATCCAATGTTTTGACCTATTAATTTATTACCAAAAAAATTTAGCGCAGGAATATTAGCAAAGGTAATAATATTAAATTTATTAATAATAATTACAATTTCTTGTAAATGATTTACAAAAAATTCTTGAAGATTTTTATTTAATATACTGTCGTTATTTATAACTAAATTATTTTTATCTAAATTTTCTTCAATTTTAGTTTTTTTAAATAAATAAACCAATAGTAACAAAATTAAATTGATAAAAAGTATTGATAAAGGGTAAGAGAAATAATAGTAACTAACTATGTTTGTTATAAGGGCTAAAAAGATAAATAGTTTTAACATAGTTTCATTATAACCAATTAAATCATTACTTATTCTATTAATCTACGTTACAAAAATGAAACATAAGTTTCATTTTACTTACACACAAATCATCTAATTGAAGCTTCAATGGCATTTATAGATAATTTAAAAACTAAATATTTACCTAAAGATTTTTTTGTCTCAACAAATAATTTTTTTCAACCTGTATTTGATTGTTATTTAGCCAATAGCAAAAGTGAAATTAGAAAAGCTCAAAGACTTAGATATAAAATATTTTTCAATGAAAGAAATGGTCAAAAAATTTTCAATTTAAGTTCTTTTAAAAGAGATGCCGATAAATTCGATAAATATAGCGATCACATTATAGTTACATTTAAAGCGTCTAAATTTAGCAAAACTAAAATTGTTGGAACATATAGGTTGCTTCAGCAAAAGGTAGCTCTACAACAATGTGGCTTTTATTCCTCTGAAGAGTTTAATTTAAATACATTATATAAATCACAAGACAGACCACAGAATGGATTAGAATTGAGTAGATCTTGTGTGTCTCAACAGTTTAGAAAAAAAAATGTTTTACATTTAATGTGGTCAAAAATTAATGAATATGTTCAGCATAATAAAAATGACGTTCTTTTTGGAATGGCAAGTTTTTTAGAGGAAAATCCAGAAGTAATTAAAGAAGAGCTTTCATATTTATATCAAAAGTTTTTAATGCCAGAAAATATAAGAGTTGATGCAATTTTTTCAAAAAAAACTGAAATGAATTTAGTACAGACTGAAGGCATGTCTGATCTTTCAATTATTAAAAAATTACCTCCCCTTATTAAAGCTTATTTAAGATTGGGTGCTAAAATTGGAGATGGTGCAGTTGTAGATAAAATATTTAAAACAACTGATGTATTTATTTATCTTCCTTTTAATACAATTAAACCTGAATATTTAAAGAAATTTAGTTTATAATATTTCGATTCTGTATGATCAAAATATTATTACGCTCGACTGTAGAAAAAGTATTTGGATTTTTTTATCTCAAGCAACTTTATAAAAAAAATTATTCTGATCCAGAATTAAATAATAATTTTTGGAAAAGAAGCTTAGAAATTTTAAATATAGAACATATACTTAGAAATGCAGAGCGTATTCCAAAACAAGGTCCTTGTATTATTGTATCTAATCATCCCTTTGGAATACTTGATGGATTAATTATCTGTTCTGAAGTTGCAAAACTAAGAAAAGATTACCGAGTATTAATTAATGAAGAGCTTACTGCAATTGATCATATAAGAGATCATCTTTTTCCATTAAGACTGGATATGAGTAAAGACGCTGCAAAAATTAATATAAAGTCCAAAAATAATGCTATCGAATTTATAAATAAAGGAGGACTAGTCATTATCTTTCCTTCTGGAGAAGTAGCAACCTCTGAAAAAATTTTTAGAAAAGCTGTAGAAAAAGAATGGAAACCTATACTTGGATCAATTTTAAGAAAAGTTAATTGTAAAATTTTACCAATCTATTGCCATGGTCAAAATAGTTTTTTATTTCAGCTAACTGGTATTATTAACTACAAATTAAGACGAATACTCTTTGCAAGAGAGTTGATCAATAAATCTAATAAAAAATTTCGTGCTGAATGTGGTGAATTGTTAGATAGTAAAATCTTTCACCAAAAAGAGAATTACCAAATAGCTAAAAGCTTGAGATCAGAAACTCTTAAAATTGCAAATTTACACTAGCGGTTTGCAAGAATATTTTTGCGCAATTTTCCCATGTGTATTGCTTTGCAATTTCTTTGCATTCTTCTTTCTTGATATTTAAAGCTTTTTTCATAGATTCTTTTAAATCCCAATCTAAACAATCTGCCTTGGTATTTTGTAAAATATCCAATGGACCGGTAACAGGATAAGCTGCAACAGGAACTCCAGCTGCTAATGCTTCAATAATAACAATTCCAAAGGTGTCAGTTTTACTTGGAAATACAAAAACATCACTGGCTGCGAGATAAGAGGCAACTTCTTTTTCTTTTAACATTCCGGTAAATAACACGTCTTTATACTTTTTCTTAAGTTCATTAAATTGAGGTCCATCTCCAACTATGATCTTTGAACCCTCAATCTTTATATCTAAAAATGCTTTAATATTTTTTTCAATAGAAACCCTTCCAACATAAATATAGATGGGTGATGGCAAAGATACTTTTGCTTTTTCTACTTTTCCAAAAATATTCTTATTTACGCCTCTGCTCCAAACAACTAGATTTTTAAAATTTCTATTTGTTAATTCATTCTCCATATTCTTAGTTGTGACTAAGATTTTATTGGCAGGTTTATGAAAATATCTCAAAAAAGAATATCCAACACTAACAGGAATATGAGTTCTTTTATTTACGTACTCAGCAAATTTAGTATGCAAAGAAGAAGTAAATTTTATATTATTTTTCATACAATATCTTCTTGCAAAAAATCCTAGTGGCCCTTCTGTTGCTATATGAACTATATGCGCATTTACCTCTTTAATTTTTTTGTAAACTTTAGGATAAGCATTAATTGATAATTTTATTTCAGGATATGTAGGACAAGGAATTGTAATAAAATCATTCGGAGTTATTAAAAAAACTTCATTTTTTTGTTTTTTAAGTTCTTCTACTAAATAACTTAGAGTTGTTACAACGCCATTTACTTGGGGGTGCCAAGCATCGGTAACAATGAGAATTCTATAACTTTTCATTAAGATGCAATTTTAAGCAACTCTATGTCTTGTTTTTCAGTTAATAGTTCTTTTCTTTTTTCTGCCCAATGAATGATTTCTAACCTTCCATCAAAATGTTCAACCAAAGCTGTACAACTTTCAACCCAATCACCATCATTAATGTAATGAATGTTATCAATGTTCTGCATATTAGCATGATGAATGTGCCCGCAAATAATACCGTCTACTTTGTGTTGCTTGGCATAGTTTCCTACTAATTTTTCAAACTCACTTATAAATTTCACGGCATTTTTAACTTTGAATTTTAAAAATTTAGAAAGGGACCAATACTCATAACCCAATTTATTTCTAAAAAAATTTATATAGCGATTAAAATAAATTAAAAAATCATATGTAAGAGATCCGAGTATTGCAAGCCACTTAGCACATTGAATAATTCCATCAAATTGATCTCCATGCACAACTAAATACTTTTTATTATCGATAGTCTCATGGATGACTTGATTAACAATTTCAACTCCACCAAAATTAATTGGTATAAATTTTCTTAAAAGCTCATCATGATTTCCAGATATGTAGAATACGCGTGTTCCATGACGAGCTTTTTTTAAAATCTTCTGAACAACGTCATTATGAGATTGCGGCCAATACCAAGTATTTTTTAAAGCCCAGCCATCCACTATATCACCAACTAAATAAAGTTTTTCTGACTGAGTATGTCTTATAAATTCTAATAAGAGTTCTGACTGACATCCTCTAGTACCTAAATGAAGATCTGAGATCCAAATGCTTTTATAATTTAAAATTTTATCAATTTTATTTTTAAAAGAATCTTTTTTTAGCATTTTATTGAATTTCGAATCATTAATAAGACCAAAACATGTTAATGTTACAAAATTGTTAAAATTCAATTTATTATTTAAATTTGATGAAATTTTTACTTAACAAATAAAAATTTCTGATAAAAGAATTAACACATGGTAAAAATAACGAAATCTTTAGAAATTTTTATATTTTTTATAATTGTTCCAATAATTTTAATTCCCACAAAATCTAACATAGCAATGTTTTCAACTCTTACAGCGGTTGCTATTATTTGTGTTTGCTATTTAAAATATAAAAAACTTAAACTAATTAATCTAAAAGATTTTAAATTTGATAAATATCTAAAGATTATTTTTTACAAATCAGTTGTTGTTATTATATTAACTTTAATTTTTTCTTATTTTTTTGATTCATCTAAATTTTTAAGTTTTCCACGCTCTAATTTTTTTTTATGGTTGTTAGTTATGATTCTTTACCCAATCTTATCGGCATTCCCCCAGGAAATTGTTTACAGATCTTTTTTTTTTAAAAGGTATGGAAATTTATTTAAGAATAAAAAAATTTTAATTCTCGTTAATGCTTCTTTGTTTAGTTTTGCACATATTATTTATTTAAACCCTATTGTAATTCTTTTTACTTTTATTGGAGGTTTAATAATGGCGGAATCTTATTCTAAACATAATTCATTAATAAAAGTTTCGATCGAGCACGGACTGTATGGGGATATTGTATTTACTTCTGGACTTGGAGTATATTTTTATCACGCTCAAGGCTTAACTCTTGGCTAACCTAAGTTTATTAAGTTAGCCAATCAATATTTAATGAGTTTGATTTTGAACTTCTGTAATTACCGGTTCTTTTTGTTTCTGAGAATGTGGCTTAAATTTTTTAAATTCTAATTTAAGTTTAGAAACTTCCTTATCAAGGCTTACAACTTCTTTATTCAGTCCTTTGATAAACTTTTTTAACTTTTTAAAGTTTTTTTTTGATATTTTCATGCTTAAATTTAAGCAAAAAATTCATTTAAGGTAAATTAAAATTTAATAATTATTTAATAAATTTGTAATAATAGTCATATACACAACTAAGCCGAGTGCTTATGTATGTTGCATACCTTAGTTAATTAAATCTAGCTCAATCTCACTAGGTATCCCTAACAGCAAATATATAAGCACTCACCAACCATACTAATTTTAGTATATTTTTTTTACAATCAATCGAATAATAACTTGATGTAAAGTCATGAAGAAAATTTGCATCATTTATAATTCAAAAATAAGTTTATTTAATAAATTTTTACTGAATAAAATTATAAAAATTTTAAAAAAGGAAAACCACGTAGAAACTTTTGCAACGGAAAAGGTTGGTCATGCAACTTTGCTTTGCAAGGTACATATAAACAAATTTGATGTTATCGTTGCGGCAGGTGGTGATGGAACAATAAATGAAGTTATAAATGGAATGGATGATAAAAAAACACTAGCAATAATACCTCTTGGAACGGCAAATATAGGTGCTTATGAAGCAAATATTCATAAAAACTCTAATGATATCGCTAACACTATACTCTCTGGAAGAATTAAAAAAATTCATATTCAAGAAGCAAATAATAGAAAATTCTTTTTAATGACTGGTGTTGGTTATGACGCATCAATTGTCGAAGCAGTTCAATCGAACTTATTTTTAAAAAAATTGTTTGGGAAATTATTATTTTTTATTATTTCAATTACAAAATTAGTTTGTTTTAAAAAATATGAACTAAAAATTCTCGTGAATAATAAAGTTTATTTAGCTAACTGGGTAATTATAACTAATGCGAAACATTATGGTGGTTCTTTTCAATTAACAAAGGATACTGATATTTTTGAAAAAAAAATGATCACTTACTTATTTGTTAATCTATCAAGGTTTGATGTTTTAAAAAATTTAATTAAAATTTTAAAAAAACAAAATTTGGAAGACAAAGATAAAGTAATTAAAATTATCAGTGATGATATTTTTGTAAGCTCTAAATCCAAAACTCCTATTCAGTGTGATGGTGAATTTATTGGAAATTTACCTTTACAAATTAAAAATTCTAAAAAAACTATTAATCTTTTGGTAAAAGAAGAATTAAACGTACAGGCTGATCAATAATATTATCGAAGCAATAAGAATTAAAAAAACAATTACCGCTTTATTTAAGGGAAGGTTGTTTAAATATTTAAACACAAATTAAAATTCTTTAGGCAAAGAACTGTCTATAGAAACTCTCTCTCCACCTTTAAAAAATATTGCAATCATTACTACTAACCAGAACAGCGGATATTCAAATCCACCTTTGACCCATAGAAAACCATTATTCAAATGAATGTAGAAAGTTGCAACAGCTAGAAGTCCTATTAATTGAATAGCAACAAATCTAGTTAAAAAACCAATGGCTAAAAATATTCCACCAAAGAACTCTAGACTGCCAATATAAATTGCAAGTGGGTAAGCTGGCTCTAATTGAACACTTTTAAAAAATTCAACTGTACCATTTAAATTTACAAATAATTTACTATACCCGTGAGGTATCAATAATGCGCCTGCAATAAATCTAATTAATGGATAAGAATAATATGAAGCTGAATCATAAAATCTTTCTAGGTAAGGAATTATTAATCTTGAATTTCTGCTAACTCTCATCTTGAGTATTTTCTATCAAATCTAGCTATCTGAAGCAAAGAATAAAAAACTATTAAAGTGGCGCGCCCGGAAAGAGTCGAACTTCCAACCTCCAGATTCGTAGTCTGGCATTCTATCCAATTGAACTACGGGCGCTTATTAAATTTTTACAAATACTAGCTTGTTAAACAGTAATGTAAATTTTTTGTATAAAAAAAGTATACC
>Ga0209829_10002082_pt1 | contig 15480 bp, 15 predicted proteins | sample C_140205_EF_Meta_FD_187311 | JGI IMG/M metagenome (GOLD analysis project Ga0209829, IMG submission 187311) | Freshwater microbial communities from Lake Croche, Canada to study carbon cycling - C_140205_EF_MetaG (SPAdes) (version 2) | ecosystem: Environmental > Aquatic > Freshwater > Lake...
ACAATCAGCCAGCAGTGCAGATCCAAGCCTTCCAAGGTGAGCGCGAAATGGCAGCCTATAACAAGCGTTTGGGAATGTTTGAACTAACAGGAATTGCTCCTGCGCCTCGAGGAGTTCCACAAATCGAAGTGACATTCGATATTGATGCAAACGGAATTGTTCACGTAACAGCGAAGGATCTTGGAACTGGAAAGTCCCAGTCCATGACAATCACTGGCGGTTCAGCACTTTCCAAGGAAGATATCGAACGCATGATGAAGGATGCAGAAGCACACGCTGATGAGGATAAACAGCGCCGTGAAGAAGCTGATATTCGTAATGCTGGAGATTCCCTTGCTTACACAACAGAGAAGTTCTTGAAGGATAACGACGAGAAGTTGTCGACACCAGAGAACGCAGAAAAGAAAGCCGAAGTTGAAACAGCACTGGCTGATTTGAAGAAGCTTCTTGAAGGCGCAGACTTCGCTGGCATCAAGGCTTCGACAGAGAAGGTATCTGAGTTGTCACAACAACTTGGCGCAGCTTTGTATGCATCAGCTGATGCACAAGCAAATGCAACTACTGGTTCAGAGACACATGATGGTGTCGATGAAGCCGAGGTTGTTGAAGAATAATGACTGAATCACAAAATCCTGCAGAGAGTTCTTCCTCAAACGAGGAGGAACTCTCTAAGGCAGTTGATGAAGCGTTAGCTGATATTGTTGATAAAGATCCTGTGGCAGTTTTAACAGAGGATCTGCAACGACTCACAGCCGAATACGCGAATTACCGCAAACGTGTCGATCGTGACCGCATAGTTGACCGAGAAGCTGCGTTTGCTCTTGTAATGTCAGAGTTACTTCCAATCCTCGACAATATTGAACGCGCCGATGAGCACGGAGAACTAACTGGCGGTTTTAAAGCGGTTGCCGATCAGTTATCTGCCGTTACTGAAAGACTCGGGCTCACCAAGTTTGCCGACGTGAACGTTGCGTTTGACCCAACCATTCACGAAGCACTCATGCACGAAACATCACCAGATGTAACGGAAACATCAGTAACCAAAGTGTTGCAGCCAGGATATAAATTCAAAGAGAAAGTGATTCGCCCTGCTCGTGTAGCAGTCGCCGATCCTGAATAGTAGAGAACCATGGCAGCCAAGGATTTATACGAGAAGGACCTGTATGCGATCCTTGGCGTCAAAAAAAGCGATGGGCCTGACGCGGTAAAAAAGCAGTATCGCAAGCTGGCTAGAGAGCTTCACCCTGATAAAACCAAGGGGGATAAGAAGCTTGAAGAGAAGTTCAAGGACGTTTCAGAAGCGTATGAAGTACTAAGCGATGATAAGAAGCGCGCTGAATACGATGAGATGCGCACCGCTTATAAATCCGGCGGAATGCCTCGCGGCGGATTCCAGCAACCACCTGGTGGGTTCCAATCCGGCGGAGATTTCGCAGATATCTTTGGCGACTTATTCGGTGGCAGGAGAGGTCCATCTAAGGGCGCCGATTTACAGACTCAAGTTTCTATTTCGTTTCGTGATTCCGTCTTTGGTAGCGAAATTACAATTCGAACAGGCGCCGAACCTTTCTCCACACGAATCCCAGCCGGAATTAAAGATGGCGGAAAAATAAAACTTAAAGGTCGCGGATCACCAGGACAAGCAGGACCAGGTGACTTATTTGTCGTCGTGCACGTAACCCCGCACCCATTATTTAAACGCGAAGAAAATAATCTAATGATGACTTTGCCTGTCACGATTACAGAAGCTGCGCTCGGTGCAGATATCACCGTTCCTACATTGAGCGGCGATGAAGTAAAAGTACGGCTTGCTCCAGGAACACAGAACGGAAAGAAATTGAAGATCAAAGGCCACGGCATTCACCGCAATCACGAACAGGGTGATTTGATTGTCACCATTGATGTTCAAGTTCCTCAAAGGGTAGATTCGAAAGCGAAGAAAGCACTTGAAGATTTCGCTGAAGCAACGCAGGAATTTAATCCTCGTTCAGATCTTAAACAACGGTCACAAGCATGATTGAAAACAATAACGATGAGAATACAATCTCAGCAGATGAAGCGGTTTATGTAATTTCAATTGCTTCCGAGCTCTCTGGAATGCATCCTCAAACCCTCCGTCAGTATGATCGCATGGGTCTTGTAACACCGGGCCGCGCCTCAGGCCGAGGACGACGGTATTCACTTCGTGATATTGCTTCGCTTCGAAATATTCAACGACTCGTGGGTGAAGGTGTAAATCTCGCAGGTATTAAACGAATCATGGAGCTTGAAAGCGCTGTAGCAAATATGGCCATCGAAGTTGCCAAATTACGAACCGAAGTGGACGCCTTGATGGAATCGAATCCCCCAAAAAGCATTGTAAAACGCTCACAACAGCCCATCGTCGTCTATCCAAAAGATTAGGTAATAAATAACGGTAAGGCTGTTTTCCAATTTGCCAGTACACGATCTTCTTGCTGATTGAGAACGCCTTGTAAGAGAGCCCCATAAACATCTCTGAAATCTGTTGTGACTGCCAAATCCCCATCTTTCAAGTTATCAAGAGCTGGTTGATCTCCATAAAATTTCCCGCCATCGATTTTTCCACCTAAGACAAAGACAGGCCCGGAAGTTCCGTGGTCAGTTCCATGTGATCCATTTGCCTTGACTCGTCGACCAAATTCGCTATAAACCAATACAGTCACATCATTCCTTCTCGATGTTGTGTGAATTTGGGACATGAATTTTGAAACAGCAGTCGACAAATTTCCAACTAGCGCACTTTGTGATTTCAGTTCATCGGCATGAGTGTCAAAACCGCCCAGAGATACCGCCCAGACACGAGTTGGAGAATTAGCCGCAATAAGTTTTGCAACTAAATCAAGTTGCTGAGTGAGCGATGTATCACCGCCGAAATTGCTTCCTATTGCGGATGGTAATTCATCAGGCAACGGAGCTGGCTTTTTTAAAATAGGAGCAACTTGTTTGTTCAGACTAAATAAATCATTTAAATTAGCGGCTGCCAATGCAGACATAGCGCTATCTTCAGACGAAGCCTTGGACATTAACTTGAACCGTCTGGCAATGTCACCTTGAGGAACTACAAGGCCACCAAGCGGTAATACAGATCCAACATTTTTAGATCCAGCGAGAAGTGGTGGAAGAATCGAACCTAAGCCAATGGCTAGCAACGGATCTCGTTTTTGCGTATCTAGCCACCTACCAATCCAGCCAGTTTGTTCATGTTTTGTTGGTGCACCCGATTGCCAAATTGCCATCGAAGAAAAATGCGAACGATCGAATTTTGGATAGCCAACTCCGCGCACGATGGCCAGCTCTTTGCGATCCCACAAATTCTTGAATCCAACCATGGTGTTGTTGAGCCCTAACCCATCCGAAAGTGGCAGAACGTCTGATGGCTTCAAAAAGATATCTGGTCGTGATGCTTGATAAATCGGACTCAAATATGGAACAACGGTATTCAGACCGTCATTTCCACCGTACAAAGTGACGACGACGAGAATGGGAGTTCCTGGCGGTAACGGATTTGCAATGGCAGCCTGAGCGATATCGTCCACGCTTAATACAGCAGCTGCAGCTCCAGCCGCCGCCCCAGCTGTCAATGAGAGAAATTTACGTCGTGAAATGCTGTCCATGGCTATGCGTTCACTAAATACTCGGGGCTACAGATAGCCATGGTTACCAAGGACTTCGGGTTAGAGGCCACATCGCGCAACACAGACCTTGTACGTTGTGAAAATTGGGCAACCCCCAAGAGATTGGAAACAGCTTCTACGGCAGGGGCACCAGAAAGACCAGCAAGAGGCGAGAGGTCGCCTTGTTGAACTAAATAATCTGCAAAAGCAATTCGCGTTTGCGCGCTCGAAATATTTAGCCAAGCATCATCATTAGGCCATCCGCCTACATTTGGTGGAATTAAAGGGACTTGGCCCAATTTATCAAGATAGCTTGGTACTTGGGCATATGTTCTTAATTTTGATGGTTGGATTTGAAGGGCTCTACAAACACCTATGAACCATTCCACCGGCGATTTTACTTGCGTGTGTAATGGATTTTTAAAATCAGAATGTTGAGTCAGTGCTTGAATAAACGCAAGAATATTTCCATCACGAAAACCATTTTCAAGATCGACAGGTTTTGTATTCACACTTGATACAAATCTAAACCAGATTCTGTCGGTAATGAATTTAACAGAATCTTGTCGCGCAGTTAAAATATCACTAATTTGAATTGCTGAATAGACCCCGGTGTTTCCAAGAAAAGAAATCGGCTTCGTATCTTGTAATTTGGAATTCAAAGTAACCACACCTGATGATCTTTCAACTTGATATCCAGTTAAACCGCGAGCAACATTCTTTATATCTTCTTCTGTGTAATTATTTACTCCTAAAGTAAATAACTCCATGAGTTCTCGAGCAAGGTTTTCATTCGGGCCTTTGACGGTATTTTGATTTGAATCCAACCAATATAAAAGTGCAGCATCTGTCATCATGGCTCGTGAAAGTTCCCGAAAATTCCCAAGTGCATATTTACGAAACAGATCATTTTGCATTTTCATAGGAAGTGCATATTCAACTTTTCCCGACGATGTCGCCCAATGCCCGTGCCAGAACCATGTCATGCGCTCTATGAGTGTGTTATTTGAAAGAGCCATCCGATCCAACCACCACATTGTTAAATCAAGAAGCTGTTTTTTCCTTGCAGTAGCAAACGGAACAACCTCAGGAGTGTTTGGTTTTGGAAATGGACCAAGATCTGTGGTGACAGGGTCAGCAAGTCCAATCAACCCCGTATCGACAAGCGAAACACTCAAAAGTTTTTTCCGTGCTTCAACAGTTCCAATTTTGAGGAGAGACGCATATTCGCCTGGTTTTGGACCAAAGCCGAATCGCTGAGAAAGCCGAGAAATAACAAGGCGATCGCCGGATTCACTCATATAGAGAGCGTAGAACCTGGTCGAGGATTAGATAAGGTTCGGAGATGAATTCACATGAAACTCTCCGGGAATTGATACTTAAGAAGGCTGTTGTGCACGGAAAGGTAATTCTCTCATCCGGCAAGGAAGCAGATTATTACGTAGACCTTCGAAGAATCACGTTGGATAGCGAAGCTGCTCCTCTTGTTGGAGCGGTTATGTTGGAGACAACAAAGGATTGGGATTACGAAGCAGTTGGCGGACTGACACTTGGAGCAGATCCTGTTGCAACAGCAATGATGCATGTAGCTGCGCAACAAGGTCGCAAACTTGATGCCTTTGTTGTTCGCAAGGCAGAGAAAGCGCACGGACTACAACGTCGTATAGAAGGCCCAGACGTTCAAGGAAAGCGCGTTCTTGCAGTTGAAGATACCTCTACTACTGGTGGTTCAGTAATGACGGCAGTGGAAGCCCTTCGCGAAGCTGGCGCAATTGTCGTTGGCGTTGCAACAATCGTTGAACGTGGGGCTGCCCCACTTCTCGCTGAAAATAAACTCGAGTACAAATATGCGTACTCGCTTACTGACTTAGGTTTGTGACCAACATGCGTGCCCTGTTATTAAAAATAGTGGCCGTATTGTTGTTGTGTGTCCCAACCTATTCGGCTTCGGCCGACTTCCTTCAAATTCCAGACGGTTCCGCTTCTTGGCTTGAGGAAATCAATTATTTCAGACTCTCTTCAGGATTAAACCCAGTAGTGGAGTCACCTGAATATTCTAAAGCTGCTGCAGCACATGCGAAATATGTTGCCGAATCAGATCCTTCATACTTTGTTGGGCAATACCAAAACAAACACACCGAGAACCCTGCATCGCCTCTTGCCACTTCTGAAGGCGCAACAATCGGAGCAGGAAACATGTCTTGGAGTTCGAATGAATCGCTTAAAGATGCAATCGATGGATTGATGGTCGCCCCGATTCATACGATTGGTTTTCTCCGTGAAAATTTAACGACTGTAGGAGCCGCAGAAATGTGGTCGCCAAATGACAAAACTTATGTAAATGCCTTTAGCAATATTTCTGGAATGAAAACAACCCCACGAACGAAGACCGTTCTTTTTCCCGGAAACGGCTCGATTATAAAATTCAATTCTTTTGACGGTGGTGAAAATCCCGAACCTCGCGAAAGTTGCCAAGGGGATTTCAAGAGCTTTAAAGGTCTAGCCATAGAGGCATCTCTTCTAAGCACACCATCGCCTGGATTGACGGCGACGCTCACCCGACCAGATGGTGTTGTGCTGAGTAGCGCGAACGATTTGTGTGTGACGACTGAGTTAACAGCTAAAACCAGCGATGCCATTTATGGTCCGGCGCTTAAAAGTATTTACACAGCCGATCATCTGGTCATCATCTTCTCCAAGGAACCGCTTCAAGAAGGCAAGAATTCGGTCACCATTAAGAATCCCGGCTCCGAAGACATTGCTTGGAGTTTCACCACTTTGTCTCCACCCCCTAGAACAACCTCGAAGCTCTCTACAAGTGCCAAAGAGTTGCAATGGGAACCGATTGCCGGAAGCGTGATCAACCCTGTAACGGGCTACATTATTGAAGTAAAAAACAAGAGTATGGCGCTCGTAAAATCTTTCCCAACCACACAAACACATATAAATTTTGATTCATTGGGGCTTGGAGAGGACTTATCTTCGTATCTATTTTGCGTAGATGTGACTACTCGAACTCAAACGACGAGCGCAAATTCCTGTTACTACGGACCCCCTGCAGGAAAAACGCAGAATTTAACGGCATATTTTCCGTACGTAGGGAATCTTGCATATGTTGGTCAAACTATTAGTGTTAACAGTGACCTATACGCGGTAAACACATCGGTAGAAATATTAACCCCAACCGTTTGTTCTGCAGATCCGGCGCCAGCAGGCGGGCAAACTTTTGTAATCGGCAAGGCCGCTGGTCAATGCTCCGTAACAATTTCCAACGAGGGGTCGTACGGAGTAAACGCCATTAAGCAAACCTTTAATTTGAGCTTCAAAGCGAACCCGGCAAGCAATTCAAAAACACCACTGAAACCCGTTCTCAAATCAATTGTCTGTTTTAAAGGAAATAGAACGATGCATGTTGTTTCAACAAATCCGAAATGCCCAACAGGATATAAAATCAATAAATAGAAAAAGCCTTACGACAAGTGCTTGCGTGTGCGCCACTCTTTAACAACTTCCCAAATAATTGGCGCAATTGAAACAAGAACAATCACAGCAACTATAGGAACAATGTATTGGTCAACTGATCCCTTGAGTTTTTCACCAATCCAGTAACCGCCCCAAATAAATCCCTGTGTCCAAACGAGTGCGCTAATAACATTCCAGTACAAGAATTTTTTGTAAGGCATTTCCAAAATACCTGCAACTGGGTTTACAAGGTGGCGAACAATTGGAATGAATCGACCTAAGAAAATCATCTTTCCATAACCATATTTCGCCATCCACTTTTCCATAGTGCGAAGACGAGATGGATTGAAGTATTTTGACTCTTCTTTTTGGAAGAGCTTGATGCCGTATTTATATCCAAGCCAATGACCAAGTTGTGATCCGGCGATGGCGAAAATTGGCGCTCCGATTGCAAGAGCGGCCATTGAAATCTTGAGATGAATCGCTGTTCCAGTTCCAGAGGCTGCAACCCCGCCAATAAATAGGAGGGAATCACCCGGTAGCCCTAAAACAAGTGGCAACCCTGTCTCTAAAAAGAGAATTGCATAGATGCCAGCTAGCCCAAAGGTATTTATCGCGCCTTGCGCAGTCCATATATTCATTAAGCCAATTGTACTGGGAAGACCCCTTAAAACTAGACTGGTCAACTCATGAATAGACACCTAAGGCTTCTTCTCACCTCTCTGGCAAGCGCAGGATTACTGCTTGCATCTGTTCATGCTTACGCTCAAACACAATCAAATCCACTGAAAGAATTTCAGACCCAATCCTTGAATTGGAAAGATTGTGGAGATGGTCTGCAGTGCACGACTTTTAAAGTGCCAATGAATTACGACGCTATTGATAAGAACATATTCACTCTGTCGGTTGTGCGACATGCAGCAACAGACCAAAGGAATCGCATAGGCACACTTTTTGTAAATCCCGGTGGTCCAGGTGGATCAGCCGTTAACTACGCATCACAAGCCAAGTTGATAGTTTCAAGTGCGATTACACAACGTTATGACATTGTTGGTTTTGATCCTCGAGGGGTCGGCAAATCCGAGCCTGCACACTGCCTTTCAGATAAAGCCGAAGATACTTACATCTCATCGGATACCGCGGTACTTACAAAAAATGATTTGAATAATTTATTGGCACAAGCAAAGAAATTTGCAGATGCTTGCGCGAAAGAAACTGGTCCGAAAATTGGACATTACGGCAGCGTCGACACGGCAAGAGACATGGAACTTCTCCGAGTTATTTTGAATGAACCAAAAGTTAATTATCTAGGTAAGAGCTATGGAACTTTCCTTGGAACAATCTATGCAGCCCTTTATCCAACCCACGTTGGAAAATTTGTTCTAGACGGCGCGATCGACCCAAATGCTTCAAACGGCGCGCAAAACCTGGCTCAAGCAATTGGTTTTGATACCGCACTACTTGATTACATAAAAAAGACAAAAGGATTTAGACAGAAAGAGATAGTGGCTTTTCTCAATACCCTTCACTCAAAACCATTGGAAATTCAGTCGGGAAGAAAGCTCACTTCTTCTCTGGCAATTATTGGCATTGCATCCACTCTTTATGACAACGTAAGTGGTTGGCCGAATTTGACCGAGGCCCTTAATGAAGCGATAAATAAGGGGAATGGACGTCCACTTCTTGACTTGGCGGATGCTTACAACCTTCGAGATGCAAATGGTCACTACTCGAATGAGAATGATATTGCTGAAATTATTTCCTGCTTGGACCTTGCAGAACCGCGCTCTGTTGCGCAAATGACAAAAGATGGCATTGTTATGAAAGCAAAAGCCCCTGTATTTGGCCCCTTTCTTACATACGCAGGCTTAGCGTGTAAATATTGGGATCACAGCGCATCAAAGAAACCAGATATGAAAAAGATCCTCACATCCCCCGTCATAGTAATTGGTGTAAATAAAGATCCAGCCACTCCTTATGTCTGGTCACAGAAATTAGCTGCAATCTTCTCGGGCAGTACGCTCATTACATTTAACGGAGAAGGACATACGGGACATAACCGCGGAAGCAAGTGCGTGGATTCGCGCGTTGATTCATATTTGTTGGGTGGCCCAGCAGGAAATAACTTGACCTGCTTCACAATGTAATTTCTTAGGGTTAAGGTTCCGACATGAAACTTTTTGGGCTCTCCGGCAACCGCGATGTCTTTAGAAAAATAACAAGTCATCCCCAGCAAGCAATCGGGTGTGAACTGTTTCGTGCGATGGATGGCGACATGCTCGATCAACGTATCCTGCGCATTCGCAATGGCGAGCTTGAAATAGAAATTTTGGTGGATAGAGGCTTTGATATTGGCCGCGTGCTTTATCGCGGAATTCCCACACAATGGGTATCACCAGCTGGTTTCCGACATGCACATTCATTCACCCCATCGGCAATTGAGCCAGATGGTTGGGGTTGGTTGCGCTCATGGCAAGGTGGATTCCTCTCGACAATCGGGATCGATCACGTCGGTGGGCCAGTTACTCACCCAAACCGCCACTTGCATCCTGCCGTAACTGGTGAACGCCGTTTTGTAGGCGGTTTTGTTTCACTTTCACCAACAACAATCGAAAAGATTGAAGTTGATTGGGATAAGGGGACAATCGAAGTTCAAGCAAAGGTACGTCAAGCGGCGGCTTTCGCTGAGCACCTAGTTATGACTCGCAAAATCAGCATGAACTTTGGCGAAGCAACTTTCCAATTTTCAGATGTCATCCAAAATGATGGCTATATTGAGGAGCCAGTGCAGCTTCTGTATCACATCAATTTAGGCTGGCCCTTCTTGGCCCCAGGCACCAAAGTCAGTACTTCATGCACAGAATTGCTTGGTTGTATTGATTCTGCAAAGGGTGAAGATCCAACAACCATGCCAAGCCCAACACCTCGCGATGTCGAGCGCGTATGGGATTGGAACGCTCCTGCTGGAAAGCAATGGGTTGAAATTACAAATCCCGATGCAGCCGATCGTGGCAAAATGACAATGCGCCTTGAGTGGGATGGAAATCAACTCCCACATTTCATGCAGTGGAGAAATGCTTGTGAAGCCCTGTATGTACAAGGTCTAGAGCCCTCAACAACTGGACTACTTGGACGTGCCGGAGATAACTCACACGCAGGTCCAGCACCGGATGTACAGCCAGGAGAGTCACGTAGATTTGATCTTACTTTCAGCTTCAAGGGTGAGGTTTGATTGCAAGAAGTTTTCTTTGTCAGCGGACAAGCCGCTTCAGGTAAGAGTGAATTTACAAAGGTACTTGCTGCTGCTCGCGGATTAACGGTTGTTGATTTTGATGACACGTTGCAGGAGACGATAAACAAGCACCAGGCAATGCTTTCAGAGCTTGGAATGGAAAAATTCTTAGCGCATATTGGACCAGAGCGATACGCGGATCTAATAGAACGAGCACTTGTGCAATTCACATCAGGAAAATCAATTGTTATCGAAGCTCCATTTTCAAAACAAATTGCAAACCAAGGCCTGTGGGAGGCGATGGTCCAACCATTCACAGCCCTTGAGGTAAAGCCAGTTTTATTTTGGGTGAGTGTTTCACCAGAAGTGCGAAAAGAAAGGTTGATTAATCGCGGAGCAGAGCGAGACCGCGAAAAATTGTCATCCATAGATGCGTACTTGTCGCAGAACCCCACGGTCACACCGGCTGTCGCGCACGTTCCAATTAACGGAGAGGGTGATTTCGCCCAACAATTGAAAGATAACGATTAGATAACTCTTTGCTTTTTTAGGCAAAACCCCATTGACGGAGGAGTGCTCTCACGGTTAACTACGTGAATTCGTGACAACGATGTCTCACATGACAACGATGTCACAATATCTACCCGAAGGAGCTGTATACAGAGCATGAGCTACGCACTCGAGGCGAGGGAAATCCTGCGCCACTATGGGCACGTTGAAGCGCTCCGTGGATGTAATTTCACGGTTAAGGCTGGCGAAGTAACCGCCCTTATTGGTGATAACGGTGCCGGCAAAAGCACGCTCGTTCGCATCCTTTCAGGAACCGAACAACCAAACGGCGGAGAAATCCTCGTTGAAGGCAAGCCTGTTGTTTTTGATACCCCCGCTGCAGCTCGTGATGCTGGCATTGAGACGGTCTTCCAAGATCTTGCGCTCTGCCCTCATCTCAACGCAGTTCAAAATATGTATCTTGGCCGCGAAGTTCCACGTAAAGGTTTAATGGGAAAGCTCGGTTTTATGGATTATGACGCGATGCGACATGGCAGCGAAGAGGCATTCCGGGACTTGGGTGCAACTGTTCGTTCTCTGACTGCCAATGTCGGGTCAATGTCAGGTGGGCAGCGTCAAAGTATCGCTGTTGCCCGCTCGGCAGCCTGGGCTAGCAACGTGCTCTTCTTTGATGAGCCAACCGCTGCTCTTGGAGTCGTCCAAAAGAAGAACGTTCTCGATCTTGTACGACGCGTGAGGGACAAGGGTATTGGCGTGGTTTTCATTAGTCACTCAATGCCTGAAGTATTAGATATCGCAGACCGTGTGCAGGTAATGCGCCGCGGTCGCACGATTGCAGATTACAAAGCGTCGGAGACAAATCTTGAAGAGCTTGTCGGAGCGATGACAGGCCGTCTAGATGAGGTGGGCAACTAATGTCTCAGAACCTAAGTGTTAACGGAGAGCCAAAGAGCGACTTCGGAATTATGGAAGAAGAAAAACTTTCCATAATGAAAAAGTTTGCGAAGATGCAAACATTTCAAATTCTCGGAATTCTTGTAGTTATCACTGCAATATTCAGTGCGCTCGCTCCTGATTCATTTGCAACATGGTTTAACCTCCGTAACGTTGTTATCAACGTTTCAATTTTCGCAATCCTCGGTGTTGGAATGACATTTGTGATCATCACAGCCGGTATTGATCTCTCCGTCGGAAGCGTTCTGGTTTTCAGCAGCGTCATGGCCTGCAAAGCAATTCAAGGCATGGGTGGACAAGGGTGGAGTACAACGATTGTTGGATCACTTGTTGCTCTCACTGTTGCGACGTTGTGGGGAGCTGCAAACGGTTGGTTAGTTGCCGTTGCAAAGGTCCCTGCATTTATTGTGACGCTCGGTTCAAGTCTTGCAATTCTTGGAGTATCACAAATCATCACCGGTGGAATTGATCTTCGTGGTGCAACTGATGTACTTGTTAACAAAATCGGTTTTGGAAATGTCTATTCTCAAGTTCCAGTTCTTGGAATTATTTCTTTAGTTGTTGTACTTGCAGGAGGAGTTCTTCTTCACAAAACACATTTTGGATTAACAACGTATGCAGTCGGCTCAAATGCAGAAGCATGTCGCCGCGTTGGTATCAAAGTTAATCGCCATCTCATTCTTGTTTATTCGTTGATGGGTTTCACTGCAGGTCTTGCGGGCATTCTTAGCCTTGCGATGTACCAACAGACAACCATCGCAGGCCAATCAACTACAGCTCTTACAGTTGTAGCCGGAGTAGTGATTGGAGGAACCAGTCTTTTCGGTGGATATGGTTCTATTTTCGGGACCACAGTTGGTCTGCTCATACCGATAGTTCTCCAGGCTGGCTTCATCATCATTGGCGTTGTGCCTTTTTGGCAGAACGTTGTTGTTGGCGTCTTTCTGGTGGCTGCTGTCTACGTTGACACCGCTCGACGTGAAGCTGCAGATGGAGGCGGAAAGAGCCTCAAGAAACGCTCTTACAAAGAGAGCATCTCAAGAAAGGGAAATAAATGATAAAGAACCGCAAACTATCAGCTCTTGCAGCAGTCTCTGCCGTTGCTCTCGCAGTAACAGCAGTTGGATCAACGCAAGCTAACGCTGCTAACTACAAGATCACCTTCATTCAAGGTGTAGCAGGAGATGCATTCTACGTAACCATGGGTTGCGGAGTTGCAGCAGCTGCAGCTAAAGATGGCGCAGACATTACAACTCAAGGCGGAGCTAAGTGGGATGCAACAATCCAAAAGCCAGTTCTTGACAGCGTAATTGCTTCTAAGCCAGATGCAATCTTGATTGCTCCAAATGACAAAGCAGCTCTACAGAAGCCAATCGAAGCTGCAATTGCAGCAGGTATCAAGGTAGTTCTTGTAGATACAACAATTGATGATCCATCAACAGCAGTTGCTGAAATTGCTTCAGACAACTACGGCGGCGGAAAAGCAGCATTCAATGCTGTAAAGCAGCTCGCTCCAAAGGGTGGAAAAGTTCTTGTTGTCTCAACATCACCTGGCGTAAGCTCAGTTGACGCTCGCGTTAACGGTTTCGCTGATGGTGCAAACGCAGATAAGAAGTTCAACTACATCGGCGTTCAGTACTCAAACAACGAGCCTGCAGTTGCTCAGCGCATCATCACTGCAGCACTTGCTAAGAACAAGGACATTGTTGCTGTATTCGCAACAAACCTATTCTCAGCACAAGGTGTTGCTGCTGGTATCAAGCAAGCTGGTAAGGCTGGCAAAGTACAGATCGTTGGATTCGATGCTGGTTCAGATCAGGTCAAGGCTCTTAAGTCAGGACTTGTTCAGGCTCTCATCGCACAACAACCTGGAACCATTGGTTCAAAGGGTGTAGATGCAGCTGTTGCAGCTCTCAAGGGCCAGACAGTTTCACCACACAAGGTACAAACAGGCTTCACAATCTTGACAAAGAAGAACATCGATTCTGCAGCTGGTCTTTCAGCTCAGTATCGCGACAAGTGCTGATTAGTTAATAGCTAACAGCTAGTTCTACTTAAAGCAGTACATGGAGCCTCCAGGATTACCTGGGGGCTCCATTTCTTAGAGAGCACAGAGACCTAAATTGACACCCAAGGGAGGCGAAAAGTAATCTTTACCTATATGACAACGATTACCTTCCTATGCTGATCCTCAACCCAAACCCCTGCATAGACCTCACCTTTTGGGTAAACACCCTTGTCGTAGGCAGCGTTCATCGCGCCACTAAGAATGAAACAACGGCCGGTGGAAAGGGCATAAATGTCGCCCGCGCCTGCCAAACAATGGGAATGCACCCCGCGCTTTATCTAACACTTCCAAAGCTTGAAGGCGGCTTTTATAAAGAACTCCTCGCTGCAGAAGGACATGACGTTGAATATTTCGACGTTGATGGTGAAGTCCGCAAAGCCGTCATCGTTAATAAAGCCGAGTCATCTGCAGTTACAGTGATTAACGGAGCAGGGCCAGCTATCTCGAAAGAAGACTGGCAAGAATTTTGCAACGAAGCAGCAAAACGAGTTGCGCCAGGCGAACTTGTTTTATCAATGGGAAGCCTTCCTACAAATTTTCCAGATGATGCATTAGCTCTTCTCAATAAAGCAATTCATTCAGTTGGCGGAAAATTATTAATAGATACCGCTCCTGTTGCTTTCCCTTCGCTTCAAAATGAAGTTGTCGATTTTATTTCACCAAATGTTGAAGAAGCAGAAGCGCTACTTAATAAAACATCTGGGGATCTTTTTATCCCAAACGATGAAAATGTTGAAGCGCGAGCAATGGCCGCCGCAGAAGCACTTTACGGAAATTTGGCAAAGAATGTATTAGTAACAGCAGGTTCACATGGGTGTGCATTCAAGAACGATAGTGAACATTGGTGGTTGCCCGCATACGTAATTCCGGCAGATCGATACAAGAGCGCAGTCGGCGCTGGAGATTCTTTTGTTGCAGGATTTGCAATGTATGTTGAAAAACATTCGAGTGCAATCAATTGGCAAACGGCGGTCCGTTACGGAATGGCCACTGCCGCTGCATCGTGTGAAACTTATCGCGCAGGCGGATTTGAAAAATCGCGAGTCCCTGAAATTCTAGGATCTGATGCCGATGAGTAAGCCAGTCCGCCTCATTGACGTTGCACAAGCAACGAACACAAGTATCAAAACAGTCTCACGAGTCTTAAATGGCCATCCTCGCGTCAGTGATGAAACTCGCGCGCGGGTCCAAGAGAAGATGAATGAACTTGGATATCAAGTCGACGTTATCGCCAGGTCCCTTCGAACAGGCGTGGATAACGTTATTGGGCTGGTCGTGCCGAAGATTGGTGACCCATTTTTCGCTGAATTAGTTGAGGAAATTGAAGAAGAAGCAAACCGCCGCGGCGTCGGTGTAATCGTCGGCAGTACCCACTGGGAATTGGATCGCGAGAACGATTTAGTTCAAGGCTTTAAACAACGCCGCGTTGCGGGGATGATCATTACCCCTCAAGACGCTGATTATTCTTTTATGAAAGATACAAGCACCCCAGTAGTTTTCGTTGATCGTTCACCTCGGAACATTAAGGGTGAAGTGATACGTGTTGACGACAAGCACGGTGCCGAGATGGCGACAGACCACCTCATCAAACACGGACATAAAAAGATTGCATTCATTGG
>Ga0209829_10002083_pt1 | contig 15465 bp, 14 predicted proteins | sample C_140205_EF_Meta_FD_187311 | JGI IMG/M metagenome (GOLD analysis project Ga0209829, IMG submission 187311) | Freshwater microbial communities from Lake Croche, Canada to study carbon cycling - C_140205_EF_MetaG (SPAdes) (version 2) | ecosystem: Environmental > Aquatic > Freshwater > Lake...
CCCTCTATTTATTTGGCTACAAGCGCTTAGTTTTATGTTCTTTGGGACCTTCACCGAACATGCTTGGACGAGTATGGAATTTGCCGCCCGCTTTCCCAATGCTTTAATAGGAATTTCAACGCTATTGCTCATTTTTAAATTGGGTAAAAAGCATTTTTCTGATAATTTGGGACATCTTTGGGCCTTTTCTTACCTAGCAGCTATCACACCACACGTATATTCGAGTTCTGGAATCATTGACCCGCTGTTCAACTTATTTATATTTTTAGGAATCTACTATTTTGCCGAGTTTTATTCCGATTCTTCGCGACTTAAATATGCGATCTTATCGGGTGTGATGATCGGATTAGGGATGTTGACAAAAGGACCGGTGGCCTTATTATTGTGGGGCTTAACATTATTAGTGTTCGTGTTCATCCATAGAAAACAAGTGCTGCCTCGTTTTCTCACACTTTTAAAAGGTTCGATTTTAGCTGCAGCTTTCGCATGTATATTTTTTGTGACTTGGTATGGACTCATTGCTTTGAAATTTGGTCCGGGAATAATCAAAGATTTTTTTGCCTATCAGATTCGACTTTTAACTACGAGGGATGCCGGTCATGGTCAACCCATATATTACCATGCTTTGGTTTTATTGCTGGGGTGTTTTCCTATTTCCATGCTCGCATTGAATCGGATATGGGTCAAAAAGGAATCAACGGATTTTGCCTCGTGGATGAAAGTGCTTTTTTGGGTGGTATTGATTTTATTTAGTTTGGTGAAAACGAAAATTGTTCATTATTCGTCCATGTGTTGGTTGCCGATCACCTTTTTTTCTGCTCAAGTATTAGTGGGGTGGTATGAGAAGGAGGTTCCATTGAACCGCTTTAAAACAATTCTTTTTGCTGTGGTTGGGCTATTATTAGGACTTATTTTTACTATGGTACCAATAATAGGAGAAAACCCAAACCTCTTTTTGCCTTATATTCAGGATGGATTTGTTCGCGGGAATTTACAATCTCCCGTGGGTTGGAGTGGATTTGAAAAATGGATCGGAATAGTTTGGTCAGCTATGATTGTCTACTCAGTATGGGGTAAAAAGGGCCTCAGTTTCAAGAAGTTTTTAACCTGCATGGCGCTAGGCATATGTCTGATCTTCGCTTATTCGAGGTATGTAGTGCCCAAGATCGAAGGCTATACGCAGGCCACGCCCATCGATTTTTACATTGCCAAATCGGGCCAAAAAGTGTATGTTGAAACAGTTGGATTTAAGTCATTTGCTCACTTATTATATTTCCAGAAACAACAGGGAGGTCCGACTGGAGAGCAATTAATGAATCGATCCTCGGTAGACCGACCCACATTTTTTGTCATGAAGTCCGATGCCGAGGATCGATTTAAATACCATCCCAATTTGATTTTAATCAATGAGCAGAATGGCTTTCTATTTTACAAGCACAAATAATTAATTTTTCAATTCAGATGCTGTAAAGAAAAATGCGGCTTCTAACGCTGCGTTTTCATTTGAGTCGGAACCATGGATGGCATTGGCTTCTATGGATTTTGCAAAACGCTTGCGAATGGTACCTTCGGCGGCATTGGCTGGGTTGGTTGCACCGATCAACGTGCGGAAGTCTTCTACTGCATTTTCTTTTTCTAGGACCATGGGAACAATTTCACCTGAAGACATATAATCGCAGAGACTTTGGTAAAAAGGTCTCTCCTTGTGTACCTCGTAAAAGTTACCAGCATCTTCTGGACTTAATTTGATTTTTTTGAGGGCGATGATTTTAAATCCGGCTTCCTCAATTTGTTGGATGATGGGGCCCGAAAAGCCATCTGAAACGGCATCGGGTTTAATCATGGTAAAGGTTCTGTTTGTGGACATGTATAATTTTTTTTACAAATTTATCTCTAACTTTGCGGTTGCCCAAATTTATTTATGGCTGCAACTATTCATATGTCTTCAATTTCTGCTTTAAAAGCAAAATTAGTGCCAGGTCAACAGGCGGTTATTACGACTCATTTTAATCCAGATTCGGATGCTATTGGTTCAAGCCTTGCTTGGCAAAAGTACTTGTCAATTAAAGGTCTTGATGTTCAGGTAATTGTGCCTTCCGCGGTGGCTCAAAATCTACAATGGATGCCAGGGGCTTCTTCTATTTTAAACGCTGAAAATCCGCTTCATAAGGTACAAGTAGTTCCGATGATTGAACAGGCGGATTGGATTTTTTGTTTGGATTTTTCTGGTTTACAGCGCCTTCACCATTTGTCCTCTGTAGTTAAACATGCCCGTGGCAATAAAGTAGTGATTGATCATCATTTAGATCCTGAGGATTTTGCCGATTATTATTACCACCGGACTATTGCTGCGTCAACCTGTGAATTAATTTATGACTTAATTGTTGAGTGGGGCGAGGAGAAACTAATTACTGAAGAGATGGGGACATGCTTGTATTCAGGTATTATGACCGATACGGGAAGTTTTAGGCATCCCAATACAACGGCTCATGTTCATGAAGTGGTAGCCAAATTGATTAAATTGGGCGTTAACACCAATTCTATTCACCGAAAGATTTTTGATGCTGCTTCGATAGATCGATTAAAATTTTTAGGCCATATTTTAGCTAATCGATTGGAATATTTGTCGGAGTATCATTTGGCTATTATGTGGATTACGGAGGAGGATCTGATTCAATTTAATTCTCAGGCCGGTGATACCGAAGGCATTGTAAATTATGGATTGCAGATCGCTGGGGCCATTTGGTCCATTTTGCTTATTGCAAGACCGGATGGAATTAAATTGTCTTTTCGATCGATTGAACCTTTTGCGGTGAACACATTTGCGGCCACTTACTTTGAGGGAGGTGGTCATAAAAATGCCTCCGGTGGTCGATTTTCTGGAGGATCTTTAGCGCAAGCGAGGGAAAAATTGCAAGAAGTATTACCTTTGTACCTTTCAGAAATAAATCGAGTAAAAAAATTATAAAAAAACTAAACAAAATTTTCATCGGACTACGGTCAAAACACCACAATCATGCGTAAACAAATAGGTTTAATTTTTTCAGCAGTGCTATTGTTGACTGCTTGTAATAAAAATAAAGTAGAGGTAATCGACGGAGTGAAAATTCAAATGCATAGCCATGATAATGCCGCTAAGAAATTAAAAGAAGGCGATATTATCACATTTAATTTAGTCATCAAAAATGGAGCTGATTCGGTGTTGCAAGATACTAAGAAGGATGGCCAACCAGGAAAAGGAATGATACAAGCACCTTCTAATGCTCCAGGCGCATTTAAAGGATCTTTTGAAAACGGATTGCGTTTATTAGCTTTAGGTGATAGTGCCACAATTTTAGTGCCGATTGACAGTCTAACAAAGGCGGTTCAATCACCTTTGCCTCCTTTCTTGAAGCCAGGAACTGATTTAAAGTATACCGTAAAAATCTTGAAGGTTCAAACTCGTGTTGAATTTGAAAAAGATATGGAGAAGGAAGCAGCCAAAGCAAAGCAATCTGCTGCGAAGGATATCGCATTACAACCTAAAATGATCGCAGATTACATTGCAAAAACAGGTAAATCATTTAAATCTTCTGCAACTGGATTGTATCATTCGATCGAAAAACCAGGTACTGGAGCTTCTCCAAAAATGGGAGAAACTTGGTTGGTCAACTACCGAGGTACCTTTTTAAACGGAAAAGAATTTGACAAAGGTTCTAAAGCTGAAATGCCTGTGGGCCAAATGATTCCTGGATTTAATGAGGCTTTGACTTTATTAAAAGCAGGTGGAAAAGGTATATTTGTGATTCCATCAACCATTGGTTATGGCGAACAAGCAAGAGGACCAATTCCAGCAAATTCGGTATTAGTTTTTGAAATTGAAGTAGTGTCTAAGAAATAAGAAAAATGAGAAATTTGGTGAAGCAGTTTTTAGCGATGGTATTTGTGGGTTCGGTGTTGACTTCTTGTTTGTCAAATGTTGAGTTGGCAGACGAGGTGAAAGCAAAGGAGAATCAGACACAAATACTGTCGTACTTCTCCAAATTAAACCAAACTCCTATCGCTATGGAGAATGGGTCCTATTACTTTGTGACAAAATCAAATCCGAATGGAGAATTAGCATTAAGAGGAGATACATTGCTGATTCATTATGAATTAGCTAATTTAATAACAGGAAAAGTGTTGGATAGCACAAATCGTAAAACCAATTCTCCTTTGATGTATCAATATGGGTTTTTGAACCCAATATTTAATCGATTGATGGCTTATTTACGAGATGACGAGCAGGCGGTAATGGCCTTGCCAGGTACTTCACAATCTTTTGAGGGCCTGCCTGCTTACACCCCACTTAAAGTGACGATTAAAAGTTATGCGGTCCATAGTCAGAGTGATCAAATAAACGCTTTTATCGCGAAGAAAGGGTACAAAACGACCAGCACTGGAGCTGATGGCTTAAGGTATATACAATTAGTTCCTGGAACCGGAGATATTCCAACATCGGGTAAAGTAGTTAAATTAAAATATACGGGTCGATTTTTAAATGGCTTTGCCTTTGATGGAAATATGGCTCGTACGGATAGTTTTTCTGTTACCGTGGGGGGGACGCAAACCGTGATTGGTTTCCAAAAGGGTATTGAAATGATGCGTTTAGGCGAGAAAGGAATTGTTATTTTTCCGTCGACCATCGGATATGGTGAGAAAGGCTCGGGAACGAGTATTCCTGGATTTACGCCTTTAATGTTTGAGATTTATATAGCCAAAATACAATAGTATGATGAAAAATTTAGTTTACTTTTTTATATGTATTTCACTACTAGGCGGAATGTCCAGCTGTACATTTAATGAAATAAATCAAACTGAATCGAATAATCAAAAGGAGATCGATGGGTATATTAGTCGTTCAAGCCTGAAGCTTCAAAAATCACCTGAGGGAATGTATTATACAATTAACTCGGCCAAGTCTACTGGTAAGCAGGCATTTAATACGGATGTAATTAAGTTTTATTATAAAATGTCCTTGCTCAATGAAACTAAATTAGATTCTACGGCTAAGTCATTAGGACAATTAAAAGGTATGGTTTGGGGTGCCACCTCCAACATTTTAAATTTGCCTTTGTCATATTTAAAAGAGGGAGAGTCTGGAACTTTCATATTACCATCGGCCCTTGCTTTTGGGGGGAATTCTTATACCGATATTCCTGCATTTTCGGTCATCAAGTTAGAGATCGAGGTAGTCTCCATTCGTACCGAAGCAGAGCAATTACAAGATTTTCAAACCTTATATAAAATAACGAATCCTGAGATTACAGCCAGTGGATTAATTTTCAAAAAGTTAGTCGAAAATCCGAAAGGAGCTCAAGTTACCACTGGCCAATCCGTGAAAGTTAATTACACTGGTCGATTTAGTTACGGGGTATTGCAAAATGACGCGACGAGTGGAAAGCTTATATATGATTCTTCCTTTAATGCTGGAACTTTCACATTTGTGGTGGGTACAGGTGCTGTGATTGCTGGATTTGATGAGGGTATTTTAAAAATGAAAGTGGGAGAGAAAGCGGCTTTGATTATGCCTTCTAAAATTGCCTATGGTGCGAACGGTAATTCGACGATCCCACCTAATTCTCCGCTCTACTTTGAAGTGGAAGTTGCTGGTGCATTATAATGATTGAATTATATTTAGCTACCCAAAACAAACATAAAATCGAAGAGCTATCTGCTCTTTTAGGTAAGGATTTTTTGATTAAATCCATTTCTGAGCTAGGGGTTATCGACGATATTCCTGAAACAGGTAAAACACTTGCCGAAAATTCCATGCAAAAGGCTCAGTACATCGCAGATCGCTTTGGAGTTACTTGTCTTTCTGATGATTCAGGGCTGGAGGTCGATTGCTTAGGTGGTTTGCCAGGTGTTTATTCAGCGCGATTTGCTGGGGAACCCAAAAATGATGTAGCCAATTCCAAGAAATTATTAATGGATATGAGCGGCTTCACCGATCGATCTGCACGTTTTGTCACAGTCTTAACTTTTCATCAAAATGGTCAATTTCGTCAATTTGAAGGAGAAATTAGGGGGTCAATTGCATTAGTTCCTAGAGGGAGTCATGGATTTGGATATGATCCTTTGTTCCAGCCAGAAAATGAATATAGGACTTTTGCCGAAATGACACTTTCAGAAAAGAATGTCATAGCTCATCGAGCACGTGCCTTGGGGAGGTTTAAATTATATGCCGACGAATGTTTAAATTTTGTCGACGAATAGCGTTTATTTCACAATACTTTGTATTTTTGTTCAAGTCTAATTGATTTAAGAAGAATTCCTGAATCATTCGGATAATTACTATTTTTAATTTAAGAAAACCTTTAGGTAAAGTTTTGAAAAAGAGTGTTTTTAGCGTTATTTTGGCGCTATTCTTAATGTTTTTTTCTATTGTTTCCCTAGTAGCGCAATACCAAATCAAAGGTATTGTTCGGGATGCGAGTAACGGTGACCCAGTTCCATTTGCTTCCGTAGGAATTTTAGGAATCAATGTGGGCACAAATACCAATTTTCAAGGCGAGTATACCTTAAATTCTAAAATTTTATCAGATTCTATTTATGTTTCCTTTGTAGGATATAAAAGGAAGGTTAAGTATATAGATAAAAAATTGAAATCTCAAGTTGTCGATGTTCAAATTGATCCAACAAACCGCTCTCTAAATGAGGTAATAGTTTATTCAGGTGAAAATCCGGTGTTCAAAATATTGCGAAATGTGATTAAAAATCGGGAAAAGAATGACCGAAGTAAGTTAGCAGCCTACGCCTATGATTCATATTCGAAAATGGAGTTGGACGTAGATAATATTTCGGATAAGTTTAAGGAGAGAAAGGTGATGAAGGACATCCAAGAGGCTGTCAAAAAATTCGAAAAGATAGCAGGGGATGATGGTAAATTGGTTATTCCGACATTCATTTCTGAGTCATTAAGTAAATTTTATTACCGAGAATCGCCTCAAAGAAAAAAGGAGGTCATCCTAAAGACGAATATAAAAGGAGTTGGAGTAAAAGATGGAAGCTTTATTTCACAATTGGTCGGTGGTAATTTATTGGCCAACTATAACTTTTATCAAAACTACATTGGATTTTTTGGAAAGGATTTTGCAAGTCCGATTGGGGATGGTTGGAAAGCTAATTACAAATATTACATAGGGGACACGGTCCAAGTAGAAGGAAAAGTGTGCTATCAAATAGATTATGAGCCAAAAAATCCGATGGATTTAGTTTTTACGGGGCAAGTTTGGATTGACACTACTAATTTTGCTTTGGTTCAAATAGATGCTTCTGTAGATAAAGAAGCTAATTTGAATTTTATTGACAAGATTAAAATATCTCAAGAATTAGAGCAGACACCTTCTGGATATTGGTTGCCTGCTCGGACTCGATTTTTGATTGATTTAGAAGAGATTACAAAAGGCTCTGCTGGAATGCTTTTAAAGATGTATATCTCCAACAAAAACTTTGTTGTGAATGAACCCAAGCCGCTTGATTTCTATGATTTGGCATCAGAGGTAGCCGAGGATGCAAAAGAACCTGATCCAAATTTTTGGAAGAATGCGCGATTTGAGCCCTTGAGTTCACAGGATTTATTAGCCTCTTCCTTGATTGATTCAGTGAGAAATTTGCCTGTGGTTAAAACTTATGTAGAAATTGCTGAAATCGTGTTTAGTGGATTTAAGCGTTTTAATGATATAGAGGCAGGGCCTTACATTACGAGTCTGGCGATTAATCGCCTGGAAGGAGCAAGGTTTAGGTTGGGCTTCAGGACCAATGCGAATTTCGATAAAAACTGGATTTTAAGAGGTAATGTAGGTTTTGGTACTAGAGATTTGGTCTTAAAATATTCAGGAGAGGTAAACTATCTATTCTCAAAGAAAAAATGGACCATAGCAGGATTGCGTCATTCTTATGATATCGAGCGAGTTGGACTTACGCCAGAATTGATAGGTGATAATAAATTATTTTACGCGTTTACTCGCTGGGGTGCCTTCTCAGGTGCTTTTTATCGCCGTGAAACAGAGGCTTTTTTCACAACAGAGCCTACGAAAGGAATTAGTTTTTCTGTATCAGCAAATTCCAGATCTTTTGATCCATTATTTCGTTTTCAATATCGATTGAATCCTGAGATGGGGGTTAATTCGCCCGTTCAAGATTATTATCAAGAATCTTTTTTAACATTTGAAGCCAGATTTGCTAAAAATGAGACTTTTCTCATGAATGGGAATGAGAAAGTAACTTTGTCAACCAAGAAAATTCCTGTGCTTACTTTTAAATACCAAAGAGGAATTAAAGGCCTTTTTGGCGGTAATTTTGATTACGAACGTTTTACACTGAAAGCCTATCAGTCGTTTCAATTAGGTAAAATCGGTCGGTCTGATTATACGTTGATGGCGGGTTATACCCCATCAAACTTGCCCGCGCCACTTTTATTTCCACACTTGGGCAATGAGACATTATTCTTTGTCAGGAGCGCATTTTCTACGATGAATTATTTTGAATTTGTGAGTGACCAGTATGTTTCTTTGCAATATAATCACAATTTTGAAGGGTTATTTTTTAATCGCATTCCTTTGATTAGAAAATTGAAGTGGCGTTTTATTGCTAGTTCAAATATGGTCATCGGGAGCCAGCGATCTTCTAATAAGGAGATTATGAAAGACGTCAATAATCCCTTGAAATCTAAATTTTTAGATCAATATGCTTTTGATGCATTAGAACCTGGTAAACCGTATGTGGAGGCAGGGTACGGAATCGATAATATTTTCAAAATTTTCCGTATTCAGGCTTTTCACCGACTTAGCTATTTGAACCATGGCGTTTCGCAGCCTTTCAGGTTAATGGCCTCCATCAATGTCTCATTTTAGTCGAAATTAGAATAAATTAAAGACTGAAATTTAAACATTTCAAGAATGTTTTATAAGCATTTGATTTATGACGCTTAGCATTCTATATTTGACTTCGGCCAAGCGGTTGAACTTCAATGATTATGGTATTATTAATTTTTGGTCTTTCTGTCCTCAGTTACCTTCTCGGATCTATTCCAACGGCCATTTGGTATGGAGAAACCTATCATGGAATTGATATTCGTAAGCATGGGAGTGGAAATGCGGGCGCAACCAATACTTTTCGAGTTTTAGGAAAAAAAGCGGGATCCATTGTTCTCTTTGTTGATTCACTCAAAGGATTTATAGCAACAGGTCTTTCTGCTGTTTTATTTTACTTTCATTTGATTGATTGGCAAACTTGTGTGACCTTAAAAATACTTTTTGGGTTTTTAGCCATTATCGGGCACTTACTCCCCGTGTTTTGTGATTTTAAGGGAGGAAAAGGGGTTGCCACAACCTTAGGCATGGTATTAGCGTTACATCCGCAAGCTGCTATCGTAGGTATATGTGTTTTTTTAATCGTATTTGCCATTTCAAAATACGTTTCTCTGGGTTCTATGATTGCCTCCATCGTATTTTCATTGTTGTTAATTTTTGGGGTATTTGGACAGGAAATCCCATTATTAATTTATTTTGGACTATTTATTACATGTCTTGTCATTTTCATGCATCGGGCAAATATCCTGCGTATATTTCAGGGAACAGAAAATCGGATGTACCTTATCCCGCGTAAAAAGCAATCCTAAACGTTATTTTTTTTATATTTGCGTAGGTGCATTTTAGCCCTGAAATTCAAATATGAAAGAAACACAAGCGTATATATCCGCCCATCAAGATCGATTTTTAACTGAATTGTTAGCATGGTTGCGCATTCCCTCTATTTCCGCTGACCCTGCCTATGCTGAATCTGTTAGGCAAGCTGCAGAATGGATGGCTGAAAACCTTAGAAATGCGGGTGCAGACCAAGTTCGATTAGAGGAAACGGCAGGTTTTCCGATTGTCTATGGGGAGAAAATGGTGGATGCCAAGGCGCCTACGATCTTGGTTTATGGCCACTATGATGTACAGCCTGCCGATCCCTTGGATTTATGGAATAATCCTCCTTTTGATCCGATCATCCAAGATGAGGTTATTTATGCGCGTGGTTCATGTGATGATAAAGGCCAAGTATTTATGCATGTAAAAGCTTTTGAGGCGATGCATGCGGCCGGTGAATTAACTTGCAATGTTAAATTTATGATCGAAGGGGAGGAGGAAGTTGGGTCGAATAACTTGTCCACTTTTGTCTGTGCAAATAAAGAGCTTTTAAAAGCCGATGTAATCTTAATATCCGATACAGCCATCATTGCTAATGATACGCCCTCTATTGACGTCGGCTTGCGGGGGCTTAGTTATATGGAAGTCTCTGTGCAAGGACCAAACCGTGATTTGCACTCGGGCGTATATGGGGGAGCGGTCGCTAATCCCATCAATATTTTATGTGAAATGATTTCATCCATGCATGATGAATTTAATCGCATCACCATTCCGGGTTTTTATGAGGGGGTATTGGAAGTTAGTGCGGCAGATCGCGCGGCAATGGCACAAACACCATTTGACTTAGAAGCATATCAAAACGATTTAGGCATTCATGCCGTTCATGGAGAAAAAGGATTTTCAACCATTGAGCGGGCCTCGATTAGGCCAACCTTAGATGTTAACGGGATTTGGGGTGGCTATATTGGGGAGGGAGCTAAGACTGTTTTGCCCTCTAAGGCCTATGCAAAAATTTCTATGAGATTGGTCCCCAACCAATCCTCCGAACATATTACCAAATTATTTACTGACTATTTTATGGCCGCAGCGCCCAAAGGTGTACAAGTGACAGTCACCCCACATCATGGAGGCGAGGCGTATTTAATGCCCACGGATAGCATTGCATTCCAAGCGGCATCTGAGGCTTTAGCTACCACTTTTGGTAAAGTGCCTGTACCTACGCGTGGTGGCGGGAGCATTCCGATCGTAGCACTATTTGAAAAGGAGTTGGGAGTCAAGTCTATTTTAATGGGTTTTGGTTTAGATTCTGACGCGATACATTCACCAAATGAGCATTTTGGCTTGTTTAATTTTTATAAGGGAATCGAAACAATTCCGTATTTCTTCTCGAATTATAATGAATTATACCAACAATAATGGCTGAAAATCTAACCTTATTAGCGACGGAATCTGCTTCTTCATATCAAAATTTAGAGCAACAGAGTGTTGATACGTTACTCCGACAAATGAATGCCGAAGATAAAACAGTACCTCATGCGGTTGAAAAAGTAATTCCAGCGATTGAAGCGCTCGTGAATCAAATCGTTCCTCGTATGAAACAAGGTGGACGTTTATTTTATATTGGGGCTGGAACTTCTGGCCGATTAGGTGTAGTGGATGCTTCTGAGTGTCCACCTACCTATGGTGTTGCATTTGATCGGGTGATTGGATTAATAGCTGGAGGCGATGGGGCAATCAGGAAGGCTGTTGAGAATGCAGAAGATGATGAGCAGCAGGCTTGGTTGGATATGGAAGTCTATGAGATAGGCGTGCTGGATACCGTAATTGGTATTGCAGCATCTGGGAGAACTCCCTATGTGTTGGGCGGATTGCGGGCTGCAAATGACCATGGAATTTTAACAGGTTGCATTGTCTGTAATGCAGGCGGAGTTGTGGCGAGGGAATCTAAATATCCAATTGAAGTGATTGTTGGGCCTGAATATGTGACAGGAAGTACACGTATGAAATCAGGGACAGCGCAGAAATTGGTCCTAAATATGATCTCGACCTCAGTCATGATCCAATTAGGACATGTGCAAGGGAATAAAATGGTCGACATGCAATTAAGTAATCATAAATTAGTTTTAAGGGCGATTATGATGGTATGTGAAGCGACTGGAATCAGCGAAGAGAAGGCTTCCCTATTATTGGAAAAGCATGGAAGTGTAAGAAATGCAATAGATTCGTTAAAAAAGGCGTAACTAAGGTCAGTTTTTTAATGAGAATTTCCTTAATTTGTGATTGCAATTTGAAGTTTATAATTTTACTTATTAATATTAATTTTGGCCATCTCGATGGCCCACTAAACAAATTTTATGAAAACGATATCTAAGTTAATTTTCACAGTAGTTTTGGGTTTTTCAGCCTTGAGTTTTCAAGCTAAAGCTGAAGATTTTCCAGAAGAAATCAAGCCTTTAATGCAAAAGTATACCTGTTTTGCTTGTCACAAAGTAGATGCAAGGTTAGTTGGACCTGCTTATCAGGATGTGGCTAAGAAGAAATATAGTGTAGATAAAATAGTTTCACTGATTGCAAAACCTCAGCCATCCAATTGGCCAGGTTATCCTCCAATGTCTCCTATGACAAATGTGCCCAAGGATGATGCGATTAAAATAGCGAAATGGATTAATTCATTGAGATAAAAAAATCCCGGTTTAGGCCGGGATTTTTTTTAGATTTATTTTTTAGCTGGCGCTTTTTTGGCTGCTGGCTTTTTTTCTGCCTTGGGTTTTTCTACTTTTTCCGGCTTAGGTTCCTCATCGATCTTTTTAGGAAAAAATTCTGGAACATGCGTAAATAAAATCAGGTACCAATTTAAGATTTTTTTGATGTCGGATGCAAATACACGATCTGCATCATAGTTGGGAACCACAGTCGATATGACGCCAAAAAGCTCTAAATCTGTTGACTTACGTGGCTCTATAGGCAATACACCATTAAATATCTCATGTATTTTTAGGAACAATTCAGCCAAAGGCATGGTGCTATCTTGGTGATCATCTAAATAAAGGGAAATGTCTTTCAATACGGAAATTCTGGTTTGGCCACTAACTACGGATTTTTGTTTAGCCGCATCTAATGTTTCGACGATAACCCCAGTTCTTGTTGGCTTTAATACTTTAAATAATCCTGGTTTACCCGAGATGTGGGCTACTTCGTTCAATAATTCCATGAATATGTTTATGTAAATCCTTACAAAATTAGTACTATTTCCCTATTTTGTAAGGAGATGTTTGAATTAATTGCTCTATATTTTTCATGATTTCCTCTCGGCCAACATGTTTTTCAGCCGATGTGATAAAAATGGTTGGCAATGTTTCCCAAGATTCAAGTAAATAATTTTTATAAAATTCAACGCTGTCGCCCACTTGCTTTTGAGAAAGTTTATCGGCTTTGGTAAAAACGATATGAAAGGGAACTTGCTCATTGACCATTCGATTCATGAATTCAATATCCACCGCCTGTGGTTTAATTCGAATGTCAATGAGTACAAAAAGACATGTTAAATTTTCCCTGTGAAGTAAATAATCAAAAATCATTTTTTCGAAATCCCTTCTTTTTTCTTTGCTGACTTTGGCATAACCGTAGCCAGGCAAATCGACCAAGTACCATTTTTCATTAATCATGAAATGGTTGATCAATTGAGTTTTTCCGGGAGTTTGTGAAGTTTTTGCTAATCCTTTATGGAAAGTTAATGAGTTGATCAGTGAGGACTTTCCCACGTTAGACCGACCAATAAACGCAAACTCAGGAAATCTGGCTGGAGGACTTTTGGTAAAATCAGTATTGCTAGTAATGAATCGGGCGATAATCGGTGCGGCAGCCATAGAAAACTTGTTTGGATGCAAAGGTAAGTTTTTTTTAGGTAAGTGGTAAATTAGGTAAGAGGTATTAAGCAATAGGGAAAATTAGGTATTATAAGTATTAGACTAACATCAATCTTATATTTCCTGCCTATAAATTGTTTTTAAATAACTTCTTACCTATTACCTAAAGTCCCCTTGTTACCTAATATCTATTAATATTACCTATTACCTCTTACCTAAATTTTCTCTACCTTTGTATCTTCAAAATGGAAAAATTACAAAACGATTTAATCATTCGTGCTGCGCTAGGCCAAACAGTTGAACGGGTACCCGTTTGGGTGATGCGCCAAGCAGGTCGAATATTGCCTGAGTACCGAGAGGTTCGCGCAAAAGCAGGCTCCTTTATCGCGTTAGCCACGAATCCAGAAATGGCAGCTGAAGTGACCTTACAACCGGTAGATAGGTTCGGTGTAGATGCCGCAATTATTTTCTCTGATATTTTAGTGGTTCCGGAGGCCATGGGTTTGCCCTACTTGATGGAAGAACAAAAAGGACCTGTGTTTCCTGAGGTGATTCGTTCGCATGCCGACTTAGCCAAGATTCGGCTAGCTAATCCCGAGGAGGATTTGAAATATGTATTAGATGCCATTAAAATTGTTAAAAAAGAATTAGCTGGACGCGTTCCTTTAATCGGTTTTGCCGGAGCACCCTTTACTATTTTCTGTTATATGGTCGAAGGGAAAGGTTCAAAAACTTTTTCTCAAGCGAAAAAAATGCTTTATGCCGAACCGGCTTTAGCTCATGCTTTGTTACAAAAAATTACAGATTCTACCATTGCCTATTTAAAAGCTCAGCAACTGGCTGGGGCTAATTTATTACAGATATTTGATTCTTGGGCGGGTATTTTATCGCCTTCACAATACAGTGCATTTTCAATTCCTTATTTAAAGCAAATATGTGATGCCATTGATGAGGTCCCAATAACCTTATTTGCCAAAGGTGCATTTTTTGCCAGAGCCGAAATGGCCAAATTAGATTGCCAGACTATTGGCTTGGACTGGAACATGGACATTGCGGAATCGCGCACTCTTGTCGGATCTCATAAAACCTTGCAAGGCAATTTAGATCCTTGTGTCTTATATGGCGATTTCAAGACGGTAGAGGCTGAGACTAAGGGGATGTTGAAGGCTTTTGGGGGCCAACGATACATCGCGAATTTAGGCCATGGTGTTTATCCAGATATTCATCCAGATAAAGTTCAATGTTTCGTGGATACGGTTCAAGGGTATCAAGGATAAAAAAGCCAACCGGTCATGGTTGGCTTTTCAATTTAATTATTTAATTACTTCGCCGAGTAATTCGGAGCTTCCTTCGAAATGCTAACATCATGTGGATGACTTTCTTTCACACCGGCGGAAGTAATTTTGACAAATTTGGCTTCTTGCATGATTTCAATCGACGCGGCGCCGCAATATCCCATGCCGGCTTTCAATCCGCCGACCATTTGGTATAAAATTTCAGTCACAGAGCCCTTGAATGGCACTCGGCCTACAATTCCCTCCGGTACTAATTTCTTTATGTCATCTTCTGCATCTTGGAAATATCGATCTTTTGACCCATCTTCCATCGCTTCTAAGGAACCCATTCCGCGATATGATTTAAATTTTCGCCCTTCTAAAATAATCATTTCGCCGGGTGCTTCATCCGTTCCTGCCAATAAAGACCCGATCATTACCGTGCTCGCGCCACCCGCAATTGCCTTCGCCACATCCCCCGAATAACGTATTCCGCCATCGGCAATTAATGGAATATTATAGGGTTTTAATGCTTTTGCCGCTTCGTATACCGCGGTCAATTGGGGCATTCCCACACCGGCAATAATCCGAGTAGTACAAATACTTCCAGGACCTACACCCACTTTCACCGCATCGGCTCCCGCTTCCGCTAAGGCTTTTGCCGCTTCGCCT
>Ga0209829_10002086_pt1 | contig 15459 bp, 22 predicted proteins | sample C_140205_EF_Meta_FD_187311 | JGI IMG/M metagenome (GOLD analysis project Ga0209829, IMG submission 187311) | Freshwater microbial communities from Lake Croche, Canada to study carbon cycling - C_140205_EF_MetaG (SPAdes) (version 2) | ecosystem: Environmental > Aquatic > Freshwater > Lake...
CGATGACTGTGCGTACCTCGTGGGGCAAATGGGGCCCATATGACATCGGCATCAGACTCAAGGGCGTGATCGGCTCTTATCGATGGCTTGATCGCAAGGCGGGTTTCAAGGTCAAAATCAACGCGGTCGACGACAATCTGCGTTTCTACGGCTTGAAGAAGCTCACTCTCAACAACATGGTGCAAGACGGCTCCTACATTCACGAGGCACTCGCCTACCGGGTGTTCCGTGCAATGGGCATTCCCGCACCTCGTGTCGGATATGCCAACGTGTCGTTCAATGGGACCCCTTACGGCCTGTATGCCCACATCGAGACCTATGACAAGCCCATGCTCAACCGCTGGTTCGATAAAACCCAGCATCTGTATGAGGGCTCTTACTGGATGGACGTATCCCCGGGCAATGAGTGGGCGTTTCAGGCCGATGAGGGCAGCCCCTCGAATCGCGCGGATCTCATTGCATTGATAGCTGCGGCTAACACACCTGCCGATCGGTGGTGGTCCGCATTAGGCAAGGTCGCCGATCGCTCGGAATTTGTGCGGGAATGGGCGACTGAGACCTATATCGGGCACTGGGACGGCTATGCCCATTGGATCAGAAACAACTACTTCCTTCACAGCGACAACAAAGATAATTTTACGATGATGCCATGGGGCACGGATCAGACCTTTGACTGGAATGCCGACTGGACCGATACCAATAACACCGCGATTATGTTTTCTCAGTGCATGCAAGTGCGCGCGTGTTGGGCTGAGTATCACCGCGCACTGCTTCAACTAAGCACCGTGGTGCCTAGCCTGCACCTTGATGTCATGGCTCAGGATGTTTCCGCTGCAATTCATCCCGCGCTCTTGAATGATCCTCGTCGCGAATTGATTGCTGACTGGGGTAGTTGTGATGCGACTTGTCGTGACTCGCAAACGCAGGCGGCCGAAGGTGCACAGGGCGCGGCTTCCACTTTTGTAGTCAACCGAATCATTCAACTTAATGATTATTTGCAGCCGATGCTGCCGCAGACGCCTTCTGTCACGGTCACCCGTGTAGGCAAGCGGCTGAAGGTGGGTTGGACTTCCGCTGCGAACACCCGTTGGCCTTTGAAAAGCTCAGAAATTCAAATACGAGTGGGTCGCGGTGATTGGCAAAATGTTTCTGCCCCGCAAGCTCGTCCCATCATGGTCACTTGGCCTAAGGGTCGACCCAGCGCGTTGCGGATTCGTGTCTCGAACGATCTAGGCACCTCGAGTTGGTCGCCGCCGGAGTTTTTTGATCGCCGCTAGATTCGTTGGGCACTTCGTACTGCGTCCAGCGCCTCGACAAGTTCGGGGTGCTTAGCGATGAAGGCCCGTTCAGCGTCATTGAGAGATCGCTTCTCGACACCCTTTTGGGCAGACGAGTTGGCTGGGGTATTCGGGTCGATCCGAGTGAGAACATCGGCGCTCACCGGTATGTCAAGACGATCGAAGAGCACGTCGCGAAGGTAGTCGACGCCACCTTCACGCAAGTCTTCAAGGACAAAAAGCGAAATATCATCGCCTAAGGCATCTTTCATGTCCGCGTAGCGGTTCACCGCCTCGCGATACTGCTTGGCCACCTGTGCGATGGGCTTGGCCCCGATTGCGTCTCGTGAGATGTAGTTGTCGGCAAAGCCACGCATGCAAAAGACATACTTTGGCCCGGAGCCTCCGAAGAAGTCACGGTAGAACTCCCAAAACTGGTCATGATTGGGCGTCTTGTGGCCGTACCAACCCACGTTGTGATCGGGCAGTGCGTCAGGGGCGTGCTTGGGCAGACTCGCCCACATGGCATAGAGAAGATCGCGACGCTGCGTGCTCCAGCCGGACTCGATGGGGACGTATGTCTTGTCGCGGTTGGTGAGCACGCGATCACGGCTGGTGAAGAATTCATCGGTCGCTGTCACGAACTTGATTGCGGCCTTCATCGTGACGTGCGGAATCTCGGCATTGAGGTGCACCGCTGGGTGTTTATTGAATGCATTGGCAATGAATCGGGTACCGCAGCGCGGCAGGCCCACAACCATCAAGGGTCTGGCATGGTCGAGTACGGGGTTGAGGAGCACTACTTCTTGCCCTGCTGCTCCTTGAGCAGATCACGGATCTCTTCCAGTAACTGTACGTCGGCGGGTCGAGCGTCGACCCCGCTTTGACCCATGCGCTGACGGTACTTGTTCATCGGGAGAACAAAGACGAGATAGAGCACTGTCAAGGTGATGAAGAAGGTGATCAGCCCGGTTACGAGTAGCCCAATATTGAGAATTGCGCCGCCCGGCAGAGTCGGACCACCGTCGAGCGTCTTGCCGCCGGTGATGACATAGACGAACCAGACAACTATGGGGTCGATGAGCGCTTTGGTGACCGCGGCCACCAATGCCGCAAGCGCAGTGCCTACGGCGACCGCGACCGCGAGGTCGATCACGTTGCCGCGGAAGACGAACTCCCTAAATCCCTTGATCATTTATCCTCCTTCATTGCCCAGAAGCGTAGCCGAAAGACTGCCGTCGGTGGAGGCGGCCGCGAGTGCTGGAGCCGTGTTCTCGGGTACTTCGACGAGTAGCCCGGAGTCGGTTGCTCCGGACGTCGCGACAACCACCCGAGCTGCACGGACGAGCACGCGACCTTGACCCTGCACGACCCCGATGAGGTCGATGTGATCACCGGTTCGGATGAATCGGATTTGCTGAGCATCAAGGCGGATGGCGAGCAGCACGTAGCCGGCCGGGACATCCCTGGCTTCAAGAAGTCTCGTAGTGGTTATGAGCTCGTGCGTGCGCATGGGCGTCAGGAGAGTGCGCCCGAGCGCCTGTTGTGTGCCATTGACCTCTGCACCGCTGAGGACATCGCGCGGAAACGAAATGCTCACGACGTCACCCTCGGCGAGCATGGTTCCCGCGGGTAGGTCATGCGCAGCGGCTAGAACAGTTTCGGTTTCAGGTGTCGCTCGCAGCGACGTCAGCGCGATCCACACGGCCACGAATACGAGCGCGGCGATGACGAGACGACGGCGTTTGCGGACCAAGCGCAGGACTGAGTGCATGCCGGACGATACGTCGAAACCGGCCCGGCATGCCTGCGGCTATCCACAGGGGGAACTCAGGGAGCTGAGGTGGACGGACTCGACGGGGCGGCAGCGGGGGCCGCAGGTGCCGCGGGAGCCGATGGCGCGCTAGTGCTCGGGGAGGAGGGCGTCGAGGATGAACTTGAGTCTGTGCTCGAGCGCGAGTCGGTGCGGTAGAAGCCCGAGCCTTTGAACATCACGCCTACGTTGTTGAACAGTTTGCGTAGCCGGCCCTGGCACTTGGGGCACTCGGTCAGGGAGTCCTCGGACATTGACTGCACGATGTCGAAGGCGTTATCGCAGGAGGTGCACGCATACGAGTAGGTAGGCATGGGTCCTCCTTAGGCGACTAATCGGCTAGCACTCGAAACAGCAGAGTGCTAATTGTGCCGCATCCGGTTCAGGGCGTCCACTTGGGTTAGTGTCGGGATGTGACTATCGAAGCAGTGGGGCTCTCGAAACGTTACGGCTCAGTTCTGGCCGTTGACGCATTGACTTTTACCGTTCCGCGCGGGGTGGTGACGGGGTTCCTGGGGCCAAATGGCGCAGGTAAGTCCACCGCGATGCGGCTGATGCTCGACCTTGACCGAGGTGAAGGACGTACCGCGTTTGATGGCAAGCCGCTCAAGGAGCATCGTCACGCCTCTCGCGTCGTAGGCGCACACCTCGACGCGAAGGTGTTTCACCCGCAGCGCACCGCCCGCAATCACTTACGGATGGTTGGGTCCGACGCCGGCATCTCTAATGCTCGTGTGGACGAAGTACTGAGCATGGTGGGCCTCGATTCCGTAGCGCGCAAACGCCCCAAGACTTTCTCCCTCGGCATGTCTCAACGTCTCGCCCTCGCCGGAGCCGTACTCGCTGATCCGATGTGCTTGATGCTCGATGAACCAGCCAATGGACTCGACCCACAGTCGATCCAGTGGCTGCGCGAGTTCTTGCGCCATTACGCCTCTCAGGGTCGTTCTGTTTTGGTCTCCAGTCACCTACTGAGCGAGATGCAGTTGATGGCCGATCGCATCGTGGTGATTGCCAAGGGCAAGTTGATCACCGACGGCACGGTTGAAGATTTCGTGTCGATGAGCACCCGCAACGATGTGCTCGTCCGCTGCGATCGCCCCGAAGCGCTCGTTGCACTACTGCGCGCCGAAGGCGTCACCGCCGTCGCGGAAGGCGTCGATGGATTGGCTGTCATTGGCGAGACCACTGATCGAGTAGGTGAGGCGGCATTCCGTGCTGGTGTAGTCGTACGTGAACTCGTATCACGTAGAGCGAGCCTCGAGGAAGCGTTCCTCGAACTCACCAGTGACTCACAGGGCTTCGCGGCGGGAGGTCAGCTATGAGGGGCCTGATTCGCTACGAGTGGTTGCGACTTACGACGATCCGTTCGACGTGGATCATGCTGGCGATGCCGATTATCCTGGCGGCCGCTGTGGGTTGGCTCTTCGGACACTTCTCAAGCGCGCTTGATCGTGGTGGCAAAGGTTTGACTATCGGCTTCGAATTGTTGATCAATGCCAGCCCGGTCATGACTCTGGCAGCCGTCTTTCTGAGTGTTGTGTTTGCGCAGGCCATTGGTCAGGAATACCGACACGGGCTTATCCGCGTGACGCTGACTCAGTTCCCGCATCGCAGCAGGGTTTTGGTCGTCAAGATCGCCATGATGAGCATCTTGGTGCTGATCATGGCTGTCATCGTCGTGGCGGTGCTGTGGGGCGCCGCAATCGTGGGCATCGCGCCGACAGGTGGCTCGATTAAGTACGTGGCCGCAATTGACAATCCGTTGATTGTTCGGGCGCTGTTGTATGTGCTGATCTTCACGGCGATCGCTTTCGCGATCACAATGATCACGCGCATCATTCAGTTGGGCATCATCTTGCCCATCGTGCTCGCGCTGCTTGTTGAGCCCATCATTCGAGTGATCGTGCTGATCGCTACGGGCGCTGCAAATAATGGGCGGCCCGACATCGCTTCTGAGCCACTCATCTTGCGCCTACTCCCATTCTCCAGTGGGCAAAGTGCCTTGGCTACCGATGGCGACCCCTGGCAAGGACTGCTCGTCTTCGCGATCTGGGGTGCAGTTTTGCTCATTCCTGGGTGGATTCTTTTCGTCCGTCGTGATGCGTGACCGACTGCGTCTAGTCGCCGCAGTCGCACTCGGTGGGGCGCTGGGTGCGCTCGCGCGCTGGGCAATGTTCAGATTCAGTCTGTCGATCGCTGAGGTGTCGTGGTGGTCGACGATCGCGGTCAATGCCATGGGATGTGTTGCGATGGGGCTCATCGTCGGCCTCATCATCCGACGCGGTCGAGGTGGCGGTTCACTCCACGCTTTCCTCACCACAGGCCTGCTCGGTGGCTTCACGACATTCTCGGCATTCGCTGTCGATGCAATCCGCATCGGTGAGCACAGCATCTGGCAGTCGACTCTGTATGTGATAGCGACTGTCGTGATCAGTATCGGACTCGTGTGGCTGGGACTTCGTGTTTCCGTGAGGCGCGCGCAATGACTTCAGGGAATCTGCTGCTGGACGCCCTGCTGGTCGCGATGGGCGCTGCTGTAGGTGCAGTCGCTCGGCTACTGCTGGGCTGGTGGCAGACACGTGTAATGCCGGGGGGATTCCCATGGGCCATCTGGTTTGCCAACGTGATCGGTTCACTGCTCGCGGGATTCGTATCTGGGCTGGCCTCGACGTATATCTTTTTGCTCTTGGGCATCGGATTCTGTGGTGCTCTCACCACGATGTCGACCTTCGCCCTTGATGTAGTGATGCTCAGAGCTGAAGGGGCACGGCGGATGGCCGTGGTCAACGTTTTTGCGTCGGTGATTCCCGCGCTCGTTTTTGCTGGGTTTGGGCTCTGGCTCGGGAGTCTCGTCTAGGGACGCAACGTTCGAGTTTGGGTCACGATTACATCTACGCAAGCATCCCAGTCGTTAGCGGGAAGTCCTTCAATCACTTCATCGTCAAAGCACAGTGACACGCGTAGCGGGCCGCCCTGTGAATGGTGCGGCACATCGGCCAAGGCCGCATCGAAAAAGCCACCGCCATACCCGATCCGCGTGCCGTGAAGGGGATCCACAGCGACCGCTGGAAGGACGATGATTGCGGAGTCGCGAAGTAATGCGGTTGTGGGTTCTTTGGGCTCGAGAATGTTCCACTTCCCGGCGACCAACGAGCCTGGTCCGTCATACCTTCCCCACTCCAGAGCACGCGGGCCAGAGACCCGAGGGAGCAATATCGTCCGACCCAGGGTCTGAAAACGGTCGATGAGGCGCCAGGTGTCCGGCTCGGTGTTGAGCGAGGCGTAGATCGCGATGCAAAAGGCATCCTTGGTTTCCGGAAGAGACTCGAATCGTTGCGCGATCGCGGCCGAATCTGCATGCCATTGATCCCTGCTGCGTGTCTCTCGGGCCTGACGTGATGCGGCGCGAATCACGGACTGATCTGCCGCCTTCATGGCAACCATCCTGCCGCTTCTGGGCTCTCGGCCCTAGGGTGGCCCTATGGTCACCAAGGCGGTCATCCCGGCGGCGGGTCTCGGCACGAGGTTCCTCCCTGCCACAAAGGCAATGCCCAAAGAGATGTTGCCGGTCGTCGACAAGCCAGCGATCCAGTACGTAGTCGAAGAAGCGGTGGCCGCCGGACTTGACGACGTGCTCTTCGTGAGATGGCGTTGTCACAGAAGGGTGATCTAGATCGTCTTGCGTTGGTCAATGCCCCGACTGAACTTGCGCGGATTCATTACCTACGTCAAGGCGACCCGAAGGGCCTTGGTCACGCGGTACTCATGGCCGAGCAGCATGTCGGCAATGAGCCGTTTGCTGTCTTGTTGGGCGATGACCTCATCGATGCGCGTGATGCGATCTTGCCCGCCATGCTGAAAGTGCAAGAAAAATTTGGTGGCTCAGTGATTGCGTTGATGGAGGTGCCACACGATCAGATTTCCCTCTACGGATGCGCGGCGACCCAACCCACTGATGTGTATGACGTTGTGCGAATCACTGATTTGGTGGAAAAGCCCGCAATCAGTGATGCGCCCAGCAATCTCGCCATCATTGGCCGCTATGTCCTCGACCCGTCAGTGTTTGCTGTGCTGGCCAAGACCGCACCCGGGCGGGGCGGCGAGATCCAACTCACCGATGCGCTGCGCGATCTCGCGGTGGCAGATCCAGGCAAGGGTGGAGGTGTGCATGGCGTCATCTTCCGCGGTCGGCGCTATGACACTGGTGACAAGTTGTCGTACCTGCAGGCCGTGGTTCGCCTAGCTGCCGATCGGGATGACCTCGGGCCGGATTTCCGGGCCTGGCTCGCAGACTTCGTGAGGGAGCAGCAGTAATGCGTAGCGTTGAGGAACATATTAAGAATGTGTTGTCAGGCATAGCGCCGCTTGAGCCATTGGTGTTGCCTCTGCAGGAAACCCTTGGTTGCGTCCTCGCAGAGGATGTGTTTGCACCGTGGCCGTTGCCGTCGTTCGACAACTCGTCAATGGACGGTTACGCGGTGATCTCTGCTGATGTCGCATCGGCGACGGAGACATCTCCCGTCTCACTCGATGTAATCGACGATGTGGCCGCGGGCTCGCGAGCCAATGTGCGAGTGGTGCCGGGTACGGCTGTCCGCATCATGACCGGGGCGCCGATGCCCGATGGCGCAGACTCGGTGGTGCCCGTCGAAGGCACCGACGGCGGCACCGACAAAGTCCAGATTTCACGTCGAGTTGATGCGAGTGCCTACATCCGTCGCGCGGGTGAAGACATCGTCGCTGGTGACCGAGTGCAGACTGCGGGCGATGTAATCGGGCCACGACAAGTTGCCGTACTCGCGGCGGTCGGTCGTGGCGAGGTCAAGGTGCGCCCGCGCCCTCGAGTTGTGGTGATCTCGACTGGAGACGAACTAGTCGAACCGGGCACTGCGATCCGGCACGGTCAGGTCGTGGACTCCAATGGCGTGATGCTTGCGATGGCCGCCCAAGCTGCCGGTGCCGAGGCCTTTCGCGCCGGTCCGGTTGCCGACGACGAGCAGCGCTTTATGGACGCGATCGAGGACCAGCTGATTCGCGCAGATCTCGTTATCACCAGTGGCGGGGTGAGCATGGGCGCCTATGACACCGTCAAAGCGGCTCTGTCGAAGGTGGGCACAGTCGAATTCACAAAGGTCGCGATGCAGCCGGGTATGCCCCAAGGTTTCGGTCGACTCGGCCCCGAGAACACCCCGATCTTTACGCTGCCCGGCAACCCAGTGAGTTCGTACATTTCCTTTGAGTTGTTCGTGCGTCCGGTGATTCGCCGCATGTTGGGTCAAACTGAACTGCACCGACCCACAGTTCGGGCAACGTGCGAGCAAGGGTTCGACTCACCGTCGGGCAAGACACAATTCATGCGTGCGCAATTGCGAGTGGATTCAGGACGTTACGTGGTGATTCCCATCGGTGGCCATGGGTCACACGTGCTCGGCGGGCTTTCCCAATCCAACGCGCTGATCGTGGTGCCGGCAGACGTCACGCGAATCTCGGACAACGATCCAGTGACCGTGGTCGACCTAGGTGGTGCCGGATGAGCGAGTTCACTCATCTCAACGACCGTGGCGAGGCGCGCATGGTCGATGTCACGGCCAAGGACATCACCGTTCGCGAAGCTCGTGCTTCTGGCCGTGTTCTGGTGTCCGCAGAGGTGATTGGGCTCCTGCGAGGTGCCGGGGTACCGAAGGGCGACGCGATCGCAGTTGCTCGCATCGCGGGCATTCAGGCCGCCAAGCGCACGCCGGATCTGGTGCCGTTGTGTCACCCGATTGCAATCCACGCAGTCGAAGTCGACTTGGCCGTTAAAGATGATCATGTGGCTATTTCCGCGACGGTGCGAACCGCAGATCGCACCGGAGTGGAGATGGAAGCCCTGACCTGTGTGGCCGTGGCGGGGCTGGCATTGGTGGACATGGTCAAGGCCGTAGACAAAGGCGCGACCATCAGCGACGTTCGCGTGGAGCACAAGTCGGGCGGACGATCTGGCACTTGGCAGCGAGCGGGCAGCTGACTATGTCCGCGTGGCCAGCGACGCTGCGCGAGGGACGCGTGGGGCTGCGTCCCATCCGCCTTCGTGACGGCTCCGCCTGGCGTGAAGTTCGATCACGCAATGTCGATTGGCTACGCCCATGGGAGGCGACTGTCCCCAATGGATCAGCTGACTTCGCTCCGACCTTCTCCGCCATGGTGCGCAGATTGAAGGCCGAAGCCCGTGAGAATCGGACCCTGCCGTGGGTCGTGACCTATGACGGAGCCCTCGTGGGGCAATTGACCGTCGGCGGCATCTCGTGGGGCTCGCTTCGGGGGGCCTATATCGGCTACTGGATAGACAGCCGCGTAGCTGGCCGAGGCATCATGCCCACCGCGGTCGGTATGGCGACGGACTTTTGCTTCCGACAGCTGGGGCTGCACCGCATCGAAATCAACGTACGACCGGAAAATCTGGCCTCGCGGCGGGTCCCGGAGAAACTCGGATTCCGAATCGAGGGGCTACGGCCGCGCTACTTACACATCGACGGCGACTGGCGCGATCATCTGACCTACGCGTTGGTAGCCGAAGAGGACGGGGAAGGCGTGTTATCCCGGCTTATTCGGACCGATGAGGGCATGAACATCGCCTTGCGACACGACGACACAACGATGTCGTAATGCGCGGCAATTCCTGACTCTGCCGTTAACGTCAGACACGTGACCGGCCTCATCTATGTGGCGATAATCGCCCTTTGGGCAGCAGTGCTCATTCCGATCTGGTTGCGCCGTCACGAAGCCGATGAAATCAAGGCCGTTGATCGCTTTGACGGAGCGATGAAGGCCCTTCGGGGATTCCGCCGAGGGTCACGTGGTGCTGTGGACAGCGACGTGTCTGTCAAGGGTGCTTGGCGCAATGAGCGCCCAGTGTCGAGCCCCGCCGCCCGCCGCCGCAAGGTCCTTGTGTCCTTGGCCGCTTTGTTTGTTGTCGCTACCCTCACGTGGATCCTGGGCTGGCTGCCAATCTGGGCGCCGCTGCTGGTGGTCGCGCTATTCGTCGCATTCGTCTTTCTTGCCCGCAAGCAGGTGGCGGCCGAAACACGAGCGACTCGCACATCTCGGAGAGCACGTGCGGCCGGCACATCCCGTGTCGTCTACAGCGAGAACGTAGATGCGCCCCCGCCGCGCAGTCGTCGCCGCGAGGAGCGCGTTTACGCAGACATCGACGCCGAATACACGCAAGCCCACGAGGAAGAGCTCGCTCGCCCTCGTCGCCGCGACCCGCTGCGCCCCACGGGTAGTTGGGAAGCAATGCCACAGAATCTTCCGACCTATGTCGATGCTCCTTCGGCATCCGCCGTGCCACGGCGCATAGACCGAGCGACGGGCACCTGGGACTCGCAGGCGATGCTCGATCAGGTCCGTGTGCAGCGCGACCGAGCTGCGGCTGCAGATTTCTTCGATCAGACACAGGACTACGAAGAGCAACGTCGCGCCGCTGGCGCCTAAGCGCCTCGCCGACTCCCATCACCCCTTGGTAGGGTGTGAGCCTCCCATTGGGGGGCTGTAGCGCAGTCCGGTAGCGCACCTCGTTCGCATCGAGGGGGTCAGGGGTTCGAATCCCCTCAGCTCCACAAAAGACAATGCCCAGGGTTGTTCCCCTGGGCATTGTCTTTTGTATGGGGTGTTGTGTGGGGATTCGGGAGGAGCTCGCGGTGGGCGAGGGGGGGCGAGAGGGGGGAGGTGACCAATAATACTTTAGTCCTACTTTTGGTATGCTGACAGTATGAAAATCAGTATGAGCCTTCCTGACGAGGACGTGACCTTCCTTGATGCCTACACGGCGGCGAAGGGACTGCCTTCGCGCTCTGCTGCGCTGCACAAGGCGGTCCGCCTGTTGCGCGCCAGCGGTCTCAGTTCGGCGTATGAGGCGGCTTGGCTGGAATGGGGCGATGAGAACGAACGCCTTTGGGATAACTCCACAAGCGATGAGCTTCGCTAAGTGCAGCGCGGCGAAATCTTTTTGGTGAACCTTGATCCTGCCAAGAGTGGTGAGGCAAACAAGCAACGTCCGGCAGTCGTAGTGAGTAACGACGGTGCGAACATGTCAGCTGAGCGAAGTGGCCATGGGATCATCACAGTCGTGCCTGTGACGTCGAATATCACTCGGGTCTATCCGTTCCAAGTTCTTTTACCCGCAGAGTTGACCGGACTTGCCGTTGACTCCAAAGCTCAGGCTGAGCAGGTGCGCTCAATCTCCATAAATCGATTGGGTGCCGCTATCGGTGAAGTTCCACACACGTTAATGGAAGAGTTGGACGAGGCGCTCCGCCTGCATCTGGCGCTCTAGATTATGTTGACGATGTCGGCGTGGTGCGCCTTTAAATGAGTTTGTGACCATTTGCCCAGTTCTTCGAGCACGGGCCGAAGCGCTGCTCCGCTAGAAGTGAGTCGAAACGCGTTGTTGCGCGTTGCTCCTTGTGTATTGACTCGCTCAATGATGCCTAGCGACGCAAGCAGGCGAAGTCTCGATGCCAAGATATTGGTCGAAATGTGTTCGGGTGACGCGATGAACTCGGAGTAGGTGCGGGTTCCGTGGGAGATCAGGTCACGAACGATAATAAGCGACCACTTGTCTCCCAAGACATCAAGGCCAGAACTGATGGGACAGACTGATCTCCAGTGAACCCCCTCAGCGCCAAGTTCACCGTTCATGCCGACTCCTAGTCTGAGATCAAGGTTGTCATCTGCGTGATTCACCGATAGGTAGTACTCAATCACTCGTCGAGGGTTCTTCGGAAATTTAACTTGCATTTCACAAGTTACTTCGTTAAGTTGTATTTCGCAAGCAACTACGACCCGACGAGGAGCCCCGATGGCTGAAGAGACGAAGCCTGCCTACGCAATGGTGCAGATCAATATGAAGAATCCTGAAGAGTTCATGGAGCGCTATGCGCAGCATGTCTTTCCCATCTTGGCCGCATGGAATGTTGAGATGATCGCGGGATCAATGACGCCGAGTACCAAAGAAGGGTCATTTAGTGGAAACTGGGCGGCCGTTCTCCGCTTCCCCAACATGGCTGTCGCAGAAGCCTGGTATGACTCTGCCGATTACGAGCCGTTCAAGAATCTGCGGATCAACGAGCTGACTGACTTTGGGAGTTTGGTCTTCGTCGAAGGAAGTTAGTCTGGTCATCACGACCAATCTGCGAGGGCTCGTTGCTTCAGCTCAGTGCACAATCGGCATTGAGACGGTCCCAGAAGGCATACTGAGCAGATGCTTCCTCGTTTCGTGACACTAGGCGTTTGTGCACTCTTACCTCTGGTCACCTTCACTCCTGTGACCGGGGCGTCCGCGGCTCCGGAGGTAGCGCCCGTGTCTGCCCAGAAGTTCGTCGGGTGCACGTGGCAGGTGGGCAACAAGGATCAGACTCTGGCTTGTGGGCAGGAATTCAGCAAGGCCGGTGTCGCATCGTTCTCGCAATGCTGGCGTTTCCGTCCGGCTCCGGCGAGTGTGCAGCGTCGCGTGGGCGATGAGTGGGCCCTCACGCCGCTGCGGGTCCGTACTTTTGCCGAGGCTGATTCGTGCACCGCAAAAGTGCCGTGGCGTTCGATGGTGACGGTTCCGGTGACGGGCAGACATCCGGGGAAGACGACAACGTATGAGCTCGTGCTGCCAGCAACGGATAAGTACCGTCGCACCACACTGCTGTTCGGGGTGTGCGTGGTCACGGTAGGCACCACGACGCCTTGCGCGTGAGGGCTTAGGTCCAGGTAGGCATCCAAATCCGTAGGACCAGCAGTGGCTGCGGAATTGGTTCGCCCGTCCAAATCGGATACCACCACCACGCCGCGATCACGGTGAGCAGCAAGATTGAGCCAGCACCGACCGCGCCCCAGAGTCTCCGCCGCGAAGTTGCCTTGACTGGCCCGAGGATCGATCCACATGACATCGCAAGTGCGATCGCCACGAATGGAGCGAAAGCAACCGCATAGAACGAGAAAATTGTGCGGTCGAGGATGAGCCACCACGAAACCCAGCCCGCGAGTATGCCCGCGAGGAGCGCGCCGGAACGCCAGTCGCGCCATGCGATCCAGCGCCAGAGCTGGTGCAGAAGCGCGAAGCAGCCACCCCACCACAAGACCGGGTTGCCAACCGCGAGGACCTCAGCGGCGCAGTTGGTCCCCGTGCACGAGCCTGCTCCGTTGGGGAACGACTCGTAATAGAAGGACACCGGTCGTGCTTGGAACATCCAACTGAGCGGATTGGACTGGTAGGAATGATCGGCCGTCAAATGGACACTGAAGTTCCAGGCTTCGACGTGATAGTGCCATAACGAGAGCAGCGCTGAGGGAATCCACGTATGCGGTTGCGAATCAGCCCAGTGCCTTCCCCATCCTCCGTCGGTGACAAACCATCCGGTCCACGTCGCGACGTAGGTCACGAGCGCGAGTACGACAATGCCGATGAAGGCTGGTGGTGCGCTCTTGAGAACCGACACCCAGAACGGGTGACGGACTCCGATCGACTTGCGAGTACCGATGTCCCACAGGACCGCCATGATGGCGAACACGGCAACGAACCAGATGCCAGACCACTTCACGCCGCAAGCGAGACCTAGCGAAATTCCGGCGAGCCATCGGAACGGCCGCCAGCCAAGACTTGGACCCATACCGGCGCAGACTGCATCGAGGCCGCGCAAGGACACGATCTTGGCCAGCCGTTTCCGGGTGAAATCGCGGTCGAGGACGAGAAAGCCAAATGCGGCAAGGGCCCAGAAAGCTAAGACGTTGTCGAGCAACGAGGTGCGGCTCATCACGATGCTTAGGCCATCTAGTGCCAGAAAGAGACCGGCGAAGATTGCGATCAGGTCCGAACGAGTCATGCGTCGGACGATGCGGACGAGGATGAAGACGGCAAGCGTGCCGAGTAATGCCACCGAGAAGCGATAGCCAAAAGGAGTCGCACCAAAGAGGAATTCTCCTGCTGCGATCGTCCACTTGCCGAACGGCGGGTGGACTACAAACGCCGACTGATCAGTGAAGATGTCGAGCGTGCGCCAGTCGCCGTTTGAGTTCAAGATGATGTCGTTGGCGTCCTTGACGGTCGACTGCTCGTAGCCGTAACGCAGGAGCGACAGTGCATCCTTGGCGTAATACGTCTCGTCAAACATGACCGCGTGCGGGCGCCACAGATCGACGAATCGGATCACTCCTGCGATGCCGGCCACGACCAAGGCGCTGACCCAGCCGATCCATGCCTTGGGCATCGGGGGGTAGAGGCGCTCGGGGAGGCTGCGAGTGTCTCGGGCTGGCATTGGGCGAAGCTTCGCCAAGAGGGTCGCGGTGCTCATGGGGCCTGCCTCACTCGGTCATCGTAGGCGCCCTGACACCATGGAGGCGTGAGCATGGACACTGGCGGCCTCGTTGTGGCGGCAACGCCTCTGGGCAACCCCGCCGACGCCTCCTCGCGACTGCGCGATTTGCTCGCGAATGCGGACGTCATCGCCGCAGAGGACACGCGGCGTCTACGCCGGCTGGCGAGCGATCTTGGGCTGCAGGTCACCGGTCGAATCGTGTCGTTTCATGAGTCGGCCGAGAAGGCTCGAACTCCGGGAATCATCGAAGCGATCCAGGGTGGTGCGACGGTCCTGCTTGTCTCGGACGCTGGAATGCCAGGTGTGAGTGATCCCGGCTATCGACTCATCCGCGCAGCGATCGATGCCAACCTGCCCATCACCGTTGCTCCTGGCCCATCTGCCGTGCTTACAGCATTGGTGCTCTCTGGACTTCCGGTCGATCGCTTTTGCTTCGAGGGCTTTCTGTCTCGACGCGGTGGCGAACGCCGCGCGCGTATCGCCGAACTCGTCCATGAACCGCGCACCCTGGTGTTCTTTGAAGCTCCGCATCGCATCGTGGCCACACTTGCTGACCTCGCCGCTGCCTTCGGCGCGCGTCAGGCTGCCATCTGTCGTGAACTCACGAAGACGTATGAAGAGGTGATCCGCGGCGATCTCGTGGAACTCGCGCAGAGTGTTACCGAATTGCGCGGAGAGATCACTCTCGTCGTCGAGGGACGAACTTCGCCGCAGTTGGCCTCCGCTGACCCCACAGCACTGGCCGATGAGGTCGCCCGACGTGTCGAGGCGGGTGCTGATCGCAAGGAGGCGCTGACTGAAGTGGCCGCCGAAGCGGGAGTCTCGCGTCGGGACGTCTATGACGCTGTCGTTGCTGCCAAGCGTGCCCCCTAGGATCAAGCCATGACTGACAAGGCGTACTACGTCACGACGCCGATCTACTACGTCAATGATGCGCCTCACATTGGCCACGCCTACACGACGACTGCGGGCGATGTACTCACTCGTTGGCATCGCCAGCGCGGTGAAGACGTCTGGTACCTCA
>Ga0209829_10002087_pt1 | contig 15450 bp, 13 predicted proteins | sample C_140205_EF_Meta_FD_187311 | JGI IMG/M metagenome (GOLD analysis project Ga0209829, IMG submission 187311) | Freshwater microbial communities from Lake Croche, Canada to study carbon cycling - C_140205_EF_MetaG (SPAdes) (version 2) | ecosystem: Environmental > Aquatic > Freshwater > Lake...
AATAGCAAAGGCTTTATTATTTGATTTTAATTTAAAATAGTTTTGATTAATGATATCTGGAAGTAATTCTGGTGTAGGTCTTTTAAGGTCAAGATTCATGGTTCTATAAAAGTCCTGTTCAAATGCTTTATCAGGTCCGTCCTGCTCAAGTGCTTTATTTTGCTCCCCTCTTTTTTCTTCTATTATTGTAAGCTCTTGGTTGCTTTTTAAAAAGGCTTGATAATTAGTAACATTTTTAATTTTTCGAACGTATACATTGGATAATTTATCATTTACTGGATGAACTACATATTCAATTTTAGGAATTAATTTATTTAGGGTAATGTTTTTTTTATCAAATTTTTTATTACTAACTATTAAAATAATTGACAATAATACTGGGAATATATAAAATAATACTTTTTTAAACTTAACTTTCATGAAAATAGATTACAACTTATTTAAGAAATTAGACCCTACTTCAAAATGTCTTTTATAATTTTGATATGATGATTGGTATGCACTCCTAAAAACTTAATGGTAGGTTTTAAGTTTAGATCACCAAAAATAGGATGTGTAAAATATTGATTTTCATTTGAAGCTAATAGTAGTTCAAGTTTTTTACGCGATTCATTAATATTTTGGAAAACAACATCTGTATTGATGTCCTCATTTGGCATCGTAAACGAAGGCGCTTTTGCCCTTCCTCTTGGGAACTTATTAAGAAGCAATACCATAAAAGCCTTGAAACTAAATTTCTTTTTAAAACTTTTTGGGTCTGATTTCACTACTGAATAGATAACACTATTGATGACTAAGCAACAATGAATAATATGCCAACCAACACTTGAATCTGAAACAGTTGAATTTATTTTTGAATAATTATTAGCATTTGTTTCTAAATAGTTTAATAAAAGGTTCATTTTTTTCATTGTTCAAAAATAACGTAGTTCTGTTAATCTTTGAAGAGATTTAAATTAAAAACTCCTAAATCTTACAAAAAAGGCCCCTAATGCTAGGGGCCTTTTTTGCAGTAAGTTTTTAAGAACGACTTACTTTGGTAAAATTGGTCTTTCCATCCAACTTATACTTGTAATTTTTTTATTGATATTATACATAAACCAATGGTAAGCATTTACATACTTTGTAGTTCCGTCTTTTTTCTTTTCCTTAAAAGTTGAAAGAACTATAATTCCAGATTCAGGATCCGTATTGGTTATTTTACCAGGGTTAATCATACCAAGCTTCCACTCAATGGATGCTACGTCGTCGAACATATTTGCCCATTGACTATTTGCAATTTTTAATTTGCGACCCTCATTAGTAGTAATATTTACTGTATCAGCAAAATATTTTCCTAAGGCTTTGCCATCCATTTTATTCCAGTCCTTAACTAAACTTTCAATAGTTTCCACTTCTCCTCTATTGGAAAATGTGATAGTAGAAGTATCATTTTTAGAATAAAATTTACCCCCATTTGGTAAACCAAATTCATTGTCTTGGTTCAAATTGATACCAGTCCATGAACCTGATATTTTTTTTGTAGTATCATTAACAAAATACACTCTATGTTCATCTTGTTTATGCTTAGACCCATTCTTCCATTCTTTAGTTAAATGTGAATATATTTGAACCACTGTTTGACCTTTCCAACTTTTCCCGTCATTTCTCATTGGAAGAATACTAACAATTTCTCTTTTTACTGTCTTGTACATATCAAATTCCTTCACCACACGATCTTTGTTCTCTCTTACAAATTTATCATCAAAATAAGATAAATAAGTTTTTGCGTCTAAATTGTTATAAGCTTTTATGACATTCAATACGATTTCTGATTCTTTGTCATTGGCAAAATACCAGGCTGTATTTGATTCAGTTACATTACCCGCTTTTACGATTTTTTGGGCTTTAGCACTTGAAGCCATCAAGATAATTGCAGCAGCAATTATGAATAGTTTTTTCATATACTTTTTTTTTAAAATGAGCTATAAAACTATTGGTTTCTTTTTGAAATTAATAATTTTTATGATATTATTATAAAATATACCATTTCTGTATAAAAGTTACCTTCAATAAAATGGATAAATGGGATTGGGGCTTGTCCATCCAATTATAAACTACCCAATTGAAATTCAACTGCTTAGAATACTTTTCTTGCTTGAATGCTAAAATGATTCCAAGATGAAACGCTGCGACTAAAATCTTTATTTAAATTACCCAATTTAGTATTGATAACAATGGCTCCATTGGCTGCATGAATTCCATACAATGCAGTGGCAGCTCCTCCTTTCAAAACTGTGACACTTGCAATATTATCTGGATTGATATCAATGGCTCTATTGGCAGATGAAAATCCATTTTGATTGGAAGTTCCACGTTCTAAAGTATTATCAATGGGTACCCCATCTACTATATACAAAGGCTGATTATTGCCAATTAAAGAATTGTATCCTCTAATAACGACGGCGTTCCCACTTCCAACTTGTCCTCCATTGTTGGTAATTTGAACGCCAGATAGTTTTCCTTGTAATGCATCCACCAAATTAGATTTCCCTTCAAATGCATTTGATTCCCCATTACCTTTTGGTGTAGCATAATTTTCAATGGTTTCTGATTTCCCTGAAAACTGCAATAACCCTTCCGCATTTATAATGGCTTTATCTTCATCATCAAAATTACAAGAACTGTTATTGATAATTTCATAGTGCCCTTTTCTATGTTTCGATTTAAACCAATAAGGACTGCAAGAGCCAGTATCTTCAATAATTGTTCCCATTGTTTCATTTACAGAAAAAATTTTGAACGATTTAGGCGCCATTTTTATGATAGCTACCAAATAAAGTGGCATTGTTTTTTCCCCAATATCTACCCTTTTACTTATTTCCCATATTCCTTCTATTTTATCTAGCGTATTGGCATTTTTAAGAAGATATGCTTTATACTCATCCATTTTTTTAAATGGTTGTGCATTCACTAATAAAAATGCTAAAATAAATACAAAAAATAAAAAAATCTTTTTCATAATTTTAAAATGGCTATTTCCTGGTTTTCACTTCTCCTTTAGATTGTTCTATTAAAGATGCTAATTCTTTGACAAGAGCAGGATACTTTTCTGCTAAATTGTAATGCTCACCCCTATCATTTTTAAGATCATACAACTGAGGCTTTACATCATTCCCGGTTTCTATGTTCACATCTTTATTGTATGCACGCATTGTATTGGGTACAATATATTTCCAGTCTCCTTTAGTAATTGCGAATCCGCCCGAATGCTCTATTACATAGTCTCTCCCTTTTTTATCATTACCAAGCAAGGCCTCCAATTGATTGTAACTATCAGGCGCATCTGCTTCTTTCAATCCTTGCCCAACCAAAGCATTCAGCGATGCAAATAAATCAACTTGACTTAACAATGCATCCGTTTTTTCGCCCGCCTTTACCTTTCCAGGCCATTTTACAATAAAAGGCACCCTGGTTCCTCCTTCAAAAATGCTGTATTTACCTCCGCGTAAATCACCAGCCGGTTTGTGATCGCCCAATTGTTCAACTGATTGATCAAAATAACCATCATTCACTACTGGTCCATTATCGCTACTTATAATAATCAAAGTATTATCGGTCAGGTGCAGATGGCGCAAGGCTTCTTCTATCTTACCAACTGTATAATCCAATTGCAATATGGCATCTCCCCGCATACCCATACCGCTTTTACCTCTGAACTTACTGTCGGGATAACGTGGTACATGAATATCTCCAGTGGCAAAATAAACGAAAAAAGGTGCAGCTGCATTCCTTTCCATAAATTGAATGGTTTTATCCGTGATGGTAGCTGCAATGTCTTCATCTTTCCAATATGCACTATGCCCACCACTCATCCATCCAATTCTACTAATACTATCTACAATCGTTTGATTGTGCCCTTGCGTAGGATCAGGTTGATAACGAAGCATTTCAGGATTTTCTTTTCCTGTCGGATCATTGCCTATTTTATTTTTATAACTTACTGTTATGGGATCTTTACTATCTAAGTTCACTACCCTTTGATTTTCTAAAAATACACAGGGCACTCTATCCAGGGTGGCAGGCATGATAAATGAATAATCAAAACCCAATTCTTTAGGACCTGGCTTGATTCGCGTATTCCAATCAATCCCTTCATCGGTGCCTAATCCTAAATGCCATTTACCAATTACTGCAGTTTTATATCCTGCCGTATGTAAAGTGGAAGCCAAGTTGCCTCTATCTAATGGAACGATCAATGCTGCATCTCCTGGCGCTACCCCTGTTCCATTTTGTCGCCAAGGATACCTTCCAGTTAACAAGCCAAATCGGGAAGGAGTGCAGGTAGCAGAAGTAGTATGTGCATTGGTGAATAAAAGTCCTTCCTTAGCAATATGATCGATATTAGGTGTTTGAATTTTTTTCATCCCATAACAACTCAAATCACCATAACCCAAATCATCCGCGTAGATGATTATGATATTGGGTTTTAACGCCCTATGACTTTTTGTGTTGTCTTGTGATGATGCTTGCAAAAAAATCAAAGTCCCTAAAAAAACAATCGAACTAATCTTTTTCATTTTACTTTACTATATATCTACTAATTATTTCTTTCTAAGTTCATATCGAATAGAATCAGGATACCCCGATGCGAAAACATAATTCACTTTCTTATTTGCATCAAAAAAGAACTCTAAAGTTTTTAAATTGGCTACTTCTAATAGTGGGCCTAATGTACTTGCTCGATTTGGACTGGCTGGAACATCTGTTCTTGATACCATTAATCGGCCTTGCTTATCAACTATATTACTATTTTGCACACTACCAATATAACTTGATTGAATATTTTTAGGAACCCTATAAGTACTAAAATCATAAAATAATTTATACCCTAATTCTACTTTCTCCTTCCTTTTAAAGTCTCCTAATTTCGAAACCACCTCCTCTTCTGATTTATTCACCCAACGATCGGTCTGGATTTCGCTCATAGTAATAATTATTTTCTTGTAGGGTGAACAAGAAATGAAAAACATTATAACAACTAGTAGCGCTATTTTCATAATGTAATTTATACAAAATAGACTATACCAAATAGGATAATATAGGTGATTTTGAGTTAATTGACATAAGGAGACTTCCCATTCACCACCACCATTGGTTTTTCAAAATGATCGCTGGCCAAAGTGGCGATTAAAGTATATTGCCCGGCTTCAATAAACTTTTCATAATGAACAAAGTAAGGCTCGTCACTTTCTTTTTTACTTAGTACCAAATTCCAACGATAAGTATTAAATCCGGATTGGCCTTGCATGTCCACTTTCCAAATTTCCTTATTTGCTTTATCACGAATAGATAGCGTTATGGGCTGTGCTTGGGCTAGCCAAAATGTAAAAATACTTTTTTCAATACTCTGTTGCAATGGCTCTCCCCCATTGGAATTAAACCAAGGTCTTTTTAACGTATCTATTTCAAAAAAGCGATTCTCCACTTTCCTAATTTGATGATGCATGGATTCCTGGATAGGTTTTAAACTTGTTTTATATATGCCCCGTCCATGCGTAGCCACCACCAGATCCATTGTTGGAATATGAATCTCTAAATCTGCAACAGCAGTTTGTGGTAAATTATTTCCCAACAAAGACCAATCGTTACCCCTATTCACGGATACAAATACGCCTCTTAATCCGCCAGCATACAAAATATTTTCATTCGTAGGATCTTCTTTGATGACATTGAAGGGTTCATCAGGAAGGCCATTGGCTATACTTTTCCAATGAGCGCCATCATCCTCTGATACATAAATATAATGATGCAAATCATCATTGTTGATGCCAGTCATGCTCAAATACACCCTTGAAATTTTAAACCTAGAAGCCACTATGCTTCGAATGTAATGATTGGCAAGCCCCGAAGACATTTCTTCCCAATGCATGCCATCCTCTTTTGAAACCCAAAATGCCCCTTTGTCTGTTCCCACATACAATACCCCTTTTTTAATGGGGGATTCTACCAGCGCTCCGGCCGCATTCGACATTTTATCAGGATTGGATGAAATAGCAATATTTGGACTAATTACATGCCATGTATCTCCTCTATCTGTCGTTTTAAAAATATAATTTCCGCCATGATACAAAGTCTTATTTTGATAGGTGGATATAAAATAAGGTGTGATGTAATTAAATTTTAAAGTATCATGAATTGATTTTGGCAATCTTGGCTTTATAGTAACTGTTTTATCCTTGGCTCTATCAAGTCTGATAGCATCTCCATGTTGTTGACTATAATAAACGAAGTTTTTATCACGAGGATCTATTTGAGTCACACAGCCATCTCCTCCATCCCAAGGATCAATCCAAAGATATTTCCAGGGATCGTTAAATTGGGTATTCAATTCTTTCGCTGGGCCGTATACTGTTGCATCATCCTGCGTTCCTCCATAAATGGTATAAGTAGATGAATCAATAGCGATATCATAAAATTCACCAGTGGGAATATTGTTATAATGCATCCAGGACAATCCTTTGTCCATGCTCACATACAAACCTCCATCATTTCCTAAAGCCAAATGCTTGGGATTATTGGGATTGATCCATAATTCAGATTGATCTAGATGCAATCCCTGGGCCATACTTGGCGTCATGTGATTTACTTTTCCCCCTATAAATGAAAATGTTTTTCCCCCATCTGTACTATGTGCAAGTCGAATACCCAAGCAAAATACTTCTTCATCATCTTTAGGATTGACATATACATTCGTAAAATACCAGCCATACAATGAAAATATTTTAAAAGGCCCTGCATGTGTTTTTGTCCAGGTAATACCTCCATCTATTGTTTTATAAAGTTCTGCAGCTTGGTCTTTGGCATTGCTTAAATTATCAACGAGTGCATAGGCTTTCGCAGGATTGGAAAAGGAAACTGAAACACTTATTCTCCCCACATTTGGGCCACTCGGCAACCCATTTTTACAAGGCAGCCAGGTTTTACCTGCATCAACACTTTTATATACACCACTTTGCTCACCACTTATCCCTGGATAAACCTCCCATAAAGTAGTATACATTATTTGTGGATTAGAAGGAGCAATGACAATATCATTTCCACCTGTCATATCATTTACATACAATACCTGCTTCCATGTTTTTCCTCCATCCTCTGTTCTGTATAAACCTCTGTTTTTATTTTTAGTCCATAAATGCCCAATGACAGCTACTAAAACAATATTTGGATTTTGAGGATGAACAGCAATCTCTGCTATTGACCAGGAATCGTCCAATCCTATATGCTGCCATGTTTTACCTGCATCCTCTGAACGATACATTCCGGTACCAGGCAAAGTAAAATTTCGAGGTTTTTTTAGATGCTCTCCCGTACCTATATAAAGTATATTAGCATTAGAAGGCGCTATTGCAAAATCACCAATACTATAACTTGCTTGGTTTTCAAAAATTGAATTCCAATGGAGCCCATTGTCAATTGTTTTCCAAAGCCCCCCAGAACCATACCCCACATACATCGTTCCTGGGTTGGCCGTATCTACTTGAACAACATCTGCTCTGGCGCTGTTCACAGTGGGTCCTAATGGAATCCAATTCAAATTGAATTTAGTTGTCTCCTTCATCTTTTGATAAGATTGAAAGGAACTCATTAAAGGCGAAGGCTCCTGCTGTGCAAAAGCATGCATTAAAAAACTAAATAAAGTAATACTCGTAGTAAAAATAAATTTAGACATCATTCAATTATTTTAAGGAAGATAAGCGCATTTTTAACCCAAATCGCTGTTGTAAGTTCTAATAAAATTCTTATAAACCAAGCAAAATAATAGTATATTTATTACCATAATAAAAGGGGTGGAAAACTAACCTACAAATATAAAAACATGGTCAATTTCATCTGGGTCATTTTAGTATTGTTTGCCATTTGGTTTATTTACATCTTAACGACCGATTACCTAAAACACAAAAATGAATTAGAAGACGTTAGTTGGATCAAAACTGGACTGATTGGTTTTTTAGTTAATTTTTTTGATGTATTAGGCATTGGTGCATTTGCACCACAAACCGCCTTATTAAAATTTTCAAAACAAACTTCAGATAAATTGATTCCGGGAACCATGAATGTTGCTAATACAATTCCTGTTTTAATTCAAGCTATTATATTCATTAAAGTAATTGAAGTAGAGCCCATAACTTTAATAGTAATGTTTTTAACGGCTATGGGTGGAGCCATGATAGGTGCTGGCATCGTAGCCAAACTTTCGGAGAACAAAATTAGATTAACGATGAGCATTGCTTTGTTAATTACGGCCGGATTTATGCTTGCTAATAAATTACATTTAATACACGGTGAAGGAGTTGCCATTGGAATTCATGGTTGGAAATTAGTAATTGCCGCTGTAGTTAATTTTATTTTGGGAGCAATGATGACAGCAGGTGTTGGCTTGTATGCACCATGTATGGCTTTGGTTTTTTTATTGGGATTATCCCCTCAAGTAGCATTCCCGATTATGATGGGATCTTGCGCATTTTTAATGCCTCCAGCCTCTTATAAATTTATTAAATCTGGGGCTTACAATCGAAAAGCGGCTATAGGCATGGCCATTCCTAGTATCATTGCTGTGCTAATTGCGGCTTTTATTGTAAAATCACTGCCCTTAGATACGCTTCGCTGGTTGGTACTTTGTATTATTTTATATACCTCCATTACCATGTTCTGGAGTGCGATAAAAAACAAATAATTACAATTTGATGCCATATATTTTGTAAATTTAATACAGCTAACAAGTTAACCATGCCTAATTATCCAAGTATATTTAACGATGTCATTGGTCCAGTGATGAGAGGGCCATCCAGTTCTCATTGTGCTGCATCGCTTCGTATTGCTCGAATAGGTCGTGACTTAATGGAGGAAAGTATCAAAGAAATTTTAATTGAATTTGACCCAAACGGCTCTTTGGCCACTACGCACAAAAGCCAGGGATCAGACATGGGTTTATTTGGTGGATTTTTAGGCTGGGAAGCTTATGACGAACGCTTACCTGAATCAGAAAAATATTTGGCTACGGCTGGCATCAATTATTCCATTCAAATTTGCACGTTAGAAGAAAAACATCCCAATACTTATCAAATAACTTTAACCAACGAAAAAGAAACGCGCTCATTGATTGCTATTTCAACTGGTGGCGGAATGATTGAAGTAATAAATATTGATGGTAATAAAGTTTCTATAGCGGGTGATTATTATGAAACACTTATTTATTGTAACGACGCAGCTACTATTATCCCCTATTTAAAATCAACCCTCAGTTTCGATGAGCTTCTATTTCATAAAGGGGAAAAATCATTCATAGAAATTAAATCTCAAAATAATATTCCAGCTGTCATTTGTTCAGAGATCATGCAAATGAATTCGGTTACTGCCATCAAAAGTATTAAGCCAGTACTCCCCATCATGGCAAGAAAAGATCTAGCAGTGCCCTTCATTACTTGCAATGAAATGTTGGAATACAATAAAGATAAAAATAAAGCGCTTTGGGAATTGGCAGTTGATTACGAAAGTATTAGAGGAAATATTAGCCCTGAAACAGTCCTGGATAAAATGAAGTCCATTATTCATATTATGGGCAATGCAATTGAAACTGGATTAAAAGGTACTACTTACAAGGATCGAATTTTAGGGAGTCAATCGCCCGAATATAAAAAAAGCTTGGAATCCAACTTATTAATTGGTGGTGACGTACTTAATAAAACTATTATGTATGTGTCGGCGATTATGGAAGTGAAAAGTTCCATGGGAGTGATTGTTGCGGCACCTACGGCTGGCTCTTGTGGAGGTTTGCCAGGCGTTGTATTTGGAACTGCCCATTGTATTAACAACAATGAAGATGCCATTATTAAAGCCATGCTGTCTGCAGGACTAATTGGTGTATTTATTGCAGCACATGCCACATTTGCTGCCGAAGTGGGTGGATGTATGGCGGAGACCGGTTCAGGTGGTGGAATGGCTGCGGCGGCTATTGTTGAGATGAATGGTGGAAGTTTGAACCAATCTATTGCTGCTGCTTCTTTGGCATTACAAAATTCATTGGGTATTATATGTGACCCAATTGGAAATAGAGTGGAAGCCCCTTGTTTGGGTAGAAATGTAATGGCTGCTACGAATGCAATTTCTTGCGCGAATATGGCTTTGTCTAATTACGAACATCTAATTCCATTAGACGAGGTCATTGAAACTATGAAAGCTGTTGGCGATCAAATTCACCACACTTTAAGATGTACCAACTTGGGTGGCTTATCTATTACTAGCACCGCTAAAAAAATAGAAGCCCTACTCGAAGAAAATCCTCCGGTATTTTACAAAAGCTGTTAGTAGCTTAATGTAATTCATCTGGCATTGGCACTTTCTTATTCATCGATTTTAAAAAAGGCATTGGAGCATCCCACTTTCTCAATTGATTGGAAAGGAGTATAGAAAGCGAATTTACTTTTTGAGGGTAGGCACTAGAAAGATCTTTTTGCTCTCCAATGTCTTCTGCAAGATTGTACAATTCTTTTTTGCCAGTTCGCATGCTGTAGATCATTTTCCAATCCCCTTTTCTAATGGCACTAAAATAATTAATTCCTGGGCCATCTTTTGATTGCCATTTATTGGGGTAATGCCAAATTAAAATTCTGGAAGTATCCGTATACTTGTCATTTTTTAATATGGGTAAGAAACTTTTACCATCTATGGTTTGCACGGTGGAATAATGAGTCACTTTCGCCATCTCTAATATCGTAGGAAAAAAATCTTCTGCAATAATATATTGATTGGCGATGGTTTTTGGTTTTATCACACCTGGCCATTTAACAATCATGGGTTCACGAATGCCCCCTTCATACACGGAGCCTTTCCCTGCTTTTAATGGTAGGTTTTGTGTATGTGCAGCACCCCCTCTTAGTGGCGATAAACTTAATCCACCATTGTCACTCATAAAAATGATGATGGTATTTTGATCCACTTTCTTTTGCTTCAAGTAATCCATCAAATCACCCAAACTTTTATCCATGCCCTCCACCAAAGCAGCATATTTTGCTTCTGTCGAATCCATGCCTGCATCAAAATATTTTTGTACAAACCTTTTATCCAACATGATGGGTGTATGTACTGCATAATGTGCCATGCTAATAAAAAAAGGTTGTTTGTTTTGAATGGGCGCATCCAATGCATTCAAAGCCTCCTTTGTTAAAGCTTCTGTTAAAAAAGTATCTGTACCAAAATAAGCTTCTAAATCAGGAACTGCTTGAGGCTGCGCCTTCCCAGGCATATTACCATAATTGTCTTCTCCTAAATAACTCTGAGGATGCCCTCCTGCATGACCAGCAATATTTACTATAAAACCCATATTCTTTGGATCAGCTCCTGGAGTTCCCATGGATGCCCAATGTGCTTTACCAACATGTATCGTGAAATAACCTGCTTTTTTTAATATAGATGGGAAAGTACTAGCATAGGTTGTTTTTTCAATACCTGGTTGCGGACTCAATCCATTTAATTTCCATAATGCCGGTTGCATTTCTGCATCCGTATCATCGGTACTGTTGTTTTTCTTGGGAGATGTCCAGTTGGTAATTCCATGGTGTGCTGCATTCATGCCACTCATTAAACTAGATCGAGTAGGTGTACATACCGGTGTAGCATAAGCATTGGTAAATTTCATTCCCTCCGCTGCCAACCTTTCCATATTAGGAGTATGATATATTTTATTGAGTGGCGTAAGTTCTTTCCAAAAAGGAACAGAACAATCCTGCCAACCCATATCATCTACCAGAAACAAAACAATATTGGGCCTTGTTTGTGAAAAAACAGTCCCATGTATTAAAAACAAGAGTACGCCTATTACTTTTCTCATAGTAGCTAATTTACGCTATTTTTTAATTTGTTCAAAATAGCCCCCTGGTTGATTTACACAAATTACTACAAAAAAGAAGCCCTATTCCTAGGGCTTCTTTTCGTATTGATACCAAACTTAAATGTGTAATTCTATTTCTTCAATTTTTTATAGGTTTTGAAATCTACTACATTTTTAACTGAATCAACCGTTTTTTGAGTAAACTCATCTGTACCATTAAAAGTAACTACAATGTTATAAATACCTGCTCCACCTGAAATATTTGATAAATCTAAAGTTTCTGTTAAAGCATCTTTGTTTAAAGTGAAAGTGCCATGACCAACATAAGTAGTGTATTTAGTTGAAGTAGAATCAGCTTTGTTGTGTGCAGCCCAAGCAAAATGTCCATTTTGATAAACTTTATATTCATTGTAAGTTTTATCAGCAGTATCTTTTCCTGTTACTACTAAATCTTTTGATTGCTTCCATACACCATCTAAAGCAGAAGTTGCTGCTCCTGAAACGGTAGTATACTCTTCGGTCAATTTATACTTTTGACCTCTCATGGTAATTTCATTTAAAACCTGCGTATATCCCTTTTCGGTTTTTATAATATCCAAGTTAAAATTAGCAGCAGTATCCAATCCACCACTGTTGTAAATATTGGTTTCTACAATTTTACCATCTTTGCTAGTATAAGTACCAACTCCAAAACCTACTGATGAGTCTTTACCAACCGAAACATAAAAATATTCATTGGGCGTATAAATTTTATACTGCACATTTCCATCAGAAGCAAGATAAGTAGTTTCAGAACTGTCGCCTTTGATTACTTGTTTTTCAATTTTGTAAGCTCCAACTTGAGCATCTTTAGCTTCTTGTTTACAACCAACAACCATCATAGTTGCTACGAATCCTAATAGGATAATTTTTTTCATTTTATTAGTTTTATGTTTATTATATTTTTTAAAGTTATGCAATTTTACTTTCATTTGTATATTAAATTATCAAAAACACATTGTGTCTAATAAAAAAGCCCACCCCCTTATATTCGGGATGGGCTTTTTTATAAGGTCTATTAAGTAAATGCTACTTTACAACTTCTTCAGCAAATACCTTTGAAAAATCACCTAAGGTTTGCTCCATGGTAATTTTTCCTGCAGCATTGAACCAATCAAACTCAACAAAATAAGTGACTACTTGTTTGCCAGTTTTCTTGGATTTTCCACTCCACTTCCACCAAGATTGAACCACTTTAGAATTATCCTTGTCATAATGTAAATAGTCTGGGTAACCAACAGTAGTTACTGAAATATTATCAAAAAATTTGTAGTCAGCTTGCAAAGACGCTTGATTCTCTTTCAAACTCATGGATTTATCAACCCCAGAAATTGAAAATTTAGCGGTATCTGCATAACAAGATTTCCACATCGCTATATCTTTTGTTACATAGCCTTTGGTAGCTTTGTTTACTACATCAATATAAGGATGAGTAATGTAAATAGTGCCATTTTTCTTTTCGGCTTGTGAAAAAGAAATCATGGAAATTAGAAGCATTGTAAATGCGAAAAAGATTTTTTTCATTTGGATAATTTTTGGTTTGTACTAAGATAAACAAATTGCTTTATATTAGAAACTAATAAATAGAATAAATTAGTACACATCTAAATCATTACCATTCACTACCGCTCCTTTGTATTTAACTTTTATTTCTTCTAATAAACTTGGCAAGCTTACACCCAGTGGAAGTTGATGGCTTAATACCAATAACTTAGGTTGTACCAAATTGGCAATCTTAGCCAATTCTGTAGTAGAGGTATGAAAAGAAGTAAAATAAGCTTTGTCATCCTTGCCCTTTGTAGCAAGTCCCTTTTCGGAATAAACCTCATGTACTAATATGTCACAACCTATTGCATTTTTTATAAGTTGCTCACTGTAGCTGCAATCCCCCGAAACCACTATAATTTTATCGGCAGTTTCAAACCTATAACCCAAAGCCGATTTCCAAGAACCATGATTCACTTGAAAAGCTTTTACTGTAATATTACTGTCTTTGTATACAATACCCGAATTCACTTCATGCACATTTACCAAATACCCTTCAGGTTCTCCTTTTTCTAACCCATTAATTCGAATGGCTATATCTTCTTTATAGGCTTCTAAAATATGTTGGGTCATATTTTGTAATCCTACTGGTCCATATACTTCTAAAGGCTCTTTGCGATGTAAAACTGCTGGTGTAAAAATAAAATCTGGATAACCTGCTGTATGATCACTATGCAAATGAGTAATGAATAGTTTTTTTAACTTACTAGTAGCTAAAGCAGTTATGCCTTTTTCATTGGCTGCTGATGCTCGACGAACTACACCAGGACCACAATCCACTACATAGGACGCTCCATTGATAACAATTGCCAAAGAGGGCCCTGATTTTTCAGGATTGCTAATGGGTGTTCCCGTGCCTAATAATACGAGCTGTGTAGTAGGTATTGAATTTTGGGTATAGGCAAAAAAATACAAAGTAGAAAAAAGAAATACTAAGAAAATGGATTTGCCCATTGTATTGTTATTTTTTATTTTGTAATAATTCCAGTTACAAAGTCACTTATTAAATTAGCATTAAAGTAAAGACAACCCTACACAATATAAAAATATAAATGCAATTTGTTTTAAATACTACCAAAATAGATGTTAAATTGAGCAAAATATAAAATCATGCAAGACCAAAATTTTAAAAACCATGCTAAAATGGTACCTGGATACCACTATGTAACGCTTACCGCTATTCTAGTCTTTCTTATAGCATCCATAAATTATTTAATTCAAGGCACTGCTGAAAATAAATATCTAGGCGCTATGTTATGTTTACTTTCAGTAATACTTGTTTTATTGGCTTGGTATACAAGAGGCTTTGCATTAAAAGCACAGGATAGGGCCATTCGTGCAGAAGAAAATTTTAGACATTACCTTGCAACAGGAAAAGTATTTCCAAAAGAATTAAAAATGGGTCAAATTATTGCTTTACGTTTTGCATCTGAAGAAGAATTTGTTGCATTAACAGCCAAAGCAGTTGCTGAAAATTTATCCAATAAAGAAATTAAAGCATTGATTAACAACTGGAAAGCAGATGTTTACAGAGCTTAATCTATTGGCTAAAACTTTAAGGTATACCCTACAATTGGTAAGGCAAAAACACTCCCTCCAGTTTGAAAGCGCGTAAACCCAAAGTCCCAACTGGAAGTGGGTCTTATATTTCTAAAAGTGGCAATGTAAATAGTATTGTCAGTGTTATTGCTTAAAAAATAGCCCTCCCCCTGGAATACCCAATTGCGTGCAAATCTTTTCATCCCTGCCATATAACCAGTGGGCTTTGGCGCCCAACCATAACCGCTTCCTGAATGTGCCCAACCAGCACCAACACTAAAGTTACCTTCAGCGTTGCCATAGGTATATACCATAAACGGCAAAGATGCAGACACATTAGAACCAAAATTTTTACCACCATTTACAAGTAAAAATATACTACCTAATGCAATATGAGATTGCTCATCAATTTTAAATGCATATTTAAAATTAGGCATCAAAAATACAGACCCTGAAAA
>Ga0209829_10002089_pt1 | contig 15444 bp, 14 predicted proteins | sample C_140205_EF_Meta_FD_187311 | JGI IMG/M metagenome (GOLD analysis project Ga0209829, IMG submission 187311) | Freshwater microbial communities from Lake Croche, Canada to study carbon cycling - C_140205_EF_MetaG (SPAdes) (version 2) | ecosystem: Environmental > Aquatic > Freshwater > Lake...
ACCTACGCCCACGCCTACACCAACGCCAACACCAACGCCAACACCTACGCCAACACCTACGCCTACGCCCACGCCTACACCTACACCTACACCTACACCTACACCTACGCCAACACCAACACCAACACCAACCCCAACACCAACACCTACGCCGACACCAACACCTACGCCAACACCAACACCAACACCTACAGCGCCGTTGGTGGTAGGTACGCCACCTCCAACTTCTTCTGGTGGTTCTAGCACGGTCACTCTTTACGACCCTGCAACCGGCCAACCCACAGGCACAGCAGTTCCTTTCCCCGGATTTAGCGGCCCTGTCAAAGTTGTATCAGGCGACTTCAATAACGATGGCGTTGCAGATATCGTTGCAGGTGCAGGATTCGGCGGCGGCCCAGCTATCGCTATCCTTGATTCCGCAACTGGCCAAGTTATTGAAGCTTTCTTTGCCTTCGATCAAGCCTTTACCGGTGGTGTATTCGTCGCAGTACAAGATGTTAACGGTGATGGAATCTTAGATATCATCGCAGCCGCAGGCCCAGGCGGCGGCCCTGAAGTTCGTGTCTTCGATGGCTCAACTCTTAATGTCCTTCGTTCCTTCTACGCCTATGATCAATCCTTCTCCGGCGGTGTTAGCGTTGCATCCATCGACTTCAACAACGATGGCATCCTCGATATTGTTACCGGCGCAGGCCCTGGCGGTGCTCCCCATGTTAAAGTCTTCGATGGTGCTACCAACGCAATCATAAGCCAATGGTATGCCTACCCTGTATCCTTCACCGGCGGCGTTTATGTCGCAGCAGGCGATATTGGCAACGATGGCAACATCGAAGTTGTCACCGGCGCAGGCCAAGGCGGCTCACCCGTCGTCGCTGTCTGGGACCCTTACACCGGCGCACTACTTGCCCAGTTCATGGCCTACGCAGAAGACTTCACAGGCGGCGTTCGCGTTGGCGTCAACGATGGCAACGGCGATGGCATCGCAGATATCCTCACCGGCGCTGGCCCAGGCGGCGGCCCACAGGTTAATGTCTTTAACTTCCCAGCCTTGGATCTGCTATTCTCCTTCTACAGCGGCGATCCAGCTAACACCGGCGGCGTATTCGTCAGCTAACGACTTAGCGACTTTTAAACAATCATTCCCCATCCACCTCTTTGAAGTGGGTGGGGTTTTCTTTTGTCTCTCATCATTCAAAAACAAGCGACCCATGGAACGCAGTCCATGGGCTTTTACTTTTACTCTTTTACTTTTACTCTTTTTCTTCCCCCAACTCCCAACCCTCTTCCCTCCGGGAAAAGGGCCCTTCGCTTCGCTAGCCCGGGCTCCAGTTAGCCCTCCGCCGTATTCGTCACCCTCGCGTATGCGGGGGTCCATACTTATTCTTCCTTTTGCATCCCCTTAATTGATATCAGCTTGTTTAAAGACGGAGTAGTTGCGATGGGGAAGCCCCACTGCAACTACTCCATTTGCAACTTTAGACTTTGCACCTAAGGGTGGAATGAGTATTACCGTCGCTCACGCTTCCGGCTCTGATTTATGTGTTCTTCTTTTCCGTGTTTTCCGTGTTCGTCCGTGGCTAATTCTTCTGCTTATGTCTTTTCATCCTTCCGTGGCAAATCTTCTGCCTTTATAGATGAATGACTCGCGATTCTCGTGCCGATTTCGCAAGTGCATCTAATACCCTTAAGGTTTTAACCGCTTCCATTGCTTCGGGAATCACCGCAGTCTTATTTAAAATCGCTTGGCTAAAATGATCATGCATCAAAGCAATTTGATCAAACCCAGGAACATGATGATGCTCAAGGTTGCCATTTCGTTGAATGCTGAACCCTGCATGTTGCTCGGGTAGCCAAAAGTTAGGGATGTTTAAAACCCCATTGCTGCCAACGATTTCAAAGCCCATACGAACAGGAAGAGTAAAGCCACAATCAAAGCTTGCGACTCTGCCATCTGCAAAATTTAAAATCCCGGTCATAGCAACATCAACACCCCGATGGTATTGGGCCTGGGCATATACGCTGATGGGTTCAGATTCCATGGCCCAGCGAATCCCAAAAATAGGGTAGCACCCAACATCAAGCAAGCCGCCACCGCCCATCTCGGGATAAAGGCGAACATTGTTGCATTCGAGATCTTCCATGAAAAAAGTAAATACGCCATGCACTCGTAAGGGGTCACCAATTTGACCTTGTTTGAGCATTGCTTTGATTTTTGCGGTGCGAGGATGGTGGGGCCACATGAAACCATCCATGAGCTTTACACCTTTTTTGGCGCAATAATTCACCAACTCTTCAGCTTCCTTTGCGGTAGGGGCGAGGGGCTTTTCGCAAATCACATGTTTGCCATGGTCTGCGGCTTTTTTAGTCCATTCCGCATGAAGGTGGTTGGGCAGGGGATTGTAAATGATATCTATTTCAGGGTCTTTTAGCAGGGCTTCATAAGAACCATAGGCTTTGGGAATGTTGGCTTCTTTTGCAGCAGCGTTTGCTTTTTCCTGCGATCTGCTGGCAATGGCTGTCAGTTCTGTGAATTGAGTTCTAGCAAAAGAGGGTATTACCCGGTTGTTGATTTTTGCAACGCCCAGAATGCCTAGCTTGGTCTTTTTTTGTGCAGTCATGATTGCTCCTTGTTACAGCTTGATAATACCTTAAGTTAACACCATACAATAACGATTGTGGTTTGCCCAGTTTCCAAATTTGGTTTAATCATGAAACATCATCGAATTCGTTTAAGGGGGCCTTGGCAGTGCATTATTGCACCAAGTGATTTAGCACCGATAACGCAGAATATTACTGTGCCATGCTTGATCCCGGAAATCGTAGAAGGCACTTCATTTCGAATTGCCCGGAAATTAGGTAGGCCAAGTACTCTGCTTGCAGAAGAAGCGGTTTATCTAATGATTACCAAGCCTAGTTATGCTTTTAATGTTTTTTGGAATCAAAAGGAAATAGGCATTACCAAAGTTAATGAAGACTTTGAATTCCCCATCAAGGAGCTGCTTTTAGAGAGAAATCTTCTAGAGATGGAGGGGTGTGCAACGCAAGCTAGGGCGTTTTTATTTGAGGAAACTTTACTTGAAATCCGAATTCTTCCTTCCAGTTCACTAGCATAATTAGAGTTACAAGCCCGAAAGTTAGCCTTAGTAATTAGTGAGATACCATGGAAATTGAAAACCTGTCGCTGCGAATTGATGAAGCACCTTTGAACGAGTTGATTACTAAAAGGCTGCCAAAGGGAACCAACCTGCAGGAATTAAAAGTGGTGATGGAAGAGGGCGAAGTATCCCTTGAGGGCAAATATTTTGCTGTGATGTTCCCTATTAAATTTAAGGTATTGTTGCATGTTCATCTTGAAGGCAACAACATCTCTGTAGCATTTAAGGATTTTAAAATTCAGGGCATGCCCGCAGCGTTGTTCAAAAACATGCTGATTGAATTCATCACGGAACAAACCGAAGGAATAGAAGGAATCATAGCCCAAGAAAAGGGAATTTTAATTGTACCCGAGGCGATGCTGAAGAATGAAGGCATCAAGCTGGGTGGCAATCTGCAAAAAATCGAATGTTTAAAAGGTGCGGTAAGAATCATAGCAGGTATATAAAAAATCCCCGCAGAGGTATTCGCACTGCGGGGAATCTTAAATTAGACTTAAGCTACTAAACTTTAATTAGCGCGTTGAATTCCATTTTGGGTGCTCGCACCTGTTGCGCCCACTGGTGAAACTTTGGGCATGAAGTTGCCATACCTGCGCGATAATTCTTGAGTGGGTGGGTAATAAACTTCCTGACCTGGAAGTAATAAGCCACTCTTGGGAGTATCGATTCTGGCACGGGGATGGTTTTCATTCCACATTTGCAATGCTTTTGCATAATCAGCATTACCATAAATCTTTTGACTGATGCTTGCATAGGTTTCGCCAGGCTGGCACAGATATGCCTGTTCGGTCCAGCTTTCCACCCGTGGTGCGCCTATTGCTGCTGGGATTGGAGCAATGGGAGTAACCGCTGCTGGGGTATACAACTGGTTTGAAGCACTGCTGACAGTTCCCGGAGCGGGCACAGGCATTATCGGCGAACTATTATTCGATGGAATCGTAAGCACTGCGCCTGCGCCTAGATTAGTTCCATTGATAGGCGGGGCAGAAATGATTTCATTCGCACTTAAAGGCTTTTGCTGATTCGGTAATGGCGAACCATAGGGAGCAACAGGGGCGATGTAGCCTCCATTATTCCCAATGGAGTTATTCACTGGGGCAACCCTATTGCTTGGATCTGCTGGAATAAATTCTGTTCTACGAGCGGGGCCTTCATTTGCATTAAATGGAATTGCGTTGCTCAACCTTACGGGTGGCATGGGCGAGGTTGAATTCAAAGGTGGCGGTGAACCTGCGCCAAATCCTGGAGCGGCTGGCGGCGGGGGCGGTGCTGTTATCGTTCCTGCAGATGGCGATAATGGAATCGAGTTCCCGGGCAATGGTGGTAAGCCTCCGCTATTTTGTGGCGGTGATAGTGGTGGTGCAATCGGTGCAATTGGAGGTACAGAAGGCAGGCCCATTGGAACGGGGGGAGCAACTGGCGGAGCGATAGGAGCAATGGGTTCAGGAGTTCCCGAACTTGGAATACTAGGCACGCCCAACGGAGGAGCAGGTGGCGGAGTTCCAATTGGTGGAGGTGGTGCGATTGCAGGAATCCCTGATGCTGGTGCACTTGGCAACGGGGGAATTCCACCAGAAGTTGAGGGCGCAGGTGGATCTATTGGTGGTATTGTTGGGGCGGATCCGGGCAATGGCGGTAATTCGGTTTTGGTATTTTCGCCAGGCAATGGGGGCAAGCCACCGCTTTTTCCTGATAGATCAGGCACTGGGGGAATAGCAGGGATTGCGGGTGGTACGTTTGCGGGCAAGCCTTTGGTTTCTTCTGCTGTAGTCAGTTTGATTTCGTTACCCGGCACAGGTAATAGTTCCATATTTCCGGGGGTACCAACGGGAACAATTCCGCCGTTTGTAGTTGTATTTTTTTGGTCTACAGCAGCGACAACGGCTTCGGTGTTTGCTGCTTTTGTAGGGGTAGGTTCCATATATTTTTTTATAATCACAGCGGAAAGCAGCCCTACAAAGGATGCAGTTACCACCAATCCGGCCTTGGTTTCTCGATTCATCGAACCAACTCCTTACAAGTTAGGCGGGCACATGTCGGCAGAACCGACCCCCGCACTTTAATTATGTCTGATAAATTTCACTACTGCTTGTATGGCGATGCCCTTAATATTGGAACAGTCCATACATTGATCCCTTACAACCCATACAACTGAAAAAGTTGCGGGTTAGATGCTTGCTACTTCTTTTCGAGGGAGCTCATCTTCTGGGTGTACTTGCGCCAGCGCTCAAGATCCCAGATTTCAAAATGATCCTCGACACCAACGATTGCGATCTCTTTTTCAAGGCTGCCAAACAGGGCCAACCTTTCGGGGATTACAATCTTTCCTTCCTGAACCGGTATCTTTTCTATCTGACCAAAAAACAATCTGCGGAATACCCGGACATCCTTTTCGCTTGCGGGGGAATGTTCGAGCCTGTCGCTTAGTTTTTCAAGATGGTCCACACTTGTTAGCCAAAGGCATGGATCGGGGCCAGGCGACATAAGCACTTGGGGGCAATTGCCCAATTGATCGATTACTTCGGGGGGAAGGGTGAGTACCCTTTTGCCTTCAAGCGCACGGGGATAAGTGCCTGTAAGGGTGACGACAATTTTCGATTTTGCATCGGGAAGTTTGGGCCTAGCTTCGGGCAGAGGTTGCACGGTGGAAGCTGGCTCTTCTGATTGCAAAGTTGCATCTGCAGGAACTTTAACCACTACACCTTTTCCAAGCGGTGCTTCGGGCATTAATGCAGGATTAAGTTTGGCAATCTCAGGCCATCGCTTTTCATTTCCCAGAGTCTTTTTTGCTATCTCTTGGAAGTTTTCAGAATCAAACCGAACCAGATACAACTTCGAAATTTCTCCCTTGGCATCTTTGGTAGCTTCTGCCTTGCTTTTGTTGGTTTTAACTTGGCCCTTTCCTTCGAACTTAATGAACGGAGGTTTTGCATTGCCTATGAAAAAGCCCAACGTAATGGTGCCATTCTTTGGCTCATCAAATTTGATGTTTGAAGATTTAATCCCACTGTAAATTCCCTCGAGAACTCTGGGCAGATCGATCGTCTGGGAAGGAGCAGGAGTAGGGGAGGGTGCTGGGGTTTTACCATCATCATGTATTTGAAGGGGAAGCGTTGCGGGGGCGGCTTTCTTCTCTTCAACTACTGGAGTTTTTGTTTCTTCTAGCACTGGTATTAACGCAGGCACGGGTATTAGCGCGGGCGTTAGTGCTGGCGCGGGGGGAAACAGAGGAAGCGTAGGCTCTTCCTTCATGGGCTGAAATTGCACCGGCTGGATTATTTCTTTCTGAAGCAATGGTGGCTCTTTTGATTCTTCCACAAGAATATTTGGCGCCTTGCTTTCAGCGACTTTTTTGGGAATCATCCCAGGCGAGGGCAGATGCCCTTGCTCCTGTAATAACATTGTTGTGATTATTTTTGCATGGGTATGTCTGGGTATGTGCACTGCAGCATGGCTTACCCCATTCTTATTAAGTATCAATCCGGATGCGAAAATAAGTAGTAATCCCGCAAAACCCATCGATGCTATTTTCAACATGATTCACCTTCCATGGCATTGCCAGGGACAAAAGAAAACTACACTTTTTTAGCTGCCCGCAATTTCGCACTGCGCGATCTTGCATTCCGATTTTCTTCTTCTTCGCCCGCCTGCACGGGTTTTCGTGTTAGCGCAAGGTACCTGCTGGTATCTTTGAACGCTGCTTTTACTTTGCGATCTTCCAGCGAATGAAAACTAATGATTACAAGCCTTCCCTCTGGCTTCAAACAGTAAGGGGCAAGCTGTAAGAAACTATCAAGCGATTCCATTTCGCAATTAACTGCAATGCGGAAGGCTTGAAAAGTGCGGGTTGCGGGATCGATTTTTCCTGAACGGGGAACACACTTGCGCACTAATTCTGCGAGGTCGGTAGTGGTGCGTATCGAATTTATTTTGCGCTCAAGCACTATAGCCTTGGCTATTCTTCTACTGAACCGTTCTTCGCCTAGTTGAAAAATCAAATCTGCGAGACTGCGTTCATCGAGTTGAGCTACCAAGGCGGAAGCCGGCATGCCTCGGGTTGGATCCAATCGCATATCCAGCGGGCCTTCTCTTTGAAAACTTAAGCCTCGTGCGCTGTCATCAAGTTGATCCGAACAAATTCCAAGATCTGCAAGGATTCCATCAACTGCGGGGATATTCAGTTCATCGAGTACTTGGCGCAGCTGATCAAAGGAAGCATGAACGAAAGTAATGTTGGGATTGGTTAGCCTTTTTTTGGCAGTTTCAATCATGAAGGGATCGCAATCGAGAGAAATCATTTTGCCTGTGGGCCCGATTTTTTCTGCGATCAAACGGGTATGGCCACCCGCACCTAAAGTTGCATCAACGATGATCTGCCCGGGTTGCGGATCGAGCCAATGAAGAACCTCTGCAGGAAGCACGCTGGCATGCTTGGTGGCAAGTAGTTCGGAATTATCAGTAGTGGGAAGATCCCTATCCAAGGCAAACATCCTGAAAAAAGCCCTGCTGTAAGTAAAAAGCAGGTAATGGGGCGGGATGCTAACCGGAGTTGGGAAAAAAAAACAGCCCTTCTGTGCGCTGGGGTAGGCAAGAAGGGCTGCTGGTGTTGAGGAATAGGATTTTAGGGCAATAAGGCAGGCTGGGAGGTCCGCCCGACGCCCTATGGCTCGCTGCTACGAGCCCGAATCCTTCCTACTGGTACTGACTTACTAAAAGCTACAGATTCTATTCAAAACTTGCAGGCTAACTATTTCCCCTGAAATGCCCCCTCGGCCACACTATCGAAGCGGGGCGAGTTTTCAGCGAGGTATTGTTTCCAACGGGCAAAGTCCCAGAGTTCCAAATGATCTCGAACCCCAATAAGGACTACTTCGCGATCCAAGCTGGCGAATTGCGCCAACCTTTCGGGGATCAGCATTCTGCCTGCCTTGTCGATTTCCACCGATTCGGTCTGGGCAAAATATAATCTTCTGAATACCCGGCCTTCACCATCAGTTGCGGGTACTGCATCCATTCTTTCAGCAAGGGCTTCCAAGCCACTTTGCGTGTATAACCAAAGGCACTTGTCGGGTCCCGGAGTTACAAACACCATGTCCGGATTTTGCATCACATCCCGCACTTTGCGGGGCAACGCCAAACGCTTTTTATCGTCCAACGTGCGTTCGTGCGTTCCGGTTAATAACATGGGCCGTTTCACTCAATTCATTGCTGGTTTAGCAATAAAAGAGGCATCCTTGCCTTTTCCCACCAAGCTCCACTTGGCTCCACAGTTCCCCACTATATTTGTTTTATTCTCCACCGCAAGCATTTTCTTCCCAGAAATTAAAATATTTTTAAACCTGTTGGAATTGCCGTTTTATCCGATAAAATTTTAATTGATTCGTGTGCTCAATGTTTCTTATATACTACTAATTAAGACTATTGCTAGCTTTTATTATGATTAATGCCTTTTAAAGAAAGATGTGCAATCGATGAATGAGAAAAATATATCAACGGATTCGGGAAATCTGACTGAGCAGGCACTCTACTATGACTACTCATCTGCTGCTAACCCTATTATGTCTGGGTTGATTCCCCCCGTTCCCTACCAATCCTTTTCCCCCGATTTCTTTCAACAAAAAACCAGCGGCATCTTACCCTTGGATGTCAGCCAACAAATGAAGTGCTCTGGCCCCGCCAGCAGCCCCGCACTCCTCGCCAACTTCGTTCGGATTGTCAAAGGAAGTCTCAAAACCAATGCTCTTGCAACCAGCCAGCTCTTTTTCGTGTACCAAGGGTCAGGCCGTACGGAGGCCTGTGGTCGCACAATCAATTGGAAGCAGGGAGATCTAATGGTTTTACCCGCCCACGGCGAAGCCATTCACCATACCGATGACGAAGCTAGTTTCTATTGGGTCCATGATGCGCCACTTCTTCGATATCTCGGTGTCACCCCCACGGAAGAACGCTTTAAGCCCACCATCTTCGAGCATTCCAAAGCCGCCGCCAAACTTGATCAAATTGCACACGATCCCGTGACAAGTCAGGCCAACCGTATCAGTGTCCTGCTTGCAAATTCCAATTTTCCCCAAACCCGTACCGTCACCCATACCTTGTGGGCTATGTTTGGCCTTCTGCCCAAAGGAAAGGTTCAGTATCCCCACCGGCATGAATCTATCGCGCTCGATTTTGTAATCAGTTGTCAACCGGGATGCTACACGATGATTGGTACAGAGTTGGATTCAACCGGAATGATCAAGGATGGTCATAAGGAAAACTGGAAATCTGGGGCTTCCTTTATTACTCCTGCAGGGTACTGGCATTCTCATCACAATGAATCCGGTGAGGATGCATACGTCCTGCCGATCCAGGATGCAGGGCTCCATACCTATCTGCGGACGCTCGACATATTATTTAGCCATCCTAGCAAAGAAAAAGCCGCATATATTTCCCAGCACCCTTGAGCAGAATAGGGCTTAGCCCCCAAGTGCGGTGGGCGGTTTATTCTTACTTTGTGATCACTGTGGCATGAAAATCAATGTCTACAGACGTAGTTCTTGAGTTAGTAAGGTTCACTGATTTTAAATTTTGTTCAGTTGCCTATGATGAAGTGTTCGAATTGCGATTTGTTACTGGAGTTATTTGGGCGCCGGTTGAAGGGCCAAAATTTTCGAATTTTTAAGAGAACCTAGCTCCAAAACCTTGTTGATTGCTTTTGAATATGCAATAATATGTAACTGTTAAACATTGGATAAGGTGTTCATTCTTGGTTGTTAGCCCCATACAATTAATTTTGGAATTATCCTTCCACAAGTTATTTATCGTTTGAGATGTGCAGTTTTATAGAGGTGAATGATTAATATTTTTAACGAGTCAAATACTTCAGTCGCTACTAAATCTGTTGATCCTGTAGCTAAGGCTGTAGAAACGGTTGCCGTGCCTACCGGACGGCTTGAAATCCCCAAGGCTGCACAACCAGTTAAAATTGATAAGCGGTATGTGTTTGCCCTTGGCCTTGTTCACTGCCTAGCCCTGCTGGCGATTATCCCTTGGTTTTATAGTTTGACAGGTTTGCTTGTGGGTATCGCTGGGATTTTCGTATTTGCGATGATGGGAATAAATATTGGTTACCACCGATTGCTGACCCACCGTGGGTTTACCTGCCCTAAATGGCTGGAACACACCTTGGCATTGTTGGGGATTTGTACCTTGCAGGATTCGCCCGCCCGTTGGGTTGCTATTCATCGATTGCACCATAAAGATTCCGATGAACAACCTGATCCGCACTCTCCTCTTGTTAGCGCTTACTGGGGGCATATTGGCTGGCTGTTTGTTCGTAATCGAGAGTTTCACAAGGTCAAGCATTTCGAGTGCTATGTTCGCGATTTATTGCGCGATCCGTTCTATCTAAAACTTGAACGAAATTCTTTATGGTTGGGTGTTTATGTTTTGCATGCCGTGTTGTTTTTGTTTGCTGGATACGCTGTTGGTTGGTTTATGACTGGCACTTTAGATGGTTCCCTTCAGATGGGCTTAAGCTTTTTGGTTTGGGGTGTATTCGTGCGTACGGTATTTGTTTTACATAGCACTTGGGCTGTTAATTCAATCTCTCATCTTTGGGGCTATCGCAATTATAAAACTACTGATAACAGCCGTAACAATTGGCTTGTTACCTTGATTTCTCATGGTGAAGGTTGGCACAACAACCACCATGCAGAACAGATGTCTGCATCGCATGGGCATCTATGGTATGAGTTCGATCTTTCGTGGTGGGTGATTCGAGGTTTTGAGAGCGTTGGGCTAGCTAAAAAAGTTGTTAGGCCTCGCTGTTGGAAAACAGCTAAAGAGCCTCAAAACAATTTCGAAGCGGAATCAATTTCCTAAGCTTGATTCGTTTAACTCTTAAACATCATTTTAAGCAAGCCATTGCTGTGCTAGCGATTTCATTTTGATGAGCATAGCGGTAGGTTCCTTAGGGCCTTCGTATTCGAGCGAAACCCAACCCTTGTAGTTGCTTGATTTAAGTACCTTGTAGCAATTCTCTAGATCAAAATCTTTTGGTTTCCCCTGTTCATCGAAGCCATGAAACTTGGCACTGCATACCTTGCGGGCATGTTTGAACATAATGGGGAGGCCTGCGGTGCGTTCAGGTTCAGATTTGAAAAGGCCGAAGTCGGGGCAGGAGCTAATGTTTGATCCAACTGCCTCGATAATTTTTGCGACTTTCACCGGGTCTGCGCTTATACCAAAATGATTTTCAATGATGATCTCTACACCTTTATCTTTGCCTAGTGCTGCAAGCTTTTTGTATTGCTCGATGGTTATTTCAAGATCCCAATCGGGTTTTTCTGGGGTGCCTGTGTTCACTCTCATCGAGGGGATGCCAAGTTTTTCAGCAACGCTAATGAGTTCTACAAAGCGTTTAAAATCCTCGGCTCTTTTGGATTCATCTGCACGGGCAAGGTTTACACCCTTCATGTTGTCGCTTAGGTGGATGTAATTATAGCCTTTGTCTTTGCCAAGTTTTTTAAGATCGAGAAGGTAATCGTTTTCGAGGTTTGCCAAATGAGCGCTAGAGAGTTCGAAGTTAGATATCCCGATTTGGGTCTGGGCAACTTCCATCACTTTTTCGAGTTTCCACTCTGCAAGTTCGAACTCGGGTTTGCCGTAGCGGGTGTTGGAAAAATAGTTATGAAACGACCAAGTAGAGATCGCAATTTTTTCAGATGTTTTCTGAGAGAAAGCCTGGGTAGGTAAAGATGCAGATGCAAGGGGTGCGATTGCCAGCGAGGTCAGAAAATTTCTGCGATTTAGCATGATAGTTAGCCCTTTGTTTTTTTGATGAGGGCGAGCATTTTACCCGCCTCGGAGTTTTTATAAAACGGATCAAGTGGAAAACAACCAGAGATCAAACCATTTCGTGGGCCGGTGGTGCAATCGCTGAAGGTTCTGCAAATACGCTTGCGATCAAGAGGTTTTCCCGCAAGTATATCAAGAGGCATATCAGGATAGCTAAGCACCATCCGCCCAAGGCCGACGGAATCCACCATGCCTTGCCCCACAACTGCTTGTGCCACTTTGGGCAACCAATCTTGCAAATACGAAAAGCCGGAACCGATGATCATCATTTCTGGTACTGCTTCTTTCAGCGCCTTGTTAATTGCGATGTGCCTAGCAACGCCAACCATCGGATCTTCTGGTGGGAGGTAGCCATCGGATGGCGGGAAAAGGGCAGGGCGTTGTACATGCGGATTGTAATAGGGGCTTGCAAAGGTGGTGCAAACCATGGGGATACCCAATTGCAGGCAGAGCTTTAAAAATGCAATCGGCTCTTCTAATTTCACACCTTGGATAGAGCCATCGCCCCCCCAAGCATAAGGATAAGGGCCGTTGTTCCAAGCCTCTGGTTCGCCGATTCCATCTGTGCCGGGCTTAAATGGTATGGTGTCGAATGCGCTAAGTCTTACGCCTATGAGAAGTCCGGGTGCAACTGCTTTGATGCCCGCAACCACTTCTCTGAGAAAGCGGGTACGGTTTTCGAAGCTGCCTCCAAATTTGCCCTTGCGATCGACTGCGCTTAGAAATTCATGCCCCAAATACCCATGGCAATGTTTGACATCGACGAAATCAAAACCTGCCTGATGGGCAAGATTTGCAGCAGCAATAAAGTCATCGATGAGGGTGGAAAGTTCATCATCAGAAAATATCTGATGATCGCCTTCGATGGGGTAGCGTTTTTCAACAATGGGGTGCCTGTAAAGGACGCGGGGCTCGATTTTCTTTTTATCGTTGGGGCGGGCAAATCTTCCTGAGTGGGTAAGTTGCAAACCGATAAGAAGATCTGCGGTATTCTGGCCTGCTTCGATATGCCCTTGGAGGATTTCTTCACGCAGGGAAATGAAATCGGAAAGATACTTTTGCTGCATGACAAGTTGATTAGGGTTGGCCCTGCCGTCGTGCCTGACAGCAACAGCTTCACCCCCCCAGATAAGCTTTGCGCCACTCAGGCCGAACCTGCGCCAGCGTCTGCGTACAAGATCGTTTGGCCTACCATCCGTTTCCGCATCCCAGCCTTCCATGGGCAAAATGGAAAAGCGATTGCCCACGGTTTTAGAACCCGCAAGAAAAGGTTTGCCCAGTGGTGAGATATTCCCGGGTGAAAGTTCTTCATCAAAGGGGATAATCGCATCCACCTTTTTAAGGTATTCGCTGAACTCTTCAGAGGTTTTAAGAGTATTTACCCTAGTGATTGCGTTCATGAAACCTCCCTGATGAAATCATCGATTCTGTTGGCAATATCTTGCAAAAGTGGGATATCGCTTTCGGGCCTTTCAGGGCTTTTGGGGTGAGTCTTGTTGGTTTTAATCCAACCCTTGAGCTTGAGAAATTGTGCAGCGCTATGTTTATATGCGGGCACCGGGCTACGAAAAGTAAGAAACCCTAAATACTGCAAAAGATCATTCAATTCGTGAAATCGGGGGTCACCCATTTCCCACATTTTGTCGCGTACCGCAAAGGCATCCGGTGCAAAGGTACTTAAGCCCAGCAGATAATCACTTCCATACATGACCATATCGATTGCCAGATCATTGCCTGTGAACACCATGAAATCAGGCCTGGTTTCATTGCGCAGAACCAGCCTTTGCCATTCCATCATTCGATTGAGGGACGAGTGTTTAGCCCCTAAGCAAGCTGGGATCTGCAAGAGTTCTTTGTAAACATCAAGGTCGTATATTTTTCCGAATGGGGCGAATTGGGTGCTTAGTTCAAAGGCGAAATATTGTGGCGCAATCTTACCGATCTCTTTATAAGCCTTTGTAAGGTCTTTATTGTTTAATGATGTAAGCCCGAAAGATTGAAAGATGACAGGAAGGCCCTGATGGCGCTGAATTTGCTCGATTGCATTTCGATATGCCAAAAGATTGAAACTTGCGCCCGGTTGGTCTGATACAAAGGCACCCGCGATAAACGATCCATTACCCAGAACCGCACGCGTTTGTTTTAAAACTTCTTCCTTGGTGCTTTCGTCAAGAAAATTGCCATACCCGGTATCCATGTTGATCGCGGGAACTAAGCCGTTGTCGTGTGTGCGTTTAACATGGTTGCAGAAACCATCCCAATCGATGGTGCTGTTTTCTAGGAATGGTAAAAGGATTGCAGAATAGCCTTTGATTTTGCGCTTGGGCTTAAGTAATTTAAATGGATCGAGTGCAGATTCCATAAGAACTCCGTGTTTTATTCATAGCCTACTGCAGCACGGTAACAATAATCAAAAAGCAATTCCCATTCTTTTTGGGCAATAAGCTGACAAATAGGGATTGCGTTTACATTTCCGCCCAAGGCCCGTTCGCAAAGGTCGATGAATGCAAGGGGATCCCAGCGTTTTTCGCCAAGCATGAATTGCGCCCACTCAGGTGGTTCATCACCTAAAATCGTAACGGCCGCTTGTTTGAGTTCTTCAAAGGTTGCAAAGTTTCCTACTCTGCGAAACCAATAACCGCTATTGGGAAAATCGGGTTCTCTTCTGTGTAAAATACCATGCCAGTAACTGCCTGCGGAACTTGAAATTTCTTGACTGATCGCATGCGATTCTTCAAGGAAATCATGGTAGAGCCATAACCCAGAGATGCAGGCGTTTGCCATTAGTTTGTCTCGGATGGGTTTGCCTAGGAAGTCGGGGTTATCTGAAAGGCTTTGTAAAAGGGCACGTACAGAAACATTGGGCCTACCGGAGTCGAGCGGTGCCAACTTGGTTGGGTGCAGCAGATCTGCAACGACCATTCCATATTTTTTCGCATCAAAACCAACCATGCACACCCTCTCAATGAAGCAAGTTCGATTCCACCTATTATTCGTTCTATCCATAAATAGGCAGCAAGGCTTTAAAAAATCAGTTCTTCGTAATTTGAGCAAACAGGGTTCTAAGTATTTCGACCCTAGAAAGGTTGGCGCCCATATCGCTGTATCCCAGTCTGGAAGCGGAGCGTATGTGGATTTTCTTTGCATTAGCATCAACCAAAAACTCGACATCATCCACATACCCAAAGATAAGTGTCCTAAACTCCGCATGAAGGTAGTTGCCTGATTTTGAAATCACCTTGGTTCGTGGATAGGAGTTAACCAAGGCTTCGATTTTCTCAATTCCCATTGCTTCAGAGCCTGCCCAATCCAAAGGCGAAATCATGTGGTTTGGTCGATTATCAAGTGAACAAACGCAATTTGGCTTGTTTCCGCAAATTGCTAACGATCCTGCTTGAATGCCAACGCTTGCAGGCTTTTTAGGAGGGAAATTTCTCGTGAAAAACAACAC
>Ga0209829_10002090_pt1 | contig 15440 bp, 12 predicted proteins | sample C_140205_EF_Meta_FD_187311 | JGI IMG/M metagenome (GOLD analysis project Ga0209829, IMG submission 187311) | Freshwater microbial communities from Lake Croche, Canada to study carbon cycling - C_140205_EF_MetaG (SPAdes) (version 2) | ecosystem: Environmental > Aquatic > Freshwater > Lake...
AATACCCAGACCGCCACGGACATCGGCCTCTATGTGGCGCACAAGAAGGGTTATTTCCGCGAGGAGGGCATCAACGCCGAATTCATCAACTTCGATTCAGCAGCGCGCATGGTCACCTCCATGGCGGGTGGGGATTTGCAGGTCATCGCGGGCGCGGCCTCGGCGGCGCTTTACAACGCGCTGGCGCGGGGCGTGGACATCCGAATTGTCGCCGACAAGGTCTCGACGCCGCCGGGCCGCACCAGCCAGACGCTGATCGTGCGCAATGACCTGATCGAATCGGGTCGCTACAAGACCCTCGCCGACCTCAAGGGCATGAAGATCGCCAACGCCGCGCCCGGCACCGCCGCCAGCGTGACGCTCTATAAAATGCTGGAGAAAGCGGGCCTCAAGATCGGCGACATCGACCAGACATTTCTGGCCTTCCCCCAGCATGTGGTGGCCCTGACCAATCGCGCCGTGGACGCCGCCCTGCCTGCCGAGCCCGCCACCACCGAGGCCATCAATCGAGGCCTCGCGCAAAAGGTGCTGACCGACGACGAGGCATATCCCAACCACCAGATCGCCGTGATCTTCTATTCCGGCGCCTTCGCCACGCAGAAGCCCGAGGTGGCGCGCAAGTTCCTGAAAGCCTTCATCCGCGGCGTGCGCGACCACAACGACGCGCTCGACGCCAATGGACGCTTTGTCGGCGAGAAGGGCGAGGCGATCATCAAGATCCTCAACGAATATACCCCCATCAAGGACCCGCAATTCTACCGCAACTTCCCCCTCGCCGCCTGCAACCCCGACGGAACGATGAATGTCGCCAGCCTCAAGACGGATCTTGAAGTGCTGCGAGCTGAGAAGCTGATCGAGGGCGAGGTGAATGTCGACAAGGCGCTGGACCTGTCGTTTCTGAATGCGGTGATCAAGGAGTTGGGGCCGTATAAAAAGGCGGAGTGATTATTCTGAATGATTAAACGCGAAACGCCAGCCGCTCCCCTCCCCCTTGTGGGGAGGGGTGAGGGGTGGGGGTCCACGCGACTTCATCGTTAGCGCCTGTCGCCACCGCGCTCCCGATCAGCATGCGCAGACCCCCACCCCGTCCGCTGCGCGGCCGACCCTCCCCACAGGGTGGAGGGTTTGCAGCTAATGATCTGAATTATAAAAGCGAAACGCCCGCAGAATCTCTCCCCCTTATGGGGAGAGATGAGAGAGTGTGGGTCGTGAGGCGCTGATCATTAGCGCCTTTGGAGACGCCCTCCCGATCAACACCTCGCATGCGGACACAGTCGCGCGACAAACTGCATCGGCTCGCTCAGCTTGATTACCCTAAAGCGGCAGGGCCAACAGCGTATCAATCCGCGAACTGTCGCACACGACCACGCGCGTGGTCAGCGCCAGCCCATCCCCAGCCCTTCGCCATGTGTCGAGATAGCGGCCCGTGGCGAAGAGGTCGGTGGTTCCATCGCGCATGATGCGCGCGACCATGAAGGACACCTCGCTCGTCACCATGTCGCCCGCGACCGACAGGATCGAGGGCTGGCCCAGCACATGACGATAGGCCTGGCGCTCGTAGATATTGGCGGTGCGCAGGGCCGAGACGCGGTCGCGCACCATGCCTTTGGAATTCAGAAAGATCAGCGAGGCCTCGTAGCCATCGCGCATGTTTTGCGCGCTGGTGACGCGGTAGAGGCAATCATCAGCGAAAAAGTCCGGCCATTCCTCCAGCCTGTCGTCGTCGAGGCAGCGGGCATAGGCGGCTTGCGCCTGGGCGATGGCGAAGCAGAGATCCTGCAATGAGCTCATGTCAGATCCCCATCTGCGCGCGCCAGGCTTTCCAGAAGCCGCGAATGGAGGCTTCCGTCACGCGGCTTTCGCTGCCCTCGGCCGTCTTGCCGCCCATCTCGATCACCGAGCGCTCGTCGGGGGCGCCAGCCGCGCCGCGCTGCACGAAACCGCCCACGCAGCCGTCCTCCATGGAGATATAGCCCGCTGGCCCCACGAGGTTCGCCTGCTTGAGCCGCATCAGACGCTCCTCCGCAGTGTCCTCCTCGAAGCCCAGATAGATCCAGTTGAGATCGGTCTTCTCAGGCCCGCGCGGAATCACCTGCCTTATGGCGATGGCGTTCTGGATCTGCTGCACCACCATGGCGGGAAACACCGTCAGGATCTGCAAGGTCACGCCGTCTGGATATTCGTCGAAGCCTTGCAGCAGCGAGGGATCAGCGAGTTTGTAATCGCTGTCGGAGCGGATTTTCTGCGCGGAATAATCGGCGTTGCCCGTGGGTCCGCGATCAATGGCCGAATAGCTCACGTGATGGCCGCCGCTTTCATCGACGATGATGGCGCCCTTCTGCGAGAGGCGGTTAATCTCGAAAGTGGTGAAGAACAGATGCAGGATGCTCGCGTGGTAGGAGTCCTTCACGTTCTCGATATAGAGCTTCCAGTTGTTGGGCAGCGCCTGGGTGAAGCGCCCCAGCACGACCGGCTTGCGGTCGCGGAACACGCGGGCGATGCGCGTGGTGATCTCTTCGCCCAGATAATCGGGCAGCGACGGCGTATCCGCTGAAAAGGTGCCGTAGACGAGCCCGCAGATGGTCTCCACCCGCAGCTTGCGGGGGCCATGTTCCGCCATCGTGAAATCGGGCGACATGCCGCCCTTGCCCTTGATGCCCTTGGCGAAGGCGACGCCCGTCAGGTCGCCCTCGAGATTATAGCTCCAGGCGTGGTAGACGCAGGAGAAGCCCTTCGCGGCCTGGCCCTTGTCGTCGAGGCAGATGAGCGCGCCGCGATGGGCGCAGCGATTCTCGAAAGCGTGTATCTCGCCAGCGCCATTGCGCGTCACCACCACAGGCGCGTCGCCCACGAAGGTGGAGCGCCAGTCGCCGGGACTGGCCACATCGGTCTCAAGGCACAGAAAGCTCCAGGACGGACCCTGAAACACCTTCTTCTGCTCCTGCGCATAGACATCCGCGCGCTGGAAGGCCCAGAAGGGCACGCGCGTCAGGCCTTCGGGCCATGGGGATGGCGGCGCTTGCGTTGGACCATGCGAGCCCATGACGTTCCTCTCCAGCTTGTCGCCAGCGGCGCCCGTTGACTGGCTCCACTCCTTGGTCCAACTATCGCGAAGCAACGTCAGGCGCGAGCGAATTTTACGCTCCCTGGAACCCATTCGCCGCTCACGCGGCCCCGCTTTGAGGAAACCCTGTCCCATGAAGTCCATCGTCATCCTCGACGACTACCAGAATGTCGCCCTCACCTTCGGCGACTGGGACAAGCTCGCCGGGCGCGCCGCCATCAAGGTGCTCAACCGCCACATCGCCAGTCAGGCGGAACTGACCGCTGAACTCGCCGACGCCGACATCATCGTGGCGAACCGCGAGCGCACCGTGATCACCGACGCGCTGCTGGCCACCTTGCCCAAGCTCAAGCTGATCGTCACGTCCGGCATGCGCAACGCCTCCATCGACGTCGCCGCCGCCAATGCGCGGGGGATCACGGTCTGCGGCACCTCGACGCTGGGCTATCCGACAGCGGAACTGACCTGGACGATGATTCTGGCCTATATGCGCCGCCTGCCGCAGGAGGTCGCCTCGCTGGCGGGCGGCGGGTGGCAGACGTCCGTTGGAACTGGCGTGCGCGGCAAGACGCTGGGCGTCATCGGCCTGGGGCGCATCGGGTCCGATGTGGCCAAGGTCGGCCTGGCGCTGGGCATGAAGGTCGTGGCCTGGTCCCGCAGCCTGACGCCGGAGAAGGCGGCGGCGCAGGGCGTGGAATGCGTGTCGTTGGACGAGCTGCTCGCCCGCGCCGATGTGGCCACCATCCATCTGCTGCTGAACAAGGACACGAAGGGCATGATCGGCGCCGACAAGCTGGCGAAGATGAAATCCACCGCCCTGCTCGTCAACACCTCGCGCGCGCAGCTCATCGACACGCCCGCCCTGATCGCAGCCCTCAAGGCCGGGACGCTCGGCGGCGCGGCGCTTGACGTCTATGACCGCGAGCCGCTGGCGGCTGACGATCCGATCCGCAGCGCCCCCAACACCCTGCTGACCCCCCATCTGGGCTTCGTCATGGCCGAGAATTACCAGATCACTTTCAGCCAGGGCGTCGAGAACATCCTCGCCTGGCTCGATGGCGCGCCCACCCGCGTCATCGACCCCAACGCGCCTGCGGGACACTGAGATGACCGAGGCCCCCAAATCTGCGCACCCGCCGCTCAACGCTGACGCCCGCGCGCGCATGGAGGCCCTGAACGCGGAGGCGGGCGGCCTGTCGATCTGGCTGCGCACGCAGGCCAACGCCCCGGCGCAGCGCCCATGGTTCCGCGAGGCCGATGTGGCCGCAGCGGGCGAGATGGCGCAGGGCCGCGTCGCCGCAGGCCAGATGAAGGCGGTGCCGCATCATTGGAAATGGCGTGAGATTTCGCCCTATCTCGACAAGATCGCGCGCATCGCCAGCGAGGCCGACGTGCCCCCGGTGGAATTCGCCGACCGGCAGCAATTCCTGCTCACCAATCCGGGCCTTGGCGGGCGGCTACAGGTGGCCTCGACCATCCGCTGCGCGGTGTCTATCTACAATCCCGGCGATGTCGCCCGCGCCCATCTGCACAGCCCCAACGCAAGCCGCACCATCCTCTCCCACAATGGCGGCTACACCAATGTGGAGGGCGAGCGCTGCGAAGCCACGCGCGGGGATCTGGTGCTCACCCCCAACGGTACATGGCACGACCATGGCAACGACGGGAAAGACCCGATCATCTGGATCGACACGCTCGACTGGCCCCTGCTCGAACATCTCGACATCATCTGGCTCGACGAGGAGCTGCCCAACGATCAGGGCCGCGACAATATCCGGGCGCAGAAGACGGTCTACGAGACCGGCCATTCGCGCCGCCTCTATGGCGCGGGCGGCATCGTGCCGCGCTTCGCCTCGCACCAGCGCGGCATCGGCCACAACCTCTCGCCCTTCATCCATTATCGCGGCGCGGACATCCGCGCGGCGCTGAGCGACATGCGCGGCGAAAGCGGTTGCGCTTACGAGGGGATTGATCTGGCTCTGGTGAATCCGGTGACGGGCGGCTCGCTGTTCCCGACCCTGGGCTATGGCGCCCAGTTGATCCGCGCGGGCGAAGAGACCCGCGCCAAGCGCGAGACCTCCAGCACGGTCTATGTGGTGATGGAGGGGCGCGGCCACACGGAAGTGGGCGGCCATACCTTCGACTGGGAAGAGAACGACATTTTCGTGGTTCCCAACTTCCTCTGGCGCCGCCATGTGGCCAAGGCTGGCGCGGACGCCGTGCTCTACACGATGAGCGATGCGCCCCTTCTGGAGAAGATCGGCCAGTACCGGGCGCAGGGGCTGGACGCGAAGGGCAAGGTGACGCAGCTGGTCGCGTGAAGTCTCTGGAATGATGCGCGCATCCACCCTCCCCCCGTGGGAAGGGCGGGAGCGCGGTCGCCCCTACTTCACATAATACTTCAGAAACTCGTCCATCTGCTCCTTGTTGAGCGGCGCGGAGATGAACTTCATCGCAACCGCGTCGGCCATGGCGTTGTCGAGGCCGGAGATGCGGCGGGGGATCAGGTTGTTCTTGGGGAAATAGGTGTCGCGGATGTATTTCGCCTGATCCTCGGTAATCCCCGCAAATTCCGCATAGGTCTTGAGGCCTGCGGGGTCGGCGTACATCCAGTCCAGCGTCTCCTCATAGGCGGCGATGAAGCGTTTCAGCTGATCGGCCTTGGCGGTGATCGTGGTCATGTTGGCGAAGTTCATGCGCACCGTCTGGTTGCGGAAGGCTTCCAGATCGCTTTCGCGGGCGATGACGCGGACCTTCCCCGCGCGCGCCTCCTCCACCACATAGGGCGGCGCCGACCAGCCGATGTCGATCTGGTTGGACATGACCTGGGTATAGGTGGCGGGCGCGGCGCCCGTGGCCACCGCCTTGATCTCGACGCCCGACTGGCGGATCAGCGCCAGCGCGCCCAGATTGGAGGAGGAGCCATTGGAGGAATAGGCCATGGTCTTGCCCGCCGCGTCCTTCAGGCTCTTGATGGGGGAGGCCTCCGGCACATACCAGAAGATGTCATCCGCCCCGGTCATGGAATTGGAGAAGGGCCGCACCGGCGCGCCCTTGGCGAAGGCGGCCAGAATGCCGCTGGTGCCGGTGGCCAGCCCGATGTCCACGCTGCCGGAAATCACCGCCTGCGTCGTCTCGCCCGCGCCCGCCGTGTAGAGGATTTCCAGCTTGAGGCCGTGCTTGGCGAAAATGCCCGCCTTCTGGCCCACATCCGGCATGCCGGTGTCCCAGTTGCCGCGCTGGGGAACCGCCAGCTTGAGTAGATCCTGCGCCATCGCGCCCTGCGCCACAACGGCGGCCACGCAAGCGGCGATAATGGACAAACCTTTGAACTTCATGATCTTCCTCCCTGACAGGCCACATTGGCGGACCCATTCGTGGACGAAAGATAGCATTGATTTTCTGCTTTGGCTTCATCGCCCGGTTCTCATTTTCCGGGAATGGGATAGGCTGTCGCCAGGTTTTCAGGGAGTCGGCATGGCCGGGCTTGCACGCTACACCGCCGTCCTGCGCCTGTTCTCCCAGGCCCGGAGCGAGTTGACGGTTCCCGACATGGCCGAGCGCCTCGGCGTGCCCCAGAGCACGGTCTACCGCACCGTGCGCGATCTGGTGGGCGAGAACTTTCTGGAAATGGCGAGCGAGGCGCGCTATCGGCTGGGCTCGGTCTTCATCGAATTCGACCGCCAGTTGCGCCTGACCGATCCGCTGCTCACTGCGGGCTCGCAGGTTTTGCAGGTGGTGGTGGCGCAGGCGGGGGTTCCCTGCGTGGGGCTCCTGTGCAGGCTCTATAACGACACCGTCATGTGCATCGCCGACGCCACCGCGCCGGGCGCCACGTTCCGCTCGAGTTACGAGCGCGGTCGGCCCATGCCGCTGACCATGGGCGCGACCTCGAAGGTCATCCTCGCCCAATTGCCCGCGCGCCGCTTCGCCCGCATCGTGGAGCACTGGCCCGACGCAAGCTCGGCCGCCTTCCGCACGGAGCTTCTCGCTGTACGGCGCTCTGGCGTCTGCGTCAGCAGCGGCGAGATCGACGCCGATGTGGTGGGCGTGGCCGCGCCGATCCTCAGCAAGGCCCCGGGCCTGCTGGCGAGCCTCAGCCTCGTTCTGCCGCAAGGGATCGCCGACGCGGCCATGGTGGAGCGCATCGCGGCGGCGACCATGGCGGGGGCGCGGCGGATCGAAGAGGCGCTGGCGGCGTCGCCAGATCATTGAAATCAGGCGCCGCGCTGGCAAGACGGAGGCGCAATCACTACATGGGATCAGGAGGTCCGATGAGCGTCACCCTGCCCGACCCGCAAGCCCCGGCCCTGAGCGAAGCGTCGCACATGCGGGATCTCTCGATCCCCGTCGAGGGCATGACCTGCGCGACCTGCGCCGGGCGGATCGAGACGGCGCTGTGCGCCCTGCCCGGCGTCTCCGCCCAGGTAAACCTCGCCGCCGAGCGCGCGCAGATCAGTTTCGACCCGGCGCTCACCACGCCAGCGGCGCTCGCCGCCGCCATAGAGGACGCGGGCTATGGCGTGCCCCATGAAACCCTCGAGCTGAAGATCGGCGGCATGACCTGCGCCAGCTGCGTGGGCCGTGTCGAAAAGGCGCTGGCGGCGGTTCCCGGCGTCGTCTCCGCGCTGGTCAATCTGGCCACCGAGAAAGCGACCGTCGAGGCGCAGCGCGGCGTGTTGCGTCCCGCCGATCTCGTGGCCGCCGTCGAGGACGCGGGTTACGAGGCGGAGATCCTCACAGGCGACACTGCCCGCGACGCGCAGATCGCCGCCGCTGACGCCGCGCGCATGGTCCATGAGCGCTGGCGGGTGATCGTGGCGCTGGCCCTCGCCCTGCCCCTCACGCTCCCCATGTTCGGGGTCATGCTGCCCTTCTGGCTGCAGTTCGCGCTGGCGACGCCGGTGCAGTTCGTGCTGGGCTGGCGCTTCTATGTGGCGGGCTACAAGGCCTTGCGGGCGGGCGCGGGCAATATGGACCTGCTGGTGGCTCTGGGCACCTCGGTCGCCTATGGCTACAGTCTCTGGCTGATGGTCCAGCCCCATGCCCATCACCTCTATTTCGAAGCCGCCGCCATCGTCATCGCCCTGGTGCTGCTGGGCAAATGGCTGGAGAGCCGGGCCAGGCGCTCCACCACCCTCGCGATCCGCTCGCTCATGGCCCTGCGGCCCCAGACCGCGCGGGTGGAGCGCGGCGGCGGCGAGGTGGAGGTTCCTGTTTCGGCGGTGGCCCTTGGCGATGTGGTGGTGGTGCGCCCGGGCGAGCGCCTGCCGGTCGATGGGCGCATCCTCGGCGGCGCCAGCGCGGTGGACGAGAGCCTGCTGACTGGCGAGAGCCTGCCTGTGGAGAAAGCACCTGGCCACCATGTCACCGGCGGCGCCATCAATGGCGAGGGCCTGCTGCGGGTCGAGACGACGGCGGTGGGCGAGCAATCGACCCTCGCGCGCATCATCGCATTGGTGGAACATGCGCAGGCCAACAAGGCGCCGGTGCAGAAGCTGGTGGACAAGGTCTCGGCCATTTTCGTGCCCGTGGTCGTGGCCATCGCCGCGCTCACCTTTCTGGGTTGGTGGCTGATCATGGGCGATCCGGCCGGAGGCCTGCTGGCCGCCGTCTCGGTCATGGTCATCGCCTGCCCCTGCGCGCTGGGGCTGGCGACCCCGACCGCCTTCATGGTGGGCACGGGGGCGGCGGCGCGGGCGGGCATCCTCATCCGCGATCAGGAGGCGCTGGAGCGCGCCCATGCCCTCGACACCGTGGTGCTCGACAAGACCGGCACCATCACCGAAGGCCGCCCCGCGGTGACCGAAATGCTCCCGGCCACCGGCGTCACCGAAGACGAATTGCTGCGCGTGGCCGCAGGGGCGCAACAGGGCAGCGAACATCCCCTCGCCCATGCGATCCTGACCCGTGCCGAAGGATTGGCGACAGAAAAGCTCGACCAGTTCCGCAACCGCACCGGCATGGGGCTTGAGGCGGTGCTGGCGGGGCGCAGGATCGTCATCGGCAACCGCACCCTCATGGGCGAAGCGGGCGTGATCTTCGACGAACTCGCTGCGCAGGCCGAAGCGCTGGAGACCGAGGGCCGCACGGTCATGTGGGTGGCCGAGGCCGCCCCGCCGCGCCTGCTCGGGATCATCGCCGTGCGCGACCAGCTCAAAGCCGGCGCCCGTCAGGCGGTGGCCGATCTGGCGGCGCTGGGCATTCAGACCATTCTGCTGACCGGCGACAATGCGCGCACCGCCGCCGTAGTGGCGCGGGAGGTGGGCGTCAACAGCGTCAAGGCGGGCGTGCTGCCTGCGGGCAAGGCCGCCGAGATCGAGGCCCTGCGCGCGCAGGGGCGCCATGTGGCCATGGTGGGCGATGGCGTGAATGACGCGCCAGCGCTCGCCGCCGCCGATGTGGGCATGGCCATGGGCACGGGCGCCGATGTGGCCATGAACACGGCGGCGATCACTCTGATGCGCGGCGACCCGCTGCTCATCGCCGACGCCATCTCCATAAGCCGCGCCACTTACGCCACGATCCGCCGGGGCCTGTTCTGGGCCTTCGCCTATAATGTGGTGGGGATTCCGCTGGCGGCCATGGGGCTGCTGAGCCCGGTCTTCGCGGGCGCGGCCATGGCTTTGTCATCGGTCAGCGTGGTCGCCAATGCGCTGCTGTTGCGAAGGTGGCGTCCTGCTGCGGGACAGGGGTCACACAGACCCGGCTAATTCAATCTTTACCATCACGCGACACAGTTCATCCCGTAAGCGTTGCGTGAGGGTGGTAAATGAGTGAGCTGTTGCTGGCGCGTTCTGCCGGGACTTCGAGTGAAGGGGCGCGTTCTGTCCCCGATGACCTGTTCGTCCAGTTCGATCTGCTGGCCGCCACCGGGGCGCTTGTGCGTCCCGCCCCCCATGAAATATGGTTTTCCAGCACCGACGCGGCTGCGCCCAGCCTGCACGCCCATGCGGCGGGTCTGGCGACCCTCGCCCGGCTCATGGCGCGCAGCGAGAGCCCCAACCTCACCCTGTCCGGCTGGTTCGACAGCCTGCGCGGGCGCATCGCCGCCACCTTTGGCCCCCCGGGAACGCAGGTCTTCCTGGCGCCCTCCATTTCGAGCGCGCGTGATCTGGCCCGCGCCATCGCCTGCGCCATCCATGGCGGCGCGGCGCGTGAGCTTTCCGCTGGCGCCGCTGAAAGCCACGATATGGGCGAGACCTGGGACGTGGCCCTGCGCCTCGATGACGGACGCGCGCGCGAACCCCGCGAGATCAACCACGAAGCCCTGCTGGCGGCGCGCCAGATGAGTTCGCCCCTGCTCCTGCATGTGCTGGACCAGAGCCGCAGCGGCCTTTCGGGCCTGACCCGCGCAGGCGCAGACGCCATCGCCAGCGAACGCGCAGCCCTGACCCTGATCGACGCCACCGCCATGCGCACGGCGCCCGATTGCCTGCGCTGGGATCTGGAAGTGGGACGCCTCGTGCTGATCGCAGGCTCGACATTCCTTGGCGGCCACGCCTCATCCGCCGCCGTACTCGTGCCCCCGTCCCTGGCCGCGCGCATGACCCATGCGGTTCCCTCGCATTTCACCACCGAAGCCAGCGCCCATGACATGCCGCCCGAATGGCGCGACCTGTTCTGCGCCGAAGGCGCCCCGCGACTGAACATCGGCCTTGGCCTGCGCTGGAGCGCGGCGCTGGCCGAACTCGACCGCTACCTGCTAACCCCCTTGCCCCTGCGCGAGGCGATCCTCGATCTCTTCGCCCGCAGGATGCAGGCGCAGATGTCGCGCTGCGACTGGATCGAGCGCATCGAGCAGGGCAAGGGCGGGGTCGCGCCGCTGATCCTGAGCGGCGCCACGCTGGCGGACGCCCAACGGCTGCGCGAAGCCCTCGCCACCCTGATCGACTGCCCGGGCGACGCTGTGTTCCACCTCGGCGCGCCCATGGAGCTGGGCGCTGATCTCGTCTCCCTGCCCCTCTCCGCCTCGGCGCCCATGGTCAGCGATGTCGCCGGCCGCATCGCCCAGGGGGTCAGCTTCGAACGCGCCTTCGCGCCCATCCAGCGCGACATAGACTCTCTCTTTTCAAAAATGGAGCGGGTGTGGGGGTGACGGAGGTTCGTGAACCACCCCGAACCGCTCCAGCGGACAGAGTGGGGGCTGCGCATGCTGGTCGTTAGCGCCCGTTAATGGGCGGGCACGGCGGCTGAAACTGTTTGCGGGTTCAATACGGCTCGATAACCCCGTTCAGCCATGCAACCTTTTGCCACATCCTCCAACATGCCCTGCCGCTGTTGCTCAATCATAGCAGCTCCGATGGCGCCACCTAATCCCCTATAATAAATAGGCGCCATTCCAGATGCCGATTGCTGCGTGTGACCTTTGCAAATGGTCGAATCTATTTCAAACTTCTGCATAAGCATCTTGTTTCCACTAATTCTTTTCCCGTCGTAACGCTCCCAAATATATTTAGGTCCAACTGTTTGGCATCCTCCCAGCGCCAAGGTGACGCCCACCAACGCAATCTTTCTTATTGTCATGTCCGCCTCCAATTTCATTCACAACTAAATTGTAAAGCTTAAGCTCGAAAGGATGCAAGCCGATGTGTGGTCTCGTAGCGCGCCTAGCCAGTCTGTAAGAGGGACTTCACAATTTGCGACTTCGCGTCGATATTGCAAAAACGTAAAGCCATCCAAGGACAGCAAATGATCGACCTCTACTACTGGGCGACCCCGAACGGGCACAAGGTCACCATCTTCCTTGAAGAGGTGGGCCTCGCCTACTCGGTCAAGCCGATCAATATCGGCAAGGGCGAGCAGTTCGAGCCCGGCTTTCTCAAAGTGGCCCCCAACAACCGCATTCCCGCCATTCTCGACCATGCCCCCGCCGATGGCGGCGCGCCGCTTTCGGTCTTCGAATCCGGCGCCATCCTGACCTATCTTGCCGAAAAAACAGGCAAGTTCCTGCCAGCAGATAGTCGCGCCCGGGCCCGAGTGCAGGAATGGCTGTTCTGGCAGATGGGCGGCCTTGGCCCCATGGCTGGGCAGAATCATCATTTCAGCGCCTATGCGCTGGAAAAAATCCCCTATGCCATCGACCGCTACGTCAAGGAAACCGCGCGCCTCTATGGGGTGCTCGACCGGCAGCTGGCGACTCATCCCTTCGTCGCGGGCGATTATTCCATCGCCGACATGGCCTGCTACCCCTGGATCGTGCCCCACGAGCGGCAGGGCCAGAAGCTGGAGGATTTCCCCAACGTGAAGCGCTGGTTCGAGGCGATCAAGGCGCGCCCCGCGGTGATCCGCGCCTATGAATGGGGCGAGAAAATCCGCAATCCCGGCGTCAACGACGAGACCCGCAAAGTGCTGTTCGGACAGGCGGGCGCAGCAGCGAAGCCGATCTGAGCAGAGGGGAGGGGCAGCCCCCCTACTCGCTCCGTCCCGCGATCTCCGCCTGCCAGGGCGCAACGCGGCGTTCGAAGTAGCCGATGACCCAGGTCAGGCCGATGGCCAGCAGCACTATGACGATCACCGGCACGAACATGGTGGCGGTGTCGAAATTGTTGGCGGAATTGATGATGATGCCGCCGAGCCCGCCGATGGAGGTGAAGAACTCCGCCACGATCATGGCCACCACCGCGCGCCCCACCGCCAGCCGCAGACCCGCCATGATATAGGGGAGCGTGGCGGGCAAAACGATGCGGCGCAGGATGGTCGCTGGCGAGGCGACGAAGGACAGGCCGACCTCGATCAGCGTTTTGGGCACCGCCCGCACGCCCAGCCAGGCGTTGATGGTGATGGGGAAAACGGCCATGAGGAAGATGATCGCCATCTTCACCATGAAGCCCAGCCCCAGCCACAGGATCAGCAGCGGCACCAGCGCCACCAGCGGCATGGCGAAACCCGCCGTCACATAGACGCCAAGGGCGGCCTCCAGAAAGGCGAATCGCCCGATCACGAGACCCAGCGGCACGCCCAGCACCACCGCAAGGCCATAGCCCGCCAGAAAGGGCTTGAGGCTGTCGATCAGCCCGTTCAGCAGCTTGCCGGATTTGGCGAGCACGAGGAAGGCGTCGAAAATCGCGCTTGGGTAGGAGCCGAAGACGGGATTCACATCGCGCCCGAACCATTCCCACAAGGCGAAGAAGCCAACGACCGAGGCCGTCGTGATGGCCCAGGCGGGTGGACGAAAACCCACGCGGTCGGGGGCGGGAGCGGCGGGCGACGTGGTTTCAGCGGTTACGGTCATGGTCCGATCCTCAAGCCGCGACGGTGGCGCGGCCGTGCAGCGCCTGCCAGAGGCGGTGGCGCGTTTGAGCGAATTGGGGGAGGCTGCGCATGGTCTCCACATCGAGGCGGGGCCGCGGCAGGTCGGTGCTCATGATCTGGGAGATCCTGCCCTTGTGCATGATCACCACCCGGTCGGCGAGCAGCACCGCCTCATCCAGGTCATGGGTCACGAAAAGCACGGTCTTGCGGGTGCGGGCCTGAATTTCCATCAGCTCCGCCTGCATGGTCTCGCGGGTCTGGGCGTCGAGCGCGCCGAAGGGCTCGTCCATGAGCAGCACGGAGGGGTCGATGGCCAGCGCCCGGGCGATGCCCACGCGCTGCTGCATGCCGCCCGAAAGCTGATAGGGGCGACGGGAAGCGGATTCGGCGAGGCCCACGAGTTCGAGATAACGCATCACGGTGTCGCGCAACTCGCCGCCGCGCATGCCCTTCTGCTCGAGGCCGAAGGCGACATTTTCGTAGGCGGTGAGCCAGGGCAGCAGCTCGGCGTGCTGGAAGACGATGCCGCGATTGTGACCGCAGCCATGGACCGCTTCGCCATCGACAAGGATGCGCCCGGCGCTGGCGCGCTCCAGCCCCATGACGATGCGCAGCGCCGTGGTCTTGCCGCAGCCAGAGGGGCCGATGAGGGCGACCATTTCGCCATCGGCCACATCGAAGCTCACATCCTGCAAGGCGTTGACCGTCTGCGGAACGCCCCCCACGCGAATGGTGAACCGTTTCGACACGCCCGCCAGACTGACCACACCCATGCGCCCACCTCTATCGCCCAGAACCCTCTGGAATAGCGGCCATCCTTGGCGCGATGGGCGCACAAGTCAACAAAGCTTGGTGGGCGGTTTGCCCAGGGATTGGGCAGGGGTGGATAAGCCAAAACGGGGGGAAGGTGGATAGGCTCACCGCCCGAAGATCGCCTTCGCCCGGGCGATCACTTCCGGCGAGGTCGCCAGCGTCTTGCGGATATTGGCGGCCAGTTCGTCCGGGCCCATGGGATCGACGTCGATGGAGGCCTTTTCCATTTCCGACAGGAACTCGGGGTCCGTCACCATGGCCATGAAGCCGGTCTGCAGGGCCTTCACGGCGGCGGGGTTGGTGCCCGGCGGCAGGATGAAGGCGCGGCCGATGGCGCCGCCGCTGGCGTAGAGGCCCAGCAGCGCCTTGTCGTCGGGCGTATCGCCCAGCTCGCCCAGCGCAGGCACGTCCGGCAGGTCGGCGCTGCGGGTTGGCACGTCCTGCAGGATGATCTTGATCTTCTTTTCCGCAAGCCACGCCTTCTTGCCGGTCTTCACGGCAGCCCAGGAGGAGGCCGTGCCCTCCACCTCGCCGCGCTCCATGGCGAGCATGGATTCGGCGGAGGCGGGATAGCCCGAGATGACCTTGAACCTGGTGCCGATCACCTTGTTCAAGAGGTTGGGGACAACTTCGGAAATATTGCCAGCGCCCGCAGCCGCCACCGGCGACTCGGTCTTCTTCGCGTCTTCGATGGACTGCACCTTTGCGGTGCTCCACTGGAAATGGATGTTGTTGGAGGAGGCGACGCGGCCCATCCAGATGAATTTCGTGGCGTCGAAATTCACCGCCGGGTTTGCCACCGCCTGCTCCAGCGCCAGGGTCTCGGTGACGATGCCGATGGCGGTGCCATCCTTGGGGGCGACGTCATAGATGAAATTCGCCGCCTTCAATGTGCCCGCGCCCGGCATGTTGGAGGCCACCACCGTGGGCTGCCCGGGCAGATGCTTGCCCAGGAACCGCGCGACCATGCGGCCATAAAGGTCATAGCTGCCGCCCGACGTGTTGCCGATGAAGATGGTGACCGTCTTCTTGGCGAAGAGATTGTCGGCGTTCTGGGCCATGGCCGAGACGGGGGCGATGGTCAGGCCCAGAAGCAGGGCGGCCTTCAGGGTCAGGCGGCGAGCGGACATGCAGGATCTCCTCAGGGAATTCTGGGAGCCTTATTACGCAAGTGGTTGGGAAGAGTCACGCTGGGGGGCTGTGGCGCCCGCGCCCGCATTGGTCTACTGAAGATTAGATATCTCAGGAATCGGCGCGGGGCGTTCAGCCGGGCCGGGCAAGAAGAAGCATGTCCCAGGCGCCTACCCGT
>Ga0209829_10002092_pt1 | contig 15430 bp, 9 predicted proteins | sample C_140205_EF_Meta_FD_187311 | JGI IMG/M metagenome (GOLD analysis project Ga0209829, IMG submission 187311) | Freshwater microbial communities from Lake Croche, Canada to study carbon cycling - C_140205_EF_MetaG (SPAdes) (version 2) | ecosystem: Environmental > Aquatic > Freshwater > Lake...
ATGTAAATTTATTAGTAGGGTCTCTCAATAAATTTCTCACACTCTCTTTGAAATTGTTAATTAATGTATCATAATAATGTTTTTTTACAATATATCCGGTGGTGGTTTGACATCGTTCCACTTTGATACAATAATCCGCGATTTGTGTATACGGTGGACAATTGTTTCCGCCAATGATGAGCACATCCCATTGAATGTTTGTATTTTGATAGAATTTGGTCAAGTTATCGACCAATAATGTGGGATTTGTAAATTGGATATCATCTTCGCAAATAAACACATGTTCAAGTCCACGAGTTTTTGCAAGTTCTATACATTTTATGTGACTTAGCGTACATCCGACTGCACCATTTTCCATTTTGGTTGCTTTCATGCGTTCTCCTGTAATTCCAATTGATGCTAATTCCTTGATAACATGTTCCAACCGGTCTGGACGATGGTCTAAATTAATATATAGGGTATTTTTTAATAAATCCATTATTCGACGATTGATTGATTGAATGATGGATATTATATATAATATTTTATTATATTAGTTTTTGTGTTTATACGCTTTATACGCTTTATTCATTTTTCAGAAACATTTGCTACAGATGTTTGTACTGTGTTTTCTGTATTTATTGGTGCATACTGTTTTAATTCATCCTCGCGTTGTTTTTTATGTTGCGCTATTAATTCATCCATATTTGAAATCGCCTCATCGGTAAATTTTTCACTAAAATTCATTTCGGGCGGTAGCGGTTTGGCCAACATTGATTCATATTCTTTCTGGCGGTCAGCCACATCATTTATATTTGTTTTAGGGGGGGGTCTAAGCGAATATTGGAGATTTCCGGAGACGATAGTCGTAGGAAATCGAGGAAACTCCGTAGACATGCGTAGCATTGTCGAAGGAGTTTGGTCATGAAAAGATGGAGCGGATATACTTTTTGTCAGATTTTGGAGATTTCCTGACACGATAGTCGAAGGAATTCGACCTAATTGTTTTTGCATGTTCTCTATCATATATATAATGGTGTCTTGATTTAATTGTTTTAATTGATAAAATGTTGAATTATTTGGACTAACGTCTCCAGAATTACATTGGAGATTTCCGGAGACGACAGTCGTAGGAAATCGAGGAAACTCAGTAGACGTAGTCGAATGAGTTTGTTCAGAAACCGTAGCGCGACCAAACGTTTCTGGCCCCGTCTTGTCATAAAACAATTGGATAATACTTTTAAACCATTTTTGTTTTTCGTGAAGAGAACCTTGTCCCATTTGTTCGAGAAGGGGTGATTTATTTATAATTTTCCATAATAATTCTTGATTTTCAGGATGAATGTATAATAGGGCGACTGATTTGACCACGGTTTCCGATGCTTTTTCTTGTAGTAATATTTCGGACATTTATTATTATAGTATTATGTATGGTTTATATTGATTTTTACAAATATAAAAATACTATTCGTTTTATATTTTACGTAATAATATTGTCGCAATTATGTCTTATTGAACATGCAGAGTCATTTTTTTTGTGTTTGTAAAAATATACTGTATGCTTTATAGTATATTTTAAAATGTTAACATTTATAGAAAATCTTGACTGGCATTTAGGTTTTATTTGTGGAAGTATTGTTGGATACACCGTGTATATATGTTTTCATATACCCGATATGTATAATTATTGTAGTTGTGGATTTTGTTATGATGGGTTCGAAAATGGGTTTGAAAAAGAGGTATAATGGTGGCAAAATTTTATGATAAATCTACCATCTACGACGACGCGTTTTATTTTTAATTTGATTTTTATTGTTTTTTTTATTTTTATTTTTATACATTATTTTTCGTGCACCACCAACTGTTGTAGTCGAATTTTTTCGACGCGTATAACTCGGTTGTCTCTGAATTTTTATGGATTTTTTATAACTACTATCTTCATCAATTGCACCATTGTTTTTGATTAAGGCAATCATATTATCAATACTACTAATCGAATCCATAATTTCTCCGATTACCGACCCACTATTTTTGGTATGTTTGATAAATAAATTTTCCAAATAAGGAAGTTTCGTATCAAGTAACGATTTATATAACTGGATTTTTATTTCATTGTTACGAGGACTGGGTATACTCATGTCCGCTAATTTTTGTTTGATTACATCTACAAATGAATAAAATGAATTCATTATTTCACCGCCACTTTTCGGCACGGTGAACATGCTTTGTTGGGCAATTGTCGTTTTTCCCGAATCAATTCGACTACTTAAATCCTTTATTAATTTGAGAATTTCATCATTTGAAGAACATTGTCCTTGTGCAGTTCCTTTTGCTTGTGCTTGTCCAGTTCCTTGTGCTTGTGCTTGTCCAGTTACTTGTCCAGTTACTTGTCCAGTTACTTGTCCAGTTACTTGTCCAGTTACTTGTCCAGTTCCTTGTCCAGTTGCTTGACCCGTTCCTTGTCCTTGTCCTTCTACTGCTTTACCAAGACCAATGTCATTCGGATTCAATTTGACAAATTTAGCGCCAATACTAACACTATTCGCCGGAACTTTTGATATACTTGCATTATAAAATTCGCCATCTTTGTCCAACACCACAATACTATTATTTTTATCTGATGTAAGCCCATCTCTTATTATGTATGCAGATAATATGGGGTTACCGTTTAATCCACCACCGTTTATGTTTTCGTTTGATTCCTTATCGTCACCATAATCCTCAGAATTATCGACCGAATTCCCACCGGTCTGGGGTTCCGTTTTCGCGACCGGCTCTGGATTATAATCCGTATTTTGTAAAATCATAGACATGGTGTTAAACGTATATGTGGTTTTTCGGCTGTTTCGAACGCTGATATCTACCGACCCATATTCGGATGTATATGTTTTATTTAAAACGGCATAATATGGTTGATAATGTTCATTACCACTGTCATTTTTATCTTGTACTAACACCGAAAATTTTTTAAACTGTTGAAATAAGTTAAATAAATCAAAATTATTATACAGAGCCGTCAAATGGAGTATATTTTTACCTTTATAAGTTGGTGCATTTTTACCCCCGCCTCGAATCATTTCAGAATTATTCTCTACTGAATCGGTGTCCGTGATTACGCCAACTCCTTCACTTACGTTACGGAGTTCAGTCGGCAAACTTCGGCTATGCTGCGCCACGTTGTAGCGCCCTACGTTTGCCTCCAAATCTCCGCTATTTCCGCCGCCGCTTGTTCCCTTATACCAATTTTTTAAAGAAGAAAATGGATGATAATATGATTTACTTCCTTTCCATTGTTCATAAAATGTTGATTTACCACTATCACAAAAATCGTCACCATCTGCACAAAATAACCATATTGACCGAAGTAATTCATATATTGGGGGAATGTAAGGGTATGCAGTGGCTGATGTGTTTGTTATATTCGACTGGTCAACATACTTGAGCGAATTAATAAATGTAGTATCAATTATGTTTGTATATTCCGTTTTGACAATACCGTCTTTAAAATTTATGTTCGGTATTTGTTCGATAGTTGGCCTAGATATCGTTGGTTCTATTCTAAATTCGCGTTCTGTTTTTGCATAGGCGTCCCAATCGATTTGACGAAATGTCGGCAATGACGGCATAAATGAATTTTCACCATAAATATATGCACAATTTTGAAAATCGCCCATGTATGTGGTTTTACCATAAACGCCGAGTACAAGGGCAATAATATTCAAGATAGATGAACCATTTTTAGTAGTAAGACAATTCGTAATATCTATTTCTATTTGTGCCTTTATATCAGTATTTTTTACATCATCTATTTTTAAAATATTTTCTCCGGATTTTTTGTCGTCTATTTTTATTTGTTCTACCGTCGGAGCAACTGCATCCATCATTTTTTTAAAATTGGGTTCATTGATTAATTTTTCAATTTGGTCTATATTTTTTGAATTTGTTAAAAGCGTCTTCATCTGTACAACAAAAATTTCATTTAAATCCGTATTAAATCGGACGACTGGCGAAACCGGTAAAGGATATGTGTTATTTGCTTTATCTGTATCATATTTAGCTTTATCTGTATCATAATTCGTTTTTATTTTGTTGATTTCTGTTATATTATTATTATCACTAAAAAAATCATTTATTTGTTGTATTATTGGGTCCGTTACAACAAACATATTTTTGTCCCATTCTTGTTTTTTATCTTCAATGTATTTTTTTAATAATGTTGATTTAAAATCAGGGTTTGTTATATTATCAATAAACCATTGATTTAAAACCGGTGTATGTGTTTTCCAATAATTTGTATCCTGGCCGGCGCCGCTACCAAAATCGGGTATTCCACCGGACGCCTCTGTATCAAATATTATTTTTCTTATTAGTATCACTGTTTTTAAAAGTGTGTTTTCATCATCATCAAACACATATGGTTCATCTTTCGACGATACATCAAGCGCATTAATGTTTTTTAATACATCATCCCTTTTTTTAAAAATTTCGCGATTATCTGAAGCGACTGCCGATTCAATTGTTGAAACTACTTTTTCCGTGTTCACTTTTTTTTGTTTGGCCGATTTTTCATCATTCATAGTTGTTAATTTGGCGGTAAGTTCGTCAAGAGTTTTTTGTTTTTCATCGCTAATTTTGTTTACTTTATTTTCGTTTTCTAATAGGGTTATTTGTTTTTGAATTTCTACAATTTTGTCGTCCAAATCATCACCTCCATTTTGGAGCGAGCCGGAGCCGTTAGTCGCAGGTGAGCGACTGAACTCCGTAGACGTAGTCGAAGGAGTTTGACCACCAACTACACTAGGCGTATTTGGTAAACTCGATAATTGCACCATCGCCGGTTTTAATATTGCAAATTCAAGCATCGTAAGTTTATTATTAAATACAAAACTCGTTGTACAATCCACTATATCGGGCACCTTAACTTCGGGGCAAGATAACATATATCGAACCAAATCTTGATTTTCAGCTAAAATAGCAACTTTAATTAAATCAGCGTAATATGCATATCGAGTGGTATCCATTTTGCTCAACCATAAAAAAATGATTCGAATAAGAGTTTTTAATACATTTTTGAAATTAATTTTTGTATTATCAGATTTCCCATACAGATATCCTTTTACAGTTTTGGATTGCATATCATCAAGGTCTGTCGTCGATATATAAGTCAACAATTGATTAAATAATTTAGTTACCATGTCTATGTTTGTGGGCACAAACCGTTTGCCTTGGTCATTCACAAAGTTATCAACTCTATCATTTTTGTATAAATAATATGTCGATGAGGGGTACTCGCGTTGTTCCGTTTCAAAAATATCAATAATATTATAAACCTTGTCTGCCAATTGTACTTTTATTTGGTCTATGCCGGTTAGCTGTGGGACGCCGCCAATCATCTGGTCCAAACCCTTAATTAAAACGTTGACCGGACGGACATGTTTTTTTTTCGTTGTTTTTTGTTTTGAAGGGTGTTTTTTTTTAGACATCGATATGTTTCGTATGGTAATATATATTATATTATATTCACAAAATAATATATTTAATAAACCGTACTTTTTATTTTATTTTCAGAATACTTCACTGGCGTTCCGTCTTCGTCTTCGTTGCGTCCACTACACAGCTACGTGACGTCAACTCCTTCGACAATGCTAATTAAAATACACATGTCTATATTGTTCCACATATTTGTCCGGTATTCGTTGTTTCTTAAACAAATGTAGTTTTTCGTCCATTGTCAAATGTTTGTCGTATTCGGTTTCACTCGTCAACATAGTAATCAGAAAAAAAAGCGAATACATCCCGCATTCAGTACTTCCTTGTTGATGTGCAACCGGATAATTTTTATGAAACTCGAATTCGACTGGCTTATCTAATTTTTTACCCTGTTCGATAATTCGGTCTTTCAGTACGTTAATTTCATCGGGAATATCATTCCCTGCACTGTCGAAATAAAAAATCACCTTTTCGTCGACGTCAATAAACATTGACATCCAATGAGAACCATCTTCGTCGTGTTCGTCTAAATTAAATACCATACCAATTTTTGTTTTCCCCGAATCGATGTGTTTTTTCAAAGAAAATTCACACAATTCTTGTGTTACGCATTGATTGCCTTCATCTTTGAGACGTTCGTCGAAATCGATGGGCGTTGGATTGATAAAGGCAAAATTCTTGTACGTCTTTTCGTATTGTCCGAGAACCTTGATAATATCGTGATTCGTCAACCATTCGTTCGGATTGGTTTTCCAAACCGGCGGTTTTGTCGGAGCAAAAATGTATTCTTTGAGTTGAGTGCTCAGCGTTTCGTCTTTTATTTCACGTAACCAACAGTCCTCTTTTTTACAATGGACTAAACGTTGTCTCAATTGTTTCCAAATTTCATTCGGTTTCGTCGTTTCAATTTGTTCTGCAATGCCATGACTATCATTATATGATTTTTTGATTTTTTCGAGAACATCTGCATTATAACAAGTGAAAGGAAGGGCATTTTTACCTTTTACTGCCGGACTACATTTTACCGGACCTATGGTAGGCTCAGTTAAATCGACCTTTCTACCCGAATATTTTTTATAATGGCGTGTTTTACGACGATTTTTATTTTGTTTTGTACGCCTTTTTTGTGAGTGTTTTCTTTTTGTATTTTGGAGGTTATAATTTACCGGTTCGTTTAATTTTGAAATGGTGTCAAAAATATCCAATTGTTTCATTTGTATTAGATGTGTAGTTAAAATATACGTATATTTTTTGATAGACATGATTTTTAACCAAAACCCTAATTTTTATGTTCCGGGCGTCGTTTACCTGAAAACAATGACGAATCGTGTATGGTTTGTTGTTGTTTTGTTATCGTTTTTCCCCAAAATGAACTGTGTGTGGAACGCGACGTAGCCGCTGCGCAGTAAGGCGAAGTTTCTCCAAATAATTCTTGGTTTGCGTTTGGTTTCTGTTTCGGGGTCAACTCACGATCCACATATGTTTCATCCATATCATTATTCGGAAACAAAATATCTTCGTCCACATTTGACTTATAAAATGATTTTTCACCGTTCCATCTATCTTGTATTTCTAAATATCGAATACAACATCGCACAAAAATGTCCATTTGTTCATTGATTTCGCCGTTTATTTGACAATTTGGGTCATCTAATAAGTCCGATGTCATCGCCATGATTCGCCCCTTGTATTTGCGAATTTTTGTCAAATGATCTTGGTGTTCCTTGTATTTATGGGGGTCCGTTTTCGATAAATATTTATTGTATTGTGTTTTATTGATTAATAATTCCAATGTTAATTTGTCAATGTCACTGGATGGTTTGGGTTGTTCGAATGAGCCAGACAATTTGCCATTAGATGCAAGTTTGGTAGCATATGGAACAATGGCGATTGGCTCGGAACGAGCCGGAGACGCAGTCATTGCGTCGCTAGGTGAGCGACTTAACTCAGTAGACGGTAGTCGAAGGAGTTTGGAACGTTCAAGTGACTCGGGTAACATACCAGAATCATTCTCATCTTCTAAAATAAATGAATTCTCAAATTCTGAGCCCGATTCCTCATTGAAATCTTGTTCGTACGCTTGTTCCAAATCATCCAGTGCCGGTGTGTTCATCTTATTTTATATATATTTATTTTTTTATATCACAATAAATAAAATATAAATTCCTGCAAAAGTTCCATCCGACTTTTTGAAAAGATTTACCCTCCACTTTTTTTTTTGGACATTTATAAATGTCCAATTTGTCCGACCTGAGAATATCTTTGAAAATGGCAAAAGTCGAAAATCTGATTTAAAGCATATTGCAGCAAATTGTGTTTTTTTTCAGAAAACATGGCTGCATACTTTTTTATATATATTTTGTGGAAAAGGGTTTAGGAACTATTTATAATATCCAATCATACGGTATAACGTTCGATAATGATATCAAATTTAGTTCCAAAAAGTTCCGCGTGTTTCAAATGCGAATCATGTGACTATACTACGTGTCGAAATAGTCAATATACTAGACATTTATTGACTGCTAAACATATACGGATAACTAATTTAGCAAAAAAAGTTCCGCCCACATATGAATGTAAATGTGGAAAAAAATACAAATATCAACCCGGACTTAGCAAACATAAACGAAGTTGTAACGATGTTATAAATATACAAAATGAATTTATTCAAACAAAATCGGAAGAAATAGATACTAACTCTATAAATACGTCGCACTCCCTACGCCCCATAATATTAGCAAATGATTATGTAAATACAATTGTCGAACCAGTTCATCTGTCAGACAATTCATTAATCATGGAATTAATCAAACAGAACCAAGAATTTAAAGAGATGATGATCGAACAAAATAAAACAATGATGGAATTGGCTGGAAAAACGAACAATCACACAACCAACAACAATATTAAAAATAATCAAAACAATTTTAACATCAATATGTTTTTGAACGAAAAATGTAAAGATGCGATTTCACTTGAAGATTTCGTCAATTCGTTACAAATCAATACGCAAACTGCCGAATATGTTGGAAAACACGGTTTTGTTAATGGAATTACACATATTTTTATGACAGGTTTAAAACAATTGGAAGTACATATGCGTCCATTCCATTGTACAGATTTGAAACGAGAAACAATATATGTAAAGGGGGAGACCATATGGGCAAAAGACAATGATACAAACACACAAATGATGGGCGCTATTAAGGATGTTTCCGTCAAAAATATGAAACAATTACCGGTTTGGATCGAAGAAAACCCCGATAGTAAAATTAGCGGAACCGATAAATACGAAGAACAAATCGATATTATGAAAGGTATGTTGGCGAACGATTCAAACAAAGAAAAAGTACTCAAAAATTTGGCAAAAGAAGTTATGATTGATAAGAATCACGAATCAGTTGTATAGTAGCGTTGCAACGGCTTCGGCACGAACCAAAATACAAAAATCAGTTTTTTGAATAATATTACGGCAAATATTCAGAATAATTTATATATTTTTTTAAAATGATTTAGAACCATCTTATAAATATATTATATAATAATAAGATTGTTTTAAAATGCCGAAAACAGTTATCGATTATTCGAATACCATTATTTACAAAATTACTTGTAATGACACAACCATTCAGGACACGTATGTGGGTCATACTACCAATTTCGTTCAACGAAAACACGCACATAAACAAAGTTGTATAAATACCAAAACCGTCAATTATAAATGTAAACTATACGAAACCATTCGGAATAACGGTGGATGGAGCAATTGGAAAATGGAGATAATAAACTTTTTTAATTGTAGTAATCACTACGAAGCCAGAATAAAAGAACAGGAATATTTTGTATTATTGAACGCAAATTTGAATAGCATTGAACCTCTTCCGCCGCCAAAACCTTTGCCTATAAAATACGAAAAACCTATTATTTGTAACAACACAAATGTCATTATTTCTGCAACTGAAAAATATTGTGAAATATGTGATTATAAATGTAATAAAATGTCTTCATGGAAACAACATATATTTACCCGGAAACATATAATGGCAACGAATGACAACCAATATATGCGATTGAATACAAACGTCCTTGAATGTTGTTGCGGAAAAAAATATAAGGACCGAACTGGTTTATGGCGTCATACAAAAAAATGCGTTCAATATTTAGAAACTTTTAAAAATAATCATCAAACGATTGAAAATACATTTGTAACAACGAACCCGTCAGACAATTCATTAATCATGGAATTAATCAAACAAAACAAGGAATTCAAGGAGATGATGATTGAGCAAAACAAACAAATATTGGAATTAATGGGTATCAAAAATTTGGCAAAAGAAGCAGTCATTGACAAAAATCTCGGTCTATAATAGTAAACCATAAACAATCTAATCAATCTGATAAATCGGTCCAAGTATGAATTCCATTGCAATTTTAAGTAAACTTTTAGCCGAATCGCTCCTGAGTCTTTACCCCACATTTGTAAAAAACATACATTTGCCACTTGGCTTACAATCATGGAGCCGATTCATAACGTATTTATTGGTTTCGTCCGCGTTTATCGATTGGGCATTTGTATATAAATCGTTTGTTACTGGGCCCGGATTATTATTATCATTGATTACGATTATACACGTATACACCTCATATAAAGGTTTCCAATTATTGGAAGGCGGCGTGGCATATGCGCTGTTTTATACCTATCCGCTCATGATTTTACTCATGTCGGGAGAACCCATAAAATACATGATGATATTTGCCGTCATTGGTGTATTATTATTAGCGAATCACGAGAATACCAAAACAACGGACAAAACCCAAGAAACAGCAGCGTCAGATAAGGGATTGACCGGTCAAATAACCCAAACATCGAATATGTTGGGATACGTCATGATATTTTTGGCCGCTCTGACCGAAGCGATAATTTATTTTTTGGTGCGATATATTAAAACCGATAATAGTTGGAATCACGTGTTTATATCGTATTTGCTGGGAGCGATAACATACAGTGCAGTTTATTTCAAAGACATTATAAAAATCGAACCAATCGGTAATTTATCGATATCACTGTTTATCAATATTTTCATTGGACTATTTGGATATTTATTACGATTTTTCTCCATGTCGCGACTTAGCGCATCCGTCTATGCCCCTCTCTCCTATTTCGGAATCGTCATGGCGTCGATATATGGATTTATGTTTAATGGGGAAGATTTGTCGCCCACCAAAATAGTTGGAATTATATGTATTATTATAGCGAATATAGGTATAATATAATAGTATATATGAATATTTTAGTGGAGCATTTTACACGAAGCGTACCCCACAAAGTTTGATACATATAACATTATATGTATGAACCAGATAAAACCAAAAATCATTGGGCCAGGTGTTATTTTTTGGTCTAAAATCGAATATACCGTATCGCCCGTATAATATCTCCACGGTACATAAATAAAAAAGGTCCAGGCATACATCCAGGCATACGTATACATTAGATTTGAATGGTCGTATTGTATTTCGCATGAAGGACCATGTTGCTTGTATATCGAATAAATGACAATTGAGTATGGAACCGTATGATGAATATAGGTACATATGTCCATATGACCATAGTCCAAATCGGGTACATTCATCAATTGGTCGGCGTCTTTCAATTGAAAGACATATTTACCCAACCAATATCCAGTCGCTATCGCAAAATGTATATTATGCGCCAATGGAATCAAATTGGGATAAAATAGAATCATAAAAGACGCCAGATGTCCCGTATCCGTAAATCGAATAAATTGTTTGGTCCAATTATACCGGGGATTTTGTAAATAATGGAATAGATGTCCATACCAATAAAAATAGTTGATCGAGTATAATTTTATTGCAACACAAGACGCCAAACAAATCCCATAATTATATGTTAACCACGCGTGTATTAAGTGTATATACATACCATTTTTTATAAATTTTGCTATCATTCTCAATATTATATGATAGCAAAAAGGCTTTATATTATATTATTTATTGTTTTTGGTGTTTTTTGTTTTTCTCGCCGCTTTTTCGGCCAGTTTTTGTGCCTTATTATCGTATCGAATTTGGAGCGAACCGGAGCGTCAGCGGAGGAGAGCGACTGAACTCCGGAGATGTGCAACGCATATCGAAGGAGTTTGTGCTTTTTGTAATTTACGTGTCGCCTTGTCTTTTTGTTTTTGTTCCTTTTCCAATACCTTTTCTCGTGCCTTATCTTGTTTCTTCTCGAATTTATCCGATTCTTTTTTCGCCTTGTCCGCTTCTTTCTTCACCAAACCTGCCTCTTTTATAGCGGCATTCTCTTCCATTTCAACACGCAAATCGGTCAAATCAGAATCAATGGCGCTTGAATGTTGGTCCACCAAATTCTTCACCAAATCGTGTTTTATTTCGTCTTTAAATTCGCCCTGTTTTCGCAATGTTTTACGTAATTCTTTTTCGGCACGCCGTTCAGCGAGTGCTTCCCGTTTTAATTTCGTTAACGTCACCTTCATCGTATTCCGGATACGAATCACCACATTCGCCTTTTTTCGCTCCGTTTTTCGACGTGATTTGTTCAATTCGACCAATTCTTTATCCGTTTCGCGTTTATGAATCGCCGACCGTTTCCGATGAGTTTTTCGTTCCGATTGGATGGTCATTCGGACAACACTTCGTTCCAACTCGTTCAAATCGGTTCTCATCAATTCTTTAAACATTTTCATACGTGTTTGGTGTCGAATCAAATCGTTTTTCAGGTTCTCGCGTAGTTCGGAAATATGTTCATCAAACGCTTGGATTTCTTCATTGTATATGGTCATGGCCGGGTGATGTTCCGACGCTTCTTTCAATGACATGTTGGTTTTAACGGTTTTCCCACATTTATTTTTAAAATTATAATACATGGTCTCTTTGAATCGTTCATAATCTTCGGGCGAACTGGTCATCCGTTCGGATATTTCGGCCATACGTTCTCGTTTAAACAAATTCTTGTTTTTGATTTCTTCGCGAATCGTTTTAATATCATCACGAATCCGTTTTGATTCGACCTTCGCTTCGTCCAATAGGTCGCGGATATGTTGACGGACAACTTTTAAACATGCTTTGTTTTCGGTCGGGTTCTCAAATGTATCACATTTCTTTTGTAAAAATCCAAATTTACTGGTATCCAAATCGTCCAAATCACCCTCTAGGCCCTTCAAACTTTCTTGAACACGGTCTTTTAGTTTCACCACATCGCCGTCCAAATAGTCGCGCACATATCGTTTGTCGAACTTCGATAAGTCGGCAACATCACCAATCATTGATGGCCGGATAAATGACACAATGGGTTGGGCAAATTGGCGCGCGTCTTTTTCGCGGTTCAAATAACTGACATAACCGGCAATATCGTCCAAATACCGGGTTTCCCCTAGACCAGTGAACTTGCCTTCATCATTCAAATATTGTTCAGCGAATTCACTAAACGCAGTAGGTATTTGTTCCTCGACCGGTTTACATAAATTGATGAGTTTGACAAGTTCCATCGGATTTTGTGTAATGGGCGTGGCGGTCATCAGTAATAATCGGACCGAATCGGCGCCAGAAATCGCGTAAGAGTTCATCAACGATTGATGTAGGGCCTTCATGTCGGGGCGTTCCAAGGACGACAAATCTTCGCCGCCGTATAATTTATGGGCTTCGTCAATAATTAGCAGGGTTTTACGCAATGGATCCGCTGAGCCATTGATTTTCACCAATGTTTTATAATAATTATTTTGTTTAGACACCAAATTACTGAATTGTTTATAGGATATGGGGCGGATTTTCCATGATTTCGATAACATACGCATACGTTTGGCTTGTTCGGGGGGAATTGTCGCGCCCTGGGATATTTGATACCGGATTGTTTCGCTACAAATTTGTTCGAACATATTTTTCCAAATATCGTTTTTTAAGGTAGTGCGCGTTACCCATAAAATCGTATACCCTTGTGGTTCGAATGAACTCGTGGCGGCTGCAATGGCGGAACACGTTTTCCCGGTGCCGACACTTTGCCATAGTAACATCCCTTTGACTGGATTCGCGGGGGTAAAATAATGTCGGATGAAATCTTGGGTGGGTGTGTATTTTATGAGTTCGCTTGTACCAGCACCAGCACCGGCACCAGAACCTGCACCGCCACCACCACTTTTATTATCGGCCGGTTCCCTACACAAGTTCTCCATTTGAACGTTTGTCCATTTGAAATCGTTCATGGTCGATTGAATCATTTGTTTCATTTCTTCATGTGTGGGGCGTTTTTGTATTACCGGTTCCATAATTAGGTCGAGAACCGGTGAATTCGGAGGGTTATTCGGAAAAATGGGCGAATTCGGAGGGTTATTTGGTGAAAATGATAATAGATTTGCTTGTTCGGGTAACGATATGACATTTTTGTCGTCGCGAATAATCATTTTACGTTTTGTTTTGGTGGCGCCACCGAATACTTGTTCGTCATCTGATTCAGATAAATCTGATGAATCTATCGAATCACCTGATATGGCAAAACTATGAATACCTTTGTTTAATTCATAATCGACTGACCCAAGCACAGTAAGGCGTTCCAAATCATGTGAAAAATGAAACAGGCGAATATCCAGATTCATCGATTTCAAATATAGGTCGAATGCACTACTCGACCCCAACATGGATGAACGTACCACTTCAGGAATTTCCACATCATAAATGAACACATGAAGCGGCCATCCTTTTGTCGGATGAAAATCTAGGCCTTTTTGCCCGCAGGTGCGGGTACCGCGGCCAATGACCTGTTTTTGGTCCGCCATGGTCGTTTGTGGTTCGAAAATATGGATATATTTGATATCAAACAAATCGATGCCTTCTTTGTATCCGCCGTCCAAAATAATAATTCGCGCCAAATCTCCGTGAACGTTTTCGGGTCGTTGATTCATCTTTTGTAGAATTTGTTTTTTCATGAAGACCGAAATAGGTTGGTCATACACGCCCACGGAAGATAACAAATAAAAATTATCGGAACGGTTGGACAAGAGTTCGTCATCGGACAACATTTCGATTTTGCCGTATGGTTTTGTTTTTTTGGCGGCACCAGCACCTCCGCCTCCACTTTTATCATTATTATTTGGTTCGACCAAATTATTTTGTTTAGTTGGTGCACTATATCCTAATTTCATGCCTTTAGCAATAAGTGCAGATGCCAACAATTTCGCACCATATGCACCAGATTTGATATCGGAAAAAATAAAATGTTTAAACAATTTGTTATGTTTTTTTTGGTCTTTTTTGTCTAAATCGGAGATTTGTTTTAAAAGTGCATTGAGTTTGGGAGAACGTAATGGAATATCATTTAGTAATTGTTCCGGGTCAAATGGGGGAGTATCGAATTTATATTCATTCGCGGATTTACTCAAGTTCGATTTTTTGCGAAGACATTCGGAATTGAATGAAATAACAGATGGTTCAGCAATTAATTGTTCTAATTGTTCGCTTGTAAATTCATTGTTTTCATTTATAGGAGACGAATCGACACTAGACCAATCAGTCGAACTGTCTTGGGACATTTTAAATTTTAATGATAAATAGTATAGTATAATACGATATATTATATTATTTAGCATTTGCCATAAAATAATCTAATTGGTTACTATATATATCAATTAAAATGCCAGGACCATTAGGAGCCAATCCAAACAATAGTGGTGGAACAAAATTGGGGGGAGGCGTCAATGGATTTTCCGCGACCCAAACCCTTACTAATTTTAAAGATAGTGAACAAACCGCAATGCGTAAGATTTTACGTAAAGGGTGGAATACATTATACGCAACGGGAAATGTGAACGGTTATGGTCGTGTTACTACGCCTTTTCGCGCGGTAAATAATTCAGGGGATTATTTAGGACGGGTCCAATATTCATGCGGCGGACCCAATCCTACGAATGCAGACAAACCCGGTATGAAGAGT
>Ga0209829_10002093_pt1 | contig 15429 bp, 14 predicted proteins | sample C_140205_EF_Meta_FD_187311 | JGI IMG/M metagenome (GOLD analysis project Ga0209829, IMG submission 187311) | Freshwater microbial communities from Lake Croche, Canada to study carbon cycling - C_140205_EF_MetaG (SPAdes) (version 2) | ecosystem: Environmental > Aquatic > Freshwater > Lake...
TGCTGATAGCTCAGATGCAGGATGCCGGTCGCAAGGTAGAGCCGATCTTGAATGTCAGCGGTGGAGTCGAGAGCGCCATGTCACTCGCTCAGCTCAGTGCCTGGTGCAGTGAGCGTCTTGGACCCCATCAAGTGACTGCAGATACGAATCCTCGCCCCTTCGACATCCCTTGGATGGTACTCGATTCCACTGCAGTGGAAGAGGCATGGGGCTGGAAGCCTCAGACCCTCATGCCGGCCATTCTGGAAGAGATCGCCCAGCACGCAGAGCAGCACCCGGAGTGGCTCGAACTTGTGAGCTAAGCGGTGGCTAAATGCTTTGAATGGTGATAATTACTCTTTAGTCCTAAATCTCGATATCTCGACGCCCCCATTCTTCAAGTTTGCTTGCCCGGCCGTTGCTTCGCATCCGTTACGGCAGGTTTCATACCTCTCTGATCCCCATTTTAGCCTTTAGCCTTTCGCCTTTCGCCTTTTTTTATGCTCTCTTCCTTCTTTGGTCTCCTGACCCGCTGTTATCGGCTTGCGATACCATACGGGCGTCTCAAGCTCTTTGCTGTTCTTGGGCTTATATTTTTTAACGGACTGCTGCAACTCATCGGGGTTACCTCCATTTTTCCCTTCTTTGCGCTGGCGGCGGATCCCGATCGTATTCGCAACTCCAAAATTGGATCGGTGCTTCTCTCAGTTCTTCCCCCGATGGATAGCAACCATCTGTTAGTGGTTGCCGGGTGTTTCTCCATTCTGATGCTGGTGATTGCCAGTGTGGGCAGCATTGCCAGTGAGGTAATCAGGATTCGATATGCCTACGGATTCTGTCATTGGCTGAGAAGGCGACTCTTTGAGTCCTACGCAAGCAAACCCTATGAGTTTTTCCTGAATAGAAATGCCGCAGATCTCAAGCAGAAGCTCTGGGATGTCATGACATTTATTCAAAATGTGTTGCTTCCAATTGGGGAGATTATCACGCGGATCGTGATGGTTGTGCTCCTGGTTGGAACTGTCTTTTTTGTTCAGCCTTGGGTTGCCATTGGGGCTATCTTCTTGTTGGGAGGGTTCTATCTGATAGTTTTCCTTTGGCTTCGTCCTCGGACACGGGTAATTGGGGATAATCTCCAGTTTCACAATACTGCATTTGTAAAGAATACCTTCCAGTTTTTGCAGGGAATTAAAACCGTCATGGTTCATGGAAGAGGTAGGCACTTTATGGACAAGGCGCTCATTCATTCAGAGGAGATAGGGAGAGCGCAGAGTATGATTCCCATCTACAGCAACGGGCCTAGGTACATGATTGAGCCGCTTGCATTCGGAGGACTCGTTGCGATTGTGATCGTCCTGGCTCTTCAGGGCCGTCCTTTCTCAGACATCCTGCCTAATCTCTCTGTTATGGCCCTGGCGGCCTATCGTCTCCTGCCAACGCTCCAGTTACTCTATAGTCAGTTGGTGACGGTCGCGGCGAGTAACTATACCCTAACCCAGCTTGAGGATGAGATTCTTGAAATCGAGGAGGAAACAATATCCGTAAAACAAACTTCCGAGAGAGATCAGGCGATAGTTTTTGAACGAGAAATCATGCTGGAGAACATCTCTTTTTGTTATTCAGGTGCAGCACTACCGATTCTAAGGGAATTTAACCTTAGAATTACTAAAAACGAATCCATCGGGATTGCTGGCCCTTCAGGTTCTGGAAAATCAACCCTAGTTGATATTCTCCTCGGACTCCACGTACCGTCTGCTGGATCGATTCTAATAGACGGGATTCCCCTCACAGCGGTAACCATGCAAGCATGGCGTGAAATGATCGGCTATGTCCCCCAGGATATATACCTCATCGATGAGACGATTGCTGAAAATATTGCATTTGGGATTTCACCAGAAGAAATTATTGAAAAAGATTTAAAATCAGCTGCCGAGGGTGCCCAAATACTTGACTTCATAGAGAAGGAACTGCCTCAAGGATTTCAAACAATTGTGGGTGAGCGGGGGATACGTCTTTCGGGGGGGCAACGCCAGCGAATCGGTTTAGCCCGAGCCCTTTATCAAAAGCCAAAAGTGCTAATTCTTGATGAAGCAACAAGTGCATTAGATACACAAACTGAACTTGCAGTAATGGAGACTATCAACCGACTACAAGGAAGCCTTACCATAATTACAATTGCACACAGACTAAGTACACTAGAAAAGTGCAACCGTGTAATTCAAATAAAAAATAGATAGTATAGAAATGAAATCGGAATCTGGAAATAAAGTATGCGTAATAATTCCAGTTAAAAACGGAATGCCTTATATCAAAGAGACGCTAGCCTCTTTGGAAGCTCAATCTTTTAAAAAGTTTGATGTTCTGGTATGGGATAACGGCTCTACTGATGGAACGTTAGAACTACTTCATCAGTGGATTCCTTCACGAATTGGCGGAAGAGTCGTATCAAATGAACCTCTTCCTTATGATTCAAGTCTAGCTCGATTGGTTACAGAAGCCGACTATGAATACCTAGTACGTCTTGATGCTGACGATATTGCCTTACCTTTGAGAATTGAGCAACAAATAGATTTTTTAGAAAAAAATTCAGATATTGCAGTTGTCGGAGGTCAAATAGAATTAATTGATGAGTCTGGAATTAGTAAAGGACTTATTAATTTCCCAGAAAACAATTTCGAAATTCTAATCGAGTTTTTATGGAAAAACCCAATCCCTCATCCTGGAGTTACAATGCGTCGTGCGGCTGTATTGATTCATGGAAACTACCGTCAATTGAGACCTGTTGAGGATTTGGATCTTTGGATAAGAATTGGATCAAGAGAACGACTTCATAATCTGCCAATTACTGTTATTAAATACAGGCACCATCCTTTAAGTGTTACGCATTTATCTAAAAAAAATAAAACACACGGGGACTCGCTTAGTAGATGTATTGAAAGAGAAGTTCCAAAATATTACCCAATCTCTTCAAAAAAAATAAAAGCTTTGAGAAGGAAAAGATACATAATATCAATTATTCCGATGCTTGAAATCGCATATTATATATCAAAACGTGAAAAAATATCTATTATTCAAGTAATAACTTCTAATTCATTTATATATACTGCCAGATGCATGACTTCAGAAAAAGATATCATTTCAAGGTTTGCTTACAAGATATTGGATTTATTTAAAAAATTAAACAATAAATAAATGCTTCATATATTTAATTATCTTTACGCCAAATATAGGGCGTTTACACCAATTTCTTGCTTTGATTCTCCTCGTACCGATATATTACGAGGATGGAGTCGGTGGAAATGGTTAATCCAACAGCGAAATGCTGGATTATTTATCGAGTCAGATATTAGAGTTCAAGGAGTCGATATGTTCTCATTAGACAAACGGCTGAAGTTAGGAAAAGCTGTTGCCTTTGACAGGGGGGGGACTATTTGGATGGGCTCCGATAATAAGGGGGTAATAGAAATTGACCAAAGAGTTTATATAGGACCATATTCCTATTTAGGAACATCAGGTTATAGACTGACAATTGGTGAAAATACCATGATTGGTGCTCATAGTTACATTATTACTGTGAATCATGGGACTTCGCGTAATGATATACCATATTGCGTCCAAGATTACGAAGGGGGAGATGTAAAAATCGGGAATAACGTATGGATAGGTTGTCATGTTACGGTCCTTCCAGGAGTATCAATCGGTAACAATGCAATTATTGGAGCTGGAGCTGTAGTGAACAAAAATGTCCCATCGGGAGAAACTTGGGGTGGCGTTCCAGCCAAAAAACTCAATGAAAAGAATTAAAATAGGATTTATCTCAAACAGCTCTGGGGCTTCATGGGCCGGAAGTGAGGTTTTATGGCATGCAGCAGCTATGAGAGCTCTGGATGATGGACATCAAGTTACTGCATATTTGCATGAAAGCAGAAAAGAATTGGACGCAGTAATTGAACTTCAAAGAGCTGGAGGTATTTTAAAGACATGGAGGTCGATTCGTATTGCGCGTTTACAAAATATTAAAGAGCGTCTTCTTCCTTCATTTGCTATAAATGAATTAGACTCTCATGATGTTATTTTGATCTCATTGGGGTCTCTACCAACTATCTGCTATGTTCCTGGATTAGTTTCTGCATTACTGAGTACGAAGATACAATTAGTGATTCTCTGCCAGTTTAATTCTGATCACATCTACATTTCTCCATCAGAGCGCGATACGATTTCTCGTATTATGGAGAAAAGTAAATCATGTCTCTTTGTATCTGAAAGAAACCTTAATGAAGCTGTGCGCCAGTTTTCAATGCTCCCACCAGGTGCACAGGTGATCTCAAATCCAACAAGAAATAAGGCAGAAAGCATCTGCTCTTGGCCTGATACTAAAGAAGGGTTCTCATTTGCCAGTGTTGCTCGTATGGAAGTCGCATGGAAGGGGCAAGATATCTTGATGGAGGTTCTTAGCCAACCTCAGTGGAAGGAGCGAAACTGGAGATTACGACTTTATGGCGAAGGTCCTGATCGGCCTTACCTCGAGAAGCTATCTAGGTTTTACAATTTGGACGATAGAGTATCTTTTGAAGGTCATGTCCAGAATCTTGCGGGTATATGGTCGCAGAATCACATACTTGTGATGCCTTCTCACGGTGAAGGAACTCCTCTGGCGGCACTTGAAGCCATGATGGCAGGACGTCCTGTGATTGCCACAGACGTGGGGGGAAATGCAGAGATTATCGATGACGAAGAAACTGGATTCATTGCCCCTGCTTCAACTGTAAAGTCTATTGCATCTACTATGGAGAGAGCATGGAATCATCGTGATAAATGGGAAGAAATGGGAGAGAAAGCACGTTTGATATCTGAGAGTAATACTAAATCAGATCCAGTGACCCAGATTATGAGTATTCTCTGCAATCTCAAGTAAAAGGGCATTATCATGCCATCTATTTCAGTAATCATACCTGCTTATAACAGGGCTCCACTTATAGGCTCAACTCTGTTGAGCATTCTTAATCAGACGCTTCCAGCATTTGAGATTATTGTTGTGGATGATGGATCTACAGATGATACGATAGAAGTCGTAAGGATAACATACGAAAAATGGAAGCAAGATAACTGTAGCAATCAGACGCCTGTTCCTAGACTAATTATTCTTGAACAAACTAATAAGGGGGCAGGCGCGGCAAGAAATCTTGGCTATCGGCATGCTCACGGGGAGTTTATTCACTTCTTTGATAGTGATGACTTGGCATCCGAGAACAAACACGAAGTTCAGCATGCCGCTCTAAAAAGAGAAAATGCCGATATAATCTTTAGTCCGTGGGTAAAGTTTTCCTCTAATGAAAGCATTACCAAACCTATTGAATATGTCCTGCAGCAAGAACTCCCAGATAGTCATCAATCTCTTCTGAGCTGGTGGCTTAGGGGATGGTCCACCGTGTTACAGTCGTTGCTTTTTCGAAAGTCTTTTCTGGATAAGTTAAGTCTTTTTAGGGAGGATATGCCTTCGCATCAAGACTCTGAATTTATGACAAGAGTGCTGCTTGCAAATCCAAAGGTAGCATTCGCTCCAGATGCCCTGACATTATATAGAGTCCATAAATTTGGAAATATTACCCCCTTGAATGAAGAGAGGAAAGCCGGTCGCTTCCGTGACAAGGCAAAATTTTTGGTTTTAGGAAATGCTGAAATCGATAATAGCGCTCAAAAAGTAGACCTTCTCTCGCTGTTTATTAATCGTTTTAACATCTATAAAGCACATAAAGAATTAATCGATGAATATGATCCCGAAATTATTCGGTTAACAGCATCGTTGAAACTCATTTTGTCTGGATGGCCTGCATGGACTTTTAAATATTATAAAATAATTGATCGTATTGTTACTCGTCTTCGTTTTGAAACTAGAGGAACGCGATATATATCAGCCATGAAGGCATCTATGCCAAATTCGGTTCAACAAAAAATAATAACAGAATTAATTCTAAGATATTCCTGCGCTGAATCCCTATACAGTGGAATATCAGTAATTATTCCAGTATACAATCGATCATCATTGATTGCTCAGACACTTATTAGTATTCTTAATCAGACAATTCAGGCTGAGGAAATCATCATTGTTGATGATGGCTCGACGGATGAAACTGCAAAAGCTGCGCAGTCCGCTTTTGCTGAGTGGGAAAGTGGAAAAGTTAAAGATCAAAAGTCTCCTGTGTTTAAGGTTATCAGGCAGGAGAATGCGGGGCCATCAAAGGCTAGGAACACAGGATTTGCAGCATCCAAAGGCGAGTTTATCCATTTCTTTGACTCTGATGATCTTGCTGCCCCAAATAAGCACGAGGTTCAGGTCAGGGCACTACAAAACAGTGGCGTAGACATTTCTTATAGTCCTTGGGTAAAAGGGAGGATCAATGGAGTGAAAGTTACGCTAGAGAATAGCGTCCTTCAACAGCGTGGATTACCCGCTGATAATAACTTGGATTTGATCAAAAACCTGCTTTGCGATTGGTCAATAGTGATGCATACATGTCTATTTCGTCGATCAATCTTAGAAAAGTCACGTGGATTTCCGGAATATCTCAGATTTGCGGAGGATCAAAAAATGTTTATAAACCTTCTTTTGGTTGGAGCAAAATGTGTTCACACACCAGAGACCCTAGAACTTTATAGAACCAACGATATTAATAAAATCACATCAAATTGGCAAAAAGAACATGCTGTCGACTGGGCGAAATTCTTAATTGGTGCACATGATGAATGCAAACGTCATGGAATTAATCCCAGTAGATGCTTTAAATTCCGTAGACGTTTATGGGAAGCGCTTGAGGATATACGGAAAGTAGGCGTTGATACTCCGGATTTAATTCTGACCATTAAGAGCATCATGGGATGCAATACACCTTATTATTTTTACAAGATTCACCGTGGTATCGAACGGAAGTGGCTGGGCTTCAAATCCCGAATAACAGGAGCTCGGGCAAACTCCTCTTTCAAATCAGGTCCGATTACGAAAAAGCAGAAGCAGCTAATCGAGCAAATGGGGCTGCATCTTGAGGAGTCTTGTGCGTCTAATGCTTAAATTAGCGTCTGTATTATTTCTATGAGAATCCTAATTGCAGAGGAGGCCCTACAGTCTGGTTCCGGTCACTGGCCCAACTACATTGGTGACATCGCTTCAGGCTTGAGAGTTTCGGGAGACAACGTGGATGTAGCAGTCCATCAGGATGCAACTGAGGGGGTGATTGCTCGGGTTGCGGGTACTCCTTGGTTCACTCGCAACTGCTGGGTAGACCCGAAGAGTCAGGGAGCCTTAGGCGGAATCAGGCATAATCTGACCTTCCGTAAGGAAGCGGCATCGTGGCTCAGACAATACGAACCTTATGACTGGGTTTGTGCCTTTACGATGAGGCTGCAGCATCTGCTCGCTTTTGCGCTTCTGGCGAGAAGCCCCTTCATTCCTTCTAAGACACGTTTCTTTCTCCTCTTTGTCCAAGGTTTTGGCCGCTACGTCGGCCATGGGAGCCCGACTGAATTTCCCAACACTCTATCAACGAAGCTTGCCCGTTTCTGTTTCTCGCTGATGGCCCCAGCTGTCCGTTCCGGGCGAGTCGTTCTAGCGGCCGAGACTAGGGGCATGCAGGACGAACTCCAACGCTTCACCGGACTGCCAGTGACCCTCGCTCCCCATCCGGTAGAGTTGAAGCAATCTCTTGCTCCTAAAGCTGATCTCCCTGTGCCTCCTGTGGCTACTACCTCAGAACCTTCAGCCTTACGCCCTACGCCTTCATCCTTTCCTCTCACCATCACCTGCCCTGGGTTTGCCCGCCATGAGAAGGGGACGGATCTCTTCCAGGATGCGATTCGTATTCTGCTCTCACGTCCTGATGCAGATCGCTTCCGCTTCATTCTTCAATGGCCGGAGCCCTTTGCAATGCCGGATGGATCAATGCTGGGGCCGGATCCCGCTCTACTATCAGATCCACGAGTGGAATTTCTGAATCAGAACCTTTCGCCAGAGGAATATGCCTCGCTCATGGGGCGGACTGATCTGATTGTTCTTCCTTACAGACGTAGTTCCTATCATCACCGTGTCTCTCGCGTCGCGATTGAGGCGGCCGGTTATGGCATTCCTATCATTTACACCAAGGGCACTTGGTCAGAGGAGGTCGCAGAACTTGCGGGATGCGGCAATCCGATCTTGGGAGAATCTGCACCCGAAGTCGCAGAGGCCATCCTCAAAGCTTCCGAGAAATTTTCAGAACTGAAAAAAAGGGCAGAAGCAGGAGCCGCTAGGGTCATTGAATACCATTCTGTTCAGACACTGAGTGGTATGTTTGAAGGATGATGAAGGCCGCTAAAATCCTGATCTTTTCCCCTTCCACGGAAGGAGGGCTCGCCGAGCATACGCTTTATCAAGCACGGGCACTGATGCAGGTTGGTGCGGATGTTCAGGTCCTGGCGCCTCCATCATTTCTGAACGGACGATCTTGTCCTTTTCCGGTGGAGCGATGTCTGCCAGATCCGGTCACGGGACCATCGGGGCTGGCGAAAAAAATCCGGATGATTTGGCGGATCGTCTGGAGTCTTTACATCTTGGCCTGGAAGATCATTTGCAGACATCCCGATCTGATCCTCCTCGACTCGTATGTGGAGTATATGGCCCCTCTCTGGGCCGATCCCCATATTATTCTCTCAAGAATCTTTGGCTTTCGCTATGCGGCCAACCTCCATGACCCTGTCAGGAGCTATGCAATCGGTCCAAAGTGGTGGCATCGGCTGTCCGTCTGGCTGGCCTATCAGCCGCTGGATTTTGTGCTGGTCCATCATGAATTACCCGATCGCTCTGTGGTTCCCAAAAGGGTGAAGGTGGTTGTTGCACCTCATGGTCTCTATGACGTGAATCTGGGGGACTTTAATGCCCGTCATGTCAGGGAAGAGTGGGGGATTCAGCCTAATCAGAAAGTCTTCCTTTCCTTTGGATTTGTTCGGGATGGGAAAAATCTGGGTCTCGCAATCAGGGCTTTATCGGAGGTGCCGGAAGCTGTCCTTGTGGTGGCGGGAACCGTGGCCTCGGGCAAGGACAAGACATTTCAAGATTACAAGGATCTGGCCCAGCAACTGGGGGTGGGGGATCGTTGCCGATTCTTCGAAGGGTATCTCAGAGATGAGGAGCTAGGACGATACTTTGCGGGTACAGATTATGTCCTGCTCACCTATTCCGCTGACTTCCATTCCCAGAGTGGAGTTCTGAACCTTGCCGCCAAGGCTCAGAAGCCTGTTCTGGCATCGGCATCACCGAGCCCGATGATCGAGGCTGTGACCAAATATCACCTTGGGGTGGCTGTGGAGCCGGATTCCATGGAAGCAATTGTCGAGGGAATGAAGAAGCTAGGTAAGGGGGCGGTGGTTCCCAACTGGGACGCGTATGAGGCCTCTGCCTCGTGGGATCTCAATGCACGAAGAGTTCTCGAGGCGGCTGGCTTACTCTAACTTTACATGACTGATAGCCACAAGATGCTCAAGAATCACTAGGGTTGAAGAATCTTTGACAATTCCGTAATCTCTAAAAAAACCGTATAAATCAGGAACATCTGTGATAATCTGGCCTCATTCATGAACTTACGTCTGATCCTCGGAGGCATCATAGCGTGTTTCTATAACTCCTTTGTAGGCCACCTTCCAATCCGAACAATTCGGAGGATGTATCTCAAGGGTTGGCTTGGCGGGATGGGTAAAGGAACAGGTGTGCAGATGGGTTGCCGTTTCCTGAATGGGCGGAAAGTGCATTTAGGAGATCGCAATGTGATCAACTTCGGGTGCCTCTTGGACGGCCGTAAGTTCCAGATCCGAATCGGCAGCGATGTCTCGATCGGACCCGAGGCCTCCATTCTGACGCTCGGGCATGATCCTCAATCTCCAGAGTTTGAAGATCGCGGTGGAGATGTCGTGATCGGCAACCGTGTCTGGATCGGTTATCGAGCCATTATTCTTCCTGGAGTAACGATAGGGGAGGGTGCCGTGGTGGGGGCCGGATCCATTGTGACTAAAAATGTGGAGCCATTTTCTATCGTCGCCGGAAATCCCGCCCGTAGGATAGGTGAACGAAATAAAGATCTACCCTATCAACTAAACTACGACCCGAGGTTCTTATGATTCAAAAAAAAATTGATTTAGCGGGTGTTGTCATCGCAACAACAGGTCGTCCTCATATTGTTGCTGAAACTATTCGATCGATAGCCCAGCTTAAATCTATCCCGGCTTCAGTAATTGTTGTGGGGGCTGTGACAGGTGATCTCCCCGAAATAAAAGAAACCTTTCCATTCCAGCTACAAATGCTCATTGCATCGGCAAAGGGTTTGCCAATTCAGCGCAATCAAGGCATTTCAAAGCTCAATGAGAGCATCCGGTATGTAAGCTTTCTTGATGATGACATGGAGGTCCATCAAGACTATTTTTCAGAAGTTGAAAATGTCTTCGAATCGGATCATGAGATAGCAGGTTTCAGCGGTGCTGTACTGGCTAATGGAAATATTGACCGAATTAGTGCAAGAGAACTGATGAACCAACACACAATTCATGCTAATATGCCATGCTTTGGTTTTTATCCCAAGAAATGGCCAGGCTTTTACGGGTGCAACATGAATATTCGGAAAGAACTTCTGAAATATGAGCAATTCGATGAGCGACTTCCTTTATATGCACTAGGGGAAGATTGTGAAATGGGTTTCCGTATCAGCCAATATGGGAAAGTTGGGGGCTCAGCTCGGTGCCCCGTTGTTCATCTTGCCACAAGTTCTGGAAGAATCTCAGAAGTGGGTGTAGGCTACGCCCAAGTAATTAATTATATTTACTTCGCGCATAAAGGAATTGGTTTCCCCAAGATAAGTACTTACTTTAATAAGGTTATTAAAACCCCTGTTGTGAATCTCGCATTCTTTTTGATGCCGGGTCTTGATCCAAGAAAAAAAATTGATCGCAAGGGCCGGTTTTTAGGAAATCTCTCGGCACTTAAAGATCTTGCTCAAGGAAAAGTAAATCCTATGAATCTTGTAAAAGTAAAAAAACGTTAGATTTTTGTCTTTTCGAGAAAAAGATTATCATTTTTTTAAAGGACTGTCAGGGGTGGATATTTTCCAAAGATCGTGTAGCTTTACCAACAGTTTCAAGTTAGCCCATTTATGGATTTCGCCTTAGCTTTCCCTTTTCCCTTCTACCTATGCGTGGTTGCGGTGCTGTGGTTGTTTCTGCGGGGATGGCAGGTGAGGGTGGAGGGATGGGGGATCCCCATGATGGCAGTCACCGCAACGGCCGGATCTTGGTATCTGATGGATCCCATCTACAATGACTACACTCAGTATGTCAGGGAGGTTGGGGAATGTAATCTCTCGAACGGTTTCTGGGAGGTATTACTTTTCTTCATCAGTCTGGGAGTGCTCTCACCAGTAATGAACCGGAAGATCAATGCGGATCTGCCGGGAAGGGGCAGTCAAGTGATCCAAATGATGAGAAACAAGGAGATCGAGCAGCCTCATTTCCAAGAGCAGATTACTCGGCTGAGCACAGCTCTATTTCTGACCTGGGCTGGTCTGATGGTCATTGCATTATTTCGTGTCGATTTCGACTTTATGGGGATGTTTTTCCCTTACCTCTCTGAGGGTGACAAGCCGCAACCTTGGGGGCGTAATCGTATCGGTGGAGGGATTGATGCGCTCTTTTCACTAGCGGGCTATGTCCAGATGATGTTGACGGCACTTCTGGGGGTGACCATTGCCCTGGCGCTTAGGCCATCCTCGATGCTTCTTTCAGGTGTGGGTTTTTTGCTGGCAGTGCCCTTTTATCTCTTCGACCGGACTCGCAATACGATGCTTGCCGTTCTGCTTCCCGGGCTGATGGCCTTGGTGACTTTGCGGATCCGTAGCGGTATAGTGATCAGGCTTGCGGTGCTCATCTGTAGTTATATGGCAATCGAGGGATGGATGAAATTCGTCATCGATAACCGAGATCAAGGAACTATTACACAAGCATTGAAATCCGGTGGAACTCAAGATGCAGTAGTGAAGTCAAGAAAACATCTCGGTTTTAATATGTTAGAGGAACTTGGGTTCATTAATTATTTCATAGAAAGCGGTGAATATAAGGTAAACTGGGGAACCCGTTACTTTGCTGAGATTGTGAATCCTATTCCCCGTGTGCTCTGGCCGGGAAAGCCGCTCATTGGCATTGACTACGCAATTGCGCGTGGAATGGCTTACGGAAATCAGAGCGCAGAGTCAGGAGGTATTGCGGCCTCCATCTCAACGGGAATGATTGGTCAAGGTGTGGTGAACTTCGGACGAATCCTGGGGCCTATTGCCGCTGCGCTCCTGATGGCTATTTGGGTAGCGGTGCTGGCTCGTATGGATCTTATGGGGAATGATCTAGGACATCTCCTCCTTTATGCGATCGGGCTCGTGCTCACATTTAACATGGGCCGTGACATCACACTGCTGGTGATCTATCCCTTCGTCTTCGGATGGCTGCTGCTGTGGTGGTATAACAAATCCAAAATTAATGCTTAAAAGATGGAATACATATATCAAAAATGCATACAACTAGCCCCTAAATCTCATAAGAGTGCGAGAGTATAGTGCTCCTATAAGACTTTATAAAAAAATGCCTTTTAAAACCATTATAAAAGAAAATCAAGTTAGGAGTCGAATTTCAGAACTTGATATTCTTAGAGGGCTAGCAGCGTTAGTAGTGGTATTTTATCACTACACTTTGGGTTTTGAAACGGGTAAAGATAGTGGAATTCCATTTGGAGTACTGGCTGTTAATCTTTTTTTCATAATTAGTGGTTTTGTCATATTTATGACGCTTTCGAAAACTAAAAATGCCACTGATTTTATTGTATCGAGATTTTCTAGATTATATCCGGCCTTTTGGGCGGCAGTACTTCTGACTCAAACAATAGTTTGGCTCAATCCGCTTCCAGATCATACCTGCAGTTGGTCTGAGGCACTTATAAATCTATCAATGATAGCTGGACCTTTAAACTGTCCTTGGGTGGACGGTGTTTATTGGTCACTTGTTATAGAACTAATGTTTTACTGCATTATGTTATTTCTGTTTACTGCCGGGATTCTTAAATATATTGAAATGCTTATCTTGCCCTGGCTACTTCTTCAAATTGCTGCATTTCTTTTTTCAATACATTCTAATCATCCAATACCCCAGGTCATATCAATTCTTTTTCTATTAAAGTACGCTCATCTGTTTTTGGCTGGAATACTCTTTTATAAGCTTCGTTTTGAAGGGGTAACTCTAAGTCGTAACTTTCTTTTAATGTGTTGCTTGCTAACGCAGTTTATCATTAAAGGTTTTGTTGCAGGTGTCTTCGGTGTACTATTCTTCGCTATATTCTATCTTCTTTCTCTAGATAGACTTAATTGTATTGCTCTACGCCCTTTAATATTCTTGGGTGCAATTTCCTACAGCCTCTATTTGGTGCATCAGAATATTGGTTTTGTGATTATGAGGGCTCTTTCAAGTTACTCACACATAACTCAAATATTAGTAGCTTTTTTCATTGTATTGATGATATCCACTCTCTTGACTTATCTCATCGAGCAGCCCTCTTTGAGAGCGATAAGGAAACTATATACAAGATTAAAACCAGCTGACCTATAACTTGGGCCGCGATATTACCCTTCTGGTAGTCTATCCATTCATCTTCGGATGGCTGCTGCTCTAGTGGAATAATCGAAGGAAGCGAAGAGCTTCCTGAGACGAGGGACGAGAGACGAGGGACGAGAGCCTAACAAGCAGAGAATGAAGCAATTCCGATTTCAGAAGCTTGAGGTATGGCAACAAGCACGTGCGCTCAATCAGGCCATCTATTCATTATCCGGGGGATTTCCGTCATCTGAGCTGTATGCGCTGACTTCGCAAGTTCGACGGGCTTCCATCTCTGTATCTTCAAATATAGCAGAGGGATCCGGTAGAAACTCCGATGCTGATTTTGCTCATTTCCTCGAAATTGCATACGCTTCCTTGATGGAGGTTATCTCGCAGCTCTATTTGGCATTGGATCAGGGTTATATTACTGAGACGCAACTCGAATTGATTTCTACTGATGCAGATCTCCTAGCCTCACAAATAGTGGCTCTCTCCAAGACCTTGGGTAGGGCATCCAGGGCAAAGCTTCAGTAAAAGCCCTCGTCCCTCGTCCTTCGTCGCTCGACAATCGGATAATAGCTAAAAGCTAAAAGCTAAAAGTGGAAAGCTGAACCAAGCCTGGGGAAAAAGCTGAACCAAACTGATGGGAAGTTGCGCAAAAGGCGGTTAGCAGGAGGAGTGGGCAGCATCCCAGCGGGCTTGCGATTTGGGATAGATGAGGCTACTTTTAATTTATGAGAGAGTGGAGCGATTGCGCCGAGGTAGAACACCACGATGACCGCGTTAGCGGGGCGTGGTTGTTTCGTGGTACTCGGGTTCCCGTAAGGTCACTTTTTGAAAATCTGGAGGATGGAGCCACTGTAGACGAGTTTCTTGAGTGGTTTCCTGGAGTCAAACGTCATCAGGTAGAGGCTGTTCTTGAGTTTGCCTCTTCTTCCCTAGCTACTCCTGTGGCCGCGTGAGGATTCTGTTTGATCTGAGGAACCGCTGATTAAATCCCATGAGGGCCGCTGAAGCCATTTGCTGATTTTTGAAGGCGCGAGTGCTGGGCGATACCCGCAGCGGTCTCGCCCGAGCGAGCAACGCCACAAAGACGAGCGGAGGGAGCCGCGTCGTAGCCTGCGAAGCAGTCCGCAGGACGAGACCGTCGGGAGACGGCGAGGCAAAAATCGACAAATGGTTTCAGCCCTTCGGGTTGCGGAGATAACCGGCCGGGGGCTGTGTTGGCTTGGCGCTTACAGCCCACTGCGGGGATGCTCGCGCCGAGCCGTCTTGCCCGCGGCCCATTCTTCCCGCAACGGCCTCTATGCGATTTATTCAGCGGTTCCTTAAGAACGCCCGTTCCCCTCAGGAGACATTTACATCCTCATTCCGTAGATACGGCTGCTGAACAGGGCTGGTCGGAACTATCCAATGGAGATCTGATTGCTGCCGCAGAAAAGCAGGGGTATGAACTTCTGATCACTACAGACCAGAATCTTCGTTATCAGCAGAATCTTTCTGAGCGCAGGATCGCAATCCTTGTCCTGATGACAACTTCATGGCCGAGGATTAAATCGGGTGTTGAAAGTGTAGTAATTGCGGTGGGCACCTCAAGTCAGTCAAATTATATTGAAATTCAGTTTTAGTTTGAGGGCCGTAGGCGTCCCGCACAGTAGGTGAACCAAGCTCGTGGGATCGGGCGGGTCCTGCTTTCACCCCACTCTCCTTTGTGATCTTTGTGGCTAGAGTCTGCTTCTGCCTGCTCGCAGGGTGGCTTCTCTACCTCCCCTTCGAGGCTAAGACACCAGCGGTGCGCGCATGGAT
>Ga0209829_10002095_pt1 | contig 15425 bp, 16 predicted proteins | sample C_140205_EF_Meta_FD_187311 | JGI IMG/M metagenome (GOLD analysis project Ga0209829, IMG submission 187311) | Freshwater microbial communities from Lake Croche, Canada to study carbon cycling - C_140205_EF_MetaG (SPAdes) (version 2) | ecosystem: Environmental > Aquatic > Freshwater > Lake...
GAACACGCCATTGGTGAGGCCGCAGATCATGGCGCCGACGAAGCCCAGATCCTTCACGCAGCGCTCGAGTTCGCGCGCGGCGGCTTCGGGATTGGCGGTTGGCAGCGCGGCGAAGCCCGCGAAACGGGTGGGGTGGCGCGCGACAGCCTCGGCGAGGCGGTCATTGACGCGCTTTGTGAGATCCACCGCGATCGAAGGGTCCAGCTTCTGGGCGGATGGCGCGCCATGGGACAGGACCTGAATGTCGATCCCCGCCTCGTCCATCTCCCGCAGGCGCAGTTCGCCCAGATCATAAAGACGCTGCAACATGTCGGCCGAGCGCGTGCCTTCCGCGCCTTGCAGTTGCGCCGCAAGCTCGTGATCCCAATAGTGCTCTTCGAGCGCGATGACGGGCATCTTCTTGTACATGACGGATGAACCTCCTGCGGCGCCTCCCGCGCCCGATGGCTGCTTATAGCAGTTCGGTGCGCCCGTCACCGTCCTCAGGGTTGACGCGACACCTCGCGCCGGTCTCAATGGCGACGATCATGCGCAACAGGCGCAAACAGGGGAGCGACACGTGCTCAAGCGGGTTCAGAGCGTCTATTACACCGTCAAGGACATGGACCGGGCGGTCTCTTTTTACGAGGGCGTGTTCGGCCTCAAGCTGAAGTTCCGCGACGGCGCACGCTGGGCGCAGTTCGACGGGGGCAATGTCAGCTTTGCCCTCAGCTCCCCCGACGAATCCGCCAGTCTGGAAGGCGGCGCGGTGGCTGCGCTGGAGGTCGACGATCTCGCGCCCTATGAGGCCAAGCTCGCGGAGAATGGCTGCACGATCATCCAGAGCCGCGATATGGGCAGCCATGGCCGTGTGCTGGCATTCAGGGATCCCGAAGGCAATATCATCCAGCTGTTCGCCAAGGCGGCCGTGTGAAGCGTCAGGCTTCCGTGGCGCCGATGGGTTGCAGATTGGCGCTCATCCGCATCAGAATGGCGTGCAGATTTTGCACGTCCGTCTGATCGATGCCCGCCACGAGAAGGTTTTCCGTCTGGGCGTTCACCTGGCGGCACTGCTTGGCGACGTCGCGGCCCTTGGGGGTCAGGGACACTTCAATGCTGCGCTGATCCCCGCTGGCGCGAGCGCGATGGATCAGGCCCTGATCCGCCAGAGAGCGCAACAGATGGGATAGAGCGGTCGCTTCCAGCCCGACGGCGTTCGCCAGCGACGAGCAGCGCAGGCCCTCCTGCTCAAGCAAATGGATCAGGACCCTGGCGCCCTGCATGCCCAGCTTGCAGCCGGTGAGGCCACGCAAGGTCTCGCGCCCGAACCGTGTCGCCACGCTGCTCATCAGTAACCAAAGGCTTGATCCGCCTTGATCCTCGATCGAGATCTGTCGACCCATCGATTCCCCCTATCGCCACCGTTGACCGGCGTATTCTTTTGCAGGTGTTGCTGAATGCCTCGCCCGGCTGAATGCCGAGCGAACACCAATATAGAATGGAAATCAGCGCAACAACAAGGGCGCCAAAGTCTAGTCGTGCGGCTCAGAGCTTCTCTTGCAGGAACCGCAGGATGCGCGGCGCCACGAAGCCCGGGAAGCTGCCCGGCTCGTCCAGCGGCTCGCTCACCCAGAAGTGGCCGGCGTCCACGGTCGCCGTGCGCACGAAATAATCCGCCCGCTTGAGCGCGGCCAGCATCTGCTCGGATTGGGACTTCGGCTCCACGATGTCGTCGCGCACCCCCCATGCCATGAAGAAAGCGATGTGGTTGGAGGCTTTTGTCACGTAATTGACTGGAGAAGCGCGATGGTATCCGAAGCGATCCTCCAGCGCGCTGAAGCCAAGAAAAATCTCCGCCAGATTGCCCTTGGGGGCGAGGACCTGGTCGAATTCCCACTGGGCCAGCATGTCGTAGATGCCGTAGACGGGCACGCAGACCTTCACCGCCGTGCTGACGCCCGGATAGGCGTCGTCCGCCTGATTGGCGAATTCCGGCCGGTCGCCCGCCAAAGCCACCAGCGAGGCCAGATGGCCGCCCGCCGAATCGCCCATGACGCCGATGCGGTTCACGTCCACGCCCAGCCCCGCGCCCTTGGCGCGAAGGAACTGCACGGCGGCGCGCACATCATGCACGGCGTTGGGAAACAGGTTCTTCGGCGCGAAGCGATAGGTGACCGCGAAAAGGCCGATGCCCTGTTTGGCGAAATAGGGGCCGAGGCGGGCGTAGCTCTTGGGGCCGCCGCGCTGCCAGGCGCCGCCGTGGACCGCCACGATGACGGGTGCGTTGGGCTTGTCGGTGGGCAGATAGAGATCGCCCGCGATGGCCTGCTCGCCCCGCTTTACGAATTCCAGATCGCGGATGACCTTGAAGGCCTCGTGCGGCGCGTCATGCATGTTTCGTGCTCCTGCCCAGGGCGCCGTCGCGCCAGATTGTTTTTCCGGCGCGATATTCGCAAAGCGGCAGGCGTTCCACAAGGCCGCCGCAGGCTTTTCTCAGGTGTTGCCCGGCATCAGGGTGGTGCAGCCGCCATCGACGAAAAGCGCCGTTCCCACGATGAAGGAGGACTCGTCTGACAGAAGGAAGATCGCGGCGTTGGCCAGATCCTCCGGCACGCCGGGGCGGCCGACCAGATTGACCACGGGGCGCGTGGGATCGAACTCGTCCTTGCCCACCGGCGAGCCGATCTTGTTGGGCACGACCGCATTGACGCGGATCTTGTGGGGCGCGAGCTGTATCGCCTGCGACTTCGTCAGATTCACCACGCCGCCCTTGGCCGCCGTATAGGCGGTGGCGCGGTCGCGGCCATAATAGCCGGAGGTGGAGCTGACATTGACGATGCGCCCGCCGCGTCCGCCCTTGATCATCTCCTGCGCCACGGCCTTGGTCAGGATGAAGGGCGCGGTGAGGGTGATCGCCAGCACCCGGTTCCATTCCGCCGTGGTCAGGTCGAACATGTTCTTGTTGTCGGAAATGGCGGCGTTGTTGACCAGCATGTCGATGCGCCCGAAGGCGCTCGCCACATCGCTCACGCATTTCAGGATGTCGTCTTCCTTCGACACGTCGCAGACGAAGGCCTTGGCCTTGCCGCCCGAGGCCACGATATCGGCGGCGACCTTCTCGCCGCGGCCCTGGTCGAGATCCACGACCGCAATGGTCGCGCCGTGTTTGGACAGCAGCTTGGAAATGTCTTCCCCGATGTTGCGGCCCGCGCCGGTGACGATGGCGACCTGATCAGAAAATTTCATGGCGTTCTCCCGTATGTATCTGGCGCGGGCTCAACCCCGATGGTCGACGCGCCACATTTCGAATCTGTTTTCGATCATCTTGAGCACCTGCGTCAACGCCATGCCCACCGCTGCGATGATGATGATGCCCACCATCACCCGGTCCGTCTGGAAGGTGGCGCCCGCCGTCTGCATCATGTATCCGATGCCCGCCGACGCCCCATACATCTCGCCCACCACGATGCCGATCAGCGCATGGCCCAGGCCCAGCCGCAGGCCGGTGAGCAGATTGGGCACCGAGGAGGGTAGGGCGACGGTGGTGAAGAGCTGGCCGTCAGTGGCGCCGAAAGAGCGCGCCACCTTGATGAAATCACGGTCGATGGTGCGCACGCCCGTCATCGTGTTCACGAGGATGGGGAAGACGGTGGAGAGAAAGATGATCGCCACTTTCGAGGTCATGTCCACGCCGAACCAGATGATGATCAGCGGCATGAGCGCGATGCGGGGCGTGGCGTAGAGGGCGTTCACGAAGGGCTCCAGCAGCGCGTTGAAGCGCCGATACCAGCCCATGAGAATGCCCAGCGGCACGCCCACCACCACCGCGAGTCCGTAGCCCAGCGCGAATTCCATGCCGCTGACCGCCAGATCGTTCCAGATGGAGCCGTCGCGCACCATGGCGGCGCCCGCCTTGATGATGCGCGTGGGCGCGCTGGTGAAGAGCGGGTTCACCCAGCCCCAGACGACCGAATATTCCCAGAACAGCAGGAACGCCGCCACGGCGAAGAGGCCGAGAAATGTATTTTCGTGGCGCGTCCAGATCGAGCGGCTCGGGCCGCCCAAAGCGTCGTCGTCGGCGAGATCGCTTGTCACGCTTGTCACGTCATGCTCCCACGGTGGAGGTCAGAAGGCCGGTGCGTTCGGCCTCTTCCTCGATGAGCCGCCAGATGCGCTCCTGCAAATCGCGGAAGCGGGGCTGAAGCTTGGTTTCCAGCGTGCGCTGGCCCTGCAAATCAACATCCACGATGGCCTTGATGCGCGCGGGTCGCGCCGAGAACACCGCCACCCGGTCGGCGAGAAACACCGCTTCGTCGATCTGATGGGTGATGAAAAGCGCGGTCTTTTTCGCGCGGGCGAGGATCTTCAACAGCTCCACCTGCATGAACTCGCGCGTCTGCGCGTCCAGCGCCGCGAAGGGCTCATCCAGCAGCAGCAGCTTGGGATCGGTGGCGAGCGCGCGGGCGATGTTGACGCGCTGGCGCATGCCGCCGGACAATTCGTGCGGATAATGTTCGCCAAAGCCCTTGAGGCCCACCAGCTCCACAAGGCTCGCCGCGCGGTCGCGGATTTCGCCCTTTGGCATGCGCCCCTGCAATTCCAGCCCATAGCTGATGTTGCGCAGAACCGTGCGCCAGGGAAACAGCGAGTCCTGCTGGAACACCATGGCGCGGTCGGCGCCGGGCTTTTCCACCCGCACGCCATCGACGCAGATCTCGCCAGCGCGCGTCTTCACCAGCCCGTCCACGGCGCCCAGAAAGGTGGATTTGCCGCAGCCGCTGGGCCCGACGATGGCGAGCAATTCGCCCTCGCGCACATCAAGATCAACGCCATCGAGTACGCGCAGGTTGCGCTTGATGCGCTCGTTCCAGAAGTCGATGCGCACCCCGCGCGCGGAGAGCTTCACGGCGCGGGCGTCGCTTGCGTCAGGCGTTGCGTCGAGCGGCATGGGGCTCACTTCGTCAGCTTCGCGAAGAAGCCTTCCTTTTCGAGTTCATCGAGCGCTGTGGTGTCGACGAGTTGCGCGGCCTTCACATCGCCCGCCGCAGGCAGCTTCTCCTTCATTTCCGCCAGTACGAGGTCAATGCCCTTGAGGGACGGGCGCGGAATGTCGGGGAAGATGATCTTGGAGAAACTGTCGTAGGTGAGTTCGAGCGAATGGTTGTTGGGCGTCTTGAGGAAGGCGGCGCTGGAGTCCAGCGCTTCGGCCTTGTTGGTCTTGTAGGCGTGGATGCTTTCGCTGATGGCCATCATGAAGCGCTTGATCACGTCGGGCTTGGCCTTCAGCGTGGAGCGCCGCGCCACATAGGCGGTGTTGGGATAGTCGCCAGCCACCACCGTGCAATCCACCAGCATGTGATATTTGCCGGTCTCCTCCAGCTCCGCGCTGCGGGGCAATTGCTCCATGGAGCCGTCGATCTGGCCGCTCATCATGGCGGCGGTGCGGGTGCCCTCGCCACCGAGCTGCAACAAGGTCACGTCCGAGCGCTTGAGGCCCAGATGCGCCACCGCGAAACCCGCCGCCGTGTCTGACGAGGAGCCCAGCCGCGAGATGGCGATCTTCTTGCCCTTGAGGTCGGCCGCCGTCTTGATCTCGGATTTCACGATCAGCTGGAACGGCAACTTGTTGGAGATGCCGCCGATGAAGACAATGTCGCCGCCCTGCACGGCGGCCGCAGCCGCAGGCGTGTAGCCATTCTGACCGATATCCACCGAGCCGCCCACCACCGCCTGAGTGAGCGTGACGCCTGCGTCGATATAGATCATGTTCAGATCAAGGCCATGTTTGCGGAAGATGCCTTTCTGCAAGCCATAGTTCATCGGCGCCGTGGTCATGGAGAAGCCGTCGTAGCCGACCTTGATGGGCGTGAGCGCCTGCGCGGATGCGCGCGACACGAAGGGCGCGGACAGGAGGCTTGCCCCTGCAAGCGTGGCGAAGCTGCGTCGATCAAGGCGAGCCGTCATGTCGTTCACTCCGTCGTCAGCGGCTCTGTGGCCGCGAGGCGTTGCAGTCTATGGCATTTTCGGGCTTTGTTCGGTAGAGCGAAGCCTTCATTTTTTCTTGATGGGCGCCAGTGCGTCAGGCGCGCTCGAATTTGCGGCCCTTTTTCACCAGCGCCACGCCATAATCGCGCAGCGCCGCCTCCGGCGTCACATAGCCCTCGTTCACATCGGCCACGACACTGGCGGGATCGCGCTTGTGCGGATCGCCAAGCCCCCCGCCGCCGGGCGTGTCGAGGCAGAACACATCCTGCGCTTTCAGCGGATAATCCGCATAGCGCGTGGGCAGGCGCTTCTCGCCCTCGCGGCCCGCATTCACCACGATGTCGCCCGTGCGGCCCTCGCCGCCGCCCGCAGCGCCGTTGGGCGCGATGACATGTTTGGTGGAGCGGATGGAGAAACGCGCGTCCTGCAAATTCACATATTCGCGGCGAATGCCGAGCCCGCCGCGAAAGGCGCCGACGCCGCCGGAATCCGGGATCAGTTCGAAACGCAGCACCCGCGTGGGGAACTCGCTCTCGATGATCTCGATGGGCGCGATCTTGGCGTTGGACTGGTTGACGGAGGTGCCTGACGCGCCATCCTTCGAGCTGCGCGCGCCCGCGCCCCCGCCGAGAATCTCATACTGCACATAGCTCTGGCCGGCCTTGGTGCTGCGCCCGCCCAGAATGATCGAGCGGCTGCCGCAGCCATCGGCGCGCGCCTTGGCGGGCATGATGTTCACCAGCGCCGCGAAGACGGATTCCACCGTGGCGTGAACAGTCGGATTGTAAGTGTTGAGCGGGGCGGGGAAGCGTGGATTCATCACGCTGCCTTCGCGCACCTTGATCTCGAAGGCGCGCATCAATCCGCTGTTGATGAAGATGTGCGGATCAGCCAGCGCGATGAGGCAATAGGCGATGGCGCCGCGCACCAAAGGCGGGCGGATATTGGCGGGGCCGACGGTCTGGTCGTCGCTGCCGGTGAAATCGAAGGTGATGCTGTCGCCCTTCTTTTCCACGACGACATGGATGCGCACGGGCTGGTTGAGTCGCACGCCATCGTCGTCGACGAAGCGCTCGGCTTCATAGCGCCCATCGTTCCATTCGGCGATGGCGGCCTTCATGCGCAGGCAGGCCAGCTCCAGCAAGCGGTCGAAACTGGCCAGCGTCTTCGCCTGGCCGAATTTCGTGGTGAGTTCGCGCAGGCGCTGCTCGCCGAGGCGGCTCGAGCCCAACTGTCCGCGTATGTCGCCCAGCACCAGCTCGGGCGTGCGGCTGTTGGCGCCGATGATGCGCTCGATTTCCGTGTTGCGCTGGAAGGCGCGCTGATAGCGCACGGCGGGCAGATGCAGGCCCTCGTTGAAGGTCTCTTTCGCTTGCCCCGAGCAGGAGCCCGGCACCGGGCCGCCAATGTCGCTCTTGTGGGCGATTGAGCCGGTGAAGGCGATGAGGCTGCCCTGCGCGAAAACCGGCGTGATCACGCACATATCAGGCGCATGGGGACTGCCGCCCTCATAGGGATGGTTGATGAGAAAGGCGTCGCCTTCCTCGATGTCGTGATATTCGCGGATGACAGCCTGGCAGCAGGCGGGGAAGGAGCCGATATGCAGCGGCAGCACCACATGCTGCGCCACCACATCGCCATCAGCATTCATGATGGCGCAGGAGGCGTCCTGGCTCTCGCGCACGATGGTGGAATAGCCCGTGCGGAACAGCGAATTCTGCATTTCCTGCACGATGCCATCAAGGCTCGCCTTGATGATCTCGAGTTCGACCGCGTCGAGCTTGTGTTCGGTTGCGCTGCTCATGTCAGGCCGCTCCGATGGTGATGATCATGTTGCGGTAAGTGTCGATGCGCACGCTTTGTCCTGGTGGCACGACGGTGGTGCAATCGAGCTGGTCGATGATGGCGGGGCCTTCGAAGGTCACGCCCACATCCAGCCGCTCGCGCTGATAGACGGGGCAATCCACCATCTTTCCATCAAAGCGCGCGGGACGCATTTCGCGCAGCGCCTGCGACAGCGGCGCGCCCGTGCGTTCAAATTCGGGCAGCTCCACCGGCGGCACGCGGCCAATGCCGCGCAGGCGGTAGGAGACGATTTCGACAGGCTCGTTGGGCGCGGTATGGCCGAACATCTTGCGATGCTCTTCATCAAAGGCGGCGCGCAGGTTGATCAGATCGCCATCGGCAAGCGGCGCTGCGCAGGGCAGGGTGATTTCATAGCCCTGGCCCGCGTAGCGCATGTCCATCGCATGTTCGATATGGGTTTGCGCGTCCGCGAAATGTTCCTGCGCCAGATCCGCGCGCGCCTGGCCCTCAAGCTGCGCGAAGACGACGTTCACTTGCGCCTCGCTCACCTGCGAGAGGGCGGTGAGGCGCGAGCGGATATAGTCGTGCTTCACATCGCTCATCACGAGGCCCATGGCCGAATAGACGCCGGGATAAAGCGGCACGACGACGCCCTTCATGCCCAGATCCTGCGCGATGCGCCCGGCATGCAGAGGCCCCGCGCCGCCAAAGGCCAGCAGCATGAAATCGCGCAGATCATGGCCGCGCATGGTGGAGATGGCCTTGATCGCCTCCTGCATCTTCACATTGATGATGCGCACGATCCCTTCCGCCGCATCCTCGATGCTGAGGCCCAGCGGCTTCGCCACGGCGCTTTCGATCGCGTCGCGCGAGGCCTGCGCATCGAGCGTCATCTTGCCGCCCAGAAAATTGCCGGGGCTGAGATAGCCCAGCGCCAGATTGCAATCGGTGATGGTGGGCTGGGTTCCGCCGCGCCCGTAACAGGCGGGGCCGGGCATGGCGCCAGCGCTTTGCGGGCCAACGACCAGCTCGCCGAAACGATCCACATGGGCCAACGTGCCGCCGCCCGCGCTCACGGTGTTGATGTCGATCATGGGCAGCGCGACATCGCGCCCCTCCACCTTGCCGCGATTGGAGATGGAGGGCTCGCCATCCTTGATCAGCGCCACGTCGCAGGATGTGCCGCCCATGTCGAAGGTGATGAGATTCTGCACGCCCGTGGTGCGGCAGGCGTGGACGCTGGCGGTGATGCCGCCTGCGGGGCCTGAAAGCACAGTGGCGACGGCCTTCTTCGACGTCGCCTCGAAGGTCGCCATGCCGCCGTTGGACTGCATGATATATTTCTGCGGCGTGGTGACGCCCGCCCCCGCTAACCGCGCATCGAGATTGTCGATATAGCGCGCGAGAATGGGTTGCAGATAGGCGTTGATGACGGTGGTCGAGAGCCGATAATATTCGCGGATCTGCGGCACGATTTCGCTGGAGAGCGACACGCTGCAACCGGGAATTTCCTCGTTCAGGATCTCGCGCACCCGCTGTTCATGCTGCGGCGTGAGGAAGGAGAAGAGCAGGCACACCGCGATGGATTGCACATCTTCCTCGCGCAGCGCCCGGGCGGTTTCGCGCAGGGCCGCTTCATCCAGCGCCTCGATGATTTCGCCCTCGGAGGACACGCGCTCGGCGGCCTCGCCGGTGCGGCTTGGGGGCACGAGCATGGGCGGGCGATCATACATGATGTCGAAGATCGCGGGGCCATGGGGGCGCGATTGTTCGGCCACTTCATAGATGCCGCGAAAGCCTTTCGTCACGATGAGGCCGGTGCGCACGCCCTTGCCTTCCAGCAATGCGTTGGTGCCCACCGTGGTGCCGTGGCAGAAATAACGGATGTCTGCGGGCAGGACGCCGCGCGCGATCAATTCCTCCACGCCCGCCAGAATGGCGCGGGAGGGATCGTCGGGGGTGGAGGGAATCTTGGCGACGGAGACCTCGCGGGTCTCGTCGTTCACATAGACGAAATCGGAAAATGTGCCGCCCGTGTCCACGGTCAAACGATAGTTCGCCATCCGCCCCGTTTCCTGCCCGTCGTTGTGCGCCCGCTGGCGGCCCCGCTTTGCGAGGCGTCAGGATATGAACAGAGGCGCAGGCTTTCGTAAACTACAGTCTTTCTGTATCACAGATAAATTTTTGCTTTACCTCGCAGGCCCCGCCATCTGTTCCACCAGCGCACGCACGAGAGGCAGGCGCAGGGCGCCGCGTTTGTAGAGCGCGCAGAAGGCCACCTTGCCCGCGCGGGGGCCAAGGTCGAGGCTGCGCACCTGCGGCGACAGGCGCCGCTCGATGCAAAGCGTATGCACCAGCGCCATGCCGACCCCCATTTCCACGAAAGTGGCGGCGGTTTCGCAGGTGGGCGCCTCGATGATGGTCTGCGCCTTGGCCAGCGCCGGGCCGAGGGTCTTTTCGATGAGCGCGCGGGTGACGGTGGATCCGGGGGGCGTCATCACCCGCTGGTTGGCGAGATCGGCGGGGCCTGCGGGACGCTTCCGAGGTCCAAGCTCCCCAGGGTTCCAGGCGATGGAGAGGGTGGTCTCCTCGATCACCTGCCGCTCCAGCCGTTTTGGCGGCTCCGAGAAGATGCCGAAGCTCACATCCAGCTCGCCGCTGTCCAGCGCCGCGATGGCGTCGGCGGATTTGTAGACGCGCAGGCTCAGGGCCACGGCGGGGTAGCGGTCGAAGAAGGTGCGGATCTTCGGCGCGAAATACCAGGCGTGGTCGCTGCCCACGGAAACCGCGAGCCGCCCCTCGGGCGCGCTGTGTTGAAGGCTCGCCAGCGCCTGCTCCGCCCGCGCGATCACGGCCTCGGCCTCGCGCAGGAAACGTTCGCCCGCTGGCGTCAGCACGAGTTTGTTGGGCAGGCGGTCGAACAGGGGCAGGCCAAGGTCGGCCTCCAGCTTGCGCAACTGGCCGGAGACGGCGGGAATGGTCAGCCGCAACCGCTCCGCCGCCACCCGCAGACTGCCCTGCCGGGCGACAAGCTGGAAGGCGCGCAGGCGCTTGAGGTCGAGAGTGTCGAGATCGAGCATGGGGGCGCGTTCCTTTCTCGGCTGAGGTAGGCTAAATCCTGTTGATCTGTCGAGCCTCAGAGGCCTCACCCATGACCCAATATCCCCGTGACATGACCGGCTATGGCCGCACGACCCCTGATCCCAAATGGCCGGGCGGGGCGAAGATCTGTTTGCAGTTCGTGGTCAATTATGAAGAGGGCGGCGAGAATAACATCCTGCATGGGGACGCGGCCTCCGAGGCTTTCCTGTCGGAGATCGTGGGCGCCGCCGCCTGGCCGGGGCAGCGGCACTGGAACATGGAGAGCATCTACGAATATGGCGCGCGGGCGGGCTTCTGGCGGTTGTGGCGCATGTTCACGCAGCGGCGCATGCCGGTCACGGTGTTTGGCGTGGCGAGCGCCCTTGCGCGCAGCCCCGAGCAGGTCGCCGCCATGCAGGAGGCCCAGTGGGAGATCGCCAGCCACGGGCTGAAATGGATCGAATACAAGGATTACACCGCCGAGGCCGAGCGCGCCCATATGCTGGAGGCCATCGCGCTGCACACGGAGATCACCGGCGAGCGGCCCTTGGGCTGGTACACCGGGCGCACCTCGATCCACACGCTGGATCTGGTGACGGAGGAGGGCGGCTTCGCCTATTGCGCTGATTCCTACGCCGACGAGCTGCCCTACTGGACCCACAAGGGCGACAAGGCGCAGCTCGTGGTCCCCTATACGCTCGACGCCAACGACATGCGTTTCGCCACCCCGCAGGGCTTCAACTCCGGCGACCAGTTCTTCGCTTACTTGAAGGATTCCTTCGATTATCTCTATCGCGAGGGCGAAGAGGGCGCGGCCAAGATGCTGTCGGTGGGCCTGCATTGCCGCCTCGTGGGCAGGCCGGGGCGCGCGGCGGCGCTGGCGCGGTTCCTCGATTATGTGCAGGGCCACGAGGGCGTCTGGGTCGCGACGCGGCTGGATGTGGCGCGCCACTGGCAGGCGCATTTCCCGGCGCGATAATAGGCTAGGCTGGGGATTGGCGCGGCGATTCGCGCCCCATGGATAAAAGATGACCGAGCCGCCACAGAAGGTCCCGCTGCGCGATATATTCCGCGTCTTCTTCACCATCGGGGCCTCCAGCTTCGGCGGGGGCGTCACGGGCTGGATGCATCGCATCACGGTGGGCCAGCGCGGCTGGCTGACCAATGAGAAATTCCTGTCCGGGCTGGCTTTGGGGCAGGTGCTGCCGGGCGCCAATGTCTCCAATATGGCTGTTTATATCGGGCAGGTTTTGCGCGGAACGCTGGGGGCTGGCGTGGCCCTGCTGGCGGTGCTGATGGGGCCGTTCTTCCTCGTCATCGCGGTGGCGACGCTTTACGACGAGGCGATCAAGATCCCCGGCTTTCATTCGGCCATGGATGGCATTGCGGCGGCGGCGGTGGGCATGGTGCTGCGCATGGGAACAATGGGCGCGCTGCATGGCTGCCGCAAGGCGGCGCCCGGCCTCATCGCCTTCGGGGTCTTCGTCGCCATCGGCATTCTGCAATGGCCCCTGGCGCCGGTGGCTCTGGTGGCGGGACCGATCAGCGTGGCGCTGGCCTGGCCGCGGGGGTCTCGTGATGCGTGACAACCCGCTCCTCGGCCTCACCTTCATCCTCGTGCCCTTCTCGCTTCTGTCGATCGGCGGCGGACCCAGCATTTTCGCGCCCCTGCAACGGGAGGTCGTGGATGTCATGCAATGGATCACCGCGCGCGAGTTCATCGACCTCTTCTCCATCGCCCGCGTGGCGCCGGGGCCGGGGGCCATGCTGGCGACGCTCATCGGCTGGAAGGTCGCAGGCTGGACGGGCGCCATCGTCGCCACGCTGGCGCTTTTCGTGCCCGCCTCCATCCTCACCCTTGCGGTGGCGCGGGTCTATGACCGCTACCGGGGCCGCGAGTGGCATACGGCGCTGGAGCAGGGGCTGGCGCCTGTGGCGGTGGGGCTGATCTTCGCGGGCGCCATCTCCATCATCCGCCTCTCGGGCAATGGGGCGCTCACCTGGGCGGCGGCGGTGGGGGCGGGGCTGGTTCTGACCCTGCGGCCCAAGCTGCATCCTTTCGTGGTGCTGTTTGCGGGCGCAGCGCTGTTCATCAGCGCTGAAATGGCGGGGCTCTGGCCCCTCGTCGCGCCCTGAGCTTCCCCCGCAGCCCGCGCTGGGCTATTCCAGACACACCGAGCGCAACCCATTGGAGGAACCCATGGACAGGATCGTGGTCGAGGACGTGAGCCTCGCAGAACTCAAGAGCGGCCTCGCCGATGGCTCCATCGCGCTGATCGACGTGCGCGAAGCCTATGAGTGGGACGCGGGGCATATTCCCGGCGCCACCCTCAACGCCCTCTCCGTCTTCGACGCGTCGGCCCTTCCGCCCGAGAAGCCCGGCCAGCGCATCGTCATGCAGTGCCGCTCGGGCAAGCGCTCCATCACCGCGCTGGGCCTTGCGCAGGAGGCAGGCCGCACGGACATCCGCGCCCACTTCACCGGCGGCATGCTTGAATGGGCGGGCGCGGGCGAGCAGGTTCTGACCGGCTGACAGGGGAGAGCGGCATGGATCTGGGATTGAAGGGCAAGCGCGCCATCGTCTGCGCATCGAGCAAGGGGCTGGGCCGGGCCTGCGCCATGGCGCTGGCGGAAGCGGGCTGCGAGGTCGTGATCAATGGCCGCGACCCCGCCACGCTGGAGGCCACCGCCCGGACCATCGTGGAGGCCACAGGCGCCCGCGTGATCCCGGTGGCGGCTGACGTGGGCACGCTCGAGGGTCGCAAGGCCCTGCTGGCGGCGCTGTCAGAGGTGGACATTCTCGTCAACAACAACGGCGGCCCGCCCCCGAAGGATTTTCGCCAACTCTCCCACGCCGATATGATCGCGGGGGTGGAGAGCAACATGATCACGCCCATCGAGCTCATTCAGGGCGTCATCGACGGCATGGTGGCGCGTAAATTCGGGCGCATCATCAACATCACCTCCGGCTCGGTGAAGATGCCGCTGCCCCAGCTCGACCTCTCCTCCGGCGCCCGCGCGGGGCTCACCGCCTTTGTGGCGGGCGTGGCGCGGCAGGTGGCGGGGTCCAATGTCACCATCAACAGCATCCTGCCCGGCGCCTTCCTGACCGACCGGCTGCGCACCATCGCGGCGGGCGCGGCGAAGGCGCAGGGTACCACCGCTGACGCGGTGCTGGCGGCCCGCACCAAAACCATCCCCGCCGGACGCCTTGGCGACCCCGATGAGTTCGGCCAGCTCTGCGCCTATCTCGCCAGCGCGCAGGCGGGTTACATTACGGGCCAGAATTTCCTCATCGACGGCGGGACTTTCCCGGGCGCGTTCTGAGGGATGCTGGCAGGAATCGCCTACAAGATCGCCTCCACCTTCGTCTTCGCCTGCATGATGGCGATCATGAAGGGGCTGTCCTTCTACCCCGTGGGCGAACTGGTCGCGTTCCGGTCCTTCTTCGCGCTGATCGTGCTGGTGATCTGGCTGCGGCGGCGCGGGGAGTTTCCCGGCGCCCTGCGCACGCGCCGGGTGGGCGGGCATCTGCTGCGCTCGCTCGCGGGCACGGGCAGCATGGTGATGAACTTCGCCGCCTTCGCCTTCCTGCCGCTGGCTGACGTGACGGTGGTGGGCTACGCCTCGCCGCTCATCATCGTCATCCTCGCCGCCGTGTGGCTTGGCGAGCGGGTGGGGCCGGGGCGCTGGTTTGGCGTGGCGCTGGGCTTTTGCGGCGTGGTGGTCATGCTGTGGGAACATCTGGGGACGGGCGATCAGGGCCTCTCGCGCGGCGCCATCGGGGCGGCCATGGCGCTGACCGCCGCCTTCTGCGTGGCGGTGGCGATGATCCAGACCAGTCGCCTCGTCCAGTCCGAACATATGGGCGCGGTGGTCTTCTATTTCCAATTCACGGCGGGCTGCGTCGGCCTGCTGATCATGCTGGTGGGCGCCCTGTGGTCCTCGTCCTGGCCGCTGGCGCCCGCCATCCAGAGTCTGGCCTGGGTCTGGCCGCGGGAGCCCGCCCACTGGGCGCTGCTGATCGGGGCGGGGCTCTTGGGGGGGCTGGGCCAGATCCTCATGACGCGCGGCTTCATGCTGGCGGACGCCTCCATCATCGCCTGTTTCGATTATGTCTCCATGATCTGGATTCTGGCGCTGGGCATGGTGTTTCTGGGGGAATTTCCCACCCTCACCGTGCTGCTGGGCGCGGCCATCGTCACCGTGGCGGGGCTCATGGTGATCTGGAGCGAGAAAACAAAGAAATTTCTCTGATTGGGTGGGCCATTTCCCTGTGGGCAGGATCACGGTCGTTCTGTATAAAGAACGGAAGTGGATCATCCAGCAAACAGTACGGGTGAGTTGATGGGCGTCGAGGGGAAAGACAAGGCCAAGGCTCTGGAAGCCGGCGCCTTCGCGCTGTCTGGCCAGCTGGGCCGGGCGGTGATGCGGCTGCGCAAGGCGCATAGCCTGTCCCTGTCCGAACTCTCCGACCATTCCGGCGTCGCCAAATCCATCATCAGCCAGATCGAGCGCAACGAGACCAACCCCACGCTGGCCACCATCTGGCGCCTGGCGCAGGCGCTGGACGT
>Ga0209829_10002097_pt1 | contig 15417 bp, 12 predicted proteins | sample C_140205_EF_Meta_FD_187311 | JGI IMG/M metagenome (GOLD analysis project Ga0209829, IMG submission 187311) | Freshwater microbial communities from Lake Croche, Canada to study carbon cycling - C_140205_EF_MetaG (SPAdes) (version 2) | ecosystem: Environmental > Aquatic > Freshwater > Lake...
CTACGGCAATCAGGGGCGCGGTGTCTCGGTCAATCTTTCGACGCGCGAGGAGGTCGAGCAGGCCTGGAAAGTGGCCCGCGAGGAGGAGTCGACGATCGTGGTCGAACGCTCCTGCCATGGGCAGGACTACCGGCTGCTCGTCGTCGGCGGGGCGCTGGTAGCCGCGGCGCGGCGCCATCCGCCGACGGTCGTCGGCGATGGGAGGTCGACCGTGCGCGAGCTCGTCGATGCCGTCAATCAGGATCCGCGGCGGTGCGGCGACCACGCCGGCAGCTTGAGCCCCGTGCCCCTTGACGAGGTAGCGGTGGCGGTGCTCCGCGACCAGGGGCTCGATGTCGGGATGGTCCCGGCCGACGGTCAGACCGTGGTCCTGCGGCGCAACGCCAACCTTTCCACCGGCGGAACAGCCGAGGATGTCACCGACATCGTCCACCCGGAGGTCGCTGCCCGGGCGATCGAGGCAGCGAAGATCATCGGCCTCGACATCGCCGGCATCGATTGCATGGCGACCGACATCTCCCGGCCACTGGAGTTGCAGGGGGGAGTGTTCATCGAGGTCAACGCCGGCCCCGGCCTGCGGATGCATCTGGAGCCGGCCGTCGGCAAACCGCGCAATGTCGGGGCCGCGATCATCGACACGCTCTTCGCGCCGGGGGATGACGGTCGGATCCCCGTTGCGGCGGTGACCGGCACCAACGGCAAGACGACGGTCGTCCGGCTCCTCTCCCACATCGCCACCGTCGGCGGCGCCGTCGTCGGCACGACCTGCACCGAGGGGATCTGGGTGGGGGGGCGGAAGATCGACAGCGGTGATTGCAGCGGTCCGCAGAGTGCCCGCCGCGTCCTCGCCAACCCTTCGATCACCACGGCGGTCTTCGAGACGGCCCGTGGCGGCATCCTCCGCGAGGGCTGCGGCTTCGATGCCTGCGACGTCGGCGTCGTCACGAACATCGGCTCGGGCGACCATCTCGGCATGGCCGATATCGATACCCCCGAGAAGCTCGCCTGGGTGAAGGGGGCGGTTGTCCAGTCGGTGCGGGAATCGGGTGCCGCGGTGCTCAACGGCGCCGATCCGCTCGTCGTCGACATGCAGAAGTGGTGCTCTGGCCAGGTCGTCTACTTCTCGCTCGACCCCGATCTCCCCTTGGTCGTCGAGCATCTGGCGAAGGGGGGCTTGGCGGCGACGGTCCGCGACGGCTGGATCGTCCTCTGCGACGGCCCGCGGGAGACGCGCCTGGCGCATCTCGACCGCGTGCCGCTGGTCCATCGTGGGGCGATCGGCTTCCAGGTCGAGAACGTCCTGGCAGCGGCGGCGGCGGCCTGGCGGCTGGGTGTGCCGCTGGAGCTCGTTCGGCTCGGACTGGAGAGCTTTCCTGCCGGCCGGACCGGATCGCCGGGGCGCTTCAATCTCCTCTCCCTCGACGGGGTCGGGATCGTCTGTGATTACGGTCACAACCCCGCCTCACTCGAGCAGATCTGCACCGCGATGGCACGCTTGCCCCACGATCGTCGCACGGCCGTTTATTCCGCTGCCGGCGACCGCCGCGACGCCGACATCCTCGATCAGGGGCGGATGCTCGCCCGGCACTTCGAGCGCGTGGTGGTCTACGAGGATGCCTACACCCGCGGGCGCCAGCCGGGTGAGATCACCCGCCTGATCGCGCAGGGGGTGGCGGAGGGAGCGCCGGCAGGGCGGACGGTGGAGGTCGCATTCGGCGGTGATTGGGCCGCGTCCGCGGCCATGGTCCTCGACGCGGCCCGGCCGGGGGATCTCATCCTCCTCCAACCCGATACGATCGAGCAGACGATTCCCTGGCTCCATGCCCGCTACGGCAGCCGGATGCGCGAGACGACCTTCGACGAGCTCGGCGGCGCGGCCGTCGGCGGCCCGCACGAGCGACAGCCCGGACCGACCGAGCCGGTCGAGGTGCGAACGGGGCGGCTCGGGCGCGGGATCCACGCCTCGCGGCCGATCGCCGCCGGCGAGACGATCCTCCGCGCGTGGGGGCCGATCCTGGCAAAGCGGAGCCGCCACACGATGCAGGTCGACGCGACCACGCACGTCCTCCCCGACGGGGTGATCGTCCACACGAATCATTCCTGCGAGCCGAACTGCGTTGTCCGGATCCGCGCCGGGGAACGTGAGATCCTCCTTGAGGCCCTCCGGGCGCTGGCCATCGGCGAGGAGCTGACGGTCGATTACGACACGTTCGAATATGAGGTCGAGCACCTCGGTGGACCGTGCCGGTGCGGGGCGGCGAAGTGCCGTGGCCGGGTGACGGGCTACAAGCACCTCTCGGCAGAGGTGAAGGCGCGGTGCAGTGCAATGGTGGCCGACTACCTCCGGGCGATGGATGCCGAGGTGCCGCTCCCCTACGGGGCCTAACGCCCCTCCTACTTGATCCCGGCAGGGCGACGGTCGAGGGCGCCGCGGACGCCGAGCTGCTCCGGGTGGCGGGCGATTTTGTCGGTGAACACCCGGACGTCGTCGACGATCGGCCGCAGTTCGAGCGTGAGGTGGTTGACGTTGGCGACGGCCATCGCCAGTTCGTCGTAGACCTTGGGATCGTTGACAAGCTTGCCGAGGGTTCCCTGCGAGTCACCGAGGGCCTTGGCGAACGACGCGATCTCCTGGAGCACGGAATCGAGCCGGCCGATGGTCTTGTCGATCTGGGCGACCATCTCCCCGCCGCGCTCGCCGAGCGGCTTGGTGAGCCCCTCGAGGTTTCGCAGGTTGCGGTCGGCGGTCTCGACGGTCGCGCCGATCCCCTTCACGGTGCTCTTCAGTTCGCCGATCACCTCGGGCAGGGAGCTGATCGTGTCGAGGATCTCCTCGCGGGCGGCAGCGTTGCCGACGACGGCGTTGATGTTGGTCATCGCCAGGGAGAATTGGTCGAGCGTCGCTTCGGTCTTCTTCACGAGCTGTTGGAAGCGGTCTCCGCTCTCGGGATTGAGGAGCGTGCGGTCGAGGTTTGCCGAGAGGCGGTTGACCGATTCACTCGCCTGGACGAGCGAATCGAGTGCCAGGCCGAGCTTCGGCTCGAGTGACGCGAAGACATCGAAAGGATTCCGGGCCGCAGTACCGCGGAGAATGTCGTTCTGCCCCACCTTCTCCCGTTGGGGCTTGATGATTCCGGGGACGAGCGAGATCTCGGCGTCGCCGAGGATCGAGCCGGAGATCTGCGCTTCCTCGTCCTTGTAGATCGGGACGGCGGAGTCGATGTCGGCGACGACGTTCACCCCCCCCTTCTCGTCGAGGGCGACGTTTGTCACCCGCCCCACGAGGATGCCGTTCTTGCGCACGGGTGTCCCGGGAGTCACGCCGCGGGCATCGGAGAAGTTCATCCGCAGCGGATAGGTGCGCTGGACGAGCGACGGGAGGTCGCCGAAGAGGACAATGAGAATGCCGGCAATGATGGCCGTGGCGAGCACCATCACGCCGACGCGGAATTGCATGACTCGGTCGCTCATGATTCGTCTCCGGACGCTACCGCCCCCTCCCCGTCGGTGGTCGCTACGGTGGCCGGCCCGGCAGCGCGCTCCTGTTCATCCCGCAGTTCTGTGAGCCGGTTGCCGGCCCGCCCCTCGACGAACTGGCGGATCCGCGGATCGCGGCAGCGGTCGAGCTCTGCTGGCGTCCCCTCGAACACGATCTGGGAATCGGTCGGGCCCACTCGAAAGAGGGGGTAAAGCATGATGATCCGGTCGGCCACCTTCCTCGCGGTGTGCATGTCGTGAGTGACGACGACGCTCGTCACACCGCCGCGGTGGCTGACGCGCAGGATCAATTCGTTGATCACATCGCTCATGATCGGGTCGAGGCCGGTGGTTGGCTCGTCGTAGAGAACGACCGGTGGCTCGAGGGCCAGCGCCCTGGCTAGGCCTGCCCGTTTCCGCATCCCTCCGGAGAGCTCTACCGGCTTCTTCGCCGCGGCCGACCGGGGGAGCCCGACCTCGGCGAGGAGATCATCGACGATCTCGACGACCTGCGACTCGGGGATCCGCGTGTGCTCGCGGAGTGGGAAGGCGATGTTGTCGAAGATCGAGAGGCTGTCGAACAGCGCCGCCCCCTGAAACACGAATCCGTACCGGGTGCGGACGCCGGCGACCTGCCGGTCGGTGAGCCGGGAGAGTGATTTCCCCTCGAAGCGGATCTCCCCTGCCGAGGGCCTGACGAGGCCGATGAGCGTCTTCAAAAGGACCGTCTTGCCGCAGCCGCTCTCGCCGAGGATCACGACCGTCTCCGCGGCCCCGATCGAGAGGCTGATGTCACGGAGCACCTGCTGGCTGCCGAACCGCACCGAGACATGATCGACCTCCAGGACCGGGCCGGTGGCTCGGTCAGTGGCGGCGGTGGTGGCAGCAGGGGCGGGCATGGTGGCTGTCGGGGGAGGTCGGTCGAGCGTGGCTCGAGCGTGGCTCGAGCGGGTCAGAGGAGGCGGCGCGGCCCCTCCGGGCGGAAGAAGTCGTGGACGTTGTTGAGCCACATCCCCATGAAAAGGTCGAGGACGAGAATCAGGACGAACGAGTGGACGAAAGCATTCGTGGCGGCGCGGCCGACCCCTTCGGCGCCCGGCTCGCTGTGGAAGCCGTGGTGGCAGCTCACCAGCGCGATCGCCGCACCGAAGAACAAGCTCTTGAAGATTCCCGTGAGGAAGTCAAAGGCGTCGACGTACTCGCGGGAGTTGTTCCAGTAGTGGTGATAGTCGATTCCGAGGACGATGTTGGAGTAGAGATAGCCCCCCAGCACCCCCATGAAGTCGGCCATCACCGTCAGGGTGGGGATCAGAATCAGGCAGCCGAGAAAGCGGGGAACGACGAGGTAGTAGAGCGGGTTGGCCCCCATGCTCTCCAGGGCATCGATCTGCTCGGTGACGCGCATCGTCCCCAGCTCCGCCGCCATGGCGCTCCCCACTCTCCCGGCGAGCATCGTGGCGGCGAGCACCGGACCGAGCTCGCGGACGAGCGAGAGATTGATCACGGAGCCGAGGCGCGTCTCGAGGCCGAGGGCCTTGAACTGGGCGTAGCTCTGGACGGCGAGGACCATCCCGATGAACAGGCCGGTGAGGGCGACGACCGGGAGCGACAGGACCCCGATCTGGTAGAAGGCGGGGAGGAGAACATCCCGGCGCTGGCGGCGGACGAAGATCCAGCCGAGTGTCCGCAGGGCGAAGAGGGTCACATCCCCGATGCCGGCGACATGGTCGAGGACAACCGCGCCGAGGGTGGCGATCAGACCGGCGAGCCAGTCGGCGACCCCGCCCGACGGGGTCGGCAGGGGGCCGTTTTCGGTGAGGTCGGTAGGGGCTGATGCCATGGCGGTGCGGCCGCGCTTGCGGCGCGGTTCTCCTTACCGGTGGCATCGGATGGAACGGCTCGGCAACTTGAGCCGGTCGTGCCGGTCGGGAAGAAGACCGGCAGGATGGGGGAAAGGCGGCGGATGGGGTGGCCGTCACCGCTGCCGTCGGAAGCCGGGAGGGTGCACCTCGTTCAGTCTAGAATGGTTTTCAGGCCTACGTCCTGGGAGCAAACCATGCACCGCGCGAGTCTTGCCGATGCGACAACAACCTTGAACTCCCTCCTCGACCGCGTTCGGCGCGGCGAGACCGTTCTCATCCTCGATGGCCAAGCACCCGTGGCGAGATTGGGACCGGTCGGCCCGGACGACGCGGCGGCGGATGGCGGGGATTGGATGGCGACACTCGTCCGGGACGGGTTGCTCGCTCCCGCTCGCAAACCACTCTCTGCTGGTGAAATCCCTCGGCCCTTGAAAGCAACGAGCGGCGTGAGTGTCGACGCTGCCCTCCTCGCCGACCGTGAGGAATAGCCGATGCGCTAATGGGATGCTTCGGCGCTCGTGGCCCTGCTTGTGGAAGAGCCCTCGACGTCCTCTGCCCGCGCGGCACTCACCGAGGATGCCGGGATCGTGACGTGGTGGGCCTCACGGATCGAATGCGCCTCTGCCATCGCTCGGCTCGAACGATCCGCGGCGCTCTCATCTTTTGATGCCGCGAGAGCGCTCGACATCCTCCGCACGCTCGCCGACGGATGGCATGAGGTCCTCCCCTCGGAGGCATTGCGCGAAACGGCCTGCAGACTGCTCCGCATTCATCCCCTGCGGTCCGCCGACGCAATGCAACTCGCCGCAGCGACCGTGATGGCGGGTGGGCAGCCAGGCCGAACCGGGTTTCTCTGTTTCGATCGGCGGCTCCGCGACGCCGCTGAACACGAGGGATTCCTGGTTGGCCCTTGAATGCCGGGTGTCCGCTGGGTTTTTTGGCAAAGAGATGCCCAGTCAGGCGCTGCATAGATGCCGTCACGGCTGCCGGCGTCGTCGACGTCTTCGCGGCGCGACGACAGGAATCGGCGCAGACCCCCCCCTGAACGGGCACCCCAGAAATGAGCGGGGCCGGCGCTCGTCGCGCCGGCCCCGGATGGGTCAGTCTCTTCGTGGAACCGTAGCCGGAAGCTACTCGCCCTTGGCCTCGCTGTCACCCGCCGGCACTGCCGCCACCGGTTCGGCAGTGACGACGCCGACGAACTTCAGCTGCTTCTTGTCGGCGACCTCGATGCAGTCGACCTGGATCGTGTCCTTGCCAATGAACTCCCCCTTGAGAAGCTCCTCGGAGACTGGATCCTCGATGTAGTTCTCGATCGCACGGCGCAGTGGCCGGGCGCCGAAATCGGTGTCGGAGCCCTTCTTGATGAGGAACTGCTTCGCCCCTTCGGTCAGCTCCAGCTTCAGACCGCGTTCGTCGAGTCGCTCGCGGACCTTTGCCAGCTCGATGTCGATCACCTTCTTGAGATCTTCGACGGTCAGGTGGTGGAAGACGATCACGTCGTCGACACGGTTGAGGAACTCCGGGCGGAAGAACTTCTCGATCCGCTCGTTGACGCGCTTCTTCATGCTGTCGTAGCCGGCGTCGTCGTCAGGCTTCTGGAAGCCGAAAGCCGATTCGTTCTTGATCGCCTCGGCCCCGGCGTTCGTCGTCATGATCAGGATCGTGTTGCGGAAGTCGACATTCCGGCCGAAGCTGTCGGTCAGCCGCCCCTCCTCCATCACCTGGAGGAGCATGTTGAAGACGTCCGGATGGGCCTTCTCGAGCTCGTCGAGGAGCACCACCGAGTAGGGGCGGCGGCGGATCTTCTCCGTCAATTGCCCCCCCTCCTCGAAGCCAACGTAGCCCGGCGGCGCGCCGATCAGCCGGCTGACATTGTGCTTCTCCATATATTCGCTCATGTCGATCTGAATGAGCGCGTCGGCATCGCCAAACATGAACTGCGCCAGTGCCTTGGCCAGAAGCGTCTTCCCCACGCCGGTCGGCCCGGCGAAGATGAAGCAGCCGGTTGGGCGCTTCGGATCCTTGAGCCCGGAGCGACTGCGGCGCACGGCCTTGGCGATGCTCTTGATCGCCTCGTTCTGGCCGATGACCCTCGTGTGGAGCTCGTCCTCCATCGCCATCAGACGCTTGCTGTCCTCGGTCGACATCCGCGTCAGCGGGATCCCGGTCATCTTCGAGACGACCTCCGCCACCACCTCCTCGTCGACAACGCCATCGGCCTCGCGCGACTTGTCGCGCCAGTCGCGGGTCATGTTTTGCTTCTTCTTCTTGAGCTTGTCGGCCTGATCGCGCAGGGCCGCTGCCTTCTCGAAGTCTTGGTTGGCGACCGCCTCCTCCTTCTCCTTGTTGAGGCGCTCGACCTCCTCGTCGATCTCCTTGAGATCCGGCGGCTTGGTCATCGCCTTGAGGCGGACGCGGGCCCCGGCTTCGTCGATGACGTCAATCGCCTTGTCGGGGAGGCAGCGGCCGGTGATGTAGCGGCTGGAGAGCTCCACAGCGCTCTCCAGCGCCGCATCGGAGATCTGCACGCGGTGGTGCGATTCGTACCGGTCACGCAGCCCTTTGAGGATCTCGACCGCCTCCTTCTTCGTCGCCGGCTCGATCATGATGATCTGGAAGCGCCGGTCGAGGGCCGAATCCTTCTCGATGTACTTGCGGTATTCGTCGAGGGTCGTGGCCCCGATGCATTGGATCTCACCACGGGCGAGGGCCGGCTTGAGAACGTTCGATGCGTCGATCGCCCCCTCGGCGCCGCCGGCCCCGACGAGCGTGTGGAGCTCGTCGATAAACAAGATCGTGTTCTTGGCGCGGCGGACCTCGTTCATCACCGCCTTGATCCGTTCCTCGAACTGCCCGCGGTACTTCGTGCCGGCGACCATCATCGCCAGATCGAGGACCACGATCCGCCGGTCGGCGAGGAGTTCGGGGACATGGCCGTCGATGACGCGCTGGGCGAAGCCCTCGACGATCGCCGTCTTACCGACGCCGGCCTCGCCGAGGAGGACGGGGTTGTTCTTGGTGCGGCGGCAGAGGATCTGGATCGCCCGCTCGATCTCGTTCTCCCGGCCGATGACCGGATCGAGCTTCCCCTGACGGGCCAGTTCGGTGAGGTCGCGGCCGAAGCTATCCAGCGCTGGGGTCTTGCTCTTCCCCGCCTTCGGTGTGGCCTCGCCGCTGCCGCTGGCCCCGGCGCCCGACGTCGCCCGACCACCGAGCCCGGCGCGTTCGCCCCCTTCCCCCTCCATGCCGTGGCCGAGGAGATTGAGGACCTCCTCGCGCACGTCCTCGAGCTTCAGCCCGAGGTTCATCAGGACCTGGGCCGCCACCCCCTCCTGCTCCCGGAGTAGCCCCAGAAGGATGTGCTCGGTGCCGACGTAGTTGTGGTTGAGGTTGCGGGCCTCCTCCATCGAGTACTCGATCACCTTCTTAGCCCGTGGGGTCTGCGGGAGCTTCCCCATCGTCACCATGTCAGGGCCGCTCTGGACGAGCTTCTCGACCTCCATGCGGATCTTTCGCAGGTCGATGTCGAGATTCTTCAGCACGTTGGCAGCGACGCCGCTCCCCTCCTTGATGAGCCCGAGGAGCACGTGCTCCGTGCCGATGTACTCATGGTTGAATCGCTGGGCCTCTTGATTGGCCAGTTGCATCACTTTCCGGGCACGGTCGGTGAAACGCTCGTACATGGGGAGTTCTCGGAGAGAGTGGCTTGTGGGGTGGGCGGGCGGAGGTGGCCACCGAAATTGGCAGCCAGGGACCCAACACCGCGTGACGGTGCAAACCTTACGCCAAATCTGGTGCGGAATTCTAGGCGCCAGCCCGAATCGGGCAGGGGGGACCGTGGCGACGACGGCCCTCCGGGCCCGGACAGGCTGGCGGCGCGGGTCGAAAACCTCCCGCTCCGCACCACGGGCCGTTTCCGGCCGATCGCCCCCATGGTTCGTGGCCCGGGCCCGAATGGTTCGCCGTCCCTCTATCAGACAACAAGTCAGGCAGCGAGTCAGGCAGCGCGCCGGGGGGCCGTGTCGCCGCTGCTCCCGTCGGAAGGGAGGCGGAGGACCACCGCTTCAGCCCCTTCTTCCCCCTCGGCGGTTGCTGCTGGAAGCGTCGAATCGAGGCGGGAGAGTTCGCGGCGGATCACGCCGATCCAGGGGCGCCCCGCATCGCTCCGGGAGAGTTTTTCAAGCGCCGTCCGCGATTCGGCCCGGCGACCGACGCGGCGCAGGAGGGTGGCGAGGAGGAGCTGGGCCTCGCCGTCGGTTGGCGCGACGACGAGGAGACCACGGAGCTTCGTTTCGGCCGCAAGCCAGTCGCGCGCCAAATAGGCATCGCGGGCGGCGACGAACAGGGCCTCCGCGGCCTCGCTCCGACCGGTCGGCAGCGGCGCGGGGAACGTCGTCACGGCCGAAAGGGTCGCCACGACCCACACGCCGGCCGTCGCTACCCACAGGCCGAGGGCAAACTCCCTCCCCACCAGGTCCGTCCAGACCCACGTGAGCACGATCGCGACGTCGAGGGCGATGGCGAAGGCGACGGCGAGGAAGAGTCCGGCGACGCTGCCGCGCAGCCAGAGCCAGGGCAATCCCGGCCAGAGGAGTGTCAGGGAACGGGTGGTGATCACGACCACTCCGGGCAATGGAACCGGGGGGACGGGCAAGGCCGGTAGGGGGGAGGAGTGTAGGGACGTGGCGCTGGGAGGCCAAGCCGAACCGGGGGCCTGAAAACCCCTCTCGCCCCCGCCGCAACGGCAGGGGGGACGGTCGAGCCGGGGGGCGCGGTGGTACAACACCGGCATGACGATCATCCCCGGCCATCAGCGACCCGATCCCCCGGAGCAGCCCGCCGGAGCGGGGTTCCACGAAGCCGCGATCGCAGCGGACCCTCCGGGGAGCGGCGGGGCGTGGCGGGCCCTCGATGCCTCCGCCAATCGGGCCGCCGAGGCGCTGCGGGTCATCGAGGATGTGCTCCGGTTCGTCCTCGATGATGCCCACCTCACCGCCGTTGCCAAACGCCTCCGCCACGATCTTGGCGACCTTCTCGCCACCCAACCGCTCCCCGAACGGATCCGGCTGCGCGACGTCGCCGGGGATGTCGGCCCGGGGGTCGGTCCGGTCGACGCGCTTCCACGCCGGTCGCCGGCCGATCTGGTCGCTGCCAATGGGGCCCGGGCGGCGCAGGCGCTGCGGAGTCTCCAGGAATGGGCGCTCCTCCTCCAGCCGCCCCTTGCTCCGCGGTTTGAGGCGATCCGCTACCGCCTCTATGACCTCGAGCGCGCGGCGCTCGTGCTGGCCCGCGCGAGCGAACGCCTCGCCGGGATCGCGCTCTGTGTGCTCGTCGATGGCGGGGAGGATGCAGGCCGTTTCGGGATCCTCGTCGAGGGCTTGCTCGACGCCGGGGTGCGGATGATCCAGGTGCGCGACAAATCGCTTCCCGTTGCGGCGCTGGTCGATCGCGTCCGCGTGGCGGTCGAACTGGCCCGCCGCCGGTCGCAAGCCGACGCGCTGATCATCGTCAATGATCGTCCCGACGTCGCCGTGGCGGTGGGGGCCGGTGGTGTCCACCTCGGCAGCGACGACCTCCCTCTCGACCTCGTGCGGCGCGTCACCGGTCCAACGGCCGTCGTGGGGTGCACCGCGCACGACATCGGCACAGCGCTCGCCGCCGTCCGCGGGGGAGCCGACTATCTCGGCGTCGGCCCCTGCTTTCCTTCGTCCACGAAATCTTTTGGGAGCCAGGCGTCGCGGGAGTTTCTCAACCAGGTCGCCGCCACGATCGCGCTGCCGGCGTTTGCAATCGGCGGCGTGACGCTCGAGCGCCTCGACGAGCTTCGGGCGCTCGGGTGGCAGCGCGTGGCCGTGGCCGCTGCGATCACCCGCGCCGCCGATCCGGCCGCCATGGCTGCCCGGTTCATCGAGCGGCTGCAGCGGCCGGCGCCGGACGCGGGGGCTGTTCCGGGGGCAAGCCGCGGGGATCATCCCGGGGATCATCCCGGGGATCATCCCGGGGATCATCCCGGGGATCATCTTTGAGCGCTTCGACGAGGGCGGCGGCGATGTCGGCTTCGTCGCGGTTGCGGTAGCCGGCCCAGACACGGCGGATTCGACCGTCGGTGCCGACCAGATAGGTGGTGGGGAACACCTCGAAGCCGTAGCCTTCGGAGAAGACCATCCGCACGACCCCGCGGGGATCGCACCAGGGCTCGATCGCGATCCGCTCCCGGTCGAGGAATCGCTTCGTGTCGGCAGTGATCTCGTCGAGGTCGTCCGGCCCCCCCGCGCCGCACGACACCGCCACGAGCTGGAATCGATCGTCGTCGGCGAGTCTCGTGGCGATCCGTCCCAGGCCGGGCAACTCGCGGCGGCAGGGGGGGCACCAGGTGCCCCAAAAGTTCAACAGTGTGACCCGGCCGGTAAACGTCGGCGCGGGGCGGGACGGATCGGCGATCGACACCAACGGAATCCCCCCGATCCGCTTGCCCACCGCAGGGTGGGCTGGCGACGGGCCGGAGCAGCCCGGGGCGATCACCAGCAGGAGGGCGCCTGCCGCCACGAGGGTCGTGACCAGGGGGCCGCGAGCGCGGCAGGGGAGACGGATCGGGCGTATCATGGGGATCCGATGCGAAGAGTGACCGGGCAATGGAATGGGATCGGGGCGGCGCCGGGGAGGAACCGGAGTGTACGAGGTCGAACTGAAGTTTCCCTTGGTGAACGTGGCGGCGGTGGAGACGGCCCTCGGCAGGCTCTCAGCCAGAGCCCGGCCACCGATCGACCAGGCCGACCTCTATTTCGCCCATCCCAGCCGGGATTTCGCCCACACCGACGAGGCCCTCCGGCTGCGGCGCGAGGGGGATGCGGTCGCGATCACCTGGAAGGGGCCGCGGCTCGGGCAGGAGGCGAAGACGCGGCGTGAGATTGAGCTCCCGCTGGCCGGGATCGCCGCCGCCGCCGGGGCGGAGGCGACACTCGCAGCCTGGGGGGAGCTGCTCGAAGCCCTCGGCTTCCGCCGGGTCTGGGAGGTGCTGAAGCGACGGCGGCGGTCAGAGGTTTCCTGGCAGGGGAGCACGATCGAGGTAGCGATCGACACCGTGGCGGGGCTCGGCGACTTCCTCGAGCTGGAGATCCTGGCAAGCGCGGCGGAGATTCCGTTGGCCCTCGCCTCCCTCCAATCGCTCGCCGCAGAGATCGGCCTTGGCCAGCCAGAGCGACGGAGCTACCTCGAAATGCTCCTCGCTGCCCGCCCGCCCGATTGACCGGCTCCGCTGGGCCCCCCATCGGAAGGCATGGTTGCCGATTCATCGGGCAGCGACTGCCCGCCAGACGCGCTCTGGTTCCTGGGCGCCTTCCCGTCGCCGCCAGTCAGCCAGTCATGGGAGGCGGCCGCCGGAAGGGCGGAAAACCCACCGCTCCCCCCGCCTGTCGGATTTTTCCGCCGTGTTATCCCCATCACGAGCCGAAGCGAGGCCCCGGATCCCCCGGTCTGCGATGGCACCGAAGAAATCCAGATTTTTGGCGCAGCGTTTGCAAAGAGTTTCCCGGCGGCGTTGCGGCGCAAATCACACAGATTTTTTTCCATTCTTCACGCGGGGTGAGCTCATGGTCCTTGAAGGTTCGAGCCGTGCCGGAACGCACCGTCACGGTTTCACGCTGGTTGAACTGCTCGTCGTCATCGCCATCATCGGCACACTTGTCGGGCTTCTGCTGCCGGCCGTCCAATCAGCGCGCGAAGCGGCCCGCCGCAGCGCCTGCGCCAACAACATGAAGCAGTTGAGTCTCGCGCTGCTCAACTATGAATCGGCGACAAGGAAACTCCCTCCATCGCAGATCGTTCCGAAGGCCTTCGGTGACCTCGCTGCTGGCAAGGGCTGGAGCGACTACACGCTCGTCGGCCACCTCATCTATCTGCTCCCCTACATGGAGCAAACGCAGGTCTATCAGCCGTTCCCGTCCAACATGAAGATGAACCCCAACGACTTTGCGACCTATGGCAATGGCGCTGATCCGAAGCGGCAGAATTATTGGGTTTATCCGCAGGTCAACGCCGTCACCGGCACCCGGCTGGCCGGCCTGATCTGCCCGTCGGACAACGCCGAGGCGGCCCGCAAGACGGGCGGGTCTGCCGAGTTCACGACCTTCATCACGATCGATCCGACCGCCGGCTCGAGCTACTACCTCAACGACGAGGCGCCCGATCCGATCACGTCGAATCACCAGGTCACCAACTACCTCGGCTGCGCCGGTCGGAGTGAGCTCGACGGGGTGTACTTCACGTCGAATGCCGCCTCCATCACGGCAGCCGACACCTACAAGGGGATATTCCGCCCGAGCGAGGCTTCCGCGATCAAAGACTGCATCGACGGCACCTCGACGACGATCTGCTTCGGGGAGGTCCTCGGCAGCTTCACCGACGGCGTCAAGGGGGTCGGTCGTCAGACCTGCCTCTCCTCCATGTGCGGTGCGATGCCGATGCACTGGATGACAACCTCCTTCGGCGGCAGCCGCTACGATCCCCGGGCCCGGACCTGGTATCGCTTCGGCAGCATGCATGCCGGCGCGTTGATCGGCTACTCGATGGTTGACGGCTCGGTGAAGTATCTCGCGGTCGACACCGATCCGCAGACCCTTCTCCAACTTGCTGGCCGGGCAGACGGCCAATCGCTGAGCACGTCGATCGACTGACGGTTGCCTTCAGGGGTGGCAGCCGGTCCTGATTCGAACCCCGGCTGCCACTCGCTCTCGTGAGAGGGATCGGGCTCCTCATGTCGAGGGCTGGCTCTGGCTGTGGCTGTGGTGCCGGTGAGCCGGTGGAGAGGGCTGATTGGCGGCGCGGGTCGAGCCGATTCGGCTGACCAATCCCGTCTCGGATGTGCGTCGCTGACGTGGTCAGTGGGCGCGCGGGTTGGGAGCGAATCATCAAGTCGACCATCTGGAGGGTTTTTTCCGATGCACGTCAGATGGGTGTGGTGTGCGGTGACAGGGTTGGCACTCGCCGGAGTCGCCGGCGGGTTGGCCGGATGTTCGGAGGGCGCTAAGCCCACCCCCGTGGCAGTTCCGCAAGGTGGGGTGGAAGGCGGGGTGGCTGATGGCGGGCAAACTCCTGCGGCACCCCAAGGGATGGGTGTTCCAAAGCCTGGCAAGGCGGTCACCGCGGCCGCTCCCGCGGTGAAGGGGCCGCCGAAGGGGAAGATTCCGGCCAAGCTTCAGCGAAACAGCCCGCAGGCCGAGCCGTTTTGATGGCTTTCGTGCCAAGTGTCCGTGGAGAAAGCTTTTGATCTTCCTATTCTTGGCTGGTTGATCGCTGATAGACGTCCACGGGTCGACCCGGGATGACACCCCCCCAAAAAAAAGGGTTTTTTCAGCGGATCGTTTTTTTGGGGAATGTTTTTTCAGTGGATGGTTTTTCAGGACTCTTCATCCGCCGCATTCGGCGGCGGGCAAACGAACCAAAGCCCCGCCAGCGTGGGCCGCTGGCTCGCTTTGGCCACGGAAAAAGTCATTCTTGAACTTTTCCAATTGGGAAAGCCCCCTCAAAAACCGATGTATCCCGGGGTTTTCTGACGCCGAACCGACGAGCGGGCACTTTTCCTCGGCGGCGGCGTAGCCTTGGATCGGCGTGGCGTGGGTCAGTTGGAGCGGTTTTGCCGCCTCTGACGGCCAGTCTGCCAGCCCTTCCGGGGAGATTATTTCTGCGGCAGATTCATTGCCATACACCACAGGCGGGAGTAACCTGAGGCTAGGGGCAAGGGCGGTTGAGGGAGTGGCACAAACGCTTGCCTGCGCAGGAGGTGTGCGATCCAGCGGCGGTCGAACCAACCGCCAAAGAGATTCGCACTGCTTCGAATCATGATCCATTCTTGATCAACATCTTGATGATCCATTCAGTTGGTGTTTTGCTGGTTGGCTGTGGCAGGCGGATCCGCTCCGGCACCTCTTCGTCATCCTGATTTTTTTCTTCATTCTCACGGGGTGATCTCATGGTCCTTGAAGGTTCGAGCCGTGTCGGAAAGCACCGCCACGGCTTTACGCTGGTTGAATTGCTCGTCGTCATCGCCATCATCGGCACACTTGTCGGGCTTCTCCTT
>Ga0209829_10002099_pt1 | contig 15409 bp, 13 predicted proteins | sample C_140205_EF_Meta_FD_187311 | JGI IMG/M metagenome (GOLD analysis project Ga0209829, IMG submission 187311) | Freshwater microbial communities from Lake Croche, Canada to study carbon cycling - C_140205_EF_MetaG (SPAdes) (version 2) | ecosystem: Environmental > Aquatic > Freshwater > Lake...
GGCAGGTTCGGCAGACGAGGTCCTTTCCGCACAACCGGCGAAGCCGGGAAAGCGACGCAAACTGGGAAAAACCCGGAAACGAGCCTGGTCTTTCCGGGATCTCCGCGGGCACCGGTGGCGACCTGAAGGACCAGAACCCCCAATCAACCAGTGGCCCCCAGAAGACACAAACTGCTCACGTGCTTCAGACACTCCATCCATCCCAATTCCTCCGGGCAGTGCCCCACGGAAAAAACTGCCCGCCCCCCCTGCCCCTGTCGCGGCCGAGGGATCGAGCGATTCCAGCGGCAAATGCCCTTCGACACCGGCCCCGGCATCCCTACACTCCCACCCCCGCCGGGTTGGCACGAAACACGCCCGGCAGAGTGACCGCCCCCACCGCTGACGAGGAGACCGGACGTGGCCGTCGAGGGATACGACCTGGTGATGATCGGCCTCCTCGCCGTCGCCGCCCTGCTCGGCTACTTCAAGGGGATGGTCTGGCAGCTGGCATGGATCGCCGGGATCGTCGTCAGTTCGTTCGTGTCCCTGCGGTTCGCCCCGCAGTTCGCCCACCTCTTCGGACACCAGGAACCTTGGAACCGGTTCCTCGCCATGCTCGCGCTCTACGTCGGCACGTCGCTGGCGGTGTGGATCCTCTTCCGGCTCGTGTCGGGATTCATCAACGCGATCCATCTCTCCGCCTTCGACCACCAGCTCGGGCTGCTCCTCGGCCTGGCGAAGGGGGCGTTGCTGTGCATCGTCGTCACCTTCTTCGCGGTCACGCTCGCCCCCGACTACCGCCACCAGATCGTCGCCAGCCGGAGCGGCCGCTTCGTGGCCGAGCTCATCGTCCGTGCCGACACCTATCTCCCCAAGGAGATCCACGACACCGTCGAGCCGTTCGTCGACCAGTTCGAGCGGCAGTTCGCGCAGCCTGGCGTGGGGCAAAACGGCGGACCGGACGCGGCGTTCGGCTCGGCGGCGGGGCAGGTCTCCGCCCCCGGCAGCGGGCAGTCCGGCGGACAGCTCACCGGCGGCGGCCTGTCGCTGAAGACGCTCATCGACGGGGTCAGTTCGGCCGCGGCCTGGGCCGGAGCAGAGCAGGGGAGTGGCGCGGTGCATCAGGCCGGGGGCGCCCTGCCTCCGGGGAGCGCCTGGTTCGCCCCTCCGGCAGACCAGAAGCCGGCCCCGGTCGCCGCGCTCCCGGGGGGCTTCCAACCGATCGCCCCGGCCCCCATTCAAGAGTCGCCCCGACCGACCGGAAGCCGCTACGGGAACCCCGCTCCCAGTGGCTATCCTGTCGGCGCCCAGTCACTGCTGCCGCTCCGCTGACCGTCCGAGCGCGGGAACAAAGCACGGATCGGCCACCGTAGGAATCGATCTCCATCCGTCAGCGATCGTCACGGTCGGCCCGCGGCCCCGAGAGGAGCAGGGGCGGCATTGCGGAAAGAGGCGCGGAAAGAGGCCGCCGGCAAAAAAAGGGCGTTTTCCGCGGGAAAAAACGACCCTGAATCGGACATAAGAGACATTATCGGACGTTGGGGAGAGGGGGGAAACGGGCCGCGTTTCAGGCGGAAACCGGGTTCTCCTCGAGGAACCTTCCCATCGCACGGAACTTCCCGTAGCGGGAATCGACGAGCACCGGGGTCGGCTGCGCGAGCAGTTCCTTGAGCGTGCGGACGAGAAAGTTCTTCACTCGACTGGCCATCTGGCGCGGATCGCGGTGGGCACCGCCGGGCGGCTCTTCGATGACCGCGTCGATGACCCCGAGCGACCGCAGATCGTGTGACCGCATCTTCAGGGCCCGGGCCGCCTCGGCCTTGTGCTCGGCGCCTTTCCAGAGGATCCCGGCGCAGCCCTCCGGGCTGATGACGCTGTAGTAGGCATGCTCGAGGACGGCCACCCGGTCGCCGACGCCAATCCCCAGCGCCCCCCCAGATCCCCCCTCGCCGATGACCACGCAGACAACCGGGACCGGGAGCGTCGCCATGAGGAACATGCTCTCGGCGATCACCTGGGCCTGGCCCCGTTCCTCGGCACCGACGCCGGGATAGGCGCCGGGGGTGTCGATGAGGCAGATCACCGGTAGGCCGTACTTCGCCGCCAGTCGCATCTTGCCCATCGCCTTGCGGTAGCCCTCGGGATGGGCGCAGCCGAAGTGGCACGCCTGACGCTCGGCGAGCGTTTTCCCTTTCTGGTGGCCGACGACGAGCACTTTGTGCCGGTCGAGCTTGGCAAACCCGGTCAGCATCGCCGGGTCGTCACCGAAGGCCCGGTCGCCGTGGAGCTCGACGAACTCGTCGAAGACGAGCGAGACGTAGTCGCTCGTCTTCGGCCGGTCGGGGTGGCGGGCGACCTCGACGGTCTGCCAGGGATCGAGGCCGCCGAAGACCCGCTTTTGGATCTCGACGAGCTCACGCTTCAGCCGCCGGAGCTCCTCTTGCTGGAGGGCGCCGAGCGGCGCGGCCTCCAGGGCTGCGATCCGGTCCTCGATCTCGTAGATCGGCTTCTCGAGGGGAAGCCGGTGCAAGCCGCGGGACATGAGGCGCTCCGGGCGCGGAGGTGGGACCAAGGGAGCCGACACGGAGTTTCCCATGGCCGCGCGGCAGGAGTCAATTCGAGTTGATGTCGGCCAGCAGCGCGCTGCCGGGGCCCACAGGGCGGCGGCTCACGCCGGTCCCGGATCCCGCTCGAAGAACCGCACCTGCTTTAATTGGCGGACGATCTCCTCCATCGAGGCGGGACGGTCGGCGGGCTTCTTCGCCATCATCTGCCGGATGAGCTTCGACGCCGCCGCGGTGACGTTGCGGTTGGTGGCCTCGACGAGGGGCGCGGCGGCGTAGATGTGCTTGCCGAGGAGATCGTTTTGGTCTGCTCCGGTGAACGGCGGCGTGCCGGCGAGCATCTCGTAGGCCAGACAGCCGAGCGAGTAGACATCCGAACGGAAATCGAATGGCTGCCCCCGGATCTGCTCGGGGGCCATGTAGCTCGGCGTCCCCTGGGCCTGCTTCTTCGTCCACAGGAGCCGGGCAAGGGCGCCGGGGGGCTGCCCGGCGATGGCGTAATCGAGGACGCGCACGTCGCCGTCGGGGGCGACGAGGACGTTGGCTGGCTTCACATCGCGGTGCACCCACCCTTTGCCGTGGAGGAAACCGAGCCCCTCGGCAATACCGACGAGGATCTTCACCGCCCTGGGCATCGTCCGCTCCCGTTCCGTGGCGGAAGTGATGCCGCGGCGGAGGTTCGGATGGGGGAAGAGATCCATGACGAGACAGGGCATCCGCTGGTGGACCTCGAGCCGGTGGATGCGGATGAGGTGGGGATGGGTGAGATCCTGCCCGACCCGGAGCTCGTGCTCGAGCTGCCGACGCTGCGACTTGTCGGCGATGAACTCGGGCATCAGAACCTTGACCGCTACCTGGCGCCCTTCGCTGGTGTCAAAGGCGCTCCACACCTGGCACTGCCGGCCGAGCCCGAGTTGCTGCTGGAGATTGAGCGGACCGAGCCGATCGGGGGGTTTGGCCATGGTGCGTCGCAGCTGGGCGGAGAGTCAGGTGGAAGCCGGTGGGCGTGGGGGGCGGACACGGTTGGGATCGATGGAGATCGACACGAGCACGAGCCCCTGCGGGGGCGCCGTTGGGCCGGCTGCCGGCCGATGCCGGGCCGCGAGCACCCCGGCCATCCAGTCGGAGCGGCGCCGGCCGCATCCGACCATGACGAGCGACCCGACGATGATCCGCACCATGTTGTGGAGGAATCCATTCCCCTCCACCTCGACCCACAGTTCGGCATCGGGGAGATCGTCCCCCCCCCGGCGCCGGCTGAGGTCGAGCCGGTGGATTGTGCGCACTTTCGACAGCCGGGTGGAGGGCATCGTCTCGAAACTGGTGAAATCGTGCTCCCCCTCGAGCGTCGCCGCCGCGATCAGCATGGCGTCGAGATCGAGGCGCGACTTCCACCGCCAGACGAGGTGCCGGGAGAGCACCGGGCGCCACGGGGCATCGTGGATCCGATAGCGGTAGATCTTGCTGACGGCCCCCCAGATCGGATCGAAGCCCGCGGCGGCCTCCTCCCCATCGATGACCGTCACGTCCGGAGGGAGCCGGGCATTGAGGGCCCGCACCCAGGTGCGGGCGTCGTGCTCCGCCGTGGTTTCAAATGACACCACCTGCCCCAGGGCGTGCACGCCGGCATCGGTCCGGCTCGAGCCACGGGGCACGACCTCCTCGCCGCTGACTTCTCGGATCGCCCCGGCGAGGGTCCCCTGCACCGTCGTCCGCCCGGGCTGGGACTGCCACCCAGAGAACCGGGTCCCTTCATAGGCCAGCGTGAGGCGGATCGTGCGTGTCATCAACGCACCGGTGCCCCGTCCCTTGCGGCCATCTTCGCCGCCAGATGTTCGGCGATCTGGACGGCGTTCGTGGCGGCCCCCTTCCGCAGATTGTCGGAGACACACCACAGCGCGATGCCGCACGGGCTCGAGTCATCCTCGCGGATCCGCCCCACGAACACCTCGTCCCGGCCTTCGCAGTCGCGCGGCAGCGGGTAACGTTTCGCATCGAGATCGTCGACGACCACGATCCCCGGCGCATGCTCCAGGAGCCTCCGAGCCTCGGCGGCGGTGAGCTTCCGCTCGGTCTCGATGAGGATCGATTCGCTGTGACAGTTGGCCACCGGCACGCGGATGCAGGTCGCGCAGACGCCGATCGACTCGTCGCCGAGGATCTTCCGCGTCTCGTGGACCATCTTCAGCTCCTCGCTCGTGCTCCCGCCGGGCCGGGGGGAACCGATCTGCGGGATGAGGTTCGCGGCAATGTGGTGGGAGAACACCGATTTTGCCTCTCCCCTCCCCTCCAACCACGCCGCCGTCGCGTCGCGGAGCTCGGAGGTCGCCGCCAGGCCGGCGCCACTGACAGCCTGGTAGGTACTGACGATGACGCGCCTCACCCGCGCCGCGTCATGGAGCGGCTTCATGACCATCACCATCTGGGTCGTCGAGCAATTCGGGCTCGAGATCAATCCGCTGTGCCGGTCGATGTCGCCGGGATTGACCTCGGGGATCACCAGCGGGACATCGGGCCGCATGCGGAAATAGCCACTCTCGTCGACCACCACCGTGCCCCGCTCCACGGCCCATGGGACGAACTCGGCAGCGACTTCGTCCGGCGTGCTACCGATGGCGATCTGCACCCCCTCGAACGATTCTGGACGGAGCACCTCCACATCCATCGTCGCCCCCGCGACGGTGAACGGCTGGCCGGCCGTTCGTGGAGAGGCGAGGAGCTTGATGCGCCGGGCAGGGAACTGCCGGGCGAGGAGCGACTCGACGATGATCCGGCCCACGGCGCCGGTGGCGCCAACGACTGCGATGGTGTCGATCATGGAATACGTTCCGGGCTTGGCCACGGGGTGAGGGGAAAAAAAACAAGCAGCGTGATCAGTCACGGCGGGAACGGTCGGCATGGAGGTCCCGGAGGAGCCAGCGCCACGTCGCGGCCGGCACGAAGGCGAGGTTGGCGGCGATCATCGCCAGGCCGAATTCCTGCATCCCCATCGCCAAGCCGATGCCGAGGTGGACGAAGATCCCCATGGCGATCGCCAGCCGTCGCGTCAGCCGCGGCCACACGAGAGCCGGATAGGAAAACTCCCAGAAGACCGTCCCGAGCGTGAGCAGATTGACGAGGAGCGGATGGCGCGCGAGCCAGGTGATGTCGAGCGTCCGGTAGCGGCTGTTGGCCGCCGCGCCCCACAGCGCCGTTCCCTCCCACCAGCTCGCCCCGAGAAGTTTGGCGGTGCCGGAGAAGAAATAGACGACGCAGAGATGGATCTGGAGGAGCCGCAGCGCGATGTTGGCCGACACCGACGGCCCGTCACCGGAGGTGGCGATCCCCAACCGGCGATCGAGCGACAGGACCGCACCGGCCGGCCCGATCGCCACCGGGATCAGAAGCATACCCAGGGCATCATCGAACCCGAACACGGTCAAAGGCGTGCGGTTGACCGCCGCGAGGAATCCGACGAGCGCGACCCACGCCGCCACAGGGGTCGCCAGACCGAGGGCGAGACAGGCCGCGGCGATGAGCGTGACAAGGACGAGCGCCCGGACCGCCGTGGAGGACGAGAGGGCGAAGAACCAGCTCCACTGCCACGGCTGGTCGTTCATTCGCCACACATCGCCATCGCGGAGCCAGCCGTGCGGGCCGAAGAAGGCATCGACATCCATCAGCCACACCGCACAGCTCCAAGCCAGGAGGGTGCCGGCGATGATCCGCACGATCGCCAAGGGGAGCGGATCGGCGGGGGTGAACCAGAAACGGTCCCAGGCCTCGCCCCAGGCGGCGAACCACCCCTGCTCGGCACTCCCCCCCTGCCCTGTCGGCTGGCCGGTGAACGCCGCATTCCCCTTCCCCCCAACACTCGATCCGGCGGCGGGAGCCGACTCGGCCGCGCTCCACGGCCCCGGGATGACGTCCACAGGACGAGGCTCCGACCGGCCGCGCTGCGGTGGCAGTCGACGGTGTTGGCGGCTCATCGGTTCGGCTCTGCAGAGGAGGCGAAGGCGTAGATCCCCAGCGGTGTCTCGACGTCGGGGGCCGAGCGGCCGGCGATCGTGTCCTCGGGGGCGGGAAGGTCGAACTCGACCATCGACAGCTCGACCTCCACGCCACCGTGTCGCCGCAGCAACTGCCCCGCGACCCCCATGACCAGCGGCTGCCACAGCGGCTTCGCTTCGCGGCGCACCTCGGCGGGGGCATCGGCCGCAGGAACGAGCCCGGCAATCTTCTCGGCGATCATGAATCGGCGGTGGTAGAGGAGCCGCGGTCGATCGACGGCCGGATCGGGAAGCACCCCGGAGCGGGTCGTGCCGTCGGGCAAGCGCATGGTCCAGCGGATCGCATGCCCCGGGCCGGGATCGGGGGCGAAGAAGCGGTAGCCGTGGCCGAGGTAGAGCGCGCCGACCAACGGCCGCAACGGCTGAATCATCCGGGTGGCAAGGGCGCTCGACGGCGCCGGGCCGGCCAGCGGAGGCACGATCAGCAGCGCGAGGTAGAGGAGGATCGTCCCCGTGGCGGTTGTCCGCCCGATGCGCGTCCAGCGTGGCCCGGAGGCGGTGGCGGGGCTGGGAAGGTGGGCGTTCACGCTGCGTCGTGGCCGGACCACCGGCACGTCCATCAGGGTCGGAGCGATCGATTCAGGTTCACTCTACCAGCCCCGGGCCGGTCGCTCCCTGGGTGGAATCACGTTCGTTTCGGCCGCCGTTCCCGGTCAACTTGCGGAGGAACCGCGGCGGCAAAAAAAAGCTCCCGCGCGGCACGGGCCGCGCGGGAGCGGATCTCACCAGATTGGCCATCCGGCCGACGGTCAGCGAATCGAGACCTGGGCGTCAGCCGAGGCGGTCCGCTGGGCGGGGTCGAGGCTCACCTCCACCGACTTCCCGGCGACGAGGTCGATGGTCTTCGAGACCACCTGCTCCTTGCCGTCGACGACGGTGGAGACCTTGATCTCGTAGTTCTTCCACGCCTGGCCGTCCTTGAGGGTCGTCGTCTCGAAGAGGCGGATAGCCCCGCTCGACGACGTCTCGTTGCCGGCGAGCCAAACCCGGGCGTCGGCGGGCACGCGGAGGGTGAGGCTGGTCTTGGGCGCGTTGACGGCCGTGTCGAAGTTGACGTTCGAACGGGCGCCCGCCGTCAGCGTGACCGACTTGGTCTGCTCACGCGGGGTGCCGTCACGGTCGACGACCATCTTCACGACGAACTCGTAATCCTTGCCGGCCTCAAGGCCGCGGGAGACGAACCGACGCTGCGAGCCGGTCGCCGATGTCTTGGAACCGTTGACGAACACCTGGGCATCGGCCGGGAGGTTGACGACGAGCATCGCACCGTCGGCGGGCACCGTCTCGACCGCAGCACCCGTCATGCTCGACGGCGTGCCGATGATCTCGCCACCGCCGTACGACGGGGTGCCGTAGACCGGGGTGGAGTACGACTCACCGATCACCCGGTTGCTCTCGACCGGATAGCCGGTCGAGTACTCGCTACCGCTGGAGTAGGCCGGGGAGGAATAGCCGCCGTACGAGCCACCGCCGTACGAACCGCCAGAGCTGCCCCCCGACGACCCGCCCGAGCTCCCGCCGTAGGAGCCGCCCGAGCTTCCGCCCGACGAGCCCCCCGAGCTGCCACCGGTAGAACCGCCCGAGCTGCCGTGGCGGTAGTAGGCCCGCATCGCCTTCTTTTGGGCGTGGTGGGCGAAGAGGCCGCCGTGCGACCCACCCGACGAACCGCCGTAGGAGCCGTACGAGCCGTAGGAGCCGTACGAGCCACCGGACGAACCGCCGGCACCGTAGCCGCCGGACGACCCGCCCGACGAACCCCCGTAGGAGCCACCAGACGAGCCGCCGCCCGAAGAACCGCCCGAGCTCCCGCCCGACGAGCCGTGGGAAGCGCTATAGCGCTGATGCCAACCGGCGTGCGCATCGCAGGCGGTCGCGACGACCGCGAGGAAGGTGACAATTCCGGCAAACTTGCCGCTGTGACGAAGGACCGACATCAGGATCTCTCTCCGGTGAATGAGTGGATGGTGGAGGTGAAGCAAGGTGAACTGGAAGGGACCGCCCCGCGCCCGGAACCCGCTGACCGGGTGCCGTACCGACCGCATGTGGCAAAGATAATTTGCCGGTCGGGCAAAGCAAGCAGTTTAGGCAAACGGGGTTGCGTTTGACGACCAGCCCCATGAAAGATGGGCGGATTGTGCCGGATAGGAAGGGCGACGCACGGAAGCCACCCCGTCCTATCCGCTCATTCCCCCGAATGAACCGATCCGGAGAAGGAGCCCACCAATCCCCAAACAAGGCCGCAAGGGGACGCCTTTCTGGCTGCCAGACCAGCGCCATCGGGGAGGCTAGGCCCCGGACCGAAGCCGGCGCCGTGCCGCCATCAGCGGGCGATCCCCTCGATGCGGACGTCATCCGCCTCGAGCCTGCCGGTTCCCCCCAGCATCCCCACCAGGACGATCGCCTCCCGCGCCCAGACGGGCACTGTCAGGGTCCCCTGCAGGTGCCTCCAGGGAAACGTCCCCTTCCCCATCGGGAGCAGCGCCCGCGCCGACCGGGTTCGCCGTTCGTCGAAGAATTGGACGCCGAGGGCCGGCAGTTCCTCTGGCGAAGAGCCCTCGCGGAGCGATTCGCCACGGACCTCGAGCGAAACCGCCAACCGGCCGATCGCACGACCGTCGACCGCAAACCCCTGGAAGAGTTGGGCGGGCCTCCCCTTCTCGGCATTCTCCAGGCGCAGGAAGCGTGTCCCCTCCGGGGCGTCGGGCGCCTCGACAAGCTCCATTTGCCGTCCGTAATACCACGACATCGGCACCTCCACCCCGGGCAGGAGATCCTCGAAGCCGCCATTGCCGATCGCCGGTCGGGTGCCGTCGGGCTGCACGACCCTCGCCTCCTCCGCCGCGCCGGTCATCGGGACGAACAGACTCGGCACGAGCGACTCGCGCACCATCTCCCCGTTCCGTTTCGAGAGGAGGACGAGCATTTGGTCATAGCGCTCGCCAACCGGGATCACCATCCGCCCCCCTTCGGCCAACTGCTCCACGAGCGGTTGGGGGATCTCCTCGGGAGAACAGGTGACGATGATCTTGTCGAACGGGGCATGCTCCGGCCATCCCTGGAAGCCGTCGCCGATCTTCGTGATCACGTTCTTGTAGCCGAGTCGGGCGAGGATCCGCGCGGCCTTCTCGCCGAGCGGTTTGTTGATCTCGATCGAGTAGACCGTCTTGACCAGGGGCGAGAGCACCGCCGCCTGGTAGCCGCTGCCGGTGCCGATCTCGAGGACCCGATCGGTGGGCCGTGGCTCGAGCCGCTCGGTCATGTAGGCAACGACGAACGGCCCGGAGATCGTCTGCTTCTCGCCGATCGGCAGCGCCATGTCGACGTAGGCGAGGTGGCGCTGCGGCGGGGGGACGAACTCGTGCCGCGGAGTTGTCCGCATGCTCTCGAGGACACGGGGATCGGTGACCCCACCGGCGGCGATGTCCTCCAGCGCCATCCGCTCCCGCAGGCTTCTCATCCGTTCGGCGGTGGCATCGGGGGGCGCCGCTGGCACCGTGGCCGATGCCAGCATCACCGCCGCCGCAAAACTTCCCCACACCCACGCCCGCTTCATGGCCGCCCTCTGGTCTTGGTCAGCCCCGTCTCGCCGCCGTTACTTCGCCGCTTCGATCCCGAGCAATTCCATCTCGAAGACGAGGACCTCCCCCGGCTCGATCACGGGGGGTGAACCCTCGTCGCCATAGCCCAGGTCGGGTGGCACCCACAGCCGCCATTTCGAACCCACCGGCATCAGCGCCAGCGCTTCCTGCCACCCGGGGATCACCTGCTGGACCGGGAACCGCAACGGCCCCTGCGCCGGATCGCTGGCATCGAATTGCTTCCCGTCGAGGTGCGTGCCGCGGTAGTGGGTCGAGACAACGTCGGTCGGCTTTGGCTTCGGCCCGTCCCCGGCCTGGAGCACCTCGTACTGCAACCCGCTGGGGAGCGTCACGATCCCCTTCTTGCCCTTGTTGGCGGCGAGAAACTGCGCGGCCTTCGCCCGGTTCGCTTTGCCCTGCTCCACCATCTGCTGGCGGAAGCTCTCCCGCTCCTGCTGCATTCGGGCCTCGAACGCCTGGAGCGCGGCAGTGAGTTGCTCGTCAGGAAGCCGCGGCGGGGTGCCACGGACGGCATCGGAGAGCCCTTGCGCCAGCGCGGCAAAATCAAACGGGGCTTTTTGGGCCCGGAAGTCGGCGGCGATCTGACTGCCGATGCGGAGGCCGAGGGCATAGCCGAGCGTCCCCTCCGGCGTGTCGAGGGGAGCCTCACCCGGCGGCGCTAGCGGCTGAGCGGCGGGGCGCTTGGCTGCCGGCGCCCCCGGCTGGGCGGCGGCGTGAGGGGACGAAAAGAAGGCGGCAAGCGTCACTGCAACAGCCGCGACGGCCCCCCTCCCCTGCCCTGCGATCCCGCGCCACCCTGATCGACCGACTCCCTTGCGATCCATCTCCGCCCCTCCCTCACAGCCTGTTGGATGACGTGCCTGATGCCTGGCAACCCGCGTCAATGAACGCCGTTAACGAGTCTACCAATCTCCCCCCGTCCTTCCTGCGCCATCCCACGCGCCCCAGGCGCCCTAGCCGGTGATCACGGGGCCGGGTCGGCAGCCCGGTCGCCCTCCACGGCCGGCCGGCCGAGCGACCCGCGGGTGATCTCGAGGAAAGCCGTTTCCAGATTCACCTCCGACTCCCGCATCGACTGGAGCCGGAATCCCTCGGCAACAAGCCGGGCCGCCAGCGGCGACGGGTCATCGCACCCGGCGGCAAGCGTCACGAGCACCTCGCCGTCGCGGACGGCGACCTTGTCCGCTTCGGGGCTCTTCTCGACCACCTTCGCGGCCGGTTCAGGAGGACCGGCGACGCGGATCCGGATGACAGGGCGACCGCGGACCTGCGCGAGGAGGTCGCCGACGTCGCCGCAGGCCAGCAGCCGCCCATACTCGATGATTCCGACCCGATTGCAGATGTCGGCGAGCTCCGGAAGGATGTGGCTGCTGACGAGGATCGTCTTGCCGAGCCCCTGGAGTCGCTTGAGCAGGCCGCGCATCTCGATCCGGGCCCGGGGGTCGAGCCCGCTGGCCGGTTCGTCGAGGAGGAGGACCTGCGGGTCGTGGAGGAGAACGCGGGCCAGCCCCAGCCGCTGCGTCATCCCGCGTGACAGGCTTGTCACGAGCTCGTCGCGCTTGACCGTTAGATCGACCAGCTCCAGCGAACGCTCGGCAACGCGGCGACGCTCCGGCCCGGCAATCCGGTAGGCGGCGGCGAAGAACTCCAGATACTCGATGACACGCATGTCGTCGTACACCCCGAAGATGTCGGGCATGTAACCGATCGCGCGGCGGATCTCCCTGGGGTGGGTGTAGATCGAATGGCCACAGACGTAGGCCTCGCCCCAGGTCGGCGAGAGCAGCGTGGCGAGGATCCTGATGGTCGTTGTCTTGCCGGCACCGTTGGGGCCGATGAAACCGAACAGGTCCCCCTGCTCGAGCTTGAGATCGAGCGATTCCAGAGCGGAGAAATCGCCGTACTTCTTCGTCAGGTCGATGGTCTCGATCATGGGCTGCGTTTCTCGACGGAGAACTTGTCCAAGGGAATGACGATCCGCCACGTGGCCTCGGCCGGGGAATCGTTCAGCGGCGGAGCGGGCCCCGGGTCGCCCCCCCCTGCCCCACACGACCAAGCCGTTCCCGCCGGACCACGGCCGACGAGGATCGCCCGATCGATGGGGAGAAGCGGCGAGAGATCGATCCGCCCCAACCGGCCGGCCTTGAGGGACGTGTACGACGCCCCCCCAGCCGCGGCGTGGAATCCGGCCACCTCGAGGATCCGCTCGACATCGGTATCGTCGACGCGCCAGGCTTGAGTCTGCGTGCGGTCGTAGACGGCGGCGCTTTGGGTCAGGAAGGAGGCGAGCGTCCGCGGGCCCTTGCCCGACTCCGGATCGAATCGCGTGCCGGGGACAAACGCACCGACGTCGTAGGTCCAACCGGCGTGAAACAGGGAACACTCCTGAAGCGCGAACGGGAGCCGGCTCTCGAGGACGCCACGGAGTGTCCCCTGCGCGTCCTGCCGAAGGGTCGAGACAACCGGCAATTCGCTGAGCGGAGCCGTCCACTCCGCCTCGAACAACCGGCTCGATGACGCCGCCACCGGGACCCGATCGAGGCCGGTGAGCCCCGCGGCCGACAGGTAGGGGGCGCTCGCCAGAGACGGATGCGCCGTTGGACAGTCGACCGCACCGATCCCCCGCCCTCCAGCCCCGTACCAACTGACGACCGCCGTCCGGTCAGCGGCGACGAGCCCGGCGGTCGACGGGACCGCGCCGAGGTCGACCACGGCGTTCGCCGGCGACCAGATCCCGAAAACGGATGTCCCGCGGGCGATCCGCCCCGCGACGTCGAGATCGACAAGATCGGCCCGACGAACGCGCCATTCCGCCCCCTTCCATCGATCCGCGGTCCACCACACCAGCCCGGCAAAGAGGAGCACGACCGTCGGCAGCGTGATCCACGCCAGGCCAGGCCTCCCCCCACGCGACACCAGCCACCACTCCAGCGGATAGAGGCAGGCGACGTAGAGCAGGGCCAGACCGGCGATCCATTCGAAGGGCACGGGGCGGACACCATCGAAGCGATCGACCGCCATCCGCAACTGCCCGCCGAGGTCGAGCGATTGGCGGTTGACCTCCGCGGACCTCCCCCCCTTCCCCGACCGCCCGCCGAGGAGTTCGACGAGGAGCGAGTCGGTCCCCTGCCAATTGCGGAAGGCCCCCCGGTCAAGATCGATCCCCGCCCAGGTGACGGTGCCGAAACCATGGGCCCGGCGGACGACGAGGGGAAGATCGGTGGGGGCGTTCCCTTCCCAGGCCTCGATCGCTCCATCGATATTCCCCGGATCCTCGAAGAAGGGAACCTCGAGTCCGCCGAGGGCATTGCGATCGAGGGGTCGCCCCGCCTTGGAATAGGTTTCGATCGCGGCCGAGCGGCGCAGCGGCACCATCCGCGCCACGCGCCCTCCCCGCCCCGCGGGCCCCGGCAACCAGGCCGCCGCCGGCCCCTCCGACAGGCCCGGTGGTGCCGCCGACGCTCCCGCGAGGAAGACGAGCCTCCCGCCGCGTCGGACCCACGCATCGACACCGGCAAGGGCAGCCGAGGGCGCGCTTTTCACGGCCGAACCACAGACAACGATCGCGTCGGCCCCGTCGAGATCGAGACCTGTTGGCCCCAGCCCCGAGGCATCGGGGAGTGCAACGACGCGGATCCGCTCGCCATCCTCCTGCTGCAACAATCGGGCGGCGCGTTCCGCGCTCGGCAGATCCCCGATCACGAGCAGGACCTCGTTGATCGATTCCAGCGGTACCGGCAGGCGGAGGGGGGCTTGGGCCCCGCGATCATCCTCGACGAGCACCCGCCCCGCCGGGCGGCCGAAGCGAACGCGGAACCGGCACGGCGCATGGCCCGCCCCTTCCCCTGTCGTGTCCTCCACGGCCGGGTAGCCGACGAGCTCGCCATCGGGATCCTCGACCCAGACGCGTGTGGCCGTCGCCGGCGTGATCAGCAGCGGCGTCCAGGAGCCGGTCCGGTAGACGCCGTCGAACCCGACCACTCCCTCCCACGCCCCGGGCTCGGCCCCGACGGCTAGAGATGATGGGACCGCAGCGCACGCCACCAGGAAGGCCAACCACACCACCACCGACGCGACGGCGCTACGCCGCGGCGCGAGGCGCTGCAGGCCGGCAGTCGGCGGAGCCTCGGCAGCCGGAAGCATCAGGGCTTCTCCGCATCGGGGCAGGTGCAGGCCAGGCGTCCGCAGCCCGGGCACCCCCCGCCGTACTTGCGCTTCACCGCCTCGTCGAGGTCGACATCGACGACGTTGGCGATTGTCACGAGCCAGGCGAGGACGTCGGCAAACTCCAGGGCGATCTCCTCCTTGGTGCCGCTGCGGAGCGCCGTGGCGAGCTCGCCGATCTCCTCGGTGAGCCACATGAAGGTCCCCTCGACCCCCCGGGCGGCGTCCTTGTCGTGGTACATCCGCCGGATGAGCGACTGGAACTCGGAGAGCGTCATGGGGGTCAACCTGGAAACGGGCTGGAGGGGGAACGGGACGGGAGGCTAGGACGGGGCCGCCGCCGCGGGCGGGCCGCATCTCCCGCGGTACACGTTCTACCCGGCGTTGCGATGGCCGGCGACATCCGGCGCCGAAGTCGGCTCCAACCGGGGAACGAACCAGGGATAGATCGCCGGGATGACCAGCGCCGTCAGGAGCGTGCTCGTGACGATGCCCCCGATCACGACCGTCGCCAGCGGACGCTGGATCTCGGCCCCGGCGCTCGTTGCCATCGCCATCGGGAGAAACCCGAGGCTCGCCACCAGCGCCGTCATGAGCACCGGACGGATGCGGACCTCGGCGGTCAACAAGCTTGCCTCACGCGGCGACATGCCCTCCTGCCGGGCGTGCTCCGCGCCGCTGACCCACACGAGGCCGTTGAGCACCGCCACGCCGAACAGGGCGACGAACCCGACGCCAGCCGCGATCGAGAACGGCATCCCGCGCACCGCCAGCGCCGCCACGCCGCCAGAGGCCGCGACCGGTACCGCGCAGAAGATCAGCGCCGCCAGACGGAAAGACTTGAAGCTCGTATAGAGAAGCATGGCGATCAGACCGAGCACGAGCGGGGTGATGAGCGCCAACCGCCGGCCGGCCGACACGAGGTTTTCGAAGTCGCCCCCCCAGGCGATCGCGTAGCCCGTCGGCAGCCGCACCTCGCGCTCAACCGCCGCCTGCGCCTCGGCGACGAAGCCGGCGACATCCCGGCCGCGGACGTTGGCCGAGACGTACG
>Ga0209829_10002100_pt1 | contig 15407 bp, 13 predicted proteins | sample C_140205_EF_Meta_FD_187311 | JGI IMG/M metagenome (GOLD analysis project Ga0209829, IMG submission 187311) | Freshwater microbial communities from Lake Croche, Canada to study carbon cycling - C_140205_EF_MetaG (SPAdes) (version 2) | ecosystem: Environmental > Aquatic > Freshwater > Lake...
TCCAGAGACGGACTGGAGCAGGATGCTCACAGCTACCTTCATGATTCACCCATGCCACGTCTCCACTTTGAGCTGCTTCACGCGGCGAAACTCTGCGAGGTTTCCGGTGACGAGGGTCCAGCGGTTTGCCCGGGCGGTGGCGGCAATGAGGTAGTCGATGGAGCCGATCGGAGTTCCGGCCTTTTCCAGTTCGGCGCGGATTTTGGCGGCCTCGACAGCTTCGTGCTGTTCGAAGGGGGCGACGGCGAAGAGTTCCAGCAGATCATCGAGTGCCTTGCGCTTTTTCGGCTTTTGGAGAGTCGCCTTCTGAAGCCCGAGCTCAAGCTCGTAGAGGCTCAGGATCGAAATCCGGATGTCGCTTCGCCGATGGTCGCGGAGGGTCTTGAGCAGCGTTGGATTGCCGCGTGAGAGGTGGATGCAGGTGTCGGTGTCGAGCAAATACACGGCTCAAAAGTTGATGGGCTTGGCGTCCCTCGGGCGGGCGGGGGCTTTCAGATCGGCGAGGGCTGCGAAGCGCGTTTCAAGGTCGCTGGGCCAGTCCTTGTCGTCGATGGGCAGCAGCACCAGCATTCCATCACGCTGATCGATCATGACGTCGCCGACGGGAAGGGCATAGTCCTTGGGCAATCTCACCGCGAGACTCCCACCGTTTTTAAAGACTTTCGTCCGGATCATGGTGAGAGGATAGACGATCTTTGGGAGATTGCGAGGAAATACACCGCGATGGTGTATTTCTTGGCTGGTGAGGAAGACTTGGAGCAAGTTGCTCCAGAGACGGACTGGAGCGGGACGCTCCAGCAACGGGTTACTCGACGACGAGCGTCAGTGGCAGGTCGATGAAGAACTTGGTTTCCTGGCCGGGGACGGAGGTGACGCCGATGGTCCCGCCGTGCGCTTCGATGGCGCGCTTGACGATCGAAAGTCCGAGGCCGGTGCCTTTGATCTCCTGCTGCGAGTGGTGCTTTTCCACCCGATAGAAGCGGCGGAAAATATGGGGAAGGTCAGCGCTGGGAATGCCGACACCATTGTCCGCGACCCAGATGCGAACGCCGTGGGCCTGGCGGAGGCAGCCGATCTCGATGCGCAGACCCTTGTGTGGGTTTTGCTTGAGGGCGTTTTCGACGAGGTTGAAAAGCACCTGCGTCCAGTAAAAGCGGTCGGCGTTCAGGCGCAGCAGCTTGTCCGGCATGGTGACGTGGACGTCGGCGTTTTGCTGGCTGATGACGGACTCCAGGCGCTCGAGGATGTCCTGGATGCAAGAGCGGAACTTGAAGGGCTCCAGTTTCAATGCCGCAGCCTCGCCGGATTCCAGCCGGGAAATGACCAGCATGTCCTCGACGATGCGCGAGATGCGGTCGGAGTGCTTGCGCATGACGGTGAGAAAGCGCCGGGTCATGTCGCGATCGTCCAGCATGCCCTCGTCGAGGAGGTTCTCGAGGTAGCCATTGATGATGGCCAGCGGCGTGCGGAGTTCGTGCGAGGCGTTCGCGACGAAGTCCTTGCGGACCTGTTCGAGCTGGTGCTCGGAGGTGACGTCGCGGATCACCACGCGAGTGAGGGGGTTGGAGTCCGGGGAGTCAGGCAGGCGGGCGGCGTCGATGATCCAGACATTGACGCCACGGGTCTCAAGACTGCCTCGTGGAGAGGTCTGCTGGGGGAGCACGACGCGGGATTGGACGGCCTCGCCGGTTTCGAGGCAATGAAGCAGTGCTTCGGCGAGTCGCCCGTCGAGAAAGGATTCCCTGACCTGGCGGCCGACGATTTCCCGGCCCTCGAAAAGGGCATGAGCGGCCTTGTTGGCGAAGCGGATGGTTTCTCCTGAGTCAACCAGCAGAAAGGCGTCGCCAAGTGCGTCGAGGAGGCGGTCACGTTCATTTTGGGAGTGCTGGGTATCGCTCTCAAGGCGGGATTTCCACGCGGCGAGCTCGGTCCGGTAGCGACGTTTTTCACGCCACGAGATGAACAGCAGGAAGCCGAGGGCAGCATACGCGAAGACGGCGGCGGAAATGACAATGGTGTGGCTCATCCTTTCGGCAAGGCCACGAGATAGCCGACGCCGCGGAGGGTTTCAATCAATGCTCCGTGTGAACCGAGTTTTTGTCGGAGCCGTTTCATGTGGGTGTCCAGCGTGCGGCTGTGGACTTCGTCGCTGTAGCCCCAGACGGTGCGGAGCAGGTCGTTGCGATCCTGGGGCTTTCCGGGGCGTTCGCAGAGGTAGAGGAGTAGCTTGAACTCGGTGTTGGTGAGATCGATCGGCTCGGAATCGAGGTAGAATTTCAGCGAGTTCTTATCGAATCGGAACGGGCCGAAGGTGAAATCAACGGCCCCTGGAGGCGCGTCGGTGCGTTTCAGGATGGCAGTGATGCGGAGGAGGAGTTCTTTCGGGCTGAAGGGCTTGGTCAGATAGTCGTCGGCACCGGCTTCGAGACCGGCGATGCGGTCCTCGGTCTGGGCACGGGCGGTCAACATGATGACCGGGATCCGGGCGGTGCGGGTATCACGACGGAGCTCTTTGAATACCCCGTAGCCGTCCCGTCCGGGTAGCATCAGGTCGAGCACGATGAGGTCCGGTCGCTCACGCAGTGCCATCTCGGTGCCGGTGATGCCGTCGTGGGCTTTCAGAATTGAATAGCCGTGGCGCTCCAAGTTGAAGCCGATCAGATCAGCGATGTCTCGCTCGTCCTCGACTATCAGAATTCTTTGCATCGGTCGTTAGGCTAGGACGGATTGGTGCAAGCCGCGAGATTCAGGATCGTGACAAATGCGTCACAGTGGATCTTTCCCGACATAGGAGCCCGCCTTGGTGGTGCGGGCAATGCCGATTTTCACCCCGGCTTCGATGGAAGTGTTGACGCCGGTTTTCACTCCGTCGCCGATGATTGCACCAAGCTTCACGCGGCCAGTGTTGACCGGTTTTCCCTGGATCATCGAGACGTGGTGGCGACCGTCGTGACGGTGGTTTTCGGTACAGGTCCCGGCCCCGAGGGTGACGTGGGTGCCGATGATCGAGTCGCCGACATAGCACTGGCGGGAAATGTAGGTGTTGTTGTAGAGGATCGAGTTTTTCACTTCGGCCCCGTTGCCGACGTAGCAGTTCGCGCCGATCGAGGTGGCACCCCGGATGTAGGCGTTCGGGCCGATGTGGCAGTTCGGGCCGATGATGACGGGACCCTCGATGACCGTTCCCGGGAGGATTTTCGAACCGGCGCCGATGCGGACGTGGCCGATGATCGTGGCGAGTGGACTGACCTCGCCGAGCTGGGTGGATTCGTCCATCATCGCGAGGACTTCTTCATTCATGCGCAGCAGGTCCCAAGGGTAGCGGACGGTGAAGCAGTTCGCATCGGTGACGAGGCGCTCGGGACAGTTGGCCGGATCCGCATCGCCCTTCCAGGCGAGGATGTTGTTGTCGCTGTCGAAAAGGGTGGCGGGCTTGGCGGTGCGTCCGAGCAGAAGGAGAGCCCCGATCTCGATCCAGTTGTCGATCGGCACCCGCAGCGTGCGATCACTGCACTCGGCCATCGAGACGAGCTGGAAGCCGGAGCGGATCAGCTCCGTGCAGATCAGCTGGCTCAGCGCGATGTTCGCGATCGGGCAGTCGCCGAGCTGACGGTTGGCCGTGAGTGGGTGGCAAAGTGCGGGGTGGCGCGGTGGTAACAGGCAGGCTTGCATCGCACCTACAATGCATCACGTCCACCGGGTCAGGGCACGACAAATTTGCGTGCGGGCGGAAGCTATTCTTTGCAACGATTTCCGGCAGGTGGAGTTTAACTCTGCCGGGGTGTGCCGGGTGATCGGTGAGCGGTGATCAGGCAGACCGAGGGGCCAGTGGGGCTGTAGGCGAGAGAGGTCAGGGAAAGAGGCATTTCCTGGTCCATGAATCCTGGCAACTGACCACTCATTGGAGCTCCGCGAAATGGGCAGTCTCCTTGCGGGTGAGGCGGCGAATCCACAGCGGCCAGAGGATCAGCCAGAGGAGAACGGGGAGCCAAAGGGGGAGGGTGATGGATGTAGTCTTGGAAGTGTAAACTCCTAGTTGGCGGGGTCTCCGAGACAAGCCAACCAGGTTTGAGAATTCTCGAGACAACGTGATCGCTCCAGTCCAAGCAACCATTTTCATGGGATACAATCTGATTGGATGAGCTCCAATCTTCATTGGTTAAATTCGCGCTATAGTGAGAAATTGTAATAAGTGAGTAAGCGGAGCCGATCCACAGCGCGATCAAATAGACCAAGACTCCAAACCCAAACCAGAACCTCCGCGTGCGGAGGAGCCAAAATTTCCGGCGCTGCGTGGTATCCATGAAAAACGGTTTCCAGCGGATGCCGGAAGCCGTCGCAAGGACCTTGGAATAGGGAGCAGGGGAGATTCCTCTCCCCAGCAAAGATGTGGGTTGTCGCGACAGGAATGTCGCGACTCCTCAGGCATGTTGCGCGTGCCACTCGTGATAGACCTTCGGGGAAATTTCCGAGGGTTTGATCTCGGAGCGACCACCCCAGAAGACATTGGTGTAGGAAACGGGGATGCCGATGGATTCGAGATGCTTGTCGATCGCGGCCTTGTGCTCAAGCACACGGTCTTTCTCGGTGCCGTGGACGACGCCCATGATGTTGACGTCACCGAACTGCGGACCGCCTTCGCGCCAGTAGCAGTGGGTCATGCAGTAGTGTCGACCGACTTCCGAGCCGCCTTCCATTTCACGGCCTTTCGGCACGGCCCAGTGGAAGAGTCCGTTGAACCGCGTGACGCGCTCGCCAGTGGCGGAGGGTTTGACGTGCTCAAGGAAGGTGGAGAAGCGACCGATGACCTTCTTCGCATTGAGGGTTTCCGCGACCTCGCAGAAACGCTCCAGGCTGACCCCGGCGATTTCCGCACGCTTCACCCAGGGGCTGCCAACGATTTCATCAACCGTGAGCTCTTCCTTCAGGGCGAGCAGGACTTCCCACTCCTCGGGAGTGAGGTCGACCGGCACGGTGGTCATCATCACGGCGGGCTCGTCCGACTTGTCGCCGGGCTCCATCGCACGACGGCGGATGTGGCCGACGCCAAGGGCGAAAACACCATTCGCCGGCATCAGCAGATACTCGGTCGCGCCGGTGAGGCGCATCAGGGCGGTGGCATGAAAATCGAGCGACTCGCCGACCGGCACCTTCAAGGTCGTCCACAGGCGATAGCCGGAGCCGGAGACTTCGGTGTCGGTCGAGCGGATGACGACATGTCCGGAAAACGGGTCCTCTTTCGACATGAAATCGAAGGCCGCGTTGAGCTTTTCTTCCGGCACTTTCCAAGCGACAAGGGCTCCATGGGCGAGCTTGGTGGAAAGCAGTGTTTGGCGGACGCGACGGATCACGCCGCCTTCGAGCATGGCGCGAATGCGTTCGAGGACGGTCGGCAGATCGACGCCGGATTTCTCGGCGATGACGTGGAAGGGATGCTGGTGGAAGCCGGAGATCAGGTCTTCAGAAACGGCGAGAATCTTCGCGTTGACCGGATCAGTGTGCTCGACGGGGATGGTGTGGCTCATGGACTTGGACGAAAGCTAGTGGCGGACTACGCCGCTTGCCACGCCGTTTTTGCCGGAAGTCACGCGGATTCTGAGGCGTCCGGGGAGGAAACCAGCGTCCGAAGTAGCTCCAGCGCCGTTTCCCGGTCATGCAGGCGGCCTTCCAGTTGCTCGGTCTGGATCGCTTCCAAGAGTTCCTTGAAACGTGGCCCTGGCTTCATTCCCATGGCGATGAGATCCTTGCCGCTGACCAACGCGGGCGGGATCAGCGGCTCATTCGCGAACTCTCCGCGCTTTTCGGTCAGGAACTCGTAGTTGTCGGTGAAGCCGTTCGACGACCCGCAATCGACGCGGTGCAGCTCCATTTCCTGCTCGAAGGTCGGCTCTGCCATGAAGCGCTTGAGCTTCGCGACGCGCATCTTCTGCACGTTCATGAACTGCATATGCCGCGCCACCATCGGCACGACCGCGGCGATGACATGGTTCGGATATTTCAAGCGGCGCAGGATCTCCTCGGCCATCGTCGCGCCCAGTGCATCGTGGCCATTGAAGCGGATGCGGTTCGCGGCCTCGTCGAAGGTGAAGGTCGGCGGCTTGGCGATGTCGTGCAAAAGCACCGCGAGGCACAACTCGAGCGGGGCCTCCGGGCCGAGCATTTCCAGCATGATCCGGGTGTGGGTGTAAACGTCGCCCTCGGGGTGCCACTCGGGAGGCTGCTCGCATCCGATCATCGGCAGAACCTCTGGGATGATCTCGTGGATCAAGCCGGATTGCACCAGCAGATCCAGTCCGCGGGCGCGGTCGGGCGCGGTGATGAGTTTCGAGAACTCGTCGCGGATTCGTTCCGGGGAAATCTTTGCCAGATCCGCCGCGTGCTCCTGGATCGCCGACCACGTCAGGGGCTCGATCTCAAAGCCCAATACCGTCGCAAAACGTATTGCCCGCAGGAGCCGCAGCGAGTCCTCGCGGAAACGCGCCACCGGATCTCCGATCGCCCGCAGCGTCTTCTTTTCCACATCCGTGAGGCCACCGACGAAATCGATGACCTCGCCGGTGAAGGGATTTTCAAACAGGCCGTTGACCGTGAAGTCACGTCGCTGGGCGTCTTCTGGCGGCGTGGAAAACTCAACTGAGTCCGGGCGTCGGCCGTCCTTGTAGCTGCCATCGGTCCGGAAGGTGGCGACCTCCACGAGGTGGCCGCCCTGTTTCACGATCACCACACCAAAGTGCGCGCCGACCTCGTTCGAGCCAGGAAACAGCCTCAGCACTTGGGCGGGCGTGGCCGAAGTGGCGACGTCGAAGTCCTTCGGAACCCGCCCGAGCAGCTTGTCGCGCACGCAGCCACCGGCCAACAGCGCCTCGTGCCCGGCATCGGTCAGACGATGGGCGACTTCAACGGCTGAGGAGCGGGGCACGGGGGAAGGAGAAAGTTCCAAAGGCCAAGTGCCAAGTTCCAACCGAAGAAAATGAGCCAAAGGCTCGCGATCGTTCCTCTTCGTTGGAACTTGCTAGTTGGAACTTGGAACTTTTTCCTCCCACCATGATTCGGATTCGCGGGGCCAGGCAGCACAACCTGAGGAATGTGGATGTGAACATTCCGCGCGGGAAACTCGTGGTCATCACGGGGCCCAGCGGATCAGGAAAATCCTCGCTCGCTTTCCACACCCTCTATGCGGAAGGCCAACGGCGCTACGTGGAGTCGCTTTCCGCCTATGCACGGCAGTTTCTTGATCAGTTGGAGAAGCCGGATGTCGATTCGATCGAAGGCCTTAGCCCGGCCATCGCGATCGAGCAGCGCAATGGCGGCCTGAACCCGCGCTCGACCGTGGCCACCGCCACCGAGATCTACGATTATCTCCGTGTCCTGTGGGCGGCAGCGGGGATTCCGCATGACCCGGCCACCGGGGAAAAACTCCAGCGGATGACCTCGGCGGACATCGTCAATACCCTGCTGGCCCAGCCGGAAGGCACGAAGATCGTCCTGCTGGCTCCGGTGCCGGTCGAGGAGGCCTCCGAGCCGGAGCGTTTGCTGGGTGATTTGCAGCGTCAGGGCTTCGTGCGCGTCCGGATCAATGGCGAAGTGCTCGACATCGAAGAAGCTGCCGCGAAATGGCCGGAGAAGCTGACGTCGATCGAAATCGTGGTGGATCGTTTCGTTGTCCGTTCCGGCAGCGAGGCGCGACTGGCGGACTCGGTGGAGACCGCTCTGAAGCTCTGTGGAAATGAAGCGCGCGCGTCCCTCCAGCCGCCGGACTCGGACGTCTGGCGCGATCTTTCCTTCCAGACCAGCTTTCGGAATCCCTCCACGGGTACGATTCTCGAGGAGCTTTCGCCGCGGCACTTTTCGTTCAACTCGCATCTCGGCGCCTGTGAAGCCTGCGAGGGCCTCGGCACTGAATCGTTCTGCGATCCAGCCTTGTTGATCGGGGACCCAACGAAACCACTCGCAGCCGGCGGCATCAAGGGCTGGTGGAAGGATGGTTCGCCACGTCACGGACAGTGGAAACGCGAGGTCGAGGCGCTCACGCGGATGTTTTCACTGGAAGCGAATGCGAAGGTCTCCGATCTTTCGAACGACGCCACGCGGTTTGTTTTCCAAGGAGGCGATCTGGAAACCGGCTGGAAAGTCGGGCCGGAAAAGCGTTCACAAAAAAAGGCCTTCGATGGCCTGTGCGCGGAGGCCGAGAGAAAGCTGTTAGGAGCGAAGTCCGAGGCCTCCCGCCGGCGCTTGCTGCGGGTGATGTCGCATCGTCCGTGCCGTGTCTGCGAGGGCCGACGTCTCAAGGCGCAGTGGCTAGCGGTTCGCATTGAAGGGCAAGGCGGGCGCTGGCTCGGCATCCAGGACTTCTGTGGACTGCCGGTGGAAGAAGCGCTTTCGTGGATCGAGGACATCGCGATCGACCCGGTGAAGGCAGCGGTTTGCCAGTGCCTGGCGAACGATGTGAAAACGCGACTCTCGTTTCTCGGGGAGGTCGGACTCGGCTATCTCGGGCTGGATCGGTCAAGCGGGACGCTTTCCGGGGGTGAGGCCCAGCGTATCCGGCTCGCGACCCAGCTTGGCGCGGGTTTGTCCGGTGTCCTGTATGTGCTCGATGAACCGAGCATCGGACTTCACGCGTCCGACACCGCCCGACTGATCCGCGCGCTGAAGCGGTTGAGAGATTTGGAAAACACGGTGGTCGTGGTCGAGCACGACGAGGAGATCATCCGCGCCGCCGATCACGTCATCGACCTTGGTCCGGGCGCCGGGGTCGAAGGTGGCCTGGTCATCGGCCAGGGCCCTCCGGAGACGCTCGATTCCCCGAGTGGGAAATGGCTGCGCGGCGAGATCGCGCCGTATCCCGCCCTGCCCGCACTTGGCCTGCCTCTTTCCTTTCTGACGATCCGCAATGCCCGCGAGCACAACCTCCGGGGGATCGATGTCACGATTCCCCTCGGCCGGCTCGTTTGTCTAACAGGTCCGAGCGGCAGTGGGAAATCAACACTCGCCGATGATATCCTGCGCCGCGCGATGGCCCGGCATTTCAACGGCTCAGGAGATCCCCCGGGAGCGCATGATGGCATCGAGGGCATGGGCACGATCGGGAAATTCGTGGTCGCGGACCAGTCGCCGATCGGTCGCAGTCCGCGCTCGAATCCCGCAACCTTCACCGGGGCCTTCGATCTGATCCGTGATCTCTATTCGAAGCTCCCACTCGCAAAGCAGCGTGGCTACGGGGCGGGTCGCTTCAGCTTCAATACCGCCGGTGGCCGCTGTGAACGCTGCGAAGGGGCCGGTCGTCTCAAGATTGAAATGCACTTCCTGCCCGATGGCTGGGTCACTTGCCCGGCATGCAATGGCCGCCGCTTCAACCGCGAAACCCTCGAAGTCGCCTTCAAGGGCAAGTCGATCGCCGACACCCTCGAGATGCCGATCGCCGAGGCTGCTGGTTTTTTCAAAGCGATCCCGAAACTGCGCCCGCTGCTCGACACACTGGTCGAACTCGGACTCGGCTACGTCCGCCTGGGGCAGGCGGCAAACACCCTTTCCGGTGGCGAAGCACAGCGCCTCAAGCTCGCCGTCGAGCTTGCCAAACCGCAGGCCCCGCACACGCTCTACCTCTTCGACGAGCCGACCACCGGGCTGCATTTCGGGGACGTGGACAAGCTGCTCGCCGCTTTCTTCCGTCTGCGCGACGCCGGGCACAGCGTGCTGGTGGTGGAGCACCACCTCGACGTCATTGCGGCGTCCGACTGGGTCATCGACCTCGGCCCCGGTGGCGGGGTTCACGGCGGTGCCCTGGTGGGCGAGGGGACACCCCGGGAACTCTCGAAAAACAAGCATTCACCAACCGGACTGGCGCTGGCACCCCATTTTTCACGCCTCGAAAAAGACAAAGCCTGACCCCAGCATCGCTACATCAACGAAGCTTCTATAACGGTGAATACCGCGACCGATCTCTCTCCCTCCGCATCCGCTTGGCGTTCGTGGCTGGAAGCGCATGGCCCGCGTCTGCTGCTTTTCGCCCGCCAACAGACTCGATCTCAGGAGGACGCGCAGGACATTTTACAAGACGCCCTGGTGAAGCTGGCAGAAAAGCTCCGCACGGGCGAATTCGTCGGTGGTCAGGAGGCCTGGATGCCTTACCTCTACACCGCGATCCGACGCCTCGCCATCGACCTCAGCCGCCGCGACGACCGCCGCCGCCGGCGTGAGGATACCGTGGGATTGGAAGCCGATCTCGATCAGCGTGAGGCGAGCCACCCGTGGTTCGAAAGCGAAGCTTCGGACGACGAGACCCGCACTCAGCTTGAAGCCAGTCTCAAGGAACTGCCGCCCAAGTTCGCCGAGGTGATCATCATGAAAATCTGGGGCGAGCGGACTTTTGCTGAAATTGGTGAGTCTCTTGGGATTTCCCAAAACACAGCAGCCTCCCGGTATCGCTACGGTCTTGAAGCCCTGCAACGCAAGCTCGGCGGTGCCCGCCGCAAGGGTGACCTTTCCATCTGACAACTTTCCCGATGAACCGCGACCTTCACGACCTCGAATCCAGCCTCGCCGTCCTGCGTCCCACAGGCGCGGATTCCGCGCTTCTTGACCGGTTGGAAGCCGCTGCCGAGGGCACGCTCACCAAGCTGACCGCTGCCGAGCTTCGTCTCGAATCGACGTTGTGCGGCCACCGACCCGCGGCCTTGCCTGCGGAGTTTTTCGCCTCGCTAGAGAACGTGCTCGCCTCGACTCCATTCCCGGTCGGTGAGAAGATCGTGATGTTCACCAAGGGCAACGTCGCCCCGAAGAATGTCCGCCGCTTCCGTCCGATGCTTGCCGCGGCTGCGGTGGCTCTTTTAGGTGCCGCCACGGCCCTGCTGGTGCCTCCCGGGGCGACTGGCACCAAGTCCGGCAGTGGCATGGCGTCCACTCCTCTGCCCCGTCCGCGTGTCGGGGCCTTCGTTCCCGCGAGTTACGGCAACCATGTCCAGACCGCCAGCGACGAGGGAGTCGTCTGGCAGGAGAACCGACCGCACCGGGTCGTCCGGGTGGTCTACAACGAACGCGCCAGCTTCATCAACGGTGATGGCAAGCGTGTCGAAATCGAGCAACCAAGAGTGGAATACATTCTCGTTCCGGAAAAAATTGATTGATTCGAATCCAGACAAAAACCTCGTTCTACGACGCTTCTAGTACATCCGCCATGAAATACGCGACCCACACACTCAGACTCGCCGGAATCGTCTCGGCGCTTGCGCTCCGGGCCATCGCCATCGAAGCGCCACCGGAGGAGGCGCAGGCCCCAGCGGCTGCCGCTCCTGAGCAGCCAGCCGAGGCCCAGGTCGAGCAGATGCCCCTCAACCAGGAGAAGGTCGCGCCCACCGCTTATCTCGGTCTTGGCGGCGGCCAGGTCCCTGAAGTCCTCGGCGTCCATCTCGGGCTCGAGGATGGCGAGGGACTTCTCATCCGGGCGCTTGATCCGGAAGGCCCTGCGATCAAGGCCGGCTTCACCGTCAATGATGTCATCACCAAGATCGACGAGACCCAGATCGGCAGTCAGGCCGATCTGACCAAGCATGTTCTCGGGAAGAAGCCCGGTGACGAGGTTTCAATCGACTGCATCCATGAGGGCAAGCCCGGCAACCGCAAGGTGATCCTCGGTGGGCGCGCGAATCCCGCCCTCGGCCTGAATGGAGCCGGCGATGGGCCGCTCGACAAGCTGTTTCAGGACATGCCCCAGGATCAGGCCAAACGCATTCGCGAATCGATCGAGAAGTCGATGAAGGGCTTTGGTGACGTTCAGGGTGGTCTCCAACTCCAGGGTCAGGCCGCCATGCCGGAGGACATGGACGAGGCGATGAAGGAGATGGAGAAGAAGGTCGAAAAGATGCTCGGTGGCGTCGGCGGAATCGCTGGCGGCCAGGGTGGTGTCCGCATGAATTTCCAGTCCGCGGGCACCGTCAAGCTGCTCGATGAAAAAGGCTCGGTTGAATTGAAAAGCATCGATGGCGGCAAGGAGGTCAAGGTGCTCGACAAGGAAGGCAAGGAGGTCTGGTCAGGTCCTTGGGACTCCGAGCAGGACAAAGCCGCCGCGCCCGATGACGTCCGGGGCCGGATCGAGCGCCTGAATATTGACATGGATTTCAAGGGCAATGGCATCCGTCTTCGGATGCAGCCGCAGGTGCCACCGCCGATTCCGGGCGAATAAGCCCGATTCTCTCTCAGCAAGGTTGGCAAAACGCCCGCGTCGGATCCGTCCGGCGCGGGTTTCGCATTTTCAGTTCCGGTTTCCAGATCGCTTGTCTAGGGTGGCGGCGTGAGCCAACCGGTCATGATCGAAACGAAGGATTTGCATCGCAGTTACAAGCTCGGCCGGAAGTTGGTCGAGGTGCTGCACGGCATCGACCTGAGCATTTCCGCCGGGGAAAAGGTCTTCCTCTGCGGCCCCAGCGGCGCGGGAAAAACCACGCTCCTCTATACCCTCGCCGGACTTGAGCATCCGGAGCGCGGCAGCGTCAGGATCGACGGCACCGACCTTTACAGCATGGGTAGGCGCCAACAGGCCGCGTTTCGCAATGCGCGAATCGGCTATGTGTTTCAGAACTACCATCTGCTTCCCGAGCTTACCGCACTGGAAAACGTGATGGTTCCCGGACTGATCGGCGGCAAGGATCGCGAGGTCGCGGCCAAGGCGGCGCTGGAACGCGTTGGACTTTCCGAACGCGCGGATCATCTGCCGGCGGAACTTTCCGGCGGCGAGCAGCAGCGGGTGGCCATCGCCCGTGCGATCGTGAACGAGCCGAAGGTCCTCTTTGCCGATGAACCGACCGGCAACCTCGACTCTGCAACCAGCGCACAGATCATGGACATCCTCCTCGGCCTCGCCACCGAACACGGTGTGACCTTGATCGTCGTGACCCATGATCAGGCCCTCGCTGCCCGGGGAGATCGCACGCTGGTGATCCGGGACGGGAAGATCAGTGGGTGAGGAATTTCGCGGGGGGTGTTGCCCTCGGTGAACACCACGAACTTATCCAACGGGAAATACAATCATGGTGAAGGCCCCTGAATCGAGGCGATAAGCAGGCAGGGACTCGGCCTCCGGACGGTCCAGCGGGCGCAGGCTCACTAATCCCATAGGCCCGAATTCCCTATCAGGCCGACTCCAGTCATCTCGTCATGAGATTCGGAAGCGCCTGACTTCCCAATCAGGCCGTCCCCCGCTGGACCTTTTCGGAGAAAGGTCCCTGCCTTTTAAGGCGCTGCGCTTGGAAAGCGCCGCCACGATTATTGCCCGGCGAGCGCTTCCAGTGCCTCCCAACGGGTGAAGAGGGTGTGGACGTGGGCCTTTTCGGCTTCGAGTTTCGCAATGGTTTCCGGCACTTCGGCGAAGCGGTTGAGCTGGAAGTCGGGATCGTTCAGAAGGGCCTCGATCTTGGCGACCTTCGCTTCTGCGGTGTGGATGACGTCCTCGATGCCATCGAGTTCCTTGCGCTCGGCAAGGGTGAGCTTGCGCGGTTTTTCGGGTGTGTTCGCGGTCTTCTGTCGGGCGGCGGCTTCCTTGGCGGCGGCTGCGGCGTAGAGCTTGTCGCGCTGCTCGCGGGCTTGGCGCTTTTCGAGGTAGTAGGAATAATTTCCCGGTTGAACGATGACGCCGCCGTCTTCGAAGGCGACGATCTGATCGCAGATGCGGTCAAGGAAATAGCGATCGTGGGAGACGACCAGCACGCTGCCGTCAAAGGCCGCGAGGGCCTCTTCCAACATGCGTAGCGAGGGCAGGTCGAGGTCGTTGGTGGGCTCGTCGAGGACCAGCAGGTTGCCGCCGGTTTTCAGGACCTTTGCGAGCATGAGGCGGGCGCGTTCGCCGCCGGAAAGGAGGTCGACGCGTTCGTTGATGCGCTTGTCGTCGAAGAGGAAGCGCCGCAGGTAGGCGCGGGCGCCGAGGGTCTGGTTTCCGAACTGGAGCTTCTCGTTGCCATCGGAGATTTCATCTAACAGCGAGCCGGTGCCATCGAGCGCCATGCGGGTCTGGTCGATGTAGTTCACCCGCACGCGCTTGCCGATTTCGGCCTTGCCTTCGGTGGCGGGAATGTGGCCGAGGCATAGCTTGATGAGGGTGGTCTTGCCAACGCCGTTTCGACCGACGATGCCGGTGCACTGGCCGGCGCGGAGGGAGAGCGTGAGCTTTCGGAACAGCCAGCGTGGATCCGTTTCCGTGCCGATGTTGACCGAGGCGTTTTCGAGTTCGACGACGGTGTTGCCGAGATCAGGCGGTGGTGGAATCAGGAGGTCCATCTCGCGCTCCTCAGGCGGGGCCTCCATGCCTTCGATCTCGTAGAACTTATCGAGGCGAGTGCGTTGTTTGGTGCCGCGGGCCTTCACGCCGGCGCGGACCCATTCGAGTTCCTCGCGCAGGAAACGCTGGCGGCGACGCTCGGTCTGCTCGGCAATCTGGTTACGGACGGCCTTCGATTCGAGATACGCAGTGTAGTTTCCCGGATGGGAAAAGGCGCGGCCGTTGTCGATCTCGATGATGCGCGAGGCGATGACGTCAAGGAAGTAGCGGTCGTGCGTCACGAAAATCGCTGCACCTGAGAAGCCACGCAGGAAGTCCTCCAGCCAGCGGATCGAGTCGGCGTCGAGATGGTTGGTCGGTTCGTCTAACAGCAGTAGATCCGGCTGGGAGACAAGCGCGCGACAGAGGGCGACGCGGCGCTTTTCCCCACCGGAAAGTTTCTCGGTCGCAGCATCAAGCGGCGGGGTGCCGAGGGCGGTGGAGATCGACTTGATGCGGGATTCGAGATTCCAGCCATCGGCGTGGTCGATGAGGTGCAGCAGGTCGGAGAGCTCGGCGTCGGAGCCTTCGCCATGCTCGTAGCGTCGGATCGCCTCGACCAGGTCGGCGGCTCCGGCGGCGATGTTGTCGAAGACGCTGAGCGAGAGATCGAGTTCGAACTCCTGCGGCAGGTAGCCCACGCGCAGGCTGCGGCGGATCGAGATCTCCCCGGAGTCGGCGGCTTGCTGGCCGGTGAGGATTTTCAGCAGCGAGGTTTTTCCGCAGCCGTTGCGCCCGACGAGGCCGACCTTTTCCCCAGCGGAAACGGCGAGGGTCACGCCGTCGAGCAGCGTTTGATAGCCGTAGGAAAGGCGGAGTTCGTTGGCGGAAAGGAGAGAGGACATGGCGGGAAGCGCGCAAGGGAGCTTGCGGGCGGGGAAGAGGATGGGGAAACTCGCCCGTGCTCAAGGTTTACCTCTACAAAAACTGCTCGACCTGTCGCGACGCCAAAAAGTGGCTGCAGGGGAAGGGGATCGCGTTTCAGGAACTGCCGATCCGCGAAACCCCGCCGAGCCCGGCGGAGCTGAAGGCGATGGTCGCGGCCCGAGGCGGGAAATTGTCCGCCGTCTTCAACACGTCGAGCGGCGACTACCGCGAG
>Ga0209829_10002103_pt1 | contig 15396 bp, 22 predicted proteins | sample C_140205_EF_Meta_FD_187311 | JGI IMG/M metagenome (GOLD analysis project Ga0209829, IMG submission 187311) | Freshwater microbial communities from Lake Croche, Canada to study carbon cycling - C_140205_EF_MetaG (SPAdes) (version 2) | ecosystem: Environmental > Aquatic > Freshwater > Lake...
TCGCAAGTTGAAGCCTATCTAAAAGCGAAATGGGCAACACCATGACCCCCATAAACATCTATTTCGCGATTCTACCGAACTCACGCGAAACCTTCGCAAGTTGCTTCAGCGGCAACATTGATGAGGCCGGAATCAAGTTGCGAGAAATTGCAACCGGTGCCGAATGGTGGGGAGCCAATGGGAATTATTACGTCGAAACTGAAATTAACCGCCCATGCCTGATTACTGCTCAGGCGTGGTACATGGCGATAAATTCAGGGATCATCGTCGAAGGCAACCTTCCCGGCATCGTTTTGGGTAGTCCAGATCCCGGCTTTAATGTGTTCTTAACCCTATGCGGAATGGAAATGATTCGATGATTCTCGCCACCCTCGCAACGCTCCTGCTCACGTTTGCACCACCGTTTGAGGCCAAAGTTATCGCCGTCCACGATGGTGACACCATCACCGTCAGGACCGACGAAACAATTAAAATCAGGATCAACGGCATCGACGCGCCTGAATTGAAACAACCGTTCGGCCAAGCCTCAAAACAAGCCATGTCAGGCTTGGTATTCGGGCAAACGGTCACGGTCAAACCAGATAAAAAAGACCGTTACGGACGGTTGCTCGCACGAGTTGAAATCGGCGGCAAAGACACCAGTTTGACGATGGTCGAACTAGGCATGGCGCACTGGTATGAAGCCTACGCCAAACACGACACGCAATTGCAATCCGCTCAGACACAGGCCAAGACAGCCAGACGGGGCTTGTGGTCGGATCCCAAAGCGGTTGCGCCTTGGGACTTTCGAAAAGCCGGTAGACCACCAACGAAAGGTGAAAAAAAGTGATTAAAGATATTTTGGGTCAGGTCAATTACAACCAAGCACGCATGACGATCATACGGGCAGCCGGTTTGGGGCTTATCACGGCACTCGGAGTGGTATCAACTGATCTGCCCAAGATAGTGGACACACTCGCACCGCTGGGACTTGCACTCACTTTTGCAATCGGCCAACTTGCCCGTTACCTCGCATCTGGCGATAAACTCCCACCATCACTGAGCTAATCACCAATGCAACCGGCGCCGACAACAAGTATCTGGGATGGAACTGTTATCGCGATCCCGTTTTGGTTCGTATATTCCGGTTACAGCCTCGCTGAGGCTGTTGCACCACCGGAGGTTACGACCATGCACGTGATAATATCGGCCATCCCCGGCGTCATCGCTGGCTATGTTGGCTGGATACAGGTTAAAGCCCTCATCAAGCACCGTGGCGACACGATTGCGCTGAAACGCGAGAAACTCCAGATGGAGTTCAAATTAAAACAGATCAGCCATGACCGGTTCAGTCATGAGCGATTCAAATCCGAAGACATTTCGGACGCAGACGACACGCCCTGACTCTCGATGTTCCCGAAAACTGTTTCGGGAACATCCTCTATTTCACTTAGAAACAAGGCTCAACACATGCTCGCAGAACTCTTTTTCGTCACCTCCCAAGCGTGCCAGAACGGTCAGTGCCCAAATACCATGCAATCCTTGACAGTTGCCACCACCGTGACAAAAACGGAACTGATTAGTCCTTTCGCAACCAACGCCAAAACGACTGTTCATTACAGGCGAAACCTGTTCGGGCGACTTGTGCCGATGCAGGCGACCGTTGTCACACAAGCCAAAAAGGGCAAGTAATGCTATTCGAAAAGCTCCTTATGAAATTCGCATTAGAACTTGTGCCAAAAGTCCTACCGCAGTTATTGCGAATGTTGGCGGATAAAATCGAAAGCGGGGCGGTTACGCTTGACGCAGAATCCGTAGCAATGATTGTTCAGGGATGTGACGGGATCCTCTCGAAAACCGCACAGGAAGCAATTACATGAGATTCGGCTTTTTGCTGATGGTTTTAACGGCGACATCGGCGGGGGCTCAGGCTCCTACCGATCTCTCGTCGGTTATTGTCCCACCAACAACAGAACGCACGATTGTCTTTACGGACCGAGGCCGAACGTATGGAGTCGGGACGTTATCCGGCAAGATCAGTATTCTCGATGATAGCGGGCCGGCACCTGTTATCCCTCGACCAAACCCCGGAACTTTATCAGGGATCTCAAAGCAAGTTTTCGATAGCTTGATGCAAGCCGTGCCTGATGCGACGATGAGGGCTCAAGGGGCGAAAGCTCTAATCGGAGCCATTGAAAGCACGATATCCGAAGCGGGGGGCCTTGGAACAACCGACCCGCAAACCATCGTCAACAGTCTAGCGGTAAACGCCGAAGCCACGAAGGTCAACGAACTCCTAAGAGGATTCCGGCTTGGGGATATCCTCAACGGGGCCAACGTCACAACAGCCGACCAGTTATTCAAGGCGTTAAACGACATCAAAGCCGGGCTGGAGGCGGCAAAATGAGCGACAATATCGACGCAACTCACCTGAACTTCGGGATGGGGTGGATTGATGACCCGGAAGCAGTCAAGACAATCATCAGCGAGAACAATGTTCGCCAAGTCTCGGAATTGATCGGGCCGACAGATGCGGTAGATCGGCGTCAGGTTACCGATCTGACGATCTACCTCAAAAAGGTATACGGTGAACGGTGGTATCTCAACCAAGGCTCCTGCGGATCATGTGTCGCCTTCGGAGCGGCATTAGCGTGCGATACGCTTGTGGCTATCGAAATCGTAGAACGGTCAATGGATAAGCCGACAGGCCGAACTGATCCGATGTCCATTTACTGGGGATCGCGTGTTGAAATCGGCGGCAATCGGTTGTGGGGCCAAGGCTCGGTAGGTGCATGGGCAGCAAAATGGCTGAAGGATTATGGGGTGTTGATTCAGGCAAATTATCCGGGATGCGATTTATCAACCTACAGCGCGGGCGTATGTTGTGGGCCAAACGCCAACCGGGGCGTGCCAAACGAACTTGAATCCATAGCACGGCAACACCCGGTAAAAGACTACGCACAGTGTAAAACCTTCGAAGACCTTGCAAGGGCAATCGAGTCAGGCTATCCGGTGACTGTTGCTTCGAATCAAGGCTTTACACGCACTCGCGATGCGAAAGGCTTTGCGAAACCATCGGGCCGATGGGGGCATCAGATGGTGATCGTCGGCGTAAGGCATGACGTGCCGGGGGCTCTGGTCGCCAACTCGTGGGGGCCTTACTTTACAGGCGGGCCGGACGATCTCTCACCCGCCTGTTTTTGGGCCGATGATACAACCATAGGCAATATGCTTGGTCAAGGCGACTCTTTCGCTTTGTCAAACATACAAGGATGGCCATGCAAAAGGCTTTCAGCGAGCGTGTTAAACTGGTGACGAGAAGTACCTTCTTTTTACCGGGCTGACTTGGTACGATGTTTTAGACCTCTAATCCTCTTGACATAATGGGCGAACGATGCACCAGATTGATACCTTGAAAAGCGAAAAAGACATTCTCGTCAAGCGGGCTGACGAGCTAGCGGGCCTCAGCGAATTCACTGCTGAACAACGCCAAGAAATACCAAACCTTCGGACAAGACTCGTCGAAGTCAAAAAGCAAATCGTCGAGCACGAAGAAGCCACGCAGGCGCAAATCGAATTGCGTGCAGATTTAGCGGAAACAAAAAAGTTTGACGAACGCATTCCGAAGGGCAACCGCCCCGCTCATGTCTACAACGTTACTCAGAAAGGGAAGCCCGTGGCCGGAATCACACGCAAGAACTATCTGCCGGAAGTGGATCTATCGGAAGATGATGTCCGGGTGCTAAAAAAGGATGGGTTCAGCGACGAAACCATTCAAGGATGTGCAAGCCCGGCTTATCTCACGGAATTCACATCATTCCTTAAATCCGGTGGTCGTCATACACCCGAAATGGTGCTCAAATCCATGACGGAGGCGGGTGCAGGCGGCGTGCTTGTGCCAATTCAGTGGGGGGAATTGATTACCAACCCACCAATGAACGCAATGCTTCGGTCAAGCGTGCGTAATATGGCAGTAAATACGCAGGTAATGCGATTCCCGCGAGTGCAAACGACCAACGTCAATTATCCGGCTTATCCGGTTAAAGTGGCGTGGGGCGGCGAACAGCCAAGTAATAGTCAAAACCCTGACCAAGGCTCCAACTTCAATACCACGAACGTTGATATCCAAGTCAACGAAGTCTATGCGCAGGGCTTGTTCTCGATTTCACTCTTGGAAGACAACGCATACAGCCTTCAAAGCTATATTCCAAGCGTCTTTCAAGATTCCCTTGATATCGACCTGGACTACAGGATTATCGCGGGAACAGGTAATACGGATTCAACAGCCCCGCAACCGTGGGGGCTGAACGAAACCGGAATCGTCCCGCAGACGGCCGCGACAACGACAGGTGCGTCCGCAGCAGTAAAATTCCAAGACTTTGTCAACATGTTTTACCAGTTGCCCCAACAATACCGGGCTCAATCAGTCTGGCTATTGAACAGCAGGACGCTTGGTGCTGTCGCGGGCCTTGTTGATGGCAACCTGCGACCATTGTTTTTGCCAAACTTTGGTTACATGGGCGACACGCCGGGCGGCGGAGCCACATGGTCGAACGGCACAATTCTGGGACGCCCATTCATAATCTCTGAAAATATGCCTGACGTGACTCAAGGCAATGTCTCGATTTATCTGGCTGACTGGCAGAAATTGTACTTCTTGCTCTCCAGAGTCGGAGCAACCGTAAAGATCCTCGATCAACCGCAGTATACCGCCGGGAACTACATCTTTGCACTGCGTGCAAGATTCGGCGGCCGGGTCGTTCAACCGTGGGCGGGCCGTGCTCTCAAGCACAATTGATTTGCGCCATAACACACAGGCATTTTGGAGGGGATAGTGGTAAACCCGCTACCCCCTTCTTTTCGAAAGGGTGATCGAATAATGAATATCACGGTTTACAAGGCTTTGAACACGCTCGCCGGGGCGAATACAACCCTGACGGCAAATCTGGCAACAATCGGGGCGGCAATTACCGTTAAGGACGCCAACTTCAACGGTACTAATATCCAAGGCATCTGGACCGCATTGCAGGGCGGTCTGGATACTTGGTTTTGCAACGAAACGCACCAAGGCGATGGCACCTACGTAACAACTTACGGCAATCTAGCCTTGACTACAAACGTCACCGTTTCGCGGACGGCGGAATACAAGTACGTCAACGCAAACACAGCAATTTCGAGCTAACCTATGGGCGTGTCACCAGCAGTTACAACCGTTTTTCCGGGCCTGAATTCTTTGGATCAGGCCGCGATTGGCGTTTGTGCAACAGCCGCAGAGGCTTGGGTGACACGCTATCTTAACCGGGCTCTCGGCTCGGGGCAGTACACAGAGACGTTTTCGGGCTACAATCAACCGATACTATTTCTGCCCAACACACCTATCGTTACAGTCAATTCTGTAGCGGTAAAAGGCCGGGGCGGAATAAGCACTTTTACGGTATCCAGCAACTACTACGACTGGACAACCGAAGGATCCTTGTTTATTCAGCCTCAAACATTCTGGAATCAGATGCCGGGCTGGCGTGCCGGAATTGGCAACGTAAGCGTGGACTACGAATCGAAGGGTCTGGATCAACCGACTCAGGACTTGATAATCGGATCCGTCATGAACTGGTTCAACGATGCGGCTCAACGATCTGGCCTCGTGATGATGGAAGTCATAGGTTCTTACACTTACCAGATGCGGGCGGACGTTAAAGGCGTGCCTTACTCAGTCACGTCCATACTCAACCCTTACAGACACATGCTGGCGGTATAAATGGCGACCATCGTAAAGATAGCATGGAACGCTAAGAAGTACGTTCAGAACGTCAACCGCCAAACAGCCGCATCAATCCGGCGGGCATCTCAGTTGGTTATCAAGACAACCAAAACCGCTCTAAGCAAACCGGGCGAAAACGCTGTTTCGCCACTGAATACAGTCAAAAAGAAAGACCGCTTCGAAAGCGGCGCAAGCCGGATACAGGGGCTCCAATCACATGGAGTCCGGCATTTCGGCGGCTCGATTGATATCGACAACAAAACCGTTAAAGGGGTGTATTGGAATGCAGCGGCACATAAATGGACAACTGCCTCCGCGCCCGGGACGCCACCGCACAAGCAGACCGGTCTATTGAGGCGGCGGATTGATGCCGAATACTCGCGTAACGGTTTAACGGCAAAAGTCGGGCCACGCGATGGGCTGGTCTACGGACGGGTCCAAGAATTGGGCGGGCCAACGTGGCGGGCAACATTACCGCCACGCCCGTATTTAGGACCATCGTTTGATGCAGTAAAAGATATGTGCAACCGCATTATCAAGTACGGCATCAAGAAGGCGGGGGTCAAATAATGGGCATCCCGAACCACTTGTTCAACGCTACAGCGATATTCTACAACGAAGACAACCCCAAGGGGGCCTTCGGGCAACCCTCCAAGGTGCTGACTGTTATCGGCAAGGCAAAAGTCCGATGCGATATGACGAATGAAGCCCGTATGGTGCAGGACGGGAATTTCGAACAGAAGCGGCGAGTGTTCCGGTTATTCACCAACGTTTTACCGCCAATGCTCGACACGAAAACGTGGGTGCGTGTCAAAGCGAACGCCAACGGCATGACGTTTCTGGGGCAAATCGACTCAATTAGATATCCGGGTCTGTCCGGGCATCATTCCGAATTAACCGTCATAGAGAACCCGCCTATGGAGCTAACAATTGGCTAATTTGCCACAAGAAGTGCTGGCCTTTTGGAACGCCAACAGCCTTAATCTGCCTGCTCTTTGGTACGAATACGCACCCGAAGGGCAGTATCCACCAATATCGGTATTTTGGGCTGATGGATTCAGCCGCGAATACGCGAACTTGGGATTCAAGATGGACACATACCGTTACAAATTCAGCCTTCTGGGAACCGATCCGGTTGCGACCTACGAAGCAGGATTTAAGGCGGTGGCGTATCTCAACAATTTCGAACCGTCTGGGTATATCCAAACCACTTCAACGCCGGAACAGTTTGCAACGCCATCGGAGACGGGGCAAATGAACGTGTGGGAATACAACTTTACGATTGACTTCGTGATCCAACCTTCGAACTAAGGAGTCCGATACATGGCCTACAATGTGCTTGGCAACCCGATTACGGGAAAGAAGGCAACGGCAATCATTACTCCGTTGACTGCTAACGGGGTAACAGTGGCAAATGGCACTGCAATTAATATTGTCGTCAAGTCCATATCATTGGACGAGGAAGGCTCGGAAGCGGAAGCCGAAACCAACTTGTTTGGCCGACTGATTACAATCGGCAACACGAAAACTAGCCTTGAAGTGTCTGGCTATGTATCCGGGGCCAACGGAACCGGGCCCGTAAATGCATCGGCAAACTGGACGATATCGGTCGGAGATTACTTCACCGCCAATATTACCGCCGGACTCGCAAATACGGTCGGCACTTTCATGCTCTCCAAAAACTCCACGACGATTGATCCGAACGAAGTCGTCAATCTGGATATGTCATGGGCCTCTCATGGAATCATGACAACCAAAACAATGGCTATTCTGACCGCTAACGGAACCGCTTGATAGGGGGAACAAATGGCTGACGTGTTCTACTTGTCGGATATTGGTGACGACTTCATGGAACTAAAAGCCGGGGGACAAGTCTTCCGGCTTAGCCCTTTGTCGGTAGGAGATCGCGGCCGATTGCAAACCCTTCTCAGGAAGTATTCGGACAACCCGATTGATGTCGCAAGGGAAGCGTGCAAGGATCAGCCTTTTCCTATTGCACAACACATTATGGACCGGGCAATGGATCGGCGGCGGCACTGGCCATTCGCTATCGACTCGCCTGATGGGCTAACGCTCTTAATGCAGACGATTGAACTTCAGGAAGAGATGATTCGAGCCATGCTTCGGCGGCAACACCCGGAATTAGGCTTGAAAGAGGCCAAAGAGATATCTGAAGCCATCGGCATCGAAACCCTCGGAAAGCTCTTTAGCTTTGCATGGACAGGGCGGAGACCTGACGACCCAAACCTCTCGGGGTCGGAAACGCCGACCCAGTAAACTGGCAAAGAATCGTCCGGCATCTGGTGACCGAATTCCACATGTCGTACCGGGAAGTTTTGGAGCTTACACCCCGGCAAATCGCGACCATTCTGACCGAAAAGTCCGACCCGCCGGGGCTATTGCAACTCGAAACCCTTGACGCTATGAAACGCTCACTGAAGGAATATTATGGCTGACAACGCAATCAGCAAGCTGTACGTCCTGATCGGGGCATCAACGCAAGGTCTGTCCGCCGGGCTGAATAAAGCACTGGCGGACGTGACCAAATGGGCAAATGATGTTTCCAAGGTGGCAGTCGGCAACATCATCGCCAATAATATCGGCGGAGCCATCAACGGACTGGTCTCTGGCTTTACAACCGCAATTCAACACGCATCCGATTTAAACGAGTCCATCTCAAAAACACGGGCTTTACTCGGCGACAACGCCGACGAAGCATTGGCGTTTGCGAACAAAATGGAGCAATCGGGTATCGCATCTTCGAAGACGGTTTTAGACTCATTCACCAACACTTTTCTAGCCTTGAAGAATCAGGGAATCAAGACACAGGAAGCCTTCGCGTCCGCCAAGGCTCTTGAAGAGCGGATGGCCGACATCTCGTCACAGAGCAACTTGCCGCCAGAACAACTTCGAGAGATGATTCAATCGGGACTAGCCGGGCAATTTGAAGCCTTACGGGGTATGTCCGTTTACACCTCGGCGGATCAACTTGACCAGCGGAGCGGAACATCGGGCGGGAGTGCGGCGGACAAACAGACGTCTCGGGCAAGAGGGATCGTCCAAGAGATATTAAAGCAGACAGGATCGGCGAAAGGGGACCTTGAAGCGACGAAATTTTCGTATGCAAATATGGAACGCCAAGGCGATGTCAAAAGCCAAGGCGTGTCAACCCGCATCGGCCAGGATCTATTGGCGGTAGGGCAAACCTTCCAGTATTTTAGGGGCCGATTCTTAAGTCAAATCCTCGAAATAGCCAACACCGGAGCCTTCAAAAAGATCGGACAAATGCTGTCCGATGCGGTCGGTTATGTCGGAATGGCCTTCGAAACGATTCTGCCTGCTATCACAGGCACGATCATAAGCTGGATGGAACGGCTCGTCGAAGGCATCAAATTCATGGCGGCGATGGTTATGGCGGTTATTACAAAGCCTCAAAGCGTGGTCGATATCATATCCGGGATGATTCAACTGGCAGGCATCGCACTGGCCGACAAAATCAATTGGGTGGCGAATAAACTGTCATTAGGATTGATCCAACGAACTGACAACAGCAACCAGAAGGAAGCACCTCAGAAGAAAATCGACCAAGGAATGACCGATATACAAGAGCAGAAAGCGAAATACGATGAAGCCATGAAGGAACTTTACAAGAAGTTTGAAGGAGCCGGACAAACCGGAACACCAGCGGGCCTTCAAATGCCTCAGACTCAAGCGAATGACACATCAAAATCGACGAGATCGGCATTCAACAGCCTGTTGCAGGATGTAGTCGGGGGCGGCAAGAAGTACGAAGATCAGATGCTTACAGCAACCAAATCAATTGCAGAGAACACGAAGCCCAAAGGCACGGGCGTATCAGATGTAGCCCAAGGGACGCCTTCGCGTGCAAGCCAACCTCAATTAGCGATGGGACTCTAAAATGCCGATTACAGCAACCCCGGGAGCCATCTTTGAGAACTGGGTCCCTGTCACAGATGGATTCGGATATTCAGGGCAGGGCAATGACGTTCAGTACACTGGCCGATGGCTCGCACCGTATTCATCCGACACGCTTCTAAAGGCTCTCAACCTTATAGATTACAAGGCACGCTTTGAAGCGACAGCAAACGCGACATCGGGAACGCCATCGCCTACTTTTTTGTACAAAGAACAGATCGAACAATCACTTTATCCATTACTGACATCGCAGCGGATGTCAATCAAGCCAGCAGTGGGCTATAACGCCTACTCCGTCAACGCCAACGGCACATCTACCGATGGTCTTTGGCAGGGGCAACCTAACGCCACAAACATTATTCAGAACTCACCATGGGCTCTCGTAGATCTCGAATGGCACCTAAAACCGATCAATTCCTTTGGAATCAATTGCTGCTCAATATCCGTCAACGGAACGGGTGAATTCAACGAGATGGGTGCGGATCGGACGTGCTGGATGAAGCAAGACAGCCGCACAGGCACAGGATACCCATTGGACACGCCGGGCCGGGGCGGCATCTCCGTTATTACGGGCAACACTACGGCAAATTCAACGCTCTGGTCAAACGCGACATGGTCCTACATACCGATCAACAATCTGGCGAAAGGTTACACGCTGGTCGAGCCAAAGGACACGGTTACGATTGAATATCCTTGGGTCGATGCGGCACTGGTAAACCTTCAGGCGATGCGGGCATTGCGTGGCAAAATCAATCTGAACGATATCTTGCAATGGTACGCTGGAACGCTCCTTTATGAAGGCTCGGATGTCGAATCGGCGATGTCGCCATTAGGGACTCTTGGCTACAAGATAACGCACCATTTTACGGCTCGACAGGTAGACTGGAACCTCGTGCCAGTCATGCCACCATCCGTGGCAAACTCAACCGCCAATATCTCGTGGAATCAAATATCTTACGGGTGGGCATCCTACAAACCGCCTTTGACGGCTTACACGCAAACAAACGCCAACCTTCAGGCGTCTGGAATCTATCCGAATTTAACGCTTGAAAACACATATTCGAACTTCCAGAACCGGATTTATCAGTATGACCAATTCTTCAAGTACGTCTCGTCGAAAGTAGTCTCAAACCTGTTTTACTACGGATTTAACCCCACGGCGAACTGGTATTCACCACCCGTCAACGTGCTCGCAAGCTAAAGGACAACAAATGCCGGAACTGGCACCGTTTGACCGAATCCGAAAGATATTCACGGGGGCCGGATTTGCTTCAGCAATCACTCCAGGCACCCGTACCAGTTATCAATGGCTTGGCCTGGCTCCCTACGTCGATGAAAATACGGCACCCGTTTACGTTTCAATCGTCAACGGTTCAATCACGATAAACGAGTCAACCGATGTGACGACATACCCAACAACCGCCTGCAATGGATTCGTGACGGCAACGCTCGGAAACACTGTTATAACGGGCTCAGCGGATGGGTATGTATTGGCAGCAGAGACAACGCCAACCGGGCCAACAACACCATCCAGCGTCACGCGAAAAAGCAATCCAATCTGGATCAAGGTATTGATCGGATCGGCGTTTTACGAGTGCCGGGGATTTGTCACAAATTTTGAAATTGCAGCAACCCCGGACGAAGTCGTCAAGGCATCGTTCGATTTTACTCTATTCGGTATACCCAAAACGGCACAACAAATCCTCTGGTCAGCAGGAGCGGCACCATTATGATGAATCGGCCAAACAACAGGCGGAAACTCTCGATGTCTGGCTTATCTGGATCAACAGACCAGAACGGCACCCGGCTACGACCCGTCACAGGGGAAGAAGAGTTTTACATACGTCTTATCAAAAAGTACACAGTCGGATTAACGCTCGTTTACAGTTGGGTAGCGGTAGTACGCAACCTGACGGAATGGACAACAACAGGAGCAAACGGCGGGCCGGGGCTTGACCCGGCTTTTGAAGTCAACAATCAGGACTCTCCAGTTAATACGGTTTACAGGGCATACAGGGAGCCAAACAGCGGACAGGTGCTTTTTTTTTAAAGGGGGCTTGCATAGCACCCGAAGATCCGGGCTGGCCAGTGGCATTATTCGGTTTCGGCGGCATAATGGAATTCGTTTATTTAGATCAAGTGGACGCCAACGGCAATTATATTATCAATCCATCGGTGCCTGACAAGCCACCTTTAAAGCACATTCAGGACTGGCGTGTTGCCCTTATGACTGGCAACGATGGCAATGCTTATCAAGTGCGTGGTTATTCCGGATGGTATTTTCAGGCCAGTGCATCGACCTCCGAGGTGGATGTGAATGCCACGGCAAACGATGAATTGAATCTTGTTCAAGGTCGAACAGATTGGCGAGATTTCGTGATGTGGTGGGCCAACAAGCCAACCGGATATTCCGATCCGACTGCACCTGGTGTTTACTATCCGAAATACTACGGCGTGGAGCATCTTTTCATGGGCCTGACAGAGTTCGGTGGCCACTACTTTGTTTCGCCTGGGTATCACCCAGAAGGAGCACCACCGGGCGAAATTGATTTCAGTCGCTACCCCGGCCCGATCCGTATGGGTTATCTTTACGGCCCGCACGGAAGCAGTGGCGAACATAGAATTACTCACACGATGAAATTCGACTTGCTCAACAAATGCACCGCAGAGCTTTCTGGAGTCGCTCCAACGATTGAGAACTGGGGAAATCTCGGCTCGATAATACCGAGCGGAAACAAAGTGAAAATATGGCCCGGCTCGGACACTCTGATTGTGATTGATGGTCAGCGTGGGATTCGAATCAGAACCAATGGCTGGCACGCCCACTTTGGCGATCACATTTTCAAGAATTCCGCCGAAAGGCAATATCGCTGGGGAGGGAATATCGAATGGGTCACACTGAATGCTCTAAGTTCTTTGGATGAAAATGGAGTTCCGGCTTACGGGTCGATTATGCAATTGGTCGGCTACCATCACTGGTGGTTGCAAATCTGGTGCAACACCAATCCCGGCAAGATGGATCGGTACAACATCCAAGCGAGAGCATCGGTATGGTACAAGCGGACAGATGCTCATGCGTGGAATAAACCCGACCCATACAGCGTGTTTAAAGGGACTGAGAGTCTGCCAGTGGCTGACGAGGTGGTTTACTCAAAAGCCGAGATTTGGAAGACGATGCACGATCCAGGTGAAGCCGAACCGATCGAAGTCCCGCCAAGTTATGCCGACTCGATGCAAATATTATTTAATTTCAGCCAAAACAGTTTTCAGTGGGAGCACATGCATATCGAGTTCTTCTCAGGCGACACGCTCCTGGGCGTGAAGTTCATGCGATTTCGCCACGAAACCTATGGGACTTACGCCGAAGGAGGAATATGGTGGAAACCGCAAGCCGACAACGGACACTACGAAGGTGGGTATCCTCCAGTGTGGGTTCCCAATACGGCTGAGACTGGTGCTCCGGAATATGAGAACGAAGCAAATATGCTATGCCTTCCGTTCGGCACACGAATCCCATCCATCCTGCCGACATGCGGATTTCAACTCACAACGCTAGGCTCCGCAGGAGCCGTGTTCACAGCCGTGCCGTACAGCACTCGCAAGACGACCGGCATCAGCAGTGCATCCATGTTTTGGGGCGATGGATCATTCGACACGGTGACGCTCGGTGCAGCCATCAACCACACATGGGCCACTGTTGGCATCTACACCGTGACGGTCACGGTCAATCATTCTGACGGTACGACTGACTCAGCTAAAACCTATGTGACCGTCGAATAAACAATTAAACACGTCAATATCTTCGTGATATTAATTGTATTAGACGGTCAAGGCAATTCGTTCAGTAATGGAAGACGCCCCGGCTTTACGCCGGGGCTATTAAGCTGAACTACCTAGACCAACAGACTTCAATAAATATAATTTTACAGATATCGCTATTGCATACACCCTAGACTTATGCTAACGTCGAAAGAGGGTGGATAGGGCAAATCATATTACTACAACGTAGGAGTGTAGTCGATGGCAACCTTCAACAACACAGGCAAGATGATCGCGATCCGTGTCTTACCTGAGATATACAACTCTTTGAACCTCGAAATCTCGGACATAAACTCTTTTTCGGGGCTCAGATTCCAAGACAAAATCATCAACAAAGAGAACATGATAAACGCAACCTTGGTGGCGTTTTTGTCGCTAGAAAAGAGGGTGCGCCGTAAAAAGCTGGAAGTATGCCTCAAGATAATCGAAGGCATGTTGGCGTCTACCGAAGACAAAGCGGAGCAGGATAACGCTCGAATCCATGTGCCCGCACACCTCGAAATGCCGCAAGAGGTGCCGCAAGAGGTGCCGCAAGAGGTGCCGCAAGAAGATCAGCCAAAGCTTCTCAAAAGGGCTCGAAAGTAAGTAAGTGAGAGTCTACAGGCGGGCCACCAACCCCGTACCGGACGGGGCGTCTATCTCCAAACCAACACGCGCCGGAATCGCTTCGGCGTCTTGGCGGGACAAATCCAGACGCCTACATTACCACGATTGTCAGAGAGACAAAGAAGGGGTCTGGCGAATCCTTTCGCCGTGCTATTACGCACGCATCCGGTCAGAAACGGGTACCTATACGCTCTTGGCAACCGGGCTGGATGATCTGGAGTCCGCCACCAATTGGGCGATGGAACGCCAAAAAGAGCATGACCTTGTACGGGCTGGCTTGCAGACCAAACAGGGGATCATTTCGCTCCGCTCAAATCAGGCTCCTTATCTGGATCATGTCCGGGCTTATCTGGATGATCTCAAGCTCAGGGCCGGGAACGATCATGTTAAAGCAGTCGGGTATCGACTCAACAGGCTCGCCAAAGAGCTCGGATACAAACGGCTTACGGATATTGATCCGATCCAGATACATGCGTGGGCGGCAAAAACGGCGGCGGCGGGCGAAAGCAACCGATCTGTCAATTGCTATCTAATCGCGATGAGCGCGATGATGCGATGGGCCGAAACGGCGGGCCGGACAACAATCGTTTTGAAAGGTCTCAGAAAGCTGCCTGATAAGGCAACGCGACCACGGCGGGCATTAACGCCAGACGAATTTGAACGTCTCGTAGAAGCGGCAATAAAGCGAAAGAATCCAGCAAGAGCGATGGTCTACCGGGTCGCAGCGGGAACCGGATTGAGGAAGGAAGAGATCGCACAGCTTACCGTCGATCAACTTGTCCTTGATGGGGCTCCAGCTATCCGGCTTCGTGCCGAACACACCAAAAACGGGAAGGCGGATATCCTGCCGATCAGTGCCGACTTGGCGGCACGCTTGGTGGAATTCATCGGCGAGCGGAAAGAGGGCAGGCTATTTGAGCGGGTCCCTCGACCGCTAACGCTCCACAAAGATCTCAAGGCCGCAAATATCAAGCGGGTAGATCTTAAAGCCGGGAACGTCGATTTTCATTCCCTCAGAAAAACCTATGTGACCTGGCTGATTATTGCCGGGGTCAACCCGCGAACGATTCAGGCTCTCGCACGCCATGCCGACATCCGGATGACGATGGGGGCTTATACCGATGTCAGCCAACTTCCAACCCGCGCAGGCGTGGATATGTTGGGGAACTTTTTGACAAGCTATGGTACAAGCACCTCTAAGCCGATTCGCAACACCAGCCAGAATAAGGACTTAGAGAAGGTAGGGCGCAAACATGGGGTGCAAGAGGCCGGAGGTTCGAATCCTCTCGCCCCGACTA
>Ga0209829_10002104_pt1 | contig 15389 bp, 12 predicted proteins | sample C_140205_EF_Meta_FD_187311 | JGI IMG/M metagenome (GOLD analysis project Ga0209829, IMG submission 187311) | Freshwater microbial communities from Lake Croche, Canada to study carbon cycling - C_140205_EF_MetaG (SPAdes) (version 2) | ecosystem: Environmental > Aquatic > Freshwater > Lake...
CTGGATCGACACTGAAGTCGGGCGCATTTTCGCCCGCGTCGGCGGCGAGGGACCGCCGCTGGTTCTGCTGCATGGCTTTCCACAGACCCATGTGATGTGGCATGCGGTTGCGCCCGCGCTGGCGGCGCGCTTCACCACCGTGGTGATGGATCTGCGGGGCTATGGCTGGTCCTCCGCGCCCCCCAGCGAGGGCGGAACCGAATACGCCAAACGCAAGATGGGCGCGGATGTGATCACGCTCATGGGCAAGCTGGGCCATGTGCGTTTCGCGGTGGCGGGCCATGATCGGGGCGCGAGGGTCGCCTACCGGCTGGCGCTGGACCATCCGGGCCATGTGGAGAAACTGGCCCTGCTCGACATCATCCCCACGGTCCATGTCTGGGAGAATATCCGCAACGGCGTCACCCCCGCCGCCCATTGGCGCTTTCTCGCCCAGCCCGCACCCGCGCCCGAGGAAGAGATCGGCAAGGGGCCAGATCTTTACTACGAGGGGTTGATGACGAAATGGACGAAGGGCCAGAGCATCGCCTGTTTCGACGCCCTAGCCATGGGGCGATATCGCGCCAGCTGGGGCGACCCCTCGCGCACCCACGCCATGTGCGAGGACTACCGCGCTGGCGCCAACATTGATCTGGCCCAAGACGAGGCGGATCTGGCGGCAGGCCGGAAGATCGCCTGCCCCACCCTTGTCGCCACAGGCGACTTCTATCTGACGCGCGGGGCCTCCGAAGCCCCCGTCGATGTCTGGCGCCGCAGCTTCGCCCCGCAGGCGCAGGGCGTGCTGGTCGACAGCGGTCATTTTTTGGCCGAAGAAAACCCCCAGGCTACGATTGACGCCCTGATGGAGTTCCTTTGACCATTTCCCCACCACTTATCAAACCCGAAGGCGTCGGCCTGGCGCTTGGCGCAGGCGGCGCGCGCGGCCTCGCCCATATCGTTGTGCTGGAGGCGCTGGACGAATTAGGTGTGAAGCCCGTCGCCATCGCCGGCAGTTCCATCGGCGCGGTCATCGGCGCGGCCTATGCTGCGGGGCTCACGGGCAAGCAATTGCGCGCCCATACGCTGGGCGTGCTGCGCAATCGGGCGCAGTTCATGAGCCAGCTGTTGCGCGCAAGAGTCGGACGTTTCTCTGATCTGCTCTCGGGGCTGGGCTCCAATCCCGTGCTGCTCGATGGTGAAAAGCTGCTCGACCTCCTGTGGCCAGCAGCGGTGCCCGACCGTTTCGAGCAACTGGGTATTCCCTTCACCGCCGTGACCACGGATTTTCATGGACGGCGCGAGGCCCTGTTCGAGAGCGGCCCGCTGGCGCCTGCGGTGGCGGGCTCCATGGCCATCGCCGGACTGGTCAAGCCTGTCTCCGCCGATGGCATGTATCTGGTGGATGGCGGCGTCATCAATCCCCTGCCCTATCGCGCCCTGAAAGGCCGCGCGGCGGTCATCATCGCCTGCGATGTGACGGCGGGGCCGATAGGGCTCGAGACCGCCAGCCCCAGACCCTTCGAGGCGATGATCGGCTCCGCGCAAATCCTGCAAGGCGCCATCACCAGCGAAATGCTGAAGACCGACGCCCCGGACATCCTGCTGGTCCCCAAGGTCCAGACCTTCCGCACCCTCGACTTCTTCAAGGCGGTGAAGATTCTGGAGGCGGCGGAACATCTGCGCGAGGAGGTGAAGCGGGCGCTGGGGGAAAAGCTGGAGCGGGTTTAGGGCGCCTATGCGCCCGGCGGCTGCGTTTCCACCTGCTGCCCACCCACGTAGCCGCCGGATTTGATCCCCTCGATCACCTCCTGCACAGTCACCTGGCCATCGCCATTCGCATCCCAGAAATTCATGATCTGCCGGGCCTGCGCCGCGACATCGGCCGGTGATTGCGTGGGGTCGATGGAGGTCAGGGCCGATTCCAGATCAGCGGCGTCGAAATAGCCTTTCGACGTGGTGTCATATTGCGACACGATGGATTGCGCCTGCTGGATCGTCTGGATGCCCGTCTGCATCTCGTCCAGGCTCAGATAGCCATCCTTGTTGCCATCCCACGCATTGAATGTGGTGACCGGATCGCTCGACATGGCGGCGTCTGATCCCGCGAAGTTCAGGAACTCGCCGAGGTTGATCTGACCATCCGTATTGGTGTCAACCTGCGACATGATGGACAGCGCCTGCGCGCCCGCATCTGTCGGCGAGGGCGCGGCGTTTGGCTTGGCGTTCACCTGATATTTGATATTGCTCGCCTGAATGCCCTTCAGGATTTCCTGCCGGGTGAGACGCCCGCTGTTGTCGGCGTCCCATGACTTCAGCACATTGAACAGATTGGGCGCCATCCCCATCGACGCCGCCGCGCTGGCGCTCATGTCGATATAGCCCTGTGCGCCCGGATCGAATTGCGCGAGCAGCTGATTGGCGACGTCGGTGACCTGCTGGCCGCTGATCATTTCGCCGAGATTCACCTGACCATCGCCATCGCCATCCCATGCAGCGACGGCGTCCCGGGCGGCGATGGGATCAGGCGCCCCCTGGCCAGCCCAACTCGCCGTCAGATCCGCAGCGGTTATATATCCTTTGCTGGTGGCGTCATATTGCCCCATCGCGTCTTGCGCCGTGAGGGATGCATTGACCGCGTTCACGAGGGTGGACATCTCATCAAGAGGCAGCGGACTGGCCTTGAGCCCCGCAAGCACTTCGGCGCTGGTCAGATGACCGTCGCTGTCCGCATCCCATGATTTCAGCATGGTGGTGAGAGCAGGCGAGACCGCAGCCGCAGGACCGGTCAATGAAGCCAGATCGATATAGCCCGCGTTGGCGGGATCGAAGACGCCCATGAGGTTGCTGGCGATGTCCAGACGCTGGAAGCTCGCCACCAGTTCCTGCTGCGTCACTTGCCCATCGCCATTCCCATCCAGTTCGGCGACGACGGAGTGGGCCTTGGCGGGATCGCCAAGAACGGGGTCGGCGGTGAAAGCGGCCTGAACGTCGTTGGCGGTGAAATAGCCCTTGCCAGCAACATCGAAACTTTTCAGCATCTTGCTGGCGAAAGTCGCCGCCGACGCGCCCTCGGCGATGGAGGCGACCGTCGTCAGGGACATGGCGATATATGAAGGCGCGGAGGGCGTGGTCGTAGGATCTGTCGAGGGCGAAGACCCCGAATCCGTCGCAGGCGGGGTGGGCGGGGGCGGGGTAGGCGTGGGGGGCGACGTATCATAGGCCGCCATCTCCGCCAGACTTATGGAGCCATCGGCGTTTGAATCGAGCGCCTGAAGCATCTCGGTCGCCTGATATTTCGCGCTCGCGTAATGATTCGAGAAACTCGGATAGAGCTGGCACTCGAAAATCGTGCGTTGCATGTTGAAGGTCGTGGGCTGAACGGCGGCTTGCGACGTGACCCCCGCTGGCTGCCCGAGACCCATTTCGGCGAAGACGCGCTGAAAATCAGCCTGCCTGATCGCTCCGCCGGACCCCGCCCCGAAAATCGTGAGCAGATTTCGGCCTGTCGCGCTCTTGTTGGAAGAGGCTTTCAGTGCCGCTAGAAAACTCGCCGCATAGTCTGACATGGGAGCGCCTTTCGAGCGCTCAAAGCAGCAATTTTTGTACCAGAACTTTTCCCTACCTCTTCCCCCTGAAAAACCCCCGCAACAGCTCCGCCGCCTCGCTCTCCCGCAGCCCGCCATAGACCTCCGGGGCATGGTGGCAGGTCGCTTGCGTGAAGAAGCGGGGGCCGTGGTCGAGGGCGCCGCCCTTGGGGTCTGGGGCGGCGTAATAGACCCGGCGCAAGCGGGCGAAGGAGATAGCGCCCGCGCACATGGCGCAGGGCTCCAGCGTCACATAGAGGTCGCAGCCCACCAGCCGCTCGCTGCCCAGAGCCGCGCATGCCGCGCGGATGGCGAGCACTTCGGCATGGGCGGTGGGGTCGCGGTCGGCGAGCGTCCGGTTGCCTGCGGCGGCGATCACCGCGCCCTCCTTCACCACCACAGCCCCCACAGGCACCTCCCCGCGCGCGCCCGCAAGCCGGGCCTCGTCGAAGGCGCGGGTCAGGGGATCGGGCGGAATCGCATCCTTTGATGACATCAATCGATATTCCTGCTCCCCCTCGGGGCGCCCCTCTGCTATCAGGAGGCATGAACGACAAACGCGATGACGACAAGAGCCGCCCCCGGAAACCCGGCGGCGGCGGAGCCGGACGCCCACCAGGACGTCCCCCCGGCCGCAGCTTTGGCAAGGATGGCGGCGACAAGCCACGCTTTAGCGGGGGCGGCGCCAGCCGTGGCCGCGACGAAAAACAGGGGTCCAGCACCTGGAGCCCCGTCGCCAAGGAACGCAGCCGCCCCGTCTGGGACGATGGCGAGCGCCGCGTGGTGCGCGACGGCCTGCCGCCTGAAAAAGAGGGCGAGGACGGCGCGCGCAAGCCCTACGGCGAGCGCAAGAGTTTCGGCGACCGCAAGCCCTTCGGCGACAAGAAACCCTTTGGCGAGCGCAAGACCTTTGGGGAGCGCAAGCCTTTCGGGGAGCGCAAGAGCTTCGGCGACCGCAAGGAGGCCCCCCAGCGCCGTCCGGCCAATTTCAGCAAGAACAAGCCCAACGCCTCGAATGTGCGCACGGTCGAGCGCGCCGAGGGCGAGGAGCGGATCGCCAAGGTGATGGCGCGCGTGGGCCTGTGCTCGCGCCGCGACGCCGAAGAATGGATCGCGGCGGGCCGGGTGGCGGTGAATGGCGTCGTCATCGACAGCGCCGCCCTCAATGTCGGCCCCAAGGACCGCGTCGTGGTCGATGGCGAGCCCATGCCTCATCGCGAGCGCACCAGGCTCTGGCTGTTCCACAAGCCGCGCGGCCTCGTGACCACGGTCAGCGATCCCGAGGGTCGCCCGACCATTTTCGACGTGTTGCCCAAGACCCTGCCGCGCGTGGTCACCGTGGGGCGCCTCGACATCAATACCGAGGGGCTGCTGCTGCTGACCAATGACGGCGGCCTCGCCCGCCTGCTCGAACTGCCCGCCACCGGCTGGCTGCGGCGCTACCGCGTGCGCGCCCATGGCGAGACCGATCAGGCCCAGCTCGACACTTTGGGCGAAGGCGTGACCGTTGACGGGATCGACTATGCGGGCATCGACGCCACGCTGGACCGGGCGCAGGGCGCCAATACCTGGCTGACTTTGGGCCTGCGCGAGGGCAAGAACCGCGAAATCAAGCGGGTGCTGGAGAATATCGGGCTCGAGGTCAACCGCCTCATCCGCTTGTCCTTCGGCCCCTTCCAGCTCGGCGAATTGGCCGAGGGCGGCGTCGAGGAGATCAAGACCCGCATCCTGAAGGATCAGCTTGGCGACACGCTGGCCGCTGAAGCGGGCGTCGATTTCGAGGCGCCGATCTTCGATTACATCATCGAAGAGCCCCCGGCCCCCGCAAGGGGTCGCGACCGCGCCCGGGAGGCCCCGCGCGACCGTGGCGAGCGCCCCGAGCGCCGTCCGCGCAGCGATTCGGGGGAGCGTCGCTCCTTCACGCCGCGCGAGCCCGAGCCCGAGCGCAAGCAGCTGGGCCGCCCCAAGCCCGGCGCTCGCATGCATGTGTCCACATTACGCGAAACAGGCCGCGACGAAGCCCGCAGCGGCCCGCGCAAGCGGGTGGAGCGGCAGGAGACCGCCGACCGCAAGGGCCGCGCCGTCAGGGTGGAGCGTGTCGTCCACGCGAATCCCAAGCAAGCGACCTTCGGCGACGACGCCTCCCGCAATGGCCGCCGCTTCGCCGCCGAGCGCAATCCGCGCCCGGAGGGTGAACGCACCTTCAAGCCTCGTGAGGATCGCGCGGGCGGCGACAAGCCATTCCGCAAACCGCGCGAGGATGGCGAGCGCAGCTTCAAGCCCCGCGCCGAGGGCGAGCGCACCTTCAAGCCGCGTGAAGATCGCGCAGGCGGCGACAAGCCGTTCCGCAAGCCGCGCGAGGATGGCGAACGCAGCTTCAAGCCCCGCGCCGAGGGGGAACGCACCTTCAAGCCGCGTGAAGATCGCGCAGGCGGCGACAAGCCATTCCGCAAACCGCGCGAGGATGGCGAGCGCAGCTTCAAGCCCCGTGCCGAGGGCGAGCGCACCTTCAAGCCGCGCGAAGATCGCGCAGGCGGCGACAAGCCATTCCGCAAGCCCCGTGAAGGCGGGCCGGCTGGCGGCGACAAGCCATTCCGCAAGGCCCCCGGCGGCCCTGGCCGTGCCGGTGGGGCGGGCGGGCGTCCGGGTGGTGGCGCTGGTCGTCCCGGCGGCGCTGGTGGGCGTCCCGGTGGTCGTCCCGCGGGCGGCAAACCTGGAGGTCGTCCCGGCGGCGACAAGCCGCGCGGTCCGCGCAAGGAGCGCTGATCTCCCATGCGGATCATCGGGGGAGAGATGCGCGGGCGCAACCTGATCGCGCCGACCGGGCCTGAGGTCCGGCCGACGTCCGACCGGCTGCGCGAGGCGATCTTCAATGTGCTGGCCCATGCCTATGAGGCCGCCTGCGACGGCGCCCGCGTGCTCGATCTTTTCGCGGGCACGGGGGCGCTGGGCATAGAGGCGCTTTCACGCGGGGCGCAGTTCACCCTTTTCGTCGATGACACGACGGAGGGGCGCGCTCTGGTGCGCGGCAATGTGGATACGCTGGGTCTGGGCGGGGTCTCAAGGATCTTCCGCCGCGACGCCACCAAACTCGGGCCCATGCCGCCGCAGGAGCCCTATACGCTGGCCTTCCTCGACCCGCCCTATGGCAAACGCCTCGCCGAACCTTGCCTGCTGTCGCTACGCGATGGCAGCTGGCTGGCGCCGGACGCGCTCTGCGTGGTGGAGGAAAGCACCGAAGCCGCCTTCGAGGCGCCCGATGGCTTTGAAGAGCTGGAACGCCGGGTCTATGGAAGCACGCAGGTGGTGTTCTTGCGGGCGGGGTGATTTGCAACTGGTTCACTTCACGTGAACCGTGCCAACGACCAGCATTCCCCGACCCCCACCCCGTCCGCTGGCGCGGCCGACCCTCCCCACAGGGGGGAGGGTATGCAGCTAACGATTTGAATTATCGGCGTGAAACGCCTGCCGCTTCCCCTCCCCCCTGTGGGGAGGGGTGCGGGGTGGGGGTCCACGCATGCTGATCGTTAGCGCGTCTCAGGAACGCCTGATCTTCGTCACTAGCCGCTGACTGACCCCATCCGCAACACCGGCTTGATCGCCACGCCCGTCTCCGCATCGTGCATGGCTTCATCGATCTGCTCGAAATCATAAAAGCGCACGAGCTTGTCGAAGGGGAATTGCCCCTTCATGAAAAAATCCACCAGACGCGGGATGAAGATATCAGGCACGCTGTCGCCCTGCACGATGCCGCGCACCGAGCGGCCGCGCAGCATGGAGCCAAGAATATTCACCGGCACGGTCTGGGTCGGGCCTTTGTTCGCGATGAGGCCGCAGGTTCCCAGCGGGCCAACGCATTCGATGGCCTGACGGGTCACGGCGTCCACCGCCGTGGTGTCGAGGCTGAAATCGACGCCACGTCCGGTTTCCGCCGAAATAACCGCAAGCGCGTCTTCATTGGCGCCATTGATCACATGGGTGGCGCCCAGTTCGCTGGCCAGCGCGAGGCGCTCGGGCGCGATGTCGATGGCGAAGATTTTTGAGGCGCCCGCGATGCGCGCCGCCATGACAGCCGCCAGGCCCACCGCGCCCGTGCCGAAGACCGCGATGGTCTGGCCCGCGCCCAGCCGCAGCGAATTCAGCACCGCGCCCGCGCCCGTCTGCAAGCCGCAGCCCAGCGGCCCCAGCAGCTCCAGCGGCGCGTCCTTGCGCACCTTGATGGCGTTGCGCTCGTTGGCGATGGCGTGGGTGGCGAAGGAGGACTGGCCGAAGAAATTGCCATGCACCGCTTCATGGTTGCAGGTCAGCGTGGTCGAGCCATCGAGCCGCTTGCCGCCAAAGCAGACGGCGGCGACCTCGTAGCAATAGGAGGGCTTGCCCGCGACGCAAGTGGGGCACTGGCCGCAGGAATCGAAAGTCAGCACCACATGGTCGCCGACGCTGAGCTTGCGCACATTGGCGCCCACTTTCTCCACCACGCCAGACCCCTCATGGCCCAGCACGATGGGGCGCGGCGAGAGGCCTGGAACCATGGCGACCTTGATGTCTGTGTGGCAGATCCCCGTGGCGACCACGCGCACCAGCACCTCATCGGCGCGCGGCTCGTCGATGGCGACGCATTCGATGGGCATGGAGAGAGATTGGCCGCGCAAGACGGCCGCACGCATGTTCATGTTAAACGCTCCATTCAGACGGGCGGCGCCGCCTCGTCCTGCAACTTGCGGCGGATGATGCGCCGCACCGCGCTCACCGCCTTGTCAGCTTCCAGATTGACAAGCACCCCGCCTTGCGGATCGCCGTCGATCATTTTCTGCTGGTCGGCGAGGATATATTTATCCTCGTCGAATGCGGTGGCGTTCATGCGCTTCAGGAGATCGCCCACCTTGGGATCAGTGATGTGCATGCGTCGACAGATCGACCAGAAATAATGGGTGGTGCGCTCGGTTTCCGGCGTCAGATGGTTCAGCACCACGTGATGCACGAGATCGGGATCATCCATGACGCCGGTGGGGCGGGCTTCGATGCGAATATGCACGTGGTTGGGCAACAGGAAGCTCAGATTCTGGAAGCGATCTATATTGCCAGTGAAGTGCCGCATGGTGCGGAAGATAGGCGCGGGCTCCACATTGGGCATCTCGCGCCGCGCGCGCACCACATCGCCCTCGACGGTGACGACGAGCGGGTTTTCCTGAATGCCGCTTGAGGCGAGCGTCGTCTTGTGGACGAAGGTCAGATGGGTGAGATCCATGAGATTGTCGACGATCAGCTGCCAGTTGGCTTCCACCAGCAGATGATCGCTCTCCGCCGCCCAGCCCGGCCCGCCATTCTCGAAGAAATCGGGGATCAGCGCAGGATCGGCCTTGGCCGCATCGCCCATCCACACATAGACCAGCGCATTGCGCTCGATGAGCGGATAGGCGCGGGTTCCAAAGCCATCGGGAACGGTGTTTTGCGCGGGGATCAGCTTGCAGCCGCCGTCCGCGCCAAAGCGCAACCCATGATAGCCGCATTCGATCTGGTCATGGATGAGCCGCCCCCTGGAGAGCGGATATTGCCGGTGGGGGCAGCGATCCGACAGCGCCACCGCCCGTCCGTCCTCGCAGCGATAAAAGACGATGGGCTCGCCGCAGATGATGCGCGCGAGCGGCTTGCGGTTCAGTTCATTTGCGCGGGCGCTGACATACCACTGGTTCTTCAAGAAAGGCTGCGCGCCCATGGTTCGCTCCCTGTGTTGGCGGGCAGGGCGACGCGGACGCCGCCCCTCCCGTGCGCCGGCGGATCAGACCGCCTTGCCGTGCTGAATCGCGTTCCAGATGCGCGAGGGGGAGAGCGGGAAATCCACATGGTTGACGCCCACGGGCCGCAGCGCGTCCATCACCGCATTGGCGAGGGTGGGCACTGAACCGGTGGTGCCCGCCTCGCCGACGCCCTTGGCGCCGAGCGGATTGCCAGGCGCGGGGATCGGACGATCGAAGAGCTGCAAGCCCTTCAGCTCAGCGGCGCGCGGCATGCAGTAATCCATGAAGCTGCCGGTCAGCATCTGGCCGCCCTCGTCATAGATGCAGACTTCATCGAAGACCTGCCCCAGACCCTGCATGATGCCGCCATGGACCTGACCTTCGGCCAGGGTGTGGTTGATGATGTTGCCGCAATCATCCACGCCCACATAGCTCAGCAGTTCGACTTCGCCGGTCTGCGGATCGACCTCCACTTCAGCCACATGGGCGCCAGTGGGGAAGGAACGCTGCTGGGCGCCCTCGAACAGGGTGTCGAGCGGGCTCACGCCGTCCTTGGCGTAGATGCGCGACAGTTCGACGAGACCAACCGAAAGATCGGTGCCGCGCACCCGGTAATTCCCATCCGCGAATTCGACGTCCGCCGCCCCCACTTCCAGATGCTGGGCGGCGAGTTCGCGGCCCTTTTTCACCACTTCATGGGCCGCCTGGAACAGGGCGCCGCCATGGCTCATGAGCGAGCGCGAGCCGATGGTGCCATCGCCGCGCTGGGCGGGGCCGTCCGGGTCCGAATAGCGCAGGGTGATGTCCTCGGCGTCCATGCCGAGCACCTGGCCCACGATCTCGGGATAGGTGGTCTCATGGCCCTGCCCGGAGGGGCCGGACACGGTGTAGAGGATCGGATTGCCGGAATCGCCGAACTTGATGGCGACCTCCTCGACCGGGCTGCCGCCGCCGCCCGCAGGCTCGATGAAGGCGCAGCAGGAAATGCCGCGCAGCTTGCCGCGCGACAGGGACTCCTGACGGCGCGCCTCATAGCCCGCCCAGTCCGAATAGCGCACCACATCGTCGATGAGGCCCTTGGGGTCGCCGCTGTCATAGACCGACCCGGTGGGCGTCTTGTAGGGGAAGGCCTCGCGGGGGATGGCGTTGATGCGGCGGATCTCGACGCGGTCGATGCCCATCTCGCGCGCGGCCTCCTCCACGAGACGCTCCACGATATAGCTCACATTGGGACGCGCCGCGCCTCGATAGGCGGTGGTTGGCGTGGTGTTGGTGAGCACGACCCGGTGCAGCCCATGGACGACCGGGATCGTATAGACATTCACCGCATGCATGGAGGGCGGCAGGGTGTTGATGAAGGGGCCGGGGCCGGAGAGATAGCCGCCGGTGTTGACGATCCACTCGAAGCGCACGGCGAGGAACTTGCCGTCCTTGTCGAGAGCCAGTTCACCGAACATTTTCGCAGCGCGGCCATGATGGTCGCTGAGGAAGGTTTCGGAGCGGGTCGAGACCCATTTCACGGGGCGACCGACCTTCTTCGCCGCCAGCAGCAGCGAGCAATATTCCGAATAGGCCTCGCCGCGAATGCCAAAGCCGCCGCCCACGTCATGGGCGTGAACGCGCAGCTTGTCCTGGGGAATGCCCGTGCCGACGGAGAGGCCGCCGCGCATCATGGTCATGCCCTGGGAGGGCGCATAGAGGTCGTAGACGTCCTTGTCCGCGTCATAGGTGACGAGCGCGGCCTTGGGCTCCATGGGATTGCCCACGATGCGCGGCGCATCCGCCACCAGCTTCGTCACATGGGCGGCGGCGGCGAAGGCTGCGTCCGACTGCTCCTTCGAGCCATATTCGAAATCGAAGACGAGATTGTTCGGCACATGGTCATAGAGCTGCGGCGCGCCGGGCTTCAGCGCCTCTTCGGCGTCCACCACGACCGGGAGATCGTGATAATCGACCACGATCTTCTCGGAGGCGTCCTGCGCGATGGCGTGGCTGGTGGCGATCACGAGCGCCACTTCCTGTCCCACGAAGCGCACCCGCGTCTCCGCCAGCACCTCGCGATGCACGTTGATGAACTTCATCCCGTTCTTGCCGGGATAATGGATCAGCGAGGGGGCGGAGCCAAAGCCCGCCGCCTTGGTGTCCGCGCCGGTCAGCACCGCCAGAACGCCCGGCGTCGCCAAAGCTTCGCTCACATCGACGCCGCGAATCTCCGCATGGCCTCGGTCGGCGCGCAGGAAGTGGGCATGGACCTGATCGGGGAAGTTCCAGTCCGAGGTGTAACGTCCCCGGCCCGTGACCAGACGATGATCCTCGCGCCGTCCGTGGAATTTGCCGCTCATGATTTCCGCCTCCCGAAACTCTGATCGCCTGTTTCACCACAGGGGGCGCGATGCGCGCAAGGGGGCTTCAGCCGAACCAGTCCTTCAGCCAGCCGACCCCGAAGGCGCCGGGGCCAAGGGTGGTGGTGGCCCAGACGATGGCGGACAGCCAGTTCGCCGCCTGAAAGGCCCAGCGTGGCATGTGCGCCGCCCCCGCCGCCAGCGGCACGACCGCCCGCAAAGGCCCGAAAAAACGCCCGATGAAGACCCCCGGCGCGCCCCATTTCTCGAACAGGCGATTGGCGCGGGGCAGGAGGTCGGGGTGGCGCGACAGCGGCCACAGGCCCGCGATCTGCTGGTGATAATGAAGGCCCAGCCAGTAGGAGAACCAGTCGCCCAGCGCCGCGCCCAGGGCGGCTGCCAACCAGATGGGCCAGAAATCGAGGCCGCTGGCGCCGATCAGGGCTCCCACGCCCCATAAAATGACCGTGGCGGGCAGCAGCAAGGAGATGAAGGCCAGCGATTCGCCAAAGGACAGGACGAAAACGATCGGCGCCCCCCAGGCCTCGTGGGCGCTGATTAAGGCGAGGATGGTCTCGACCATATGGTCCATGTCTATTTCACGATGGTGAGTTTTTCAGCCGCGCGGGTGATGCCGGTATAGAGCCAGCGGTTGCGATGCTCTCGAAAGGCGCCGCTCTCGTCAAAGAGCACCACATTGTCCCACTGGGACCCCTGAGATTTATGCACGGTGAGCGCATAGCCGAAATCGAATTCGTCAGAATCCCGACGCAATGCGTAGGGGATTTCATCGTCGCTTTCGAAAAAGGCGGGGAGGACGCCCACACGCACCGCCTTGCGGTTCGGATCATCGTCCGGGGTCAGGCTCATGCGCAGCTTCTTGGCGCGCATGGGCGAGACGGTCTTCACCTTCCACAGGCTGCCATTCAGCAGGCCCTTGGTGCGGTCATTCTTCAGGCAGACGAGCTTGTCGCCCGCTTCGGGCGTGGTCTGGGTGAAGCCGAAGAGTTCGCGCATGCGCCGGTTGAAATTCTTGCGGGTGCGGTTCATGCCCACCAGCACCTGATCGGCGGCCGTCACGGCTGCGGAGTCGATGTCGCGGCGGGCGATGATGCGGCAGTCGCCCCAATCGCCATAATCGAGCCGCCCGCCCTCGCGCACGATCATGGACATGCGCACGATGGGATTGTCCGCCGCCTGGCGATGGACCTCGGTCAGCATCACGTCGGGCTCGACCTCGGTGAAGAAGCCGCCGCCCTTCACGGGGGGCAGCTGCGCCGGATCGCCCAGCACCAGCACGGGCTTGCCGAAGGACAGAAGGTCGCGCCCCAGCTCCTCGTCCACCATGGAACATTCGTCGATGACAATCAGGCTGGCGGACTGGGCGGGGCTCTCATCGTTCAGGATGAAGCTGGGCTCCTCCGAATCAATGTCCTTGGGCCGGTAGATCAGGCTGTGGATGGTGCGCGCGTCCTTGCAGCCCTTGGAGCGCATGACCAAAGCCGCCTTGCCGGTGAAGGCGCCGAAGCAGACCTCCCCGTCGATATCCTCGGCCAGATGGCGCGCCAGCGTGGTCTTGCCGGTGCCCGCGAAGCCGAACAGGCGGAACACCTGCGGCTTCCCGCGCTTGAGCCAGGCCGACACATCGGCCAGCGCCTTGTCCTGCTGGGGCGACCAAGCCATGGCGGGCGGAATCCTCGAAAGGGTTGCAACCCCCTGTCTGTGACATAGGCGGCCAGCTGAGGCAACGGACCCCTCAGGCCGCCACCAGCGCCTCGGGCGTATAGGCCAGATTCTTGGCGACATGCAGGAGGATATGCCCGCAAACACTGGCCTTGTTGGGCGAGCGATGGAAGCGCTGCGTCACCACATCCATCAAATCATCCAGCACCAGATCATTGATTTCGTCAGCAAAGTTGAGCTGGAGACCAAGCAGCTGGAGGTTCCACCTCACCTCACCATGCGCTTTGCTCGCGGCGGCGTGATCGTCGAGCAACATCGCCTGCCATAGCTGGGTATGGCAGAAGGCGACCATCCGCAAAGACGAATGACGGGGACCGATCACTCGCCCATAACTCTCGGCGACCAGATCGCTGATGATCGGGAAACACCAGAACGCCATATCTCGCCGCTCGGTCAGATTGCTAACATGGGACATGATACGCCTCCCGCTCATTTACGTAACATTACGAACTTATATTGAAATAAGGTTACCAAAACATGTCGCATTGGCTGACCATCTTTGACTCATAATCGTCTCTTATAAACTTTTAGCGACACTTCAGCCGCCATGCCCCGCCCTATCCAGCAGTCATCGCTCCGGTTTACCTTCGGGGCGAGGACGCTCTAGGATCAGGACGCTCTAGGATCACGCAAACCAATGGAGGCTCCCATGCGGGACTGGATGACGCTGATTCCCGAAACCGAACGCCGTCTCTATGAGAAGGCCGGTTTCTCGGGCGACCTCACCCCCGGGGGGCGCAGCGCCCTGATCGTGGTGGATGTGACAATGGGCTTTTGCGGAGCCGAAGGCCTCAGTCTCGAGGAGGCCGTGGACCAGTATTCCACCGCCTGCGGTCCCGCCTCCTGGGTCGCCATGCCGAAAATCGCTGCGCTCATCAAGACCTTCCACGCGGCGGACCTGCCCATCGTCTATTCCCTCAGCGATCTGGCGAGCGGCCCCTTCACGGGCAAGGCCACCAAGGGCAAGCGCACCGGCGCGCCCGCCCCAGGCTTCAACGATTTCCCGGCGGCAATCGCGCCCCGCGCGCAGGACTGGGTGCTGGCCAAGACCAAGGCCTCGGCCTTTTTCCAGACCCCCCTGCCCGCCTATCTCATCAAGTCAGGCGTCGATACGCTGGTGGTCTGCGGCGTCTCGACCTCGGGCTGCGTGCGCGCATCGGTGGTGGATGGCTTCTCCCATGGGTTCAAGACCTTCGTGGTCGACGAATGCTGCTTCGACCGCTCGCAATTCGCCCATGCGGCCAATCTCTTCGACATGAACGCCAAATATGCCTCGGTGATTTCTCTCGAACAGGCGCTGACCATGATCGCCGAGCCGATCCGCACAGCGGCGCAATAGCGATGAACGCCATGACGCAATCGCATCAAGGCGCCTTTCTCCGGTCGCTCTTTGCGCAGGCCATCGCCTCCGCGCAGCCGGACCTGTGCCTGCCGCCGCATCTGCCTCAGCCCCCCAAGGGGCGGCTGATCGTCATTGGCGCGGGCAAAGGCGCGGCCAGCATGGCCAAGAGCGTGGAGGATCACTGGCCGGGGCCGCTGACCGGCGTGGTGGTGACGCGCTATGCCTATGGCGCGCCCTGCCAGCGCATCAAGATCATCGAGGCGGCCCATCCCACCCCCGACGCCAACAGCCTGCGCGCGGCGCAGCGCTTGCTGGAGGCGGTGCGCGATCTGACGCCGGACGATCTGGTGCTTTGCCTTTTGTCAGGCGGCGGCTCCTCGCTGCTGTGCCTGCCGGGCGAGGGAATGACGCTGGAGGACAAGCAGGCCATCAACAAGGCGCTGCTGGCGAGCGGCGCGCCCATCTCCGACATGAATGTGCTGCGCCGCCACCTCTCGGCCATCAAGGGCGGGCGGCTGGCCGTGGCCTGCCATCCGGCCCGCGTGCTGACGCTGGTGATCTCCGATGTGCCCGGCGACACGCTGGAAGACATCGCCTCCGGCCCAACAGCGGCTGATCCCACCACCTGCGCGGATGCGCTCGCCATCGTCGCACGCTACGG
>Ga0209829_10002106_pt1 | contig 15383 bp, 11 predicted proteins | sample C_140205_EF_Meta_FD_187311 | JGI IMG/M metagenome (GOLD analysis project Ga0209829, IMG submission 187311) | Freshwater microbial communities from Lake Croche, Canada to study carbon cycling - C_140205_EF_MetaG (SPAdes) (version 2) | ecosystem: Environmental > Aquatic > Freshwater > Lake...
TGCTCAGCCGGCGGCGCGTTTCCCCGGCCTGGTTTCGCCTCCTGACCAGCCACAAGGGGGCCGCCGTGCTGCAGCCGCTCTGGCGGCGGGCGTCGCTCATCCTCGCTGACAGCCAGCACATGGAATCCGTCCTGCGCCAGCAGCATGGTCGCAAGGAGTGACGGGTCGCGCCGGTCAGCATGACAACCTCCGCCGCCAAAACCAGCCGCCGTCCGGTCCCGCTCCGGTGGCTGCGTGGCTGGATCACCCGCCTGCTGGCGCGGCCCCTGCGGCGTGAGCCCGGAGCACGGGCGTTTCGCGCGGCCCTCGTGAAGGTGGACCGCCTGGGGGATTTTGTCCTCGCCGTCTCGGCGATCCGGCGGGCACTGGCCCATTACGGCGCGGAGCAATGCCTGTTGGTGATCTCGCCGCAGGTGGAGCCATTCGCGGCGCGGGAGTTTCCGCGCACGCCCCGGCTGGTGCTGCCCCCGGCCGTCGGCCACAAGCGCCTGCTGGGGGAGGGGCGCAAGGCCCGGAGGCTGCTCCGCGGGATTTCCTGCGAGGAAGTCGTCTGCTTCCGGCATCAGCGCTGGGACTGGGATGAGCTTCTGCTCCTCTGGTTGGGCGGCCGGCGCTGCCATGTGTTGGATGACGCGGGAAACCGGGAATTATTTGCGGCGCAGAACACCTATGTTTTTCCCGCGCGGGAACGCGTGGAGTTTGTGCTGCCACCCCCGGCGCCGGAAACCCCCGGCGGACCCCGCGGCTGTCGCGAACTCGAGATGCACCGCCAACTGTTGGCGGCGGTGACCGGACGCGCGGTGAACCTGGAGGAGATCCTGCCGCGGTTTGAACAGATCGGATCCGGCGCGGTTGCGACGCGCATCGTGGTGGCGCCGTTGGGTAGTGATCCGATCAGGGATTTTCCCGCGGCGTTACTCGTGGAGGCGCTGCGCGCCCTGCGAACGCAGTCGTCCTCGCCCGTGGCCCTCGTGGGCGATCCCAGTCAGCGGCCGCGCCTGCTCCAGCTGGTGGAGGTCTTGCGCGCCGCCGGGTTGACTAATGTGGAGTGCGCGGCGCCGATGAGCGTCGTGGAATTTGCCGAGGCCGTCGCGCAGGCGGAGCTGGTGCTGACGGTGGAAACCTCCACGGCGCATCTGGCGGCGGCGTTTGACCGCCCCGCGGTCGTACTGATCGGCGGCGGGCATTTCGGGCAGTTTGGCCCGTGGCGGCGATCGGCCCGCCAGGTGTGGGTGACGCAGGCGATGGACTGCTTTGGCTGCAATTGGCGCTGCATCCATCCGGCGCCCTATTGCCTGACCCGCATTGCGCCCAAGGCGCTGCAGGACGCCGTCGCGCAAGCCCGGCGGGAAGGAGCGACTCCGTGAGCGGTGTACTCGTGGTCACGCCCACCCTGGGGCAATCCGCCTGGCTCGGGGAAACCGTGGCCAGTGTGGCGGCGCTTTCGGTTGGGCACCGGCATGTGCTCGTCTGCCCGGCGGCGGTGCTGCCGGACTTGGAAAAACGCTTTCCGCAGGTGCTGATCGTGGCGGAGCCGGGAGGCGGCATGTATGCGGCCATCAACGCTGGCCTCGCGGCCGCAGGCGAAGGCTGGGATGCGTTCACTTACATTAATGACGACGATCTGCTGTTGCCGGGATTTACGGCGCATGCGCTCGCCCTGGCGCGCGCCGGCGCCGGGCCGATGATTGCCTATGGCAATGTGAAGCTCATTGACGGACAAGGCCGGCGGCTGGGCGCGATTCCGGTGTCACCGTTTCCCGCGCTGAACCGCGCCCTCTACGGCCAGCGGATCGAGCCGGTTTACCAGCATGGTACGCTGGTCACGCGCGCGGCGCTGGAGCAGTTGCGCGGTTTCGACGGGTCATTCCGGCTGTGCGGCGATTCGGAATTCCTGGCGCGGGCCTGCCTCGCTGGGATTCCCTTTTGCCGGACGGGCGGGGCGCCGGTCGCCGCCTTTCGATTGCGCACCGGGCAGCTGACCAAGGACCGCGCGCCCATGCTGGCCGAGCGCGTCCGCGTGGATGAAAAACTCGGCTTGCTCGCGCCCCAGCCGGCGGTGCGGCGGTGGTGGGCGCGGGGGGTGTTTCGCGGCGCGAACCTACCCGTGTATGCGGAGCGCGTGCTCCGGCACGGGTTCGTCTCCTTCGACGAGCTGCTTGCTCAAGCGTAACGGTTGGACGCGAACAGCGGGCTGGTGGCGGGAGCGAAGGCGAGGTCCATCTGCCACAACGCGCCATCGCCCGGCCGCCGCATGGGATCGGCGAGGTCGCAGCAACGGAAGCCGCGGGCCTCGAGCCACGCGCACAGCTCGTGAAATCGGAGCGAGCCGGGTGTGAGGGTGAAGTTGTAGGCCTCAATGATGAGCAGGTTCGCCGACGCCAGCGTTTGGGCGGCGCCGGCGAGCACCGGGAGCTCGTAGCCGTGCGTATCGAGCTTGAGGCCATACGGGCCTGCCAGCCCGCGCGCGGCGACGGCACGGTCGATGGTTTCCACCGGGACGCTGCGGGTTGCGGTGGCGCCGGGCCCGGCCACGCCGCTGCCGTCGAGGTTGGGATCAATGGCAAACTCCACGGTGCCGGGGGCCGCACCGGCGACGGCGGCCAGGAAGTCGAAGCCATGGCGCTGCCGGAGCGCACCGAGCGCGGCCTGCCGTTCCGCGAGCGGTTCAAACAGCAGGAATTTGGCGGCGGGAAAATGCCGCCGGGCCAGCAACGACCATGAGCCGTCGGAGGCGCCGACATCCACCCAGCTGTTAATCGCCACCCTGCGCGCAGCGGCGCGCTCCAGTACTCCTTCCATTTCAAACGCCCGGTCCCGCCGGGACAGATGCAAGCCGAGTGGGTGGAGCAACCGGTTGGCGGTCCGCCGGGCCAGGCCCTTGAGCGACTCAGCCATTCGCGGGGCGCTTGCGCTTCGTGAATTGCTTCCGGACGAAGCGCACCACGGCGCCGATATCCCACAGCCAGCATTTCCAGCCGGGGAAATGCCGGTGGCGGACGCTGATCTCCTCGGAGTAGCCCTGCCAGCTGCCGGAGTCGCTCAGGCCGCCGGCGCCGCAGATGCTGATGCGCAACGGGAGCGGGGAAAAGACCACTTTCTTCTGCCACAGGCGCAGGTTGCAGTCGTAGTCGGCCATCACCGCGAGCGTGGCGTCAAACAGGCCGTGTTCGGTGAAAAGCGAGCGGCGGTAGAACGCGCCCTGGTGGTGCACGAAATTGCGCTCCACCGGCTTCGGCTTGGCCGGGAACTGGTAGACGCGTCCGTCGTCGTACGCGATCTCACCCACGGCCACCCCGCTGGTGGCCTGCTTCAGCGCGGGCTGGACCCGGCTGAGCACCCCGTCGTGGAAAAATTTATCGTCGGCGCCGAAGAAGATCACCCACTCGCCGGTCGCCTTCGCCAGGCCCTTGTTCATCGCGTCGTACACGCCGCGGTCCGGTTCCATGATCAGCGTGGTGAGGCGGGCCCGCTGCGAGGCGAGCCACACGCGGGAGCCGTCGTCCGAGGCGCCGTCCACGACGATGATCTCGGGCATGGGGGAAATGTGCTGGGCCCAGATGCTGGCGAGGGCGTCGCGGAGGGGAAGCCCGGGGTCCTTGCAGACGACAATGACACTGATGAGGGGGGCCGATTGCGCCGGAACGGGTGGGGTGGATTCGTGGGACATTGCGTTCGGCCTAAGCATGGCACTGGGGTGTGAACTGTCCACGCCGAACACTCCGCGGCCCCCGCCGGTCGGATGAATTAGGGGCCGGCCGGCCGTACCACCGTCCGCTCCAACTCGGCCAGTGGTGCATACAGTGCGAGCGCCACTTCGTCGTCGCGGAGGCGGAAGACCAGAATGGAATACCCGACCATGGCCGTGGGTTGCCGCCGGGCCAGATAGTGTCGCAGGCGCGCGAACTGCAGGTGTTCGAGGGCGCGGGCTTCCGTGTAGGTGGGTGTCCGGGTGGACGCCGCCCGGAGCAGCCCTTGGTAGAGAGCTTCGTACTCAGCGGTCCAAGGGCCGGAGGTCAGGGTGTAGAGCCCCTGATACAGGGTGACGCTGATGCAGAAGAGTCCCCCGTGAACCAGTGCGGGCAGCCGGCGCGGGTGGGCGTCAAAGCCGGTGTCACCGAACCGCACCGCCTGAATGCCATGGGCGATGGGATCGGCCGGGCCGAAAAAAGACAGGAAGACCGGCTCGGGTTTTCCCCGGGCGGCGGTGTCCGTCTCGAGCCAACGCCGCAGGGCGATGAGGTCCTGGCCCAGGTCCACGTTACTGTCCACCAGGTGCCGGTAGCCATTCGCCGGTCCGCCCGCGATCGGGTTGAAATAGGCGAGGTAACTCGGCCGGATCCAGAGCGACTCGGCAATGAACCAACCCGCCAGAAAAATAACGAGCACCTTGGCGACCCGGGAGACGCCGTTGAGCAATCCCGCGGCACCACCCGCCAGGATCAGCATCGGCGCATAGAGGGGCAGCAGATGGCGGTGGCCGATGTTGATCTGGGTTGTCAGTGCAAAAGCGCCGTAAATCACCACGAGCACGATCAGGGGCGCGCTCGAGTGGAGCAGTCCCAGGGGGGACGATGCGGACGTTTGCGATTCGCGGGAATTTTCCTTCCCGCGGCGACTGAACGCCGCGCCCAAGCCGAGGGTGATCAGGCCGAACAGGGCCAGCGGGGTTTTCACCAGCCACACGTAGGGAAAGTAGGCGAGGCTGCCGCCCAGGTAGGTCCGGCCATTCAGGAAGGCCAGCCGGCCGGCCAGGTCATGCGTCGTTTGGGCGAGTCCATGCAGCCAGCTTTCCGGCAACGCGTGCAGCCTGAGCAATCCGCCGATCACGCGGGACAGCAGGCCGCCGTCCTGCAGCAGGGTTGGCCAGGTATACTCCGGGACGGGGGCGGGCGCCGCGGGATTCGCGTGCATGGAAAATGTGAAACCAAACGCCGCCCAGAGCACGAGGCCGGCCACGACCGAAATCCCGGCCGCGGCGCCGAGCAGCAGCGCTCGTTTCCGGCGGCCCACCGCGGCTGGTCGCGGCCCGGCCCAGCAGGCCCAGGGCAGGGGCGTGCCTTGAAGCAGTCGCACCACCAGCAGCACCAACAGCATCGGGGCGACGACCAGGCCGGACATCTTGCTCAGCAGCACCGCGCCGAGGGCGACCCCGCAGGCCAGCAGGCGTGGAAGGGTGAGGCGGTTCAGCAACGACCACCACAGGGTGACCGTCAGCAGCAGGAAAAAACTCAGGGCAATATCCGACATGACCAGCCCGCTGTGCGCGAGCAGAGTGGGACAGAAGGCGGCGAGCAGGACGGCGAGCAGTCCGCCCGCGACGCCCCACAACCGGCGCGCCCACCACCAGATGAGGAGCACGAGGGTGACGCCGACCAGCGCCATCATCGCCCGGCCGGAGGACAGCATGGCCGCGGCGTCATTGCCCGACTCGTAGAAAAACCGGTTGCCGACCACGATCACGGACGACGCTTCCGGGAGTCCGGGCGGGACCGCCGGGAAAACGGGCGGGTGCAGGCGCAGGGGCAGCGTGGCCCAGTGCATCGCGAAATAACTGTTTTCCGGCTGCAGGTGGTTGACGCCCCAGCGCCAGTAGCTCTCGCCCCCGGCGAGATGGGCGATTTCGTCCGCGACGGCCGGAAGGTCCCGGGACGCGGTCCAGGCGCTGCCCCAGAACCAGACTGCGGCCAAGGCGAGCACGAGCAGTTCGCGGGCGGACGGACGCGTGGAGGCGGCGGAAATCACGATCCGGGGGTGGGCGGGCGATGAGCGGGCCGCCGGGGGCCGGGGGTTTGCCCGTGGACGAAGACGCGGGAGAGCGGCGGCGAATCGGGAGGCATTGCGTTCGCGGCGAGCATCGCACAGCGTCGCAAGGTGTCCACGCCGAACACGCCGCTGCTCTCCATCATCATCGTCGCCTACAAGTCGCGGGATGAAATTGGCGCCTGTCTCGGCTCGCTCCCGCGGACGCTGGAGGACCGCGCGGTGGAAGTGACCGTGGTGGACAACTCGCCCGGTTACGGCGCGGGGGAGATCGTGCGCGGGCAATTCCCGCACGTGGCCTATCTTGATCCGGGGGCGAACCTCGGCTTTGGCCGGGCGAACAACCTCGGCTATGCGCGGGCCCGCGGGGAGTACGTGCTTTTTCTCAACCCCGACACGATCAGCAACGGGCCGGCGCTGGCGCACTGCCTGGCGCGCCTGCGGACGGACGACCGGATCGGGCTGATTTCGCCGCGACTCGTGCTGGCCGACGGGAGCATGGATCTGGCGTGCCGCCGCGGCATCCCGACGCTGTGGGACGGGTTTTGCCGGGCTAGCGGGCTGGCGGCGGCGTGGCCCCACTCGCCGCGGTTCGCGGGCTACAATCTCACGCATCTACCGGGGGAAGGCACCTACGAGGTGGGGGCGATCAACGGCGCGTTCATGCTGGCGCCGCGCCGCGTGCTCGAGTCGGTGGGGCCGGACGGCCAAGTTTTCGACGAGGCGTTTTTCATGTACGGCGATGATCTCGACCTGTGCATCCGCGTGGCGCGCGCGGGGTGGAAAATTGTTTACGACGGCCGCGTGCGCCTGACGCACCTGAAAGGCCTGAGCGTGGCGAAGGACTACGACGCGATGGGTCGGGCGATCTTCGACGCGAACCGGGCGGTTTACCTGAAGCATTTCAACCCGCGCGGCTCCCGGCTGGTGCGGTGGAAATACACGCTGGCCTTCGGCGCTTGGAAAACCGTGGCCCGCCTGCGCGCCCGCCTCCGTGGCCACCGCCGCGTGCGACCCCTGTGATGGGGTCAGCTCCTAACCTTTGAGGTGCGAAATTATTAAGACCTTAGCATTAATTTGGATATGATTTCACGGGCCACAGGCGTACCGCCAGAGCGAGGAATTGATCCCGTATGAGGAAGCTGGCCCTGGCGGTGTTCGCTTTTGTCCTCGGCGTGCAGCTTTTCCTCGTGGCGCGGGTGGGCACGGACATTCCGTATCAGGACCAGTGGGATGTGGAGGGGCGACAGCTCTATCCGGCTTGGCGCGAGGGCAGCTGGCACGCGGTGGATTTACTGCGGGCCCACAACGAGCACCGGATTTTGTGGACGCGGCTGCTGGACCTCGCGCTATTTTCCGCGAATGGCCAATGGGATCCGCTCGTGCAACTGGCGGCGAATGCCGTGTTGCGGGCGGCGGGGGCGGCGCTGCTGGCGGCGCTGCTGGCGCGGAATTGGGGACGCACGGGTCAGTGGCTGGTGGGAGCGGGGGTGATCCTGGCTTATCTGCCACATGTGGCCTGGCAGAACGCGCTGTGGGGATTTCAATCCTCGGTGTACTTCGTGATGCTGTTCTCGCTGGCAGCGCTGGCCCTGCTGGGGGAGCGGGAACGTTCGCCGCGGCGGTTGGCGGCAGGGCTCGCGGCGGGAGTGGCGGCGCTGTTGGCGATGGGGGCGGGGGCGTTTGTCCCGGTAACGCTGCTCGGCCTGGCGGGATTGCGGGCGGTGGAGCGGCGGAGTTTTGGTGCGGCCGGGTGGCGCGAAGCGTGGCCGGCGCTGGGCCTGTTGGGGGTGGCGGTGATATTGCGCACGGAAGTGCCCGCGCATGCGGTACTGCATGCGTCCACACCGGGACAATTTTTCAACGCGCTCGGCCGGGCGCTGGCGTGGCCGCATACGGCGATGCCGTGGGCGGCGCTCGTCCTGAACCTGCCACTGCTGCTGGCCGTCGGCGGGCGGATCGCCGGCCGGCGCCGGGCGGCGGTGGGCGAGGATTTTGTCCTGCTGGCGGGAGGCTGGGCGCTCGTGGCGGCCGGAGCCATGGCGTGGACCCGCGGCGGAGGAATCGAATTCGATGCAGGCGTGACCGTTCGCTACGTGGATTTTCTCCTGCTGCTGCCGATCGCCAACGCCTGGTGTGCCGTGAGGCTGATGCGCGAAGCCTCCGACGTCAGACGACCCCTCGCCCGGACGCTGGCGGGGGCGTGGGGGATCTTCCTGTTGATTGGCTGGCTCGGGGTGTCGGCGCAGATCATGCGCGGCTTCATCCTGCCGCGGATGCGCGATCGCGATCTGCCGGTGCGCCTCGCCGTAGCGTACCAGCAGACGGGCGATGCGGCGGTCTTTGCGGGCCAGCCGGAATTCTACCAACCCCACCCCAATCTGAAATCCGTCCGCAGGGTACTGGACGATCCCCGGATGCGGGGCTTCCTGCCGCCGTCATTTCAGCCCGACCGACCCATGGGTCCGCTCTCGCGCGCCGTCCGCGGGCTCAGAAGCGAGAATGGCCCCTAACCGACACCGTCAGTAGGCGCTGCCGTTCCGCCAGCGGGCGAAGGTCAGGAGCACGATCTGGGCGTCGAGCCAGATGGACCAGTTCTCGATGTAATAGATGTCGTGCTGCACGCGCAGGGCCAGGTCGCTGTCGCCGCGCAGGCCGTTGACTTGTGCCCAGCCGGTCATGCCGGGCTTCACGAGGTGGCGCGGCAGGTAGTGTGGGATGGACTCGGCCAGCTGGTCCACGTGGCTGGGGCGCTCGGGCCGCGGACCGACCAGGCTCATGTCGCTGCGCAGGACGTTCCAGAACTGCGGAAGCTCGTCCAGGTTCCAGCGCCGCAAGAACGCGCCGATGCGCAGCAGCCGCGGATCGTTGCGCGCGGTGCTCTGCTGGGCGGCGTCGGTGGCCTCGGACCCGGGCGCCATGCTGCGCAGCTTCCACAACGTGAACGGCCGGTGGCTCGCGCCGATCCGGGTCTGCCGGAAAAACACCGGGCCGCCCGGTGACTCACGCTTGATCAGCGCGGCGAGCACGAGGATGAGGGGGGCGGAGACGACCAGCCCGATGATCGCCGCCAGCAGGTCGAAGGCCCGCTTGAGTGCCCGGTTGAAGAGCCGGTGGATGGCGAGTTCCTCCACGCCGAGCACCGGCACGCGGCCGATGGTCTGCAGCCGCAGGCCGCTCAGGAAAATGTCGAAGGCGCCCGGCACGATCTTCCATTCGACGTAGGCGCGTTCGCAGGTCTCGACGATGCGTCGGACCTCGGCGCGCGGCAGGTCGAGCCGCGTGGCGATCAGGAGATCGGGCTGTTCGCGGGCGAGGATGGCCGCAAGTTCGGCGACGCTTCCCAAGGCCCGCGGCCGTTCCGGTATCGCGGCGGAGAAGGCGGACGTGTCGCCGCCGACGGTCACGACCCCGGCGAGTACGAACGGGTGCGCGGGGTCGCGCGCGATCTCGGCGGCGAGGGCGCGGGCCTCGTCGTTCCAGCCCAGCAGCACGGCGCGCCGGCGCAGCTGCCCGAGCAGCGGGCTGTGCGTGATCAGCGCGTAGGCGAGCGCGCGCCAAGCGTAGAGCAGCACGACGACGCACACGAACGCCACGCCCACAAACAACCGTGAGATGGGCGGGTCGAATTTCAACACGAGCGACACACCGAGATAGGCGAGGAGCCAGAAGGCCGCGCCCTTGAGGATCGCGTTGAGGCTTTGGTAGCGGCGCAACAGCAGGCGGGCGTCGTAGAGGCCGAATTGGGTGAACGCGCCGATCAGCAGCGCCACGCCGACGAGCAGGAGCGGCAGGTAGTGCGGGTAGGTGGCGCCGGGCACGGCGATACCAAATTTTCCCAGCGGCGAGGCATAACGCAGCCACCAGCCGAGCGACAGACCGGCGAAGGTCACCAAGGTGTCCCCTGCGATCAGGGCGAGGGGCACGATGGTTTCGCGGAGCGAGTGGGAGGTGGCGCGGGGCACGGCAGCTTAGGGGGTGGCGGAAGGAAGTTGGCGCAGCATCAGCTCAATCGACGGGCGCATGCTCCAATGGGCCTTGGCCAGCGCTGCACGCAATTCCTTTTCCGCTCCCTGGCCGTCGCCCTGCGCGGCCAAGACACGGGCGGCGTACACGTGGAAGAAAATCGGGTTGGGCGAATGCTCCTGCGCCCAGCGCGTCCAGTCCAGCACGTCGCTGGCATGGCCGGACTGCCAGTCGTCCAGCCAGCGCCACAACCCGAAGGTCGAGCTGGGGAAAATCCTGACGCCCGTGGCCCGCCAATCCGTCGGCGCAGGCACCGCGCCCACCGCGAGCACGTAGAACACGCCCATGTGCAGGAGCAGCACTGCGGTCGCGATGCCGATGACCACCCGCGGCGTATGGGAAATGCGGGCGGGGGGCGCGAGGTGGGAGACGAGTCCGACCGCCACCCCGAGGGCGAGCATCGCGGGCAGAAACGCGAGCAGGTGATAAAACACGCCGTCCAGCAGGCCGGCGACCAAGCTCGCCGTCAGCACCGCCAGCCAGGCCGGCGGGATCACCGGCGCGGCGACCACGGCGCGGCGCCAGCCGAAGACGAACAGGCCGGCCAGCAGGACGAGCAACGGAACCGCGCCGACCGCGCCGAGGTCGAGCCAGAGTTGCAGGACAAGGTTGTGCGGCTGCTGGCCGTCGAGCTTGGGCGTGAGAAACCGGTAGGAGTCGGGGCCATGCCCGAGCCAGGGCGTCGCGCGCGCGCGGGACACGACGTCCGACCAGAATTCCGTGCGGGTTGAGCTCAGCTGGCTGGCGCTGCCTGTCGTGGCGGCGGTGGCCGTGCGGCCGATGGCGTGCCACCAGCCCAGGTCGGGATGGGAACTCCAATTCGGAGTGGATACGGCGAAGGACAAGGCCAGCCCCGCGAGCAGCAGAGTCACCGAGGTGCGGAGCAAGGCCCGGCGCAGCGGCGTGGGACTCAGCAGCATCCACAGTCCGAGAGCCACGGCGAGGGCCAGCACCGGGGCGCGTCCACCGGACCACAGCAAGCCGCCCCACGTGAGAATGCCTGCAGCCAGCCAGAATCCGCGGCCGGCACGGTGGACATCCTTTTGCGTGATGAGAGCGACACTTGCGACGGCCCCGGCCAGCGTGTGGAGGCCGAGGATGCGGGGATGCGGGTAAAGCGGGACACCGTTCCGACCGGAGAGAATCCAGAGGGCCCAGACGGTCAGCGTGCCCGCGGCAGTACCCAGGGCCAGGCCGGCGAGCATGCGGCGGCCGGCGGCTGCGTCATTGGCCATACACTGTCCGGCGATCAACCCGGCTGCGGCGAGCAGGACCCAGGAAGCCGCGGTCACCAACCCAGGGGCAAACTGGCGGGAAACCGCCACCGATAGCAGAACCGCGAAGCCCGCCAGCCCCGGGAGAATTTTCAGCCAGACCGGGCCGGCCTGGAGGCGGGCAATGGCCTGCGCGAGTTCTACGCGTCCGGCCCAGATGGCCGGCAGGAGGAGCACGAGGGCGCCGCAACGGTCGAAATCAAACGCGAGGGCCTGCAGGAAAGGCAGGGCGACGAGGGCCGCGGCGATCCAGGTGGCCGCGCTGGATTTGAGGGGACGGGGGGAGGCGCTCATGGGGTGGGGAAAAAAATTCGTTTCACCTGCGGGGCGACGCGGCCCGGGGTCTCGAGGATGACGCCCGCCGGCGGAGAAACGTCGAGCTGCACGGCGGCGAGCCGCACCAACGGCTGGGTCCACGCGGACTCCGGCAGCGCGGAAAATTCGGCGCGGATGACAGTTTCATCTTGGGCGAGGATCCTCGCGGCCAGCGCGGAAGGCGTGGTGCCCAGCCCGCGCCAGAGAGTGAGGGCGCCGGTGCGCTGGCCGGAGCGCCACAGGGCCAGAGTGGCCACCGCGCGCAGGTCGGGCGCGTCGGTGCGCGAGTCGTTCAGCAAATCACTGCAGGCGCGTTTCCATCCCGCCTCATCCGCCGGCCGGGCGGAGCCGTCGAGCAGCTGGTTGAAATACGACGCGACTGCGATGCGCACGGCATCGGGATGGCCGGGCTGCAGGGCGAGCGCGGCCTGGGCCTCGTTCCAGGCGAGGGCGTCCTCGCCGACCGTGGCGGCGGCGTGCGCGAGCAGCGCGTGATCCTGCACAAAGGTCGCGCGGTTCCGCACGCCATCGAAGGCGGAATACGTCAGTAGCGCGGCGACGCCGACGGTCAGCATCAGGTACTGACGGCGCACCAGCGGCCAGGCCTGCCAGTAGCTGAAGGACGCAAAGGCGCCGCCCGACAAGACGGTGGCGAGGGCGGCGAGTGGCAGCCGGAAACGCGCGCTGACAAAAAACAGCAGCACGGACGCGGCGCAGATGGCGGTGATGAGTGCGAGTGAGGCCGCGGTCCGCGGGGCTTCCGCGATCAGGCGGGCCGCCCCGATGAGCCCCAGCAGGAAGAGCACGCCGAAGGACAGCGGGTTCCAACAGAGCCACGGCGAAAGCGCGTGATGGAAGGCGTAGGTCTTGTTGTTGTACTGCTCCCAGTTGTTGAGGAGCGCGTACAATTTCCGGGCGAGCTGGCCGAGCCATGCGAAGGGATGCTGCACGACGTAACCGAGAAACTTCGCGTGCCAGTGGGCGTTCATCGCCGGGATGTCGGTCGGGGGCCGCCCCGTCTCCTGCTGGTAGAGCAGCATTGATTCCGCCCGCGCGGGGTTTTTCTCCGCCAGGGCCGGCGGCAGGCTGAGATGCTGGGTATAGTAGCGTCCGTGGAAACCGGGCTGGTTGGCGGCCCAGAGGTTGTAGGCGCCCTGCCATGGGAGAAATCCGGCCACGCCGCTCACCTTTTCCTGCCAGCCGGCCGTCGCGAGCAAGAGCAGTCCGCCGGTGAACGCGGCGGCAAACTGCCGGCGACCCGGCCGGGTGCGCCAGCCGGGCAGGGCGAGGACCGGCAGCAGCGCCCAGACGAGCAGGTAATTCGGCCGCATCAGCGTCGCCACGGCCCAGAACACGCTGGCGCCGATCCAGCGGGCGGTGCCGCCCGAGCCCGCGGGCGCTCCGAGAAACGGCGCGAGACAGACGAGACCGGCCAGAAACAGCGTGAGGGCCGGCACGGCGTCGAGGGCCTGCGTCGAATAGTGGACCAGCACCGGGTTCAGCGCGCAGAGGAGGCCCGCCGCGAGCGCGGCCACCGGACCAAACCAGCGGCGCGCGAGCAGCGCGACCAGGCCGGCATTCACCGCGTGCAGCACGGCGCCAAGGGCGAGTGCGGTGGAAAACAAGGCGCCGGCCGCCACCCCGAGACTGCGCAGTGAAGCCAGGACGAGGGCATAACCGGAGGCCCGGTAAAACGGCTCGGCGGGCAGCGTGCCGCGAAAGATGGACTCGGCGAGGGCGAGGTTTTCGCGCTCATCGAGTACCGGCACCCGGCCAAGGGGTGTCGTCAGGTACCACCCCAGGTGACCGCTCGCATAGGCCAGGGCGACGAGCACCGGCACCGCGACCGGCCACAGGGCACGGAGAGAACTGGCGGGGGCGGACGGCGGGGCGGGCATGCGCGGGGAGGTGGCACAGGACAACGCAGCCCTCCGGCGGCGGCAAGCCTGCCGGCGCGGGAATGGGACCGGGTTGGGCGGGCACCTGCCATGGCGGCATTGGTTTTACGTTCAATTGACGCACGAATGGGGGCACAGGAGCAGGCGTGTTTTCGTTGAGCCCGAAAATCGCCGAACTTTCCACCGCAGGTCGAACAAGCGGACATGAATTTCTGCTCCCTCGATTGTCATTGCGCGGCAGCCAAAGGGCTGACGTGGCAATCCATCCGGGCTGGCCACGTTCAGCAGATGGATTGCCGCGTCGGTCTGTGACCTCCTCGCAATGACAATCCTCAGATCCTCCCCCGCGCTTGACGGTGGCGCGCGCGGGCGGGCAGGCTGGCCGCATGCCGTCCGAAGCGTCCGCCGCCAAAAAAATTCCGTGGGTGAAACTTGCCGTGGGAGTACTGGTGATCGTGGTCATCGCCGGGTTGCTGCTGCGCGGGCTGAATCTCCGCAGTTATTTTGACCAGGGCATGGCGTTGATCCGCAGTGCGAGTCCGTGGGTGTTTTTCTCGGCCCTGGCGCTCCTGCCGGCAGTGGGCGCCCCCGTGCTGGTCTTCATCCTTTCGGCCGGGCCGCTCTGGGCGGAGAAGCTGGGGATGGGGAACGTGATTCTGTGCTCGCTGCTGGCCCTGACGGTGAATTTCACCCTGACGTACTGCCTCGCGCGGTGGGCGTTCCGTCCGTTGCTCACGAAGCTCGTCACCCGGCTGGGCTATCAGTTGCCCCGCGCGGAAGAGGGCGATGCCACGAGCCTGATCGTCATCATGCGCGTGACGCAGGGCATTCCCTATTGCGTGCAGAACTATCTGCTCGGCCTGGCGGAGGTGCCCTTCGGGAAGTATTTCCTGTGGACGGCGGTGCTGTCCCTGCCGCAGAACGTCGCGGCGATCCTGTTCGGCGACGCCATCATGCACGGCAAGGGCCGGATGGTCGCCATGATCGCCGGCCTGCTGGTGGCGCTGGTCGCGGCGACGCACCTGGTGCGCCGTCATTTTTCGGCAAAGAAGAAAATATCCGTGACATGAAGACCGGCCGGGAAATCGACCTCGGCGGGAAGTCGGACCAGGTGGTGTCGGTCAGCGAATTCACCCGCAAGGTGAAGGCGCTGCTCGAGAGCGGCATCCGGCCCGGCTGGGTGCGCGGCGAGGTGTCGAACCTCCGCGCGCAGGCGAGCGGGCATGTGTATTTTTCGCTGAAGGACGCGGACGCGTCGGTCAGCGCGGTGCTGTTCCGCGGCGATGCCGCGCGGCAGACGGTGAAGCTGCGGGACGGGCAGCAGGTCGTGGTCTACGGCGAGGTGGGCGTGTACGAGGCCCGCGGCCAGTATCAGCTGATTGTGCGCGCGGTGATCGAGGACGGCGTGGGCCGGCTGCAACAGGAGTTTGAGCGGCTGAAGCGCCAGCTGGCGGACGAAGGGCTGTTCGCCGCGGAGAAGAAGCGTCTCATCCCCATGATGCCGGCGACGGTGGGCTTCATCACGTCGCCGACCGGTGCGGCGGTGCAGGATTTCATGCGCATTCTGACCCGGCGCGGCTGGCGCGGGCGGCTGGTGGTCCTCCCGGCGAAGGTGCAGGGCGAAGGCGCGGCGGCCGAGATGGTGGCGATGCTGGAACTCGCGCAAGAACTGGGGATTTTTGACCTGTTGGTGATCGGGCGCGGCGGCGGCAGCCTGGAGGATTTGTGGGCGTTCAACGAGGAGCCGCTGGTGCGCGCGGTGGCGGCGTGCACGGTGCCGGTGATCTCGGCGGTGGGGCACGAGATTGATTTCACGCTGTGCGACTTCGCGGCGGATGTGCGGGCCGAGACGCCCAGCGGCGCGGCGGAGCTGATCTCGAGTCATTTTATCGACGGGGCCGAGCGCGCGGGCCGGGCGGCGGACGCGATGGCGGCGGCGGGGGCCGGCGCGGTGGAGCGGGCGCGTGAGCGGCTGGATCATGCGCGGTCGCGGCTGCGGCTGCTGACGCCGGCGGCGCAAATCGAGCAGGGTTTCCTGCGGCTTGACGATTTTTCGAACCGGCTGTCCGCGGCGTTGCGGTCCACGGTGCAGCGGCGCAGTCAGCAG